>Ga0247768_1000466_pt1 | contig 14629 bp, 10 predicted proteins | sample UWRJL016104C6_FD_179944 | JGI IMG/M metagenome (GOLD analysis project Ga0247768, IMG submission 179944) | Plant litter microbial communities from Arlington Agricultural Research Station in Wisconsin, United States - UWRJ-L016-104C-6 | ecosystem: Environmental > Terrestrial > Plant litter >... | reverse complement strand
TCATCCCCATACGTAGGCGGTCTTCACCTGTGTATAGAACTCAACAGCCGCGAACCCCTGCTCGCGCGCTCCATAGCTCGAGCGCCGGCTCCCGCCGAACGGCACGTGGTAATCAACACCGGCCGTAGGCAGATTGACCATCACCATGCCGGCGCGCACGTTGTGTTGAAAGTGGCGCGCATACTTCAGGGAGGTCGTGACGATGCCGGCCGACAGGCCGAAATCACCGCTGTTGGCAATCTGCAGCGCTTCCTCGTAGCTTTTGACACGCAGCGTGCTCGCAACGGGACCGAATATCTCTTCGCGGTTCACGCGCATCTGCTGCGACGTGTCGGCAATCACGGCGGGGCTGACATACCAGCCCGGCTTATCCAACTTCAACTGTTTGCCGCCTGTCACCAGCCGCCCGCCCTCCTTTGCCGCGATCTCGAGGTAGGACAGGGTCTTTTCCATCTGCACCCGGTTGACGACCGGTCCCATCTGCGAGCCGGACTCCAGCGCATCACCTACTTTCAAAGCGGCTGCCTTGGCAGCCAGGGCATCCACAAACTTATCGTGGATACCGTCTGTCACGATCAGACGGCTGGATGCCGTGCAACGCTGCCCTGTCGCAAAGAATGCGCCGTCCAACGCGCACATCACAGCGCGATCGAGGTCGGCATCGTCGAGCACGATCAGCGGGTTCTTGCCGCCCATTTCCAACTGCACGCGCGCCTGACGCGCCATGGCACCCATGCCCACTTTGGCGCCGGTGGCTTGTGAGCCCGTGAACGAGATACCGTCGATATCCGGATGTTTGACAATCGCCTCACCGACGGCGGCACCGCCGAACACCATGTTGAATACACCGGCTGGTACACCGACTTCGTAAATGATGTCGGCCAGCGCGGCAGCCGTGGCAGGCGTCGGGTCAGCAGGCTTCAACACCACTGTATTGCCGAATGCCAATGCCGGCGCGGACTTCCACGCGGGAATCGCGATCGGAAAATTCCATGGCGTGATGAGACCGAACACGCCCACCGCCTCCCGGCTGGTGCTGGCATCAACACCGGGTCGGGTCGAGGACAGGTTCTGGCCGTGACGACGCAGGGCCTCGCCGGCGAAATATTTGAAGATGCGGCCGGCACGGGCCACTTCGCCGATACCTTCAGGAAGAGTCTTGCCCTCTTCCCGCGACAACAGGCGCCCGAGCTGCTCACGCCGCTCGAGAATCAGGGTGCCAATGCGATCGAGGAAGTCCGAACGCACTTCCGGAGAGCTTTCGGACCAGGCTGGAAATGCCTTGCGAGCCGCCGCCACGGCGGCATCGACATCAGCACTCGAGCCATCCGGATAACGCGCGACAATATCGCGCGTATCCGAAGGGTTTTCACTCGCGTGATCGGCCTTCGCCGCAACACGCTCACCGTTGATGTAATGACTGAGACTCGGAACACTCATGGGCGAGGATGACTCCCGACGGCCAAAGCCGCCGTTTCAGGTTTACTCCACAACTCCTGGATTTCCTCCAGGCGGCGGCCCTTGGTCTCCGGCACATACCGGATCACAAACAGCGCCGCCAGGACGCTCATGCCGCCATAAATCCAATAGGCAAAGCCGTGATTGAACAGCGCGTTCAAAGCGGAATTGCCGTCGATGACCTTGAAAGAGGTGGACACGAGCCAATTGGCGACCCACTGGGCCGCCACCGCCAGTCCCAGGGCCTTGCCCTTGATGGAATTCGGGAACATCTCCGCGAGCATGACCCAGGCCACCGGGCCCCAGGAAAGCGCAAAGCCCGCGATGTAAACCACCACGGCGATCAGCGCACCCAGTCCCACGGCATGCGCGTTGAACAGGCAGCCCAGCGCAATCATCGAGACCGCCATAATCAGGGCCCCCGTGATCAGCAGCGGCTTGCGGCCCCATTTGTCGACGGTGACGATGGCCACGACCGTAAAGATCACATTGGCGCCGCCCACGATCACGGTTTGCAACAACGCAGTGTCGGTCGACGCCCCCATGTTGGCAAACATCAGCGGGGCGTAATACAGCACCGCGTTGATACCGACGAACTGTTGGAAAACGGAGATGAGCACGCCGACCAGAATGACCGGCAGTCCGAACGACAGCAGCGCACCGGACTTCTCCGCCAGTGACTTCTGGATGTCGGACAGGATCTCGCGCGCATCTTGCTCGCCCATGATCCTGCGCAGACCGCTGAGCGCTTCGTCACTGCGTCCGCGCAGAACGAGCCAGCGCGGCGTGTCGGGCACGAACATCAGCAGAACGATCAGAACGATCGCAGGGATAGCCTCGGAAGCCAACATCAAGCGCCAGCCGGTGGCTTTCACCCAGGCATCATCCCCCTGAGAAGCCACGAAGTAGTTTACGAAGTACACGAGCAGGATGCCGCCGACGATCGCGAGCTGGTTGAACGAAACCAGCCGGCCGCGAATGGCACTCGGAGAAATCTCGGCAATGTAGAGGGGTGACAGCATCGAGGCCACGCCCACACCGACGCCCCCCAGGATGCGGTACACGACGAACTGGTTCAGGGCCTTGGGGCCCATCTCACCGATGGCGCCGAAGCCAAACTCGGGCCAGGCCGAGCCCAGCGAGCCCAGCAGGAACAGGACGCCCGCGAGAATGAGGCCACCCTTGCGGCCCATGACAGTAGAGATCCAGCCGGCAATGAAGGCACCGATGATGCAGCCGATGAGCGCGCTGCTGATGGTCCAGCCCGAGAGGCTGCCACGGGCGGTTTCCGACAACCCCTGCGGATCGATGAAATAGGCATCAATGGAGGACACGGCGCCTGAAATGACCGCCGTGTCATAGCCAAACAGCAGTCCTCCCAGCGTCGCTACGAACGTCAGCCCGATCATGAGCGACGTATTGACTCCGGTATCTCGTCCAGCACTGTTCATCTGCTCGAACCCCCTCACTGTGAGACCGCTCCACGGTCCGGCGGGCAGCCTATCATTCCGGGCCGCCGGTACCGCACAAACGATGTTTTGGTAGCGCTACCTTTCATCGGCGGAGCCCCGGCTGTCAAGTCGCCGCCCTATTTGCTGCGCCGCCCTCTTATGATGCGCCCTTCGTCCAATGAGGAGTATCGAATGAGTGGCACGGTATCCCGGCGCGAGGTCGTGATCGGAGCGGCTGCCGCTGCGAGCCTGTCATCACTGGCTTGGAGCGCAGACAAGACGTCCCTCGCCACTACCGTCCACGGCAAGGTCCGCGGCACCGTCCAGAACGGCATTCACACCTTCAAAGGCATCCGATACGGGGCGGACACTAAGGCCCGCCGATTCATGCCGCCCCTTGCGCCGGCGCCCTGGAAAAGGCCGCTCGATGCAACTCAGTACGGGCCTTCATCACCCCAGAGCGGCAAGGAGACGGACCCGATCAGCGAGGACTGCCTGTTCCTCAACGTGTGGACGCCCGGACTACGCGATGGCGCCAAGCGTCCGGTGATGTTTTACATACATGGCGGCGCGTACTCCCACGGTTCCGGCTCGAGCCCTTTATATGACGGCACGCGACTGTGCAAACGCGGCGATGTGGTCGTCGTGACCGTCAATCATCGCCTGAACAGTTTCGGCTACCTCTATCTCGCGCGCCTCGGCGGAGCCCAGTTTGCCGATTCGGGCAACGCCGGCATGTTGGATCTCGTACTGGCCCTGCAATGGGTTCGCGACAACATCGAGGAATTCGGCGGGGATCCGGACCGCGTCATGGTGTTCGGTCAGTCGGGCGGTGGCGCAAAGATAGCCACATTGATGGGAATGCCGGTCGCCCGCAGCCTCTTCCACCGAGCCGTCACCATGAGTGGCCAGCAGGTGACGGCATCCGGACCTCTCAATGCAACCCTTCGGGCTCGCGCCTTTCTTGATGCGTTGAAACGCCCGGTGAGTGACGTTGCATCGCTGCCCATGGAACAGATCATCGAAGCCATGTCCGCCACGGACCCGGTGATCGGCAAGGGCTCACTGTATTTCGGCCCCGTGTTGGATGAGCGCACCTTGCAACAGCATCCCTTCTATCCGGATGCACCCGCGATTTCGAAGAATATCCCGATGATCATCGGCAACACGCACGATGAGACGCGGCTGCTGATCGGCGGATCGGATCCCAAAGCCTTCGCGTTGAGTTGGGAACAACTGCCGGAAAAACTGGCCGCGGCGATGCGGGTGGATATCACGCCGGAAACGGTGGTCGCCGCGTATCGGCAGATGTATCCGGACTACACCGCCAGCGATGTGTTCTTCGCCGCCACGACAGCGGCGCGCTCGTGGCGCGGCGCCATTATTGAAGTCGAAGCTCGCGCGGCGCAGGGAGCACCGGCGTACGCCTATGAGCTCGATTGGAAGACGCCGATCGAAGGGGGCAAGTGGGGCGCACCCCATACGTTGGACATTCCCCTCGCTTTCGACAACATTGCCGCAGCGGGCTCGCTAGCGGGCACCTCGGCGGATGCACAGAAGGTGGCGGATCAGTTGAGCGAGACGTTTATTGCGTTTGCCAGGACCGGCAATCCCAACAACGAGGCCATTCCTGCCTGGGAGCCGTATCAACTACCCCGTCGGCGGACGATGTTGATCAACGTCGAATCGAAGCTGGCGGACGATCCGCGCGGCCAGGAACGGGAGTTGTTTGCGAAGGTGCCCTGGATTCAGCAAGGCACCTGAGCATCAGGCGTCGAGCGTCTGAGGCGCCCGGGCCGTCTCGCGAGTCAAGAAGTCCACCACGGCCAGCAGCGCCTCGCGCTCGCTGGCTCCGGCCTCACGGGCCCCGTTGTACGTGCGAATCTGCCGGTGAGCACTCGTTCCACGCTCGAGAATCGTGCGCGCGTATTCAATTTCACGCACGCAACCCAGCGCCTCGGCATCCTCGCGCACCAGCGCAATCAACTCTTCGACCATCTGTGAGAACGGCACCATCTCGCCCCGGGCCAGGTCCAGCAGGTTCTCATCGAAGCTGTAACGCATGGCGCGCCAGCGATTCTCGGCAATCAACACGTTCTTGTACCAGCGCCAGCTCTGGTTGCTGCGGCGCAGCCGGTACAGCATCCGGGTCAGGCACACGACCAGGGATGCGAGGCACATCGAGTCATCGATGCTGGTACAGCAGTCCATCACCCGCACTTCGAGTGTTGGAAAGCGCGGGTTGGGCCTGACGTCCCACCACATCTTGGAGTTGTTCTCGATCACTCCATTTCGAATGAGCATGTCCAGATGCCGTCGCAGCTCGCTGTAGCTCGCGAACCGCTCGGGCAATCCCGTGCGCGGCAATGAGCTGAACGCATTCAGACGGAACGACATGAGTCCCGTCAGCTCGCCCTCCCAGAAGGGAGACGAGCACGACAGCGCCACCAGGTGGGGCACGAAGTAGGACAACTGATTCATGAGATCGACGCGCAGATCGTCGTCATCGATACCCACATGCACGTGCATCCCGCAAACCATCATGCGGCGAGCGGCGGTCTGCATCTCCCGCGCCAGCGCGAAGAACTGCTCCTTCTCCGTCGGCATCTGCCGCGTGGAGCGTGCGAAAGGATGGGTGGATGCGGCCACCGGCGCGAGCCCATAGGTGCTGCCCACGTCGACGATGATTTTCCGCAACCTGGTCAGCTCGCCCCGCACTTCGGCGATCGAGTGACACACGCGGGTGCTGACTTCGAGCTGTGAGCGCAGGAACTCGGGATTGATGTGCCCGCCACTGCGCTCGGTACAGGTCTGGAGCAACATCGACGGCGGATTTTCGTCGACGTCGCGACTTTCCAGGTCCACGAGCAGATATTCTTCTTCGACGCCAACCGTAAACGGCGGCTCTTTGCTGCTCACGACGAATCCCCCCTTGCGGATCAGCCAGTCAATTGCGCTATCGGTAACGGTGCGGCAACAAAAAATCCCTGTGCGTAATCCACGCCAATCCGTTTCAACTCATCGAGCACGGCTTCCGACTCGACACATTCGGCCACCGTGTGCAGGCCCAGCGCCCGGCCGACCTTGCTGATGGCTTCGACCATGCTGCGATCCACGGGGTCTTCGGCGATGTGGCTGATGAACTGGCCGTCGATCTTCAGGAAATCCACCGGCAGCGTCTTCAGGTACATGAACGAGGACAGGCCGGTGCCGAAATCATCCAGCGAGAACTTGCAGCCGCGGCTTTTCAGCTCGCGCATGAAGTAGGTTGCGTTGGACAGGCTGGTCACGGCGGCTGTCTCGGTAATCTCGAAACACATTGCGCTCGCGACCGAGGACTCTCCTACATTCTGCAGCACAAACTCCGCGAACGACTGCTCGTTCAGGGAAGTGCCCGAGAGGTTCACAGCCAGCAGCGGCAGCGATGCACCGTTTTTCTGGCGCTCCTTCAGCAGCTCCACCGCCCGCATGACGACCCAACGGTCAATGATCGACATGACGTTGTAGCGCTCGGCAGCCGGAATAAACTCACTCGGGGGGACCAACTGACCGTCATCGTCGCGCAGACGGACCGTCAGTTCGTGGAAATGCGGCTGCTTGGACGCGTTCCGATCGGCCACGGTCGTGGGCACGATGGGCTGGAAGAAGAGCTCGAGGCGGTTTTCTTCCACGGCGCGGGTCACCCGGGCAACCCAATGCATCTCGCGATGCCGGTTCGAAACGCCTTCCTGCTCGTAGACATGGATGCGGTTGCGACCCTCGTCCTTGGCGGCATAACAGGCGATGTCGGCAGCGCTCATGATGCTGGCGACGTTCTGCGTGTCAGGCCTGATCTGCACGACACCGACGCTCGCGCCCACCGACAGAGTGCTGGCGCCCCACATGAAGCGGTAGTCGCGAATCGCCTGACGGACACCCTCGGCAATTCGCGTGGCCTGCTCCAGTGTGCAGTCTTCGAGCAACACACCAAACTCGTCGCCACCGAGTCGGGCGATCGTGTCGGATGCGCGGACCCGCGTCTGGAGCAATCCGGTTATGTCGCGCAGCAAGCGGTCACCAGCCTGGTGACCACACGTGTCGTTGACGACCTTGAAGTTGTCGAGGTCGATGTACAGAAGCGCGTAGGCACCCTCCCCGCGCTGTGCCATCTGCACCGCTGCGTGGAGTCGGTTGTCGAATTCGCGGCGATTGATCAGGCCCGTCAGCGCATCGTGGCTGGCCTGATAGGACAGCGCGCGCTTCAGGCGGCGTTCCTTGGTAACGTCGTGGAAGACGATGACCGCACCGATCACCCGGCCCTGGCGATCACAGATGGGCGCCGCCGATTCCTGAATGGCGACTTCCTGGCCGGAGCGGGTGATGAGTACCGAATGATCGGCGGGCGCTCCCGCCTCACCGCGACCCAACGCGCACATCAACGGATTTTCGATGGGCTCGCGTGTGATCTCGTTGACGAGATTCAAGACATCGCCGATGGGACGGCCGCGGGCCTCGTCGAGGCTCCAGGCGGTCAGTGTTTCAGCCACCGGATTGATGTACTCGATACGCCCGTCCGCATCGGTACTGATCACCGCGTCACCGATCGACTGCAGCGTCACTTGAGCGCGCTCCTTCTCAGCGAATACGGCCTGCTCGGCGCGCTTGCGTTCAGTGATGTCGGCAATCGTACCTTCATATCCGATGGTCTTGTTCCCGGCATCGCGAACGGCACGGGCGTTTTCGAGGATCACGACCTGTTGGCCGTCCCGCCGGCGCATCCTGAACTCGGCGTTTCGAATCTCACCTTCCGCCTCCACCTGACGAGCGAATTCCGCGCGATCCGCAGGATTCCAATAGAGCATGGCAACGCTCGGCAGCGCATAGAGTTCCTCGGCACTGCCATAGCCCATAATGGAGGCGAACGCGGGATTGACCGACAGCAGCCGGCCATCCCAGGCGCTTTGATAGACGCCCTCGGCGATGCTTTCAAACAGGCCGCGAAACTTTGACTCGCTGTCGCGCAACGCCTTCTCCGCCAGGCGGCGTTGAATGGCGATTCCGGCGAGTTGCGCGGCATGGGCAATGATTTCCGACTCGCGATAGGTCGGAAGTCCCGGCTCGCGGCGATAGACACCGAGCGAACCGAGTAGCTTGCCGCTCGAAGATTTCAAAGGCGTGGACCACGCAGCGCGCAGTCGCGCTTCCAGGGCGGCCTCCCGCCGCTGTTCCCAGAACGGGTCCTTGGCTACATCGGCGACCAGAACCTGTCTGCCGAGATACACCGCCGCGGCACAGGAGCCATTGCGGATGTCGATGACCGACCGCTCCAGCACGGCTCGCAACTTCTCCGCCAGCCGGGGCGCGACCATGGATGAAAAAGCCAACCCGTCGTCGGCGAGCATGCTGACGGAACAGACGGTGCCGACGCCGACTGACTCGATGAGCCGGGTGATGGAAGCGAGCACTTCCTCGAGCGGCGCATTGCTCGTGAGCTGCTCGAAAACCTGCCTCTCGGCGGCGGCGACCCGCTCCATGCGCTTGCGATCCGAGATGTCGGCAATGCTGCCGCGGACCAGGCGATGGCTGCCGCTGGGCATGCGCACCAGGCGGACCTCGCAGATCAGATCTTTTCCGAAGGAGTCACGGTGCATCCACTCGTGCACCTGCGGCTCCCCTTCGAGAGCACGTTGGACGTACTCACGAATTCGCTCCGCGGACGCGGAGCCGTCGGGCTGCAGCGGTGGACTCAGGTCAACCGGTCCCACCTGTAACAGCCGAGCGCGATCCAACCCGAAGAACCGTTCAGCATTCTCATTGACGTCAACATATCTCTCGGCATCGACGTCATAAACGACGATCGCCTCGGGTGCGTGATTCACGAGCAGGCGATAGCGCGCCTCGCTCTCACGCATGGCCTGTTCCGACTCACGGCGATCCGTGATGTCGCGCAGACACAATACAAACACTTCCCGACGTGACAACCGCGCCTTGCTGACAGCAATCTCGGCGGGGAAAAACTCACCGTCCTTGCGCTGTCCCCAGGACTCGCGCGAGGCCAGATCAATCGCCGTATCACCGGTGCTCGCGGCGAAGCGATACAACGCCTGGGTGATAGTTTCATGGGCGGCGATTTTCGGAATCAACAGATCGATCCGCTGGCCGACCACTTCGGCTTCCGCGTGCCCGAAGACGCGCTCGCCTGTTGGATTGAATGTCTGGATGACGCCGTCCTCGTCCACCGTGATGACGACGTCCTTGATGTGATCGAGAATGACCTGCAGATGCTCGGAGCTCTGCTCGCGGGCTTCGTGCGCCATGGCGCGCGCTTCATCGGCCATGAGCCGCATCGATTGAACGATGCCGCGCCGTTCCTCATCGATGGATTCGTAATGAGCGCTGACGACGCGCAGCAAAATTGCAAGGTCCGGGGTAGCGGCGTGCGGATTCCGCAGGCGCAGCTCTTTCAACTGCGCCCGAAGCTGGTGGTGCAGCTCGGGACTGTCCTCCGCGCAGAACGCGTTGTCGGCGCGAACGACAGTAGTCGTTGCGCTTTCGGGGCTCGCGACGATCGTTTGTTCTCCTGACACCCTGCCCGGCGTCACGGCCCTTTCGCCACCTGGTCAGGCATGCCGATACCGGCAATCACCGGAATCGCAAAGGTGCGGTTCGATTCCACGTTCGAAGCCGTGAAGGCCACCACCGCGGTGATGGCAAAAATGCCGTCCCGCTTGGGCAGAACTTTGACGACGTGCCGGATCGGCGCCCCGGCCGTGAGCTTCTCGATTCGCTCCATCTGCGCACCTTCGACGATCTCGAGGCCGTCAACAACCTGAAACGAAATCGAGACACTGTCCGGGAGTGGCTGGCTCGGAATCAGGGCAACGTCTATTTCCGTCACCTGCCCGACTTCGGGGCGCACCGGCAGGGAAAATTTCAGCTCGACCGGGGGCCCTTTGGCGGCACTGACCGCGGCAACCATGTCACCCAGCGACTGCTCACCGGGCTTGCCGGACGCCTCGCCCGATTTTGACTTGTGGGACTTGGCCGCGGAGCCGGCCGAGCCGTGCGGTTTCTGATCGTCCGAGCTGCAGGCGGCAGCCAGCACCGCTCCTGCAGCCGCGACCGCCAACCAGCCGGCACGCCCGAAAGCACCCTTTTTCCGCAAGGCTCCGCGCATTATTTCGAGTAGCTCCTGCACCGCAGATTGCTGCAAATGTACCGCGTCCGAGCTAGGCCGCGCACGTACGAATACCTCTTTTGTGATCTGGCGCGTCCAGCCGTTTTATTGGCGCGTCCACTGGGACGCGCGGAGCCCGGGTTCTATCTACGCCACCAAAAAGCGTGGCCCTCTCGAGTAAGACCTGGGGTGGCTGCTCAATTGCCTAAAGGCGGGTCATCCAGCGCTTCCATCTGTTCGCGCAGGTCTCCGACATAACCCTCCCAGTACCGGTGCTCGCCAAACCAGGGAAATGCCCGTGGAAACGCGGGGTCCTGCCACCGGTGTGACACCCATGCGGCGTGGTGGAGCATGCGCAGCGTCCGTAAGGGCTCAACGAGGCTCACCTCCCGGAAATCGAAATCCGCGAACTGGGTGTAGCCCTCCAACAGCTCGGCCCATTGGCGGCGTTGGTCAGAGCGCGATCCCGCCAGCAGCATCCACAGGTCCTGGATGCGCGGGCCGGTGGCGCAGTCATCCAGGTCGACAAAGGCCGGCCCGTTCTCATTCCACAGCAGATTGCCGAGGTGACAGTCGCCGTGGATGCGGATCTCACGCAAGGGCCCCGCCTGCTCAAACGCCTGCTCCACCCGCCCCAGAAGCGCTTCGCTCGTATCGATGTAGCGATCGCGCAGGACTTCCGGCAACAGATCGCACGCCAACACCTGGTTGCAAGCGTCGACGCCCAGGCGCTGCAAATCCACGCGCGGTCTGACACGAAACGGTCGAAGAGCCCCGATCTGATGCACACGCGCGAGACTGCGCCCCAGCAATTGCCGCGCGTCGGTTGCGTCAAGCTCGGGAGCGCGACCGCGCATCCACGGGAAAGCCGCGAACCTGAACTCATTGAACTTAAACAGGCTACGACCGTCGATCACGACGGGCGCTGCAACGGGCAACTCGGCCGCCGCCATTTCTGCGGTAAACTCGTGTTCCTCCGCGATCTGGTCATCCGTCCAGCGCTCCGGACGATAGAATTTAAGGACGAGATTGCCGCCGGTACTGCCGAGTTGGTAAACGCGATTCTCGTAGCTGTTGAGCGCGAACAGGCGGCCGTCGACATCGAGGCCCACTGAGCCGGCCGCATCCATGACGACGTCAGGTGACAGCCCGGTGAAGGGCTTCACATCGGCCGAATTGCTTTTGTTTATCATTACTTCACTTAACTCACTGAAAGGAGCCGCTCTCGCATGAGTCGCTCGTCGATCTTAGTCACCGGCGGTGCCGGATATATCGGAAGTCACACCGTTCTGCAGCTCAGGGCTCGGGGTGAGCAGGTGGTGGTGCTGGACGATCTGTCCACCGGCTTCCGGCAAGCGGTGCTCGATGCACCGCTGGTCGTTGGCAAAGTCGGCGACCGCGATCTCGTGATGGAAGTGCTCCGCACCCACGGCGTCGACACCGTGCTGCACTTTGCAGCCCACACCATCGTTCCTGAATCGGTCTCCAACCCGCTGAAGTACTACGGCAACAATACCTGCTCAACGCGAAACCTCCTGCAATGTTGCGTCGAGACCGGCGTCAAGAACTTCGTATTTTCGTCCACTGCGGCGGTGTACGGCATCCCGGCGGACAGTTTCGCGGCGGAGACCTCGCCCACCGCTCCCATCAACGCCTACGGGACGTCAAAGCTCATGTCCGAGTGGATGCTCCGCGATGTCGCAGCTTCGTCCCCGCTACGATATGTCGCATTGCGATACTTCAACGTAGCAGGTTCCGACACGGGCGGCCGCATCGGCCAAGCGACTGCGAAGGCGACGCTGCTGGTGAAGGTTGCCTGCGAGGCAGTGGTGGGAAAGCGCTCGCATGTGTCCATCTACGGCACGGACTTCGCGACGGACGACGGTACGGGCGTACGCGACTACATCCACGTTCAGGATCTGGCCACGGCCCATCTCGATGCCCTCACCTACCTGCGCCAGGGTGGCACCTCTCAGGTGCTGAACGTCGGCTATGGTCGTGGATATAGCGTACGTGAAGTCTTGAAAAGCGTCGAACGTGTTTCAGGCCGTCCGCTCACGATCCGCGAGGAAGCGCGGCGCCCAGGCGACCCCCCGATCCTGGTCGCCAAAGCCGACCGCATTCGCTCCGAGCTGGGTTGGCAGCCCAAGCTCGACGATCTGGACACGATCGTAAGCACCTCTCTGAAGTGGGAGCAGCGGCTCGCTCGCGAGCCGTGGTGACGCATCGCCCACCGACACGGTCTCGCCCTTACGGCTAGAATGTGCCATGCAATGGGCGCGACCCAAGTCATTGAGCGGATTGATGCTACTCGGCCTGGCACTCATTGCCGTGCCGCTGCTCGTAGCTGTGCTCACCGCAGCGCTGCAAATCCGGCAGCTCGCCGACACGGGGCAGAAGATCGTGGTGGAAGGTGTTACCGCAGCGCGGGCCAGCCAGGAGTTGTTCAGCGAGATCTCCTCGTTGGAGCGCACTGCACGACTGTATGACGTGCTCAATGACCCCAACTTGCTGGAGCTGTACCGCCGCCAGGACGCACGCCTCACTGTAACCCGCATCCAACTCGAGCGGCGCAATCAGTCGCCCACCTCGCGCAAAACCCTGGGCGAGCTGGGTGACCTGCAGCGGAACATCGGCCAGTCCGTGATGTCCATGCAGGCTGGCAAGGGAACTGCCAACGCCTCAGGCATGTCGCGCCGCTACACAGAGCTGGGCGCGCTCGCCGATAAAGTGGCGGAGCAGAGCAACGCTCAGATCGATACCGAGGTCGCGGCTCTCGAAGCGCAAACTCAACAGGCACGACGCCGGCTGCTGTGGCAGGCGGGCCTGCTGGTGCCGCTCACGATCATTGCCATCGTCGTGTTGACGCTTGCTGTCGGCCGCCCGCTGCGGCAGCTCGACCGCGCCATCAGTGAATTGGGCGAAGGCACTTTTTCCAACCAGATCGCGGTGGGCGGCCCTCACGATCTGGAGAGACTCGGCGGCCAGTTGGAATGGCTCAGACAGCGATTGCTGGACCTGGCAGAGGAACGCAATCGCTTCCTGCGCCACATGTCGCACGAGTTGAAGACACCGCTTGCCAACATCCGCGAGGGCACCGAGCTGCTCATGGATGGCGCCGTCGGCGAGCTCGACTCCAATCAGCGGGAAGTGGCGGGCATCCTGCGCGAGAACGGAATCAAACTGCAACGCATGATCGAAAACCTGTTGTCATTCAGCGCTTGGCAGACCTCCAGCGTGGGGCTCGAAGCCACGCAGTTCCGGCTGCGCCCGGTTGTGAAGCAAGTCCTGGAAAATCAGCAACTGACGCTGTTGTCGCAACGGGTGCGCCTCGATGTGCGCATCGAGGATGTGACGCTCATCGCGGATCGGAGCAAGGTGCGCCTGATCCTGGAGAACCTGATATCCAACGCAGTGAAGTACTCTCCCAAGGGAGGTACTATCCACTTGCGTGCACGCACTGCGGGCGAGACGCTGGAGCTGGATGTCGCGGACAGTGGACCGGGCATACCGCTCGAGGACCGCGCGCACGTGTTTGAAGCTTTCTACACCGGCAAGGCCTCCAAAAGCTCGGCCGTCAAAGGCACCGGTATCGGCCTGTCCGTCGTGCTCGAATTCGTCTCCGCGCACGGCGGGGCTGTGCAGATTGTCGACGGCGAATTTCCCGGTGCCCACTTCCGCATCAGAATGCCCAGCAGACCTGTTAACAACATTGAACCCAAAGAACGTGCGCATGCCGCTTAACCTGACGAGAACCCTGTCGGGCGCCGTGTTGAGCGTGCTGCTGACTGCCTGTGCGACGGACTTCGGCGTGCGTGAGCGCGAGCCGCGGCCGCCCGCGCCCGTGGTGGACAAAAATGCGGCCTCCGTCGCAGTTTTGATAGAAGACCTGCAGTTGTTGCAAAAACTCGTACAGGCGCCGCCGGCCGAACAGGCCGAAATAACCGCCGCCGCCAAGCGCGATTACGAGGCGGCACCGACGCCGAGCCGGCAATTGCGCTATGCCTCGATCCTGGCCAACCCCGGACACCCCTGGACCGACCTCGGCCGGGCCCAACGTCTGTTGCGTGAGCTGATGGCCAACCCGGAAATGTTGCTTTCTGGGGAGCGTGCCCTTGCTTTTTTAGAACTGCAGCAAATTGACGACCATTTGACGTTGGAGGCGGAAAATCGCAGGCTGCAGGGGGACGCTGTTCGCGCCGATCGCGAGCGCCTGAGCACGGTCAATCGTCGTCTGCAGTTGGAGACAGATGAGAATGCCCGCCTGCGCAAGGAGCTCGAGGAAGCCCGGGCCAAGCTCGATGCAATAGCCAACATCGAGCGCTCGCTGAACGAGCGCAAACCGAATAACGAAGGACGCCAACCGTGACGATTCCCGCGACGCTGTTGCAACCAGAGCAGTTGAGGACGAGGCACTTGAATCAAACAGGAAAACGCAAAGCCCGCATCCTGGTGGTGGATGACGACCCGGGTCTGCTGCGCCTGTTGACCATCCGCCTGCGTGCGGAGAGTTATGACGTCGAGGCTGTTGAAAGTGGCGTACAGGCCCTGGCGGCCGCCAGCC
>Ga0247768_1000465_pt1 | contig 14662 bp, 15 predicted proteins | sample UWRJL016104C6_FD_179944 | JGI IMG/M metagenome (GOLD analysis project Ga0247768, IMG submission 179944) | Plant litter microbial communities from Arlington Agricultural Research Station in Wisconsin, United States - UWRJ-L016-104C-6 | ecosystem: Environmental > Terrestrial > Plant litter >... | reverse complement strand
TGCGCGGGAGTTCGGCCACGAACCGGATCTCACGCGGGTACTTGTGCCCGGCCAGCCGCGCCCGGGTGAAGTCCCGCAACGCCTGCGCGTCGGGCTCGGCACCGTCGCGCAGGACGACGTAAGCCCGCGGAAGCACCAAACCGTCCACCTCATGGCCGATGACCGCGCACTCCGTCACATCGGGATGCCCGAGCAGGCAGTCTTCGATCTCGCTCGGCGCGACGAACACCCCGCCGACCTTCAGCAGGTCGTCGGCGCGGCCGTGATGCCGGAAGAAACCATCGCCGTCACGGCTGAACAGGTCGCTGCTGAGCACCGTGTCGCCGTGGAACGTCCGCGCGGTTTTCTCGGTGTCACCACGGTATTCCCGCGCGATCGTCGGCCCGGTGACTTCGAGCGCGCCGATCTCGCCGTCGGGGAGTTCGGCGCCGGTTTCGTCGAGCACCCGGACCCGGTAGCCGGGCACAGCCTGGCCGAGGCTGCCCCGGCGCACCTGCCCGGGACGGTTGGAGAGGTAGATGTGGTACGCCTCGGACGACCCGATCCCGTCGATGACTTCGACGCCGAAAGCGTTGTCCCACTTGCGATGCAGCTCCGATGGCAGCGCTTCGCCCGCCGACGTGCACAGGCGGAGGCAGCTCAGGTCCTGCCCGGCCGCGGCCGGGTGCGCGATCATCGCGCTCATCATCGTCGGCACGTTGACCAGGATCGTCGGCCGGTGGCGCGCGATCAGCCCGAACAGCAGCTCGGCCGTGCTGCGCTCGCCGAACACGATCGCGGTGCCGCCGACGCCGAACGGGAACAGCGCCACGAGGTCACGCGCGTAACCGAAAAACAGCTTCGGCACGGCCAATACCTTGTCGTCCGGCCGGATTTCGAGCACTCCGCGCGCGTATCGCTCGTAGCTCTCCAGCGGGCTGCGCGCGGTGTGCACACAGGCTTTCGGCGCGCCCGTGCTGCCGGTGGTGAACTTCCAGATCGCGACGTCGTCAAGGCTGGTCGGGGCGGCTTCGAGGGTGCTGGACGCTTGGCTGACCAGGGTTTCGAAGTGGTGTTCACCCGGCCGCAGTTCGTCTTCGGGGACACCGGTGACCAGCAGGTTCGTCGCCCCCGCTTCGCGCAAGGAGGCCAGTGTGACAGCGTCCGCGACGACGAGCCGGGGCTCGGTGTAGCCGAGGTAGTAGGCGTAGTCCTTGGGCTGAAGGAAGGTGTACACCTCGGCCGTCACCGCGCCGGCCTTCTGCGCGGCGTACCAGGCGGAGACGAACTCGGCGCCGTCGCTGAGTGCGAGCAGGACGACGTCGCCCTGCCGGACTCCCAGCTCACGCAGCACATTGCCGACCTGGTTGGTCAACGCCGCGAGTGCCGCGTAGGTCATCGACCGATCGCCGGTGAGCAGCGCGGTGTTCCCGCCTCGGCCCTCGTCGAGATTGCGGTCCAGGAAATACGACGTGATGTTGAAGTTCACGGCTCGGCCCCGAGTTCGCGGATGGCTTCGACCAGCAGGTCCGTCAACGTCTCGAAAGTCTCGGCGCCTTCCTCTGCCGTCGACTCGGCGGGCGCGCCGCAGTAGGCCCGGTCCATCCCCATCGACGGGAAGTCGGCCAGGCCGTCGCGCATCGCGGTGGGCATGTCGACGGCGAGCGGTGGCAACGCCTTCATCGTCGTGACGTCCACGAGTTCGGGCCGGTCCGCCAGCACGAGAGACGTCTCGTAGCGACCGGCGTGGCACTCGCCCTTCCGGAACTCCGCGGTGAGCCGCCGGGCGTGCCGCCGCCGAACCAGGTCGAGATGGCCGATTCGCTTGCCCCGCAGGGAATCCACCGTTTCAACCGCGCGGCGGAGGGTCGCGGAGTGCTCGGGTTCGAAGTGGTTGTTGACCAGCAGGACGCGCGGAAGCCCCTGGTCGATCAGTGACGTGCAGACGTCGACGACCAACGAGTGCAATGTGTCCTCGCCGATGTGGATCCCGCCGGGGAACGCCGCCGCGTAGCGCGTGACGCCGTACGGCAGGGCGGGCAGGATCAGGACGCGGACGTCGGGGTCGTCGGCCAGCCTCGCGGCAGCGCGTTCACACATGCCCCCGGAGATGAGCGGGTCGGTGCCCAGCGGCGCGTGCGGGCCGTGCGGCTCGATGGCGCCCAGCGGCAGGAGCAGCACCGGAACCCGGTCGCTTTCGCGCACCGCGGCGACCTGAGGCGAGCTGAGGTCCGCGAACTGGGTCACAAGATTTAAGCTACACCGCAGCGATCTCGTGTGTATAGAGTTGCGGCCATGGACCCCCGGTTCGAGCCGACACCCCAGGAACTGGTGATGACGCTGCTCGGCAGCCATGTCCAGCCGCGGGAGACGCGCCAGGTCTGGTCGGGTGGCCTGGTCGCGTTGCTGGCCGAGCTCGGGTTCTCCGACGGCGCCGCCCGCATCGCGCTGGCCCGCCTCGCACACCGGGACCTGCTCGAACGCCACAAACGGGGCAGGCTCGTCCACTACACGCTGACCCGGCGGACGATCGCCGTGCTCGAAGACGGCGACCGGCGGATCTTCTCGCTGGGCCGGGAGCCGCGCGCCGCGGGGGAGTGGACCGTGCTGTGGCAGAACGTGCCCGAGGCCCGGCGTCAGGCCCGGGAACGGCTGGTGCGCCGCCTGCGTTTCCTCGGCTTCGGCTCGATCCAGGACGGCACCTGGCTCGCCCCGCACAACCGTGAGGAGGAGGTGGTCGCGCTGCTCAAGGAGCTCGACATCACCGAGTTCGCCGGCCTGATGCTCGGCAAGCCTTCGGGCGCGCTCGACGTCCGGGCCTTCGCGGGCCGGGCGTGGGACCTGGACGGCCTCGACGAGTTGTACGCCAAGTTCGTCGCCGAATTCGAGGCGTACGGCTCGGCTTCGGGCCGTGGGGAACTCGACGATCCGGGCGCGTTCTGGCTGCGCACCCGGCTGGTCCACACCTTCCGCCAGTTCCCCTCGCTCGACCCCGAGCTGCCGCCCGAACTCATCACCGCGCCCGCGAAACGCGCGGCGGCGGTCCGCCTGTTCCATGATCTTTACGCGGCGCTCGCACCCGCGGCGCAGCGCCACTTCGACAAGGTGACGGGACCATGACCGACACGAATGCCCAGATGGCGTTGAGCTACACCTCCTACCTCGCCCTCGACGACCTGCTGGACGCCCAGCACCCACGCTCGGACGAGCACGACGAACTGCTGTTCATCGTGATCCACCAGGTGTACGAGCTGTGGTTCAAGCAGATCCTGCACGAGGTGCTCTACCTGCAGGAACACCTCGCCGCCGGGCACACCCCGCACGCCATCCGCACGCTGCGCCGGATCCTGACGATCCTCAAGGTCGTGGTGGCGCAGATCGACGTGCTCGAAACGATGACCCCGAGCCAGTTCACCAGCTTCCGTGCCCGGCTCGACGCGTCGAGCGGGTTCCAGTCGGCGCAGTTCCGCGAGCTGGAAGCGGTGCTGGGACGCCGTGACGAGCATGTCTTCGCGCACTACCCCGAAGGCGGCGAGGCGCGCGAGCGCATCTCGGGCGCGATGTCGCGGCCTTCGCTGTTCGATTCCTTCGTCGAGTACCTGGCCGCGAGCGGCTACCCGGTGCCGACCGGCCGCGACGTGACCAAGCCGCTCGTGCCGTCGGCCGAACTGCAGGAGGTGCTGCTCCGGGTCTACCGCGACGACACCGGCACGTCGATGGTCGCCGAGCACCTCGTCGACTTCGACGAAGGCATGCAGGAGTGGCGCTACCGGCACGTGAAGATGGTCGAGCGGACCATCGGCGACAAGTCGGGCACCGGCGGATCGTCCGGCGCGGCCTACTTGAGGAGCACCCTGTTCGCGCCGATGTTCCCGGATCTCTGGGCCGTGCGGAGCCAGCTGTGACCAATCCGATCGCCGCGCACTACACGAAGTTCCGGGTGGCCGAGAGGCTGCTGCTCACCGGCCATTCGCACCAGGCCTGGCCCGACGTCGCGGCCGAAGGCCTGACCGAGGCCTTTGAGGACGCCGCCCGCGACGTCGACGAGAAGTGGACCGCGGCCTTCGCCAAGGCCGACGAAGTCAGGGCCGGGTTCAGGACCTTCCTGCACGATCCGCGTGGTGAACTCGCGCTGGGCGCCAGCACCCACGACCTGGTGATCCGGCTTCTGTCCTCTTTGGATTTACGACGCCGTCCCAAGATCGTCACCACGGACGGCGAATTCCACACCCTCCGCCGTCAGCTCACCCGGCTCGGTGAGGAAGGCGTCGACGTCGTCCGGGTACCCGCCACGCCGGTGGAGACCCTCGCCGAACGGCTCGCCGCCGAGATCGACGACCGGACCGCGGCGGTGTTCGTCTCGTACGTGCTCTTCGAGTCGTCCAGGATCGTGCCGGGGATGAACTTCCTTGCCGCGTCCTGTCTTTCGGCCGAAGTCGAGCTGGTCGTCGACGCCTACCACGCGCTCGGGGTGGTGCCGTTCGCGCTGCACGACCTCGGGCTGACCAACGCCTGGGTGCTCGGCGGTGGTTACAAGTACCTGCAACTCGGTGAGGGAAACTGCTTCCTGCGCCTGCCCGCGCACGCCCAGGAGCTGCGCCCGGTGGTGACGGGCTGGTACGCCGAATTCGGCGCGCTGGCAGACGAACGCCGTCCGGACGCGGTCTCCTACGCCTCCGGCGCGGACCGGTTCGCCGGTGCGACCTACGATCCGACCAGCCACTATCGCGGCGCCCGGGTGACCCGGTTCTTCGCCGAGGAAGGTCTCACCCCGGAGGTGCTGCGGGATGTCTCCCTCCACCAGGTCGGGCTTTTGGCCACCTGCTTAGACGAACTGAACCTGCCCGACGACGTCGTCACCCGGGACAGGGAGACCGCGCCCGCCGAGTTCGGCGGCTTCCTTTCCTTGCGCTGCAAGGACGCCGGTGGCTTGCAGGCGGCGCTGGCCGAACGCGGTGTGCGGACGGACAGCAGGGGCGAGCACCTTCGGTTCGGGCCCGCCCCTTACCTGTCCGACACTCAGCTGAAGGCCGCGATGGCCGCCCTCGGCGAGGTTGTCACGGGTTGAGCCGGTGGAGGTCGCGCGGGAACAACGTCGTCTCGCGGATGTTGCCGACCCCGAGCAGTCGCGCCGTCCAGCGCTCCAATCCGAGGGCGAATCCGCCATGCGGTGGCATCCCGTGGGTGAAAACGCTCAGATAGTCCGAGTAGGACTCGGCGCTTTCACCACGGCCCGCCAGCGCCGCGAGGTAGTCGGCGTGCCGGTGCAGCCGCTGTCCTCCGGTCACCAGTTCGAGCCCGCGGAAAAGCAGGTCGAAACTGTTGGAGTAGGCGGGCCGTGCCGGGTCCGGGTGGGTGTAGAACGGCCTCTTCGCCATCGGATATCCCGTGACGTAGAGAAATTCCGAGCCGTGTTCTTTCACCGCCCACTCGGATAGCCAACGCTCGTGCGCGGGTGCCAAGTCGGGCTCACCCCGAGGGTCCTCCCCGGTGTTCCGGGCAAGCAATTCCTGCGCGTCGGCGAAGTGAATCGACGGGATTTCGCCGGGAACACCGGGAAGCGTGAGTTCTTCGGTGGGCCCGACGCGTTCGGTGATCATGGCGACCATCCCCGCCACCGCCTGCCGCAGCATCGCCATCACGTCATGATGGTCGGTGATGAAGCCGAGTTCGGCGTCCAAGCTGGTGTACTGCGCGAGATGGCGGGCCGTGTCGTGCGGCTCGGCGCGGAACACCGGCCCGACTTCGTAAACACGCTCGAACACCCCGACCAAGGCCTGCTTGAAAAACTGCGGCGACTGGGCGAGGTAAGCACGCTGACCGAAATAGTCGACGCCGAAGACGTTCGCCCCGGACTCGGTCGCCGAACCCACGATCTTCGGCGTGTGGGTCTCGGTGAACCCGAGCCCGTCCAGCGTTTGCCGGAACCCGGCCACACTGGCCGCGCTGATCTCGAACCGGGCCCGCAACCGCGGATGCCGGAGCGCGACCGGGGCGTTGTCGAGGATCGTGGGCAGTGTCGCCGTCACCTGCGGCCGATACAGGTCGAACGGCGGGGCCTTCGCCGGTTCCGACAACAACTTCACCACCGCGCCGGTGATTTCGGCGCCACCCGGCGCCTGCGGATTGGCCTGGACAGTCCCCTGAACCTCGACGACCGTCTCTTCACTGGGCACGGTCTCGCCGCCGGGCAGGACAACCTGCGCCAACCCGGAACGGTCGCGGACCACGAGAAAAGTGACGGACTTCAGGACTCTCCGGCGGTGTACCCAACCGGCGATCTTGACTTCTTCGCCGACGTGCCGGGGCAGGCCGGCGGCCAGAATACGGGAGATCATCACACTCCTTGACGGATATGCGCGATCCTTTGGGAGTGCGGGCGAGAAAGGGAACTCGCGGTGCCACCACACTTTCGCCGCCGAAGCGACCTCTTCACAGCCCGATGACGAGGGCCAATCGGCGGGGCATAGGGCGGGTTTCGCCGCCGTTCCTCCCCGCACTCGGGAGGGTCTTCACCAGGGGGCGCGAGACCGCCTTCTCAGCTACCAGCGGCTCTCTCGGCTCGCACGATCCCCGGCTACTCGTCTCCGTCAACGTGTTCCCGACACCCTACGACGAGACGCCGCGGCACGCTCTCGAATAAAGCCTTGTGAGCGTTCCGGCCGGTTAGAACCGGCCGGCACGCTCACAAGGCGAGCAGGGTTTCCAGCAGGGGCCACAAAGCGGCGGGGTTTTCGACGTGGGCGTTGTGGCCGAGGCCGGGGAGGAAGGCCGCCTCGGGGCTGACCGCCAGCAGGTCCTCGCCCGGGCACATCGGATCGTTTTCCCCGGCGGCCAGAACGACTTTCGCCCGGCTCGCCGCGAGAAGGCCCGCCATGTCCGGGGCACCGACGCCGAAGGCGCGCGGGTCCAGCGCCGTCTGCCAGCCGCCGTCGGTCTCCACCACGCTCGCAGCCGCCGGTTCCCACAGGCCGTGCAGCCCGGCGACCTTGATCCAGCGGTCCGCGGCTTCCTCGCGGGTCGCGAAGGTCCGGGACGGCTTCGCCGCGACTTCGGCGGCTTTCGCCAGCTCGCTTTCGGACCAGCGCACCTTGATGCCCAGCCCGCAGGCCGCCGCGACCGGGACACCGAACCAGCCCGACGACAGTGTCAGCGCGAGGACACCACCGAGTGAATGCCCCAGCACGACCAGCGGGCCGCGGACCTGTTCGGCGAGCGCCGCGGTCATGCCGCCGAACGAGTACGTCGTGGCTTGCGCGGAACGGCCGTGCCCCGGCAGGTCGGGGATGACCCAGCTGCCCGGCCAGCGCTCGGCGAGGACTTCTTCGAGCCCCTGCCAGACCTCGCCGACGGCGCCGAGCCCGTGCAGCAGCAGGAGGGTGGGCTGGCCGCTGTCACTGCCACCGCGCTTGACGTGCAGTCCGGTTCCGGTCATGGCGGAGATGATGCCAGGCGAGTTGACATGAACAAGGGTTGAGGTTGAACGCTGGAGCGGTAAGCCGCCCGGCGAAAGGACTTCCGATGCCCCGCAGTCAGACCCTCCCTGACCTTTCCCGCTCCGGCGTCGCCGTGGTCAGCAGTTGGGCCGCGCCCGGACGCCAGCGAGCCGTCATGGAGGAGGCCGCCGCCGCGCGTGAAAGCGCTCCATGGCCGGACGGACTGCTGTCCGTCAGCTACTTCGTCAGCTTCGACGACGACAAGGTGGCGACGTACGCCCAGTGGTCCGGCGAAGACGCCGTGACCGGCCTCGACGGTCCGGAGCCGATCGTCTATCGGCTGCACCGCAGCGGCGCCATGGCCGGCGACACACGCGTGCCCGGCTGCATCGTGTTCGTCGAGGTCGAGAGCGAGGACGCCGACTTGGCACGGAGCTGGATCGACTCCGTGTTCACCGCGCTGGGCTCCGAGACCGAGCCGCATCCGGGCGGGATTTCGGCGCACTTCTACGTCAGTACCGACGGCAAGCGGGTACTCAACTACGCCGCCTGGACCGACCCCGAAGCCCACCGAAAAGCCGTCGGCGACCCCGCCGCGCCCGGCGTCGCGAAGAGCATGTCAGCGGAGTGGCAGCGCGTGCGGAACACGCCGGGAATCACCCCGATCGGGTTCACCCGCTACGGCCTCGCGCTGCGCCTCACCCGGCCCGCCACATGATCCACCATGGCCTTTCCGGCGGGATGGCTCTAGGTTGCGTAGTCGAGGTGACAGCCCGGGGGATGACCTTCCCCGTGCCGCCGCCGACCACAGAACCGGACTCCGGGCGCGGGCCACGAGCCGCGCGCGGAGCAGGCAAAAGGAGTCACCACCGTGACCGAAGGTGTATTCGGCCGTGAGAGCGCCCACGAGCAGGTCGTGTTCTGCCAAGATCCGCACAGCGGGCTCAAGGCGATCATCGGCATCTACTCCACCGCGCTCGGCCCCGCACTGGGCGGCACTCGCTTCTACCCGTACGCGTCGGAGAGCGACGCGCTTAACGACGTCCTCGCGCTGTCCAAGGGGATGGCCTACAAGAACGCGCTCGCCGGGCTCGACCTCGGCGGCGGCAAGGCCGTCATCATCGGCGACCCGGCGAAGCTCAAGTCCGAGACACTGCTGCGGGCCTTCGGGCGTTTTGTTCAGTCGCTGTCCGGCCGCTACATCACCGCTTGCGACGTCGGCACCTACGTCGCGGACATGGACGTCGTCGCCCGCGAGTGCGAGTTCGTGACCGGCCGCTCGCCCGAGGACGGCGGCGCCGGCGACTCGTCCGTGCTGACCGCGTTCGGCGTCTTCCAGGGCATGCGGGCGTCGGCGGAACACCTTTGGGGGAATCCCGAGCTGCAGGGGCGCCGGGTGGGCATCGCCGGGGTCGGCAAGGTGGGGCACATCCTCGCCGGGCACCTCGTCGAATCGGGCGCGCAGGTCGTGATCAGCGACGTCTCGCCACAGGCCATCGAACGCACCCGGGCGGCGTACCCCGGTGTCGAGGTCGTGGCCGACGCCGACGCGCTCGTCCGCGCCGAGATCGACGTCTTCGCGCCGTGCGCGCTCGGTGGCGCGCTCAACGACGAGACCGTCGGCGCGCTGCGGGCCAAAATCGTCTGCGGCGCGGCCAACAACCAGCTCGCCCACCCCGGCATCGGCAAGCTCCTCGAAGACCGCGGCATCCTGTTCGCGCCCGACTACCTCGTCAACGCCGGAGGCGTGATCCAGGTCAGCGACGAGCTGCACGGGTTCGACTTCGCCCGCGCCAAGCGCAAGACCACGGCGATCTTCGACACGACCAAGGCTGTCTACGCACTCGCCAAGACCGACGGCGTGCCCCCGGCGACCGCCGCGGACAGGCTCGCCGAGCGCCGGATGTCCGAGGTCGGCAGGCTGCGGTCCATCCTGACCGTGTGACCGTCGGGACGCCCGGGCCGGGTGGCCGCGGCGGAGGGGGCGATAATTCGGTTCGCCAACGGCTCCCGTAGCTGACAGGCTGGCATTCGATACACGTCGTGACCTCGGAGGTACCTATGTCTGACCCCGCACCGTCGCCCGAGAGCGACGAGGAGGACGACGTCAAGCGCAAGTTCCGTGAAGCGCTTGAGCGTAAGCAGGCGAGTACCCGTTCGGGTTCCGCCCACGAAAGCGCCGGCGGTAAGAACCAGCACGCGCACGGACCGGCCGCGAACAAGCGGACCTTCCGTCGCAAGAGCGGCTGAGCGCCGTGGGGGTCGTGAGTGTTTCGCGGGGTTAGAACCCCGCGAAACACTCACGACCCCCACGCACGGCCCACCCTCCGCCGCCCGTCACCAGACGAAGCCCCGACTGGCTTTGACACTCGCAGAACGCCCCCAGTCCATATGCACCGATTCGCATGAGTGAATGCGCGTTTTGGTGCTCTCAGCGCACCAAAACGCACATTGACTCATGCACAGAACTGCGTAAACAAGTTTGCGCGATGACGACAAACGCGCCTTCGCCGTTCTTCGGGTGGGCAGATGCGCAGTGCCCATGCCTTGAACGACGCGTTTGCCGTCTTGCGACTTACGTTGCTAAACCATGAACCGATCAATGCTCAAAAAGCGGCCTGGACCTGCGGGTTTACAGGTCCAGGCCCCGTCGTCTTGTGTCAAGGCCTCGGCCGATTCCGAAACGCCGATTCGCGGCGGGCAAGACACCCAAAAATGGTCGCTGACCTGCGATTTCTTGACTAGACTTGATCAGCACGGCAGGTCTCACGTCGTGTCTATCTGTCCGCGTCGGGTAACTAGGGGTTGTCGGTGAGGAAAGCGCTGAATCGTCGTCTTTCGGAAGCGGACAGGGACGCTTTCCGTATGTCTGTCGTGATCTACGCGCGTGCCTCGAAGGACGGCAAGGGCCGGAAAGTATCGGTCTCTTCACAGATCGCGAAGGGCCGGAAGTGGTGTGCGAAGGTCGGGGCCACGGTGGTGAAAGTGCTTGTCGACAACGATCTGTCGGCGTCGCGGTATGCGACCGAGGCGCGCGACGACTACGAGGAAGCTCTCCGACTACTCGCGACCGGCGCAGCGAACACGCTGTGGACGTGGGAGAACAGCCGCGCGCAGCGTGAGTTGGACGTGTTCGTGCGGCTGCGCAGGATTCTGGAGGATGTCGGGGGCTACTGGGCTTACGACGACCGGCTTTATGACATGAACGACCCGGACGACCGGATCGCCACCGCTGAGGATGCTGTTGACGCTGAGCGGGAGTCGGAGAAGCTGCGCAAACGGGTGCTCCGTGGTGTCGAGTCTCGGGCGATGGAAGGGCTTTGGGCGGGGCCGCTGTCGTATGGCTACCGGATCTTCTACGACCGGGAGACCGGCGAGGCTGGCCGGGAGGTTGACGAAACCACACGCGGCTACGCCCGGGAGATCGTGCTCACCTTGACCGAGACGGGCAACGAGACAGCGCTCGCCATGGATCTGGAACGGCGCGGTGTCCCGTGTGCGAGGGCGACCCGGTGGCGGGCCGACCATGTCCGTAAGCTCCATGCGATATCCAAGGACTCCGAGGGGTGGGCGAAGCTCACCGCGCGTCTGTCGCCCGAACAGCTCGACTCGGCTTATGAGGCGTTGGTACGGGTGCGTACCGAGTCGCCATCGCAGGTGGCCAAGGACCTGAACAAGGGTCAGTGGGCTCACCCGTTGCCGGGTGAGTGGAACGCGTCGAAGGTCCGCAACATCGCGCTGAATCCGGCGATTGCCGGTCTGCGGGTCTACCAGGGCAAAGTGATCGGTAAAGGCACATGGGAGGAGATCATCACCGAAGAGGAGCACAACGCGGTGGTGGCGAAGCTGGGTGATCCAGGTCGGAGCAGGGTCAAGGACGGCACGCGGGTGAAGTACCTGCTTTCGGGCATCCTGCTGTGCAGCGAATGCGAGAAGCCGGTGACCACGGGCATAACCGGCGCGCACAAGGTGTACCGATGCCAGGACGGACACCTGAGCCGGAACATGGCGAAGACGGATTCGGTCGTGGTCGAGCGGCTGCTACTGCGGCTGGCGTCGGACGCCGCGCGGGAATTCTTCCAGTACGACGGGCAGGCCAAGGAACTGACCGAGGCGGTGAGGACGGCTCAGGATCTGCGGGCCCGCCTCGACGGGTTCACCGATAAGGCCGCCGACGGGGAACTCTCGCCGGAGCGCCTTGCCCGGATCGAGGCGAAGCTCTTACCCAAAATCAAAACAGCGGAGGACCGAGCCCGCCAGATCGGAGTGTCTCCCGTGGTGGCGCAACTGGTCGGCCCGCAAGCTGCTGACGTCTGGGAGACGCTGTCTCTGTCCCAGCAGCGTGCAGTGGTGCGTGCAGTGGTGCGGCCCCGGCTGCTGCCCACGGTGGGTGGCCGGTCTCCGTTCAACCCGGCTCATATCACGTTGTCGTGGCTAGGACGGCCTGCGCCGATCCCGGGTGTTGACGACGTCGAGGACGTGACCGACGTGGCCTGATCAGGCCAGAAACAGCAGAAGCGGCCCCGGCACTCAAGATAAAGTGCCGGGGCCGCTTCTCGTCTGTTCTAGGGCTGGTCGTTGGTCTGCATCCGGGCTACGGCCGGGCCGAAGATCTGCCGTAGCTGGTCGCGCTGGGTATCGGTGAACGGGTGGACGTCCTCGGCTGCTGCGGCAGCGTGGACGGCGGCAAGCTCGGCCGGGGTCAGCGAGGAACGCGGGTTCAGCGGAACCGGGCCGGTCGTGGTGTCAGGCATCGAAGGTCCCCCGGTCCGTCTGGTTGACCTGCTCCGGTGTGGTCACCAGCGGGTTCCCGTGCTTGTCGCGCGGGTCGAGAAGCGGGGTGACCTTGTTCTCGGTGGAGATGACCACTCCGAAGGTCGCCAGCAGGGTAATCACGGCACTAATGATACCGGTGACGGCGTTGCCCTGGTCGGCTGTGAACAGGCCGGAGCCGACCAGACCGGAGACCACAGCGGTGAGTGCGCCGATGATGGAACCAGCGACGCGCAGCGGGTAACGAGACATGAGGTGTGGTTCTCCTTGTTCTCGGGTGAGGTGTGCTCGGGGTGGGAGGTGGTCGAGCAGGTCATAGGCGCGCACGAACGCGCGGGCGGTCTTCCAGGTGGCGAGGCACACCAGGACCGCCAAGAGGAAAAGCCCGCCGTTGCCGGCATCTGTGGTCGTGGCGGTGCCTACGGCAGCCAGATCCATTGACCGGCCTGGATCTTGTTGGGGTTGGTGATGCCGTTGCGGGCGCAGATCGCGGCCACGGTGGTGCTGTAGCGGGCCGCGATGCCGGAGAGGGTGTCTCCGTAGCGGATCTGGTAGCGGCGGCTCCCGGTCGTGGCCGTGCCGGGCAGTTCGAGGATCTGGCCGGGGTGGATCAGGTTCGGGTTGCTGATCCCGTTGGCAGCGACCAGGGCGGCCACGGTGGTGCCGAATTTGGCGGCGATGCCGGAGAGGGTGTCTCCGAGGCGGACGGTGTAGGTCCCGCTTCCAGCGGCAGGCGGTGCCGGGGTCGGCGGAGCGGTGGGTGCGGAGGCGTCCAGGGTGAGCTGCGCCAGGGTGTAGCCGCTCACGGTGGCGTCGCGGTCGACGTTGCCCGCGATGCCGGGGACGCTGCCTTTCTGGGTGTGCTGGTGTACCGCCAGTTGTGGGTGTGGCCATCCGGGGTTCCCTGGGTCGCCGTTGTAGCGGGCGATCCAGAGCAGGACGTCGGGGTCGGCCCACTCGTCGGGGCGAAGGACGTTGGTGTACCAGTCGAGGTTCGCGTAGACGAAAACGCGGCGGATACCGGTTGCCGTGCGCAGGCGGCTGATGAACTCGGCCACGAACCCGTTCGCGCCGGGCCGAAGTTCCGCGGCTTCCATGTCGAGCATCGGGGCGAGCGCGCCACCGCCGAGGACGCCGGCCGAGTGCAGGTTTTTGGCGAAGTGATCGACCTGCTCGCCGACGTCGCCGGGCCGGGCGAAGTGGTAGCCACCGGGGACAATCCCGGCCGCGCGGGCGGCGGGGATGCGCGGGGCGCTGGTGGTGTCGGTGTAGTCAGTGCTTTCGGTGAGCTTGAAGGAGCAGAACGAGATGCCGTTGCCGTGTATCGCGTTCCAGTCGGTGACGGTGTTCCAGTGCGAGACGTCGATACCATAGTCGGTCAGTAGTCCAACTCCCTGCTATAGCGTGGTTTCGGGTCTTATGGGGCGGTTGAGCTGTGCGCGTAGTGCGCCCACTTCGAGCAAGAGCCGGGCGTTTTCCTGGCGCAGGGCGGCAAGCTCGGTCTTGACGGCGGTGAGTTCGGCGAGGACGTCGCGGGTGTGGGTGGCGCGGTCGTCGAGCAGGGCTTGATAGCCGCTGTGCAGCGCGGTGAGCGCTTGCTGTTCGGAGCTGATCCGCGCGTTGCGCACGGTCCGGCGTGCGGCCAGTGAACCGGTCAGGGCACCGGTGACGGGGCCGAGGATCGCGGCCAGTGCGGTGAGCCATTCGGGGGTCATCAGGTGCGGCTCCTTACGTGGCGGTCAGGAGCACGGTCACACTGGTGAAGCCCTCGGCGCTGTGTGTCCAGGTGTTGGTGGCGGCGCCCTTCCATTTGGTCACGCACAGCGAGACCGAGCGGGCACCCCCCAGGACCGGAGTGGTTCCGCTGACGGGGTAGGGAATCCGGCCGCCCTGGTTACCGGTCATTGCGCCGTCGATCGACGTGACGACGGACAGGTTCGTTCCGGCGAGGGTCGCGCCGTCTTTCATCGTGACGTCGATACCGGTCCCGGTGCCTGGCGAGATCCAGATCTGCCCGGTGAACGTGAGCTGATAAAGGAAACCAGGATCAGGAATATCCACTGTGGATAGAACCATGTTGTTCGCTTGTGCTACGTCAGGTCCGGCGATGGTGCCGGTCTTGAAGACCCTGGTGATCATCTGATTGAGGCGGGCGGCAGTGATCGCTTCACCGGCCAGCCATGGCCTGACGGCTATCGGTGACCTCCTTGTGTGACAACAGGCTCAGCGCGCGGCCGGTGGTGGCGATGCCACAGTGACCAGGCTTCCAAGGGTATGAAGCCGGGTCAGTCCGTCGACACCGCGCACGACCGTGAACGTCTGCGGGGACGCGGTTCCGGTGATGGCGATGACGCGCATGGTTTCGCCGTTGATCTGGATCAGGAACGGGAACTGAGTCGGGTGCGTCGCGGTCGCGATCCACTGCGGCCCTTGGTTTGTCCGGACAGCGAACGTCTGGTCTGTTGTGGACAGCG
>Ga0247768_1000464_pt1 | contig 14663 bp, 11 predicted proteins | sample UWRJL016104C6_FD_179944 | JGI IMG/M metagenome (GOLD analysis project Ga0247768, IMG submission 179944) | Plant litter microbial communities from Arlington Agricultural Research Station in Wisconsin, United States - UWRJ-L016-104C-6 | ecosystem: Environmental > Terrestrial > Plant litter >... | reverse complement strand
CCACCGTCCACGGGATTCTCCGTGAGCAAGGCCCGCCGGATCTGCGCGCGACGGCTCTGCGTGTCATCGGCGGAAGCAGGCTTCGCGGGCTGGAACTCTTCGCCGGTGAATGCCTGGGTCCCGAGCAGCCGTGGCCGGTTGTCCGCGGCGCGATGGCCATGCTGGATGACCTGGGGATCGCGCTGCCCGACGCCAGCACCCGCGCCTATCACGCCGCGTGCCAAGTCAGGGTCGAGGAGATCGAACGCGTCCTCCCGGCAACCGCCTCGGCGCGCACCGCGCGAGCGCTCAGGACGGAACTTGTCGACCTGGTGCGCACGCTCGCCGACGTCGAGCCGGTTTCCTGGCTACTGCACCGGAGGTTCGCCTTCGATCTGAGTTCGACCGTCGCCGGGCTGCTCGACGAACGCTTACCCGACGCCACAACCGATCCGGCGGAATGGCTGGACCGGCTTGACGACCCGGAAGCCGCGCACCGGCTGCTGCGAGACGCGCCCGAACTGGCTGTCGACGTCCTTAAGCGGACTTGCACCGACGCGCCCTCGGAGCGTCTCCTCATCACCGCCGCCGCGGTCGGCCCGGACAGTCTGGAGATCGCCGAAAGACTGTTCCGCGACCTCGTCCCGATCGTCCGGGGCGACCAGTTGCCGGGACTCGCGGGCCTGCTCAGTGCGATCCACACCGCCGATCGCTCGCTCGGCGTAACGCTCGCCTGGACCGCGGCCCTGGCGCTCGCCGAACGGGATCTCCCCGAACGGCATCTTCGCCCGTGGGCGACGGCGTTGGCGCGGTCACGCGGAAGTTTCGCGGACTTCGAAGCGATGCTTGGTGACGGTGGCGAATCCGGCAGGCTGGCCGTCGAAGCGTTGGCCAGCTACGACTTCCTTCGTTCGGCCGCGCCCGGTCCGCGCCACGAGTTGTCCCCAGCGGCTCGTGAGCGGCTGCTGAACCTCCGGCCGTCACTGGATTCTCCGCCACGGGAAATGAGCCAATGGATTCTCGCGGCGGCCACCGCGCGGCTGACCGAGGCATTACCCGTGGTGCTCGACGAAATCGACCGCCATCCGATTGCCCTGACAGCGTCGGGCTACCTCGCCCGCCTCCTGTCAGATACCCAAGACCTCACCCACCAACGGCTGCAAGACCACGACAATGCCGAGATCGGGCTCGCCTATCTCGGCGATTGGGAACCCCTTCTGACCATGCTCCCGCCGGACAACGTGGCCGCCCGCAACACCATCGAGCACTGGGTCCCAGGACCATTCACGTCCGCCCACTCCGACATCGCCGCCTGGATCGCTTCCCGCGTAAGCGATCCCACCCTGCCGAACGACCACCGCTGGCTGCTCGCGGAACTCAAGGAAGTCACCGAACGCCGCACCGGCACCCTGATCCGCTGATCCGCCTCACCCCGCCCGGCGTGCTCTGAAGGCCACCATGAGGGACTCTAGTGCCCTCATGGTGGCCTTCAGAGCACGTCGCAACCGGGCGAAGCGAACAAAAGGCGCGCGTCAGAGGCTGGTGACGCGGCCGGAGGTGACGTCGAGGTGCCGGGTGGTCTGGACGGCGTCGAGCATCCGGCGATCGTGGGTCACCAGGAGCAGCGTCCCCGGGTACTCCGCCAGCGCCGACTCCAGTTGCTCGATCGCGGGCAGGTCCAGGTGGTTGGTCGGCTCGTCGAGCACGAGCAGGTTGACGCCCCGCGCCTGCAACAGCGCCAGCGCGGCGCGAGTCCGTTCGCCCGGCGACAGCGTGTCGGCGGGACGCATGACGTGCGCCGCTTTCAGGCCGAACTTCGCCAGGAGCGTCCGCACCTCCGCGTCGGCCAGCTCCGGCACCTCTAGCCCGAACGCGGTCACCAGCGGCTGGTCTCCCAGAAACAGCTTCCGCGCCTGGTCCACCTCGCCGACGACCACGCCGGGGCCGAGCGACGAATCCCCCGCTGTCAACGGAATCCGGCCGAGCATCGCGCCCAGCAGGGTCGACTTCCCGGCGCCGTTCGCGCCGGTGATGGCGACCTTGTCCGCCCAGTCGATCTGCAGGTCCACCGGGCCGAGGGTGAAACCGCCGCGTTCGACGACCGCGCCGCGCATCGACGCGACCACCGCGCCGGCCCGGGGCGCGGCGGCGATCTCCATCCGCAGCTCCCACTCCTTGCGCGGCTCCTCGACGACTTCCAGCCGCTCGATCATGCGGTCGGTCTGCCGGGCCTTCGACGCCTGCTTTTCGGTGGCCTCCGAACGGAACTTGCGGCCGATCTTGTCGTTGTCCGTCGCCTTCCGGCGGGCGTTCTTGACGCCCTTCTCCATCCAGCCGCGCTGCATCCCGGCGCGCGCTTCGAGCGCGGAGCGGGTGTCGGCGTACTCGTCGTACTCCTCGCGGGCGTGCCTTCGCGCGACTTCGCGTTCTTCGAGGTACGCGCCGTAGCCACCGCCGTACGCGCGGACCTGCTGCTGCGCGAGGTCGAGCTCGACGACCTTGGTGACCGTCCTGGTCAGGAACTCGCGGTCGTGGCTGACCAGCACCGTCCCGGCGCGCAGGCCGGTGACGAACTTTTCGAGCCGGTCCAGCCCTTCGAGGTCGAGGTCGTTCGTCGGTTCGTCGAGCAGGAAGATGTCGTAGCGGCTCAGCAGCAGCGACGCCATCCCGGCCCGCGCGGCCTGGCCGCCGGACAGGGCCGTCATCGGCTGGTCGAGGCCGACCTGCAACCCCAGTTCGACGGCGACCTCCTCGGCGCGCTCGTCCAGGTCCGCGCCGCCGAGCGCGAGCCAGCGCTCGAACGCGTCCGAGTACAGGTCGTCGGCGCCCGCGGCTTCGGCGGCCAGTGCTTCGGTGGCCGCGTCGAGCGCCTGCTGTGCCGACGCGACACCGGTTCGCCGGGTCAAAAACCCGTGCACCGTCTCGCCTTCGCGGCGCTCGGGCTCCTGCGGGAGGTGCCCGACGGTGGCTGTCGGCGGGTTGAGCCGGATGGTGCCGTCCTCCGGGGCGACGAGCCCGCCGAGGGTGCGCAGCAACGTGGATTTGCCCGCGCCGTTCACCCCGACCAGCCCGATGACATCCCCGGGAGCGACGACGAGATCGAGGCCGGAGAAGAGGACGCGGTCACCGTGCCCGGCGGCGAGGTCCTTCGCGACGAGTGTTGCGCTCATGAGACCACCGAGTCTACGGGGACGGTCCCACCGGCCGCGCTAGGCTCGTCGAGTACGGACCGTCAGTCCGCGGTCACTGATCGACAACGAAGGGACACCGACGACGATGGCCAACTCGGCACGCGCGTTGCTGGACTCGGTCCACGAAGACCTTGCGCCCCTGGAGAACGACAACCGCCTGGTGGACCTGATCGCGAAAGGCGCGGCGCCGAGGTCGGTCTTCCGGCTGATCGCCGCCGAGGAAGCGCGGATCGTGCCCAGCGACTGGCGCAGCTTCCTCCACCTCGCGGCCCGCTCCGCAGACGACGGCACGCGTGAGTACTTCGCCGGGCTCGCGCAGGGCGAGAGCGCCGCGCTGGGCAAGCTGTCGGCGCTGGCCGCCGCCACCGGCCTGGACGACGCGGCATTGCGCGGCTACCAGCCGCTGGCGGGGTGCCAGGCGTACCCGTCGTTCATGGCGTGGATGGCGCTGAACGGCAACCCGACCGACGTCGTCGTGGCGCTGGACGCCAACTTCGCCGCGTTCGGCGGCTACTGCGCGACGATCGCCAAGGCCATGCGCGAGCACTACGGCTTCGACAACGAGGCCTGCGCGTTCTTCGACCTGTTCGGCACGCCGATCCCGGGCGCCGAAGCGCGAACGCTCGCGGTGGTGCAGGCCGGGATCGACGCCGGGGAGTGCACCGGCGAGGCCCGTGTCTACGCCGGTCTGTTCCAGAACTACGAACTGCTCTTCTGGAACACCATCGCCGACAAAGCCGAGTAGCTCAGACTCGACCCGCCCTGGACCGGCGACGCCGGTCCAGCGGGTCGAGCAGGGGCAGCGTGCCGAGCCGCCCGCGCTGCCGCAGTTCGAGGAACTTCGCGACGACCTCCGGGTCGTACTGGGTGCCGCGCCCGCTGAGCAGCTCACGCACGGCTTGGTCCTCGGTCAGCGCCTTCTGGTAAGGCCGGTCCGCCATCATCGCCGCCCAGGAGTCGCAGACCGCGAGTATCCGCGCCTCGACGCGGATGTGCGTACCGGCCAGCCCGCCCGGGTAGCCGTCGCCGTCGAAGCGTTCGTGGTGCTGGCGGATGATCTCGGCGACGTCGTCGAGGCCCGTGACGGTCTTCGCCAGCCGCCACCCGAATTCGGGGTGGTGGCGCACGAGCGTCCACTCGTCCTCGGTCAGCAGGTCCGGTTTCGTCCAGATCTCCGGCGGGACGAGGACCTTGCCGATGTCGTGCAGCCGCCCGGCCAGTTGCGTGCGGTGGATGGCCTCCGCGGGCAGTCCCATCCCGGACGCGACGAGTCCGGCCCAGAAGCTGACGGCCTTGCTGTGTTCGTGGTTCGAAAGCCAGCCGTCGACCTCGTCGGCCACCAGCTCCAGGTCGACGGTGAGCGACTGGTGCTCCGCGTGGGCGGGGGCGGGCGGCTCGACCTCGGCGAGCACGACCCTGTCCCGGCCCTGCGCCTTGGCCGAGTACAACGCGCGGTCCGCCGCGACGAACAGCTCCATCGGCGTGGTGCCGTGCATGGGATAGCTGGCCGTGCCGACCGAGATCGTCGCGGCGATCCAGGTGTCGCCGGAGACCACGATCGGGCGGTCGGCGACCTGCTGGCGCAGCCGCTCGGCGATGACGGCCGGCTCGTCGGGGGTCGCGTCGCGGATGAGGATGGCGAACTCCTCACCGCCGTAGCGCGCGAGGTGGTCACCGCTGCGGATCGCGCTGCGCAGCCGCTTGCCGATCTCGATCAGGACCTCGTCGCCGACGGGGTGGCCGTAGCGGTCGTTGACGGACTTGAAGTGGTCGACGTCGGCGATCAGCACGGCGAGCGAGCCGCCGGTGCGGCGGGCTTTGGCGAGTTCCGGCAGCAGCTGGGCCTCGAAGTACCGGCGGGTGCGCAGGCCGGTCAGCACGTCGGTGATCGCCAGCAGCCGCTGCTGCGACACCAGCCCGGCGAGCCGGATGATGGTGAGGACAAAAAGCACCGCGCACGCGCACGCGACCACCGGGATGTCGCCGTAGGCGCCCCGCTCGTACTGGACGACCACCGTCGCCGGGGCCACGAGCACCGCGACACACAGCAGCACCATGCGGATCGGGCCCGGCCCGAGCACGATGGCCCGCGCGGTCTCCCCGACCCGGCCCATCGTGGGGTGCAGCGCCGCGGCGCCGAGCACGAGGTTGCCCGAAAGCCACATGAAGTCGAGGAAGTTGCCGGCGGTGTAGGTGCCGTTGAGCTGCTGAACCACGTAGATGGTGTCGGCGGCGACGAACGCCGCCAAGTTCAGCGAGAGCAGGAAGAACGGCGCCGGGCGCGAGCCCTGGCCCAGGATGAGCCGCAGCGCGACGGCGAACATCGCGAGGTCGAGGATGGGATAGCCGACCGAGACGACCTTGACGAGCACCGGCGAGTCACCCTGGGTCTGCGGGGCGATCAGGTACAGCCACGACAGCATCCCGCCGACGACGGCGAGCAGGGTGGCGTCGAGCAGGCTCGGCAGGTCCCAGCTCGGGGTCCGCAGCCGGATCAGCGCGATCAGCCCGCCGACCAGCAGCGGATAGTGCGAGAGGTAGAGGACGTCGGCGAGCGCGGGGTAGGCGGTGTTGCCGGTGACGAAGTGGGAGACGTAGAAGCTCGTGTCGGCCGCGGCGTAGACGACCTGGCTCAGCCCGAGCAGCACCCAGGGCAGCATCGCGCTCGGCCGGTTGCGGTGGCAGCCGACGAAGACCGCGACGGCGGCGGAGGCGCTGACCGCGCAGTAGAACAGCACCCGCAGGATGGGCGGGGCGTCGAGGAAGACGGTCAGGTAATACGCGCCCACACCGGCGAAGCCCGCGACGAGGTAGACCACCCACAGCCGCCGGCCGGTTCCTGCCACCGTCGTCACTGACCCCGCTCTTCCCGGTCCGGTAAAGCCTTGACGGCGGGCACCTTGCCCGCCGTCGACGCGTCGCGATCTTCACCCTACGAAAGAGCGACCAGAGTACGGGGACGCTACACCATTACTTCACTCGGTTGGCGGAGGCATGAAAGCGCTCTGTGACATCGGATTCGCGCCCGTCACCCGACTGCGTTCACCGCCACCTCACGGCCGGGGCGATTACCCATTAGCGGTGGGGCCCTGTTCACCGTCAGGGTCGTTTTCCTATTCGACGACGTGAATTAGGCCGACCCGCCCGCCGGGATATTCGGCGGCCCGCCGGTCGGCGGTGGGTAAGGTGAAGCGGTTAATGTCGGTGAAACAGTGAGTGGGTGGAAATCGTGACGGAGTCCGTCACAGGTCCTGAACCCGGCCGCCAGCCGAAATCGCGGGACCCTGAAGGCGGGGGCCGCCGGCCCAGGTTGAGCCGGCGGCGGGAGGTCAGCCACACCAGCGCGCGGTCGCTGCTGATGACCGTTTTGGGGGAGTTCGTCCTGCCGCGCGATCGACCGGTGTGGACCTCGGATCTGGTGTGTGTGCTCGGAATCCTTGACGTGGAGGAGAAATCGGCGCGCCAGGCGCTCGCGAGGTCGTCGTCAGAGGGCTGGCTGGTTTCGGAGCGGGTGGGCCGCCGGGTGCGCTGGTCGCTCACCCCGCCGGGCCGCAGGCTGCTGACCGAAGGCGCGGAACGCATTTATTCGTTCGGCGCGGACTCGTTCGGCACCCATTCACGGGCTTGGGACGGAAACTGGTTGATGCTCGTCGTTTCGGTTCCCGAATCGAAGCGCGATCTCCGGCACCGGTTGCGGACGCGGCTGACTTGGGCCGGATTCGGCTCGCCGGTTTCCGGCGTTTGGGTCAGCCCGGACACCTCCGGCCAGCCGGAGGCGCAGCGGATTGTCGCCGAACTCGGGCTGGAAAAACAGGCCATGTCGTTCACGTCGCGTTACGGGGACATCGGCGAACAGGAACTTATGGTCGCCCGATCGTGGGATCTCTCGAATCTCAAAGACCGCTACGAAGACTTCATCGACACGTTCACCGGATTGAATCCGTCGGGCGGTGAAGCGATATTGCGGGCGCAGACGCGGCTGGTCCACGAGTGGCGCCGGTTCCCCTTCCTCGACCCCCGGCTCCCGCGGCAACTCCTGCCCGGCGACTGGAGCGGCGCGAAGGCCTCGGAGCTGTTCCACCGCACCCACGTGGACTGGCGGCCGGAGGCCCAGCAACACTGGGATACGTTGATCGACACGAGCGAGCCGGATTGATGGAGGACCAGTTGGCGGCGAACGAAACCGTGCGGATCGAGCGGGACAGGTCGGGGCTGGCGGTCCTGACCGTCGACGCTCCCCCGCTCAACCTCTACACCCTCGAGTTGCAGGAGCGGCTGTCCGACGCGATCGGCGAGCTGGAGCGCGACGAGCCCCGCGCCGCCCTGTTCCGGGCCGAGGGCAAGGTCGTCAGCGGCGGTGTCGACGTCTCGCTGTTCGACGCGCAGGGCACGAAAGCCGAGGCCAAGGCGCTCTTCGACAGCATGCTCCTGGTCTCCGACCGGATCGCGGCGCTGGAGTTCCCGACCGTCTTCGCCGCCCACGGCCTGTGCCTGACCTGGGCGTTCGAGGTGGCCGTGGCCTGCGACATCATCCTCGCCGCGCAGCGCGCGAAGTTCGGCCTGGTCGAACGGGTCGTCGGCCTGACCCCGACCATGGGCGGCACGCAGCGGCTCGCCGCGCGGGCCGGGGTCGGGCGCGCCAAGGAGTTCGTGATGACGGGCGCCACCTACGACGCGGCGACTCTGGAACGCTGGAACGTGGTCAACCGGATCTTCCCGGACGACGTCTTCGACGAACAGGCGAGGGCCTTCGCCACCGACCTGGCCGAGGGACCCACTCAGGCGCACAAGGCGACCAAGCGGGTCCTCGGCCACTTCGCCCACGGCGGGGTCCCCGAGGCCGACGCGCACATCACGGCCATCGCCGCGGAGCTGTTCGACACCGAGGACCTCCGCGGCGCGGTGAAGTCGTTCCTCACCGACGGGCCGGGGAAGGCGACCTTCACCGGGCGCTAGGGCACCTGGTGGACCCGGTCGACGATCCCGTACGCCGTCTGGGCTTCACCGTGGGTCCAGCCGAGGTAGGTGTGCGTCGCGGGGTCGAAGACGAAGCCACCGGCCAAGTGGTGCGCGCTGTCTTTGCCGTCTTTGACGTCCCAGGAGATGCTGTCCCCGACGCGTCCGGCGCCGTCCTTGACGTTCTTCGTGAGGACGAGCCCGGGGATCTTGGCGACCGCGTCGAACAGCGCCGCCCGCTGGTCGGGGCGGAGGTACTTCATGGACAGCAGGCCGCCGACGTCCTTGGCGATGCCGTTGACGTTGTCCAGTGTGCCGCCGTACTGGGCCGCGAGGTGGGCGAGCATGGCGTCGCCGTCTGTCGGCAGCGACGGGTCGTAGGCCGGTTCGGGTGTGCAGTTTTCGGTCTGCCCGTCGTCGTTCTTGCCGATGATCACCCGCTTGCCGTCGCGGCATCCGGCGACAACCGTTTCCTCGCTCGTCTTCGATCCGGCGGCGGGCATCTTGATCAGCCCGTCGTGGGTGCCATCGATCGAAAACCAGCCCTCGTAAAGGTAGTCGCCCTGGCTCTGCTGCTTGATGTAGACGAATTGGTCCGGGCGCGGCGGGGTGTCGGGCATCCGCAGGGCGGCGGCCGCGGCGGCGTGCAGTACCCGCACCGCCTCCTCCGCGCCGGCCTGCGGCACCGGCAGTCCGACAGGGTTGTCGGCGGGCGCGAGGGTGACCGCGGCGGTGATGGCCGCGGCCAGGCCGACGGCGGTGACACCGAGCCACGCGAGGCGTTTCCGGCCGCGCGGCGCCCGCGCGGTCTTCTCCTCGCTTACCGCCGCGAACAGCCTGGCTCGCGCCGGGGCGAGGTCGTCGCGGCCCACGAGCCCGACCGGCTCGCCGAATTCCCGGAGCAGTTGCAGTTCATCCATGGTTCGAAACCTCCCCTGAAGTCGTGTTGTCCGCCTGGCCCAGCGCGATGCGGAGTTTCTTGCGTGCCCGGCTCAGCCGGGATCTGACGGTGCCGACGGGGATCGCCAGCGCCGCGGCGACCTCCTCGTAGGCGAGGCGTTCCCAGGCGATCAGCAGCAGCACGTCGCGGTCGCCCTGGGAGATCCCGGCCAACGCGCTCGCCAGCATCCCGTTCATCGCCTGCGCGGTGACCTGCGCCGCGACCCGCTCGGCGTGGGACTCCTCGGCCACCTGCGGCGGGACGGCGGCGCGCAGCCGGTACTCGCGGGCCTCCTCGCGGCGGTGCTGCGCGACCAGCGTGGTGGCGATGCCGTAAAGCCACGGCCGGGCGTCGGGGTACTTCGTGTCGTAGCGGTGCCGTTTGCCGAACGCGATCAGGAAGGTCTCCCCGACCAGGTCGTCGGCGATCTCCCGGCCGAGGCGCCGGGCCAGGTACCGCTGGATGTGGGGCGCGTGCCGGTCGAAGATCTCGGAGAACCGCTCCGGATCGTCCAACGAGCCGCCGATTATCCCCGCGTCGTTCTCTACTCCACCTGGTGAACTCATCAACCGCCTTCCGCTTGTGCGCCATCTTCACCCGGTTATCCGCCGCCGGGCCGATTCGGGTTCACAGGCGGCGGGCGCCGGTCCTGGACCGGCCGCCCGGCAGCGGTTATCTTGATTGATGGTCTAGACCACTTTCGGCAGCTCCTTCGCACGTTTGGAGAACAGCCATGAGACGTACCTTCAGCCCACTGCTCAGAGCGTTCGCCGTGCTACTTTTGGCAAGCTCGCTCAGTGTCGCGCTCAGCCCGGCCGCGTCGGCGGCGGGAAGCCTGAAAGCCACGCTGACCTTGACCGGGACCACCGGTGAGTACCTGGTGAGCAATACCGGGACGGCCGCGGTCAGCGGCTGGACGATCACCTTCCAGCTCCCCGCCGGGGTCACCGCGACGACCGGCGCGAACGCCACGGTGAGCCAGTCCGGCACGCAGGTCACGCTGACCCCCGCGTACTACATCGACACCCTGCAGCCGGGCCGCAACACCTATCCGTACAGCCCGGCCTTCACCCTCAGCTCGGCCGCGACGCCGACGATGTGCCGTGTCGACGACGCGAACTGCGACGGCTCCCCCGAAGCGCCGCCGGGCGCACCGGCGAACCTGCGCGCCGCGGTGAAGACGACCACCTCGGTGACGCTCGACTGGACGGCGTCCGCGCCGGGCTCCCTGCCCGTCGTGGGCTACGACGTTTACCAGGGCGGCACGCCGGCGACAACGGTCACCGGGACCACCGCGACGATCACCGGGCTCACCGCGAACACGGCGTACACCTTCACCGTGAAAGCCAAGGACCGCAAGGGAACCACCTCGGCCGCCAGCGTCCCGCTCACCGTGACGACCAACAACCCGGGCAACGACACCCAGGCGCCGACAGCGCCCGGCAATCCACGCTCCACCGCCGTCGACGCGGGCAGTGTCACCCTCGCCTGGAACGCCTCCACCGACAACACCGGCGTTGTCGCGTACGACGTCTACCAAGGTACGAAACTCGCCGCCACGGTCACCGGGACCACCGCGAAAGTGACCGGGCTAGCACCGTCCACTTCGTACATTTTCACCGTCAAAGCCCGTGATGGCTACGACAACACCTCCACGGCGAGCGCCGCGGTGACAGTGTCCACAAGCGACATCGTCAGCGGCTACGCCAAGGTGGCGTACTTCGTGCAGTGGGGCATCTACGGCAGGCAGTACTTCGTCAAGAACCTGCAGGACTCCGGCGCGGCAGGGAAGCTGACCCACCTGCTCTACGCGTTCGAGAACATCGACCCGGTGAACCTGACCTGCCTTTCGGGCATCACCAAGGGAACGACCGCGAACCCGCAGGACCCGAACCAGGGTGACGGCGCGGGTGACGCCGACGCCGACTACGCGCGGCCGTTCGCCGCGTCGCAGTCGGTCGACGGCATCGCCGACACCGGCTGGGAGAGCCTGCGCGGCAACTTCAACCAGCTGAAGAAGCTCAAGGCGAGAAACCCGAACCTGAAGGTGCTCGTCTCGCTCGGCGGCTGGACGTATTCGAAGTACTTCTCCGATGTGGCGAGGACCGACGCGTCACGCAAGAAGTTCGTCTCCTCGTGCCTCGACACGTGGATCAAGGGCAACCTCGCGTCCTACGGCGGCGCGGGCGGACCCGGTACGGCCGCTGGGCTCTTCGACGGCATCGACCTGGACTGGGAGTGGCCCGCCAGCCCGGACGGGCACCCCGGGAACCACTGGAGTGCGGCGGACAAGGACAACCTGACCGCGCTGCTCGCCGAATTCCGGAGTGAGCTCGACGCGTACGGCGCGACCACCGGCAAGCGCTACCAGCTGCACGCCTTCACCCCGGCCGACCCGGCGAAGGTGGCGAGCGGCTGGGACCTGGGCAAGGTGTTCCAATCCCTCGACGTCGCGAACGTGCAGGGGTACGACTTCCACGGCTCCGGCAGCGACAACTCGTGGGAGCCGAACCGGACCGGGCAGCAAGGCAATCTCTACGCCGACGCCGATGATCCGACGAGCTTCAAGTTCAGTGCGGAGGCGGCCGTCAAGGCCTACACCGACGCCGGGGTGAATCCGCGCAAACTGACCCTGGGCCTGGCGTTCTACGTCCGGGGCTGGCAAGGCGTCACCGACGGTGGCAAGCACGGCGAGTGGCAACCGGCGAACGGCGCCGCGCCGGGCCAATTCGCCGAGGAGGCGGGGACACGCGGGTACGCGAACCTGCTCGCCGGCGTGCCGAACTGCACGGTGTACCACGACGAACAAGCCGTCGGGACGTACTGCTACACCGGGAACAACGGGCAGTGGTGGACCTTCGACGACGCGTGGTCGATCGGCAAGAAGACCGCGTGGCTCAAGGGCAAAGGCCTGCTCGGCACCATGTCGTGGGAGATGTCCGGGGACAACGGCACCCTCATGACGGCCGTCGACAACGGCCTGAAGTAGGCACCGCACCCGGACGCGCACCCAGCGCGTCCGGGTGCGCGCGTTCTATGCTGGCGATCAGGTCCGACAACACGGAGGAGAGCGGCGATGGCGTTCCAGCCCGACGGGAAACTGCTCAGCCGACTGGCCGAACCGCTGGCCTGGCTGACCACGGTGACGCCGACGAACCGCCCCGCGCCGCGGCCGATCTGGTTCCTCTACGACGGCGCGGCCATCGTCGTGTTCAGCCAGGCCGACGCCGCGAAGATCAAGCACATCCGGGCGAACCCGAACGTGTCGCTCCACTTCAACACCGACGCCGACGGCGGTGACGTCCACGTGATCACCGGGACGGCCGAGATCGTCGACGGCATCTTGCCGTCGACCCTGCCGGGTTACCTCGACAAGTACGGGTCGATGTACGAGCGTGTCGGCTACACCGTGGCGAGCTTCGACGAGACGTTCAGCCTCGGTATCCGCATCACCCCGGAGCGGCACTGGGGGTTCTGAGCACCGTGACCCGGCATGGCGCGCGCGGGGTGCACGGCCAGACCGTCGAAACGCTGGCGTCGCGCATCCTGTCCCGCGAATACCCCGAAGGCGCGGTGCTGGACATTCCCGCGCTCCAGGAGGAGCTCGACGTCAGCCTCACCGCGCTGCGCGAGGCGCTGAGGGTCCTGACGGCCAAAGGCCTCGTCGACGCCAGGCAGAAACGCGGCACCTTCGTCCGGCCGCGGACGGCGTGGAACGTGCTGGACGCCGACGTCATGCGCTGGCAGACCGCCGGCGAGCCGGACTCCGGCCTCTTCGACCAGCTGACCGAAGTCCGCGCCATCGTCGAACCCGCGGCCGCCAGGCTGGCCGCCGAACGCGCGTCCGAGAACGACGTCGCCGCACTCGCCGTTGCGCTGGAGCGGATGGCCGAGTCCGGCGGCGATGTCGAGAAGATAGTCGAGGCCGACCTCGACTTCCACCGCCTGCTGCTGGCGATGCCGGGCAACGGGTTCCTCTCGCGGATCGAGGCGGTCATCGCCATCGGCCTGGCCGAACGCGACCGGATCGTGCACGCCGCCGCGCCCGACGCCGACCCGGTCCCGAGCCACCGCGCCGTCCTGGACGCCATCGCCGCCCACAACCCGGACGCCGCCGAGCACGCCATGCGCGCCCTCGTCACCACGTCCGCCGACGACCTCACCCGCCTCCATTCAGCCCGCTGAACAACTATCGGCGGATTCGTCGACCTTCACGAATAAAAACGTGTTCAGCCCATTGACGTCGTTGGTCTAGACCACCACACTGATTTGTGCCCCCACAGTGACCCGGATCACTCCCTCTCCGACGTTCCCGAGGAGAACCATGCCCGCACCCGGCCGTGGAAAAATTCGCCTGATCCTCTGCGCCGCCGCAGTCACCCTGCTGTCCTCGGTGGCCGCGCCCACCCCGGCGCTGGCCGCCCCGGCGACCTTCACACACCCAGGAGTGCTGGTCAGCAGGCCGCAGCTCGACTTCGTGCGCGCCAAGGTCAACGCCGGGGCGCAACCCTGGACGAACGCCTTCAACCAGATGATGTCGAGCAGCTACGCGTCACTGACCCGCACCCCCAAACCGCGCGCCACCGTCGAATGCGGCTCATACTCGAACCCGGACAACGGCTGCACCGACGAACGCCAAGACGCCATCGCCGCCTACACCGACGCGCTGGCCTGGTACATCACCCAGGACCCCCGGTACGCGCAGCAGGCCATCAAGATCATGGACGCCTGGTCGCCGGTGATCAAGGAACACACCAACAGCAACGCGCCCCTGCAGACCGGCTGGGCCGGCTCCTCCTGGCCGCGCGCCGCGGAGATCATCCGCTACACCTACACCGGCTGGTCGTCGACCGGCGTCACCAACTTCTCGAACATGCTGCGCAACGTCTACCTGCCCAAGGTCATCAATGGCAGCAACAGCAACGGAAACTGGGAACTGTCGATGCTGGAAGCTGGCATCGGCATCTCCGTGTTCCTCGAAGACAAAACCAGCTACGACAAGGTGATCACGAAGTACCGCGCCCGCGTCCCCGCCTACATCTACCTGAGCACCGACGGCGCCCTGCCGAAAACCGTCCCCGGCAGCGGCCTCGACACGACGTCGGAAATCGTCAGCTACTGGCAAGGCCAAAGCACCTTCGTTGCCGGCCTCACCCAGGAAACCTGCCGCGACTTCGTGCACACCGGCTACGGCATCGCCGCCATCGCGGACATCGCCGAAACCACCAGGATCCAGGGCCAGGACCTCTACCCCGAGATCGGCGAACGCCTGCGCCAAGCCCTCGGCTTCCAGTCGAAGTACGAACTTGGCGAGACTCCCCCGTCCTGGCTCTGCGGCGGGTCGATCAACCGCGGCCTCGGCCCCGTCACCGAAGTCGGCTTCAACGCCCTCAACACCCGCAACGGCGTCGCCATGACCAACACCCAGAAACTCACCGAACAAAACCGCCCTGCCGGCACGAACGCCCTCTTCGTCGCCTGGCAAACCCTCACCCACGCCGCCAACCCGGCCTGAGCCCCCCGCGACGGAGCCGGTGCGATCTCCGCACCGGCTCCGTCCTTTTGGGAACGCTCCACTGGTCAATTGTGGCATATCC
>Ga0247768_1000463_pt1 | contig 14682 bp, 8 predicted proteins | sample UWRJL016104C6_FD_179944 | JGI IMG/M metagenome (GOLD analysis project Ga0247768, IMG submission 179944) | Plant litter microbial communities from Arlington Agricultural Research Station in Wisconsin, United States - UWRJ-L016-104C-6 | ecosystem: Environmental > Terrestrial > Plant litter >... | reverse complement strand
GCCGACCGGGTCTTCCTGATCTTCCAGCGGCTGCACCCCAAGGAGACGTACGGCGGCACCGGGATCGGGCTGGCCATGTGCAAGAAGATCGTCGAGCATCACGGCGGCCGGATCTGGATCGACGCGGCCGGTGGCCCGGACGGCAGCGAGAAGACCGGGACCACAGTGCGTTTCACCCTGCCGGTGGTCCAGGCGGTCCGGACCGCCGACCCCGAGCTGAGCGAAGTGTCGTCATGATCGAGGTCCTGCTGGTCGAGGACGACCCGGGCGACGTGCTGATGACCCAGGAGGCGTTCGCCGACAACAAGGTCTCCAGCAGCCTGCACGTGGTGTCGGACGGCGTGACCGCGATGGAGTTCCTGCGCAAGAGCGGGAAGTACGTCTCGGCGCCGACGCCCGACCTGGTGCTGCTCGACCTGAACCTGCCCGGGATGGGCGGCCGGGAGGTGCTGGCCGCGGTGAAGGGCGACCCGGTGCTCCGGCAGATCCCGGTCGTCGTCCTGACCACCTCCGAGCTGGAGGAGGACGTCCTGCGCAGTTACGAGCTGCACGCCAACGCCTACGTGACCAAGCCGGTGGACTTCGAGCGGTTCATCGAGGTGGTCCGGCAGATCGACCAGTTCTTCATCGGCGTCGTCCGGCTGCCCCGGCGTTAGCTCGTCGTCCCGAACGGCGTGGCCGAAAGGGCCCGCCCGATGGGGTATCGTAGGCACTTGCCATAGACCGCCGGTTGCCGCCTCCCCGAGGTGGCCGAAGGCCCCGCATCAGCGGGCGGCCCGCGTAGGTGTCTCGGATCGCTGAGTCTCCTCCTCACGGAGAAGGCCTCCCACGCCCCGTGCCCTGCGCCGGGGCGTTTCGCATTCCTGCAGGCCCCGAACGCGCCGGCAACAGGAATGAAGGAGAGCCATGGCGAGGCCAGACAAGGCGGCGACGGTCGCCGAGCTCGCGGACAAGTTCCGGGACTCGAACGCCGCGGTGCTGACGGAGTACCGCGGCCTCACCGTCGCCCAGCTCACCCAGCTGCGGTCCAGCATCAAGGACCATGCCAGCTACACCGTCGTCAAGAACACCCTGACCAAGCTGGCGGCCAAGGAAGCCGGGGTGACCGCGTTCGAGGGTCACCTCGCCGGTCCGAGCGCCGTCGCTTTCATCACCGGTGACCCGGTCGAGGCGGCCAAGGGTCTTCGTGACTTCGCCAAGGCCAACCCGGCCCTGGTGATCAAGGGTGGCGTGCTCGACGGCAACTCGATGACCGCGGACGAGATCCGGCAGCTCGCCGACCTCGAGTCCCGCGAGGTCCTGCTGGCCAAGCTGGCCGGCGCGATGAAGGCCTCGCTGAACAAGGCGGCTTACCTGTTCGCGGCTCCGCTCTCCAAGGCCGTTCGCACGGTCGAGGCGCTGCGGGAGAAGCAGGCGAACGCGGCCCCTGCGGCCGAGGCCCCTGCGGTCGAGGACGCCCCGGAACCGGTCGCCGCCGAGAGCTGATCGGCGTCCGTACGCCGTTCGGCCCGAAACACCCGGACTGATCACCGAGATCAGCCCGGACATCACAAAGCCACGCAGTTCGAAAGGGAACCATCATGGCGAAGCTCAGCACCGAAGACCTGCTCGAGGCGTTCTCCGAGCTCACCCTCATCGAGCTCTCCGACTTCGTGAAGGCGTTCGAGGAGAAGTTCGACGTCACCGCGGCCGCCCCGGTCGCCGTTGCCGCTTCCGGTGGCGGCGCCGCCCCGGCCGAGGCCGAGGAGGAGAAGGACGAGTTCGACGTCATTCTCGAGTCGGCCGGCGACAAGAAGATCCAGGTCATCAAGGAGGTGCGCGCCCTCACCAGCCTGGGCCTGAAGGAGGCCAAGGACCTGGTGGACGCCGCTCCGAAGGCCGTTCAGGAGAAGGTCTCCAAGGAGGCCGCCGAGAAGGCGAAGGCCGCCCTTGAGGGCGCCGGCGCGACGGTCACCCTCAAGTAATTTCGGCTCCACCCGCACCAAGCAGTTCACATCGGCTTCCCCGCCGGTCCGCATCCACCCGGGTGCGCGACCTGCGGGGAAGCCTGCTTTTGCCGGGTCTGATCGGGCGAATGTGACGGCGCGTGGGGTTGACGAGTCTCTGACCTGTTGTCATGCTCATTGGAGATCGCGGCAAGCCTGCTGAGCAGCGACGGCAGCAGCACAGAGGTGGGGTGGCCCCTTGGGGGCCGCCCCGTTCGTCTATAGCGCGTCGTGCACGTCAGCACTGGCCCTCGGGGCCGGGTAGACAGTGCTGGCCATTTCCAGTAGCCTGACGCTTTGCGCTGCCTTATGCCTCGCCCCGCGAACAGTCGTGGGTTGTTTGGCGTGCGCTCGTTACGCTCGCAGGCCCGTGGAAGGACCCCTCTTGGCTGCCTCGCGCACCGCGTTGTCTTCTGGCTCGACCACCCGTACCGCCTCTGGTCGAATCTCTTTCGGCCGAATCCATGAACCCCTTGAGGTTCCGAATCTCCTAGCCCTGCAGACCGAGAGCTTCGACTGGTTGCTCGGGAATGCCAAGTGGCAGGCCCGGGTCGCGGCCGCCGTCGAGGACGGTCGGCAGGACGTACCCACTACCTCCGGTCTGGAGGAGATCTTCGAAGAGATCTCCCCGATCGAGGATTTTTCCGGCTCCATGTCCCTGTCGTTCAGGGACCACCGCTTCGAGCCGCCCAAGTACTCGATCGACGAGTGCAAAGAGCGGGACATGACCTATTCGGCCCCGCTCTTCGTGACGGCCGAGTTCATGAACACCACCACCGGTGAGATCAAGAGCCAGACGGTCTTCATGGGCGACTTCCCACTGATGACCGAACGCGGCACCTTCGTGATCAACGGTACCGAGCGGGTCGTCGTCTCGCAGCTCGTCCGGTCCCCGGGCGTCTACTTCGAGCGGTCGGTGGACAAGGCGTCCGACAAGGACATCTACACCACCAAGGTGATCCCGTCGCGCGGTGCGTGGCTCGAGTTCGAGATCGACAAGCGCGACATGGTCGGCGTCCGGATCGACCGCAAGCGCAAGCAGTCGGTCACCGTGCTGCTGAAGGCGCTGGGCTGGACCGAGTCCCAGATCCTGGAGGAGTTCGGCGAGGTCGACTCGATCCGCCAGACCCTGGAGAAGGACCACACCGCCAGCACCGACGAGGCGTTGCTCGACATCTACCGGAAGCTGCGCCCCGGCGAGCCGCCGACCCGCGAGGCCGCGCAGACGCTGCTGGAGAACCTGTACTTCAACAGCAAGCGCTACGACCTGGCCAAGGTCGGTCGTTACAAGATCAACAAGAAGCTGGGCCTGAGCCAGCCGCTGAACGCCAGCGTGCTGACGGTCGACGACATCATCGCCACCATCCGGTTCCTCGTCACCCTGCACGCCGGTGGCGGGACGATGCCGGGGACCCGCAACGGTGAGGCCGTTGATCTGCGGGTCGAGGTCGACGACATCGACCACTTCGGCAACCGGCGGCTGCGCAGCGTCGGCGAGCTGATCCAGAACCAGGTCCGGACCGGGCTGTCCCGGATGGAGCGCGTCGTCCGCGAGCGGATGACCACTCAGGACGTCGAGGCGATCACGCCGCAGACCCTGATCAACATCCGCCCGGTCGTGGCCTCCATCAAGGAGTTCTTCGGCACCTCGCAGCTGTCGCAGTTCATGGACCAGACCAACCCGCTCGCCGGTCTGACCCACAAGCGGCGGCTGTCGGCGCTGGGCCCGGGTGGTCTGTCCCGTGAGCGGGCCGGCTTCGAGGTCCGCGACGTGCACCCCTCGCACTACGGCCGGATGTGCCCGATCGAGACCCCGGAAGGCCCGAACATCGGCCTGATCGGCTCGCTCGCCACCTACGCCCGGATCAACCCGTTCGGGTTCGTCGAGACCCCGTACCGCCGGGTCACCGACGGCCACGTCGGCGACGAGATCGACTACCTCACCGCCGACGAGGAGGACGAGTTCATCATCGCGCAGGCGAACGCTCCGCTCAGCGCGGATCGCACGTTCGCCGAGTCGACGGTGCTGGCTCGCTCGAAGGACGGTGAGGCCGAGCTGGTCCCGGCCGACGAGGTCCACTACATGGACGTCGCGGCTCGCCAGATGGTGTCGGTCGCCACCGCGATGATTCCGTTCCTCGAGCACGACGACGCCAACCGGGCCCTGATGGGCTCGAACATGCAGCGCCAGGCGGTTCCGCTGGTGCGGGCCGAGGCGCCGCTGGTCGGGACGGGCATGGAGCACCGGGCCGCGGTCGACGCCGGGGACGTGGTGGTCGCCACCGCGCCGGGTGTCGTCACCGAGGTCTCGGCCGACGCCGTCACCGCGTTGAACGACGACGGCACGCACATGACCTACCGGATCGCCAAGTTCCGCCGGTCCAACCAGGGCACCTCGTACAACCAGCGGGTCGTGGTGGACGAGGGCGCGCGCCTGGAGATCGGCTCGGTCATCGCCGACGGCCCGTCCACCGACCAGGGTGAGATGGCGCTGGGCAAGAACCTGCTCGTCGCGTTCATGTCCTGGGAAGGGCACAACTACGAAGACGCGATCATCCTGTCCCAGCGTCTGGTCCAGGACGACATCCTCTCCTCGATCCACATCGAGGAGCACGAGGTCGACGCCCGGGACACCAAGCTGGGCCCGGAAGAGATCACCCGGGACATCCCGAACGTGGCCGAAGAGGTGCTCGCCGACCTCGACGAGCGCGGCATCATCCGGATCGGCGCCGAGGTCGTGCCGGGCGACATCCTGGTCGGCAAGGTCACGCCCAAGGGTGAGACCGAGCTGACCCCGGAGGAGCGCCTGCTGCGGGCGATCTTCGGCGAGAAGGCGCGCGAGGTGCGCGACACCTCGCTGAAGGTGCCCCACGGCGAGAACGGCACCGTGATCGGCGTCAAGGTCTTCGACCGGGACGACGGCGACGAGCTGCCGCCGGGCGTCAACCAGCTGGTCCGGGTCTACGTGGCGCAGAAGCGCAAGATCACGGACGGCGACAAGCTGGCCGGCCGGCACGGTAACAAGGGCGTCATCTCCAAGATCCTTCCGGTCGAGGACATGCCGTTCCTGGAGGACGGCACCCCGGTCGACGTCGTGCTCAACCCGCTCGGTGTGCCGAGCCGGATGAACGTCGGCCAGGTGCTGGAGACCCACCTCGGGTGGGTGGCCTCCCGCGGCTGGGAGATCGAGGGCCAGCCCGACTGGGCGGCGGCGCTCGGCGACGACGCGATGCAGGCCGATCCGGGCCAGCGGGTCGCGTCCCCGGTGTTCGACGGGGTGAGCGAGGCCGAGATCGTCGGCCTGCTCGACTCCAGCCGCAAGACCCGCGACGGCGTCCGTCTGATCGACGGCTCCGGCAAGGCGACGATCTTCGACGGTCGTACCGGCGAGAAGCTGCCGATGCCGGTCTCGGTCGGCTACATGTACATCCTGAAGCTGCACCACCTGGTCGACGACAAGATCCACGCTCGCTCGACCGGCCCGTACTCGATGATCACGCAGCAGCCGCTGGGTGGTAAGGCGCAGTTCGGCGGTCAGCGGTTCGGCGAGATGGAGGTGTGGGCCCTCGAGGCCTACGGCGCCTCCTACGCGCTCCAGGAACTGCTGACGATCAAGTCGGACGACGTGATCGGCCGGGTCAAGGTGTACGAGGCGATCGTCAAGGGGGAGAACATCCCCGAGCCGGGTATCCCGGAGTCGTTCAAGGTTCTGATCAAGGAGATGCAGTCGCTCTGCCTCAACGTCGAGGTGCTGTCCAGTGACGGCACGTCGATCGAGATGCGTGACTCGGACGAGGACGTGTTCCGGGCCGCCGAGGAGCTCGGCATCGATCTTTCCCGCCGCGAGCCCAGCAGCGTCGAAGAAGTCTGAGGTGATTCCGGGCCGGCCGGCCGAAACCGGTCGGCCGGCCCGGGCCCCTCGCTCTGAGTGCGAAAAAAGTCCGTAGTACGAAAAAGTCAGTAATCCGCACCACCCAGGAGAAAGCAGGCAGCGTCTTGCTGGACGTCAACTTCTTCGACGAACTGCGAATCGGCCTCGCCACCGCCGACGACATTCGGCAGTGGTCGCACGGCGAGGTGAAGAAGCCCGAAACCATCAACTACCGCACGCTCAAGCCCGAGAAGGACGGACTCTTCTGCGAGAAGATCTTCGGCCCGACCCGGGACTGGGAGTGCTACTGCGGCAAGTACAAGCGCGTTCGCTTCAAGGGCATCATCTGCGAGCGGTGCGGCGTCGAGGTCACCCGGGCCAAGGTCCGGCGTGAGCGGATGGGCCACATCGAGCTGGCTGCTCCGGTCACCCACATCTGGTACTTCAAGGGTGTGCCGAGCCGGCTGGGCTACCTGCTCGACCTGGCTCCGAAGGACCTCGAGAAGGTCATCTACTTCGCCGCCTACATGATCACGTGGGTCGACGAGGAGTCCCGTCACCGCGACCTGCCCTCGCTCGAGGCGCAGATCGAGGTGGAGAAGAAGGAGATCGAGAACCGCCGCGACTCCGACGTCGAGACCCGGGCCAAGCGGCTCGAGGGCGACCTGGCCGAGCTCGAGGCCGAGGGTGCCAAGGGCGACGTGCGGCGCAAGGTCAAGGAATCGGCCGAGCGCGAGATGTCGCAGCTGCGCAAGCGGGCCGACGCCGAGTCGGACCGGCTGCAGCAGGTCTGGGACCGGTTCAAGAACCTCAAGGTCCAGGACCTGGAGGGCGACGAGATCCTGTACCGCGAGATGCGGGACCGGTTCGGCATCTACTTCACCGGTGGGATGGGCGCGGCCGCGATCCAGAAGCGGCTGGAGTCCTTCGACCTGGACGCCGAGGCGGCCAGCCTGCGCGAGACCATCGCGACCGGCAAGGGTCAGCGCAAGACCCGGGCGCTGAAGCGGCTCAAGGTCGTCTCCGCGTTCCTGACCACGCGCAACTCCCCGCTCGGCATGGTGCTGGACTGCGTCCCGGTGATCCCGCCGGACCTGCGTCCGATGGTCCAGCTCGACGGTGGCCGGTTCGCCACCAGCGACCTGAACGACCTGTACCGCCGGGTGATCAACCGGAACAACCGGCTGAAGCGCCTGCTCGACCTGGGCGCGCCCGAGATCATCGTGAACAACGAGAAGCGGATGCTGCAGGAGGCCGTCGACGCACTGTTCGACAACGGCCGCCGCGGTCGTCCGGTCACCGGCCCGGGCAACCGGCCGCTGAAGTCGCTGTCCGACATGCTCAAGGGCAAGCAGGGCCGGTTCCGTCAGAACCTGCTGGGCAAGCGCGTCGACTACTCCGGCCGTTCGGTCATCGTGGTCGGCCCGCAGCTCAAGCTGCACCAGTGCGGTCTGCCCAAGCAGATGGCCCTGGAGCTGTTCAAGCCGTTCGTGATGAAGCGCCTGGTGGACCTCAACCACGCGCAGAACATCAAGTCGGCCAAGCGGATGGTCGAGCGCGCCCGTCCGGTGGTCTGGGACGTCCTCTCCGAGGTCATCTCCGAGCACCCGGTGCTGCTCAACCGGGCACCGACCCTGCACCGTCTGGGCATCCAGGCCTTCGAGCCGCAGCTGGTCGAGGGCAAGGCGATCCAGATTCACCCGCTCGTCTGCTCCGCGTTCAACGCGGACTTCGACGGTGACCAGATGGCGGTGCACCTGCCGCTGTCGGCCGAGGCCCAGGCCGAGGCCCGGATCCTGATGCTGTCCAGCAACAACATCCTGAAGCCGGCCGACGGTCGTCCGGTGACCATGCCCACCCAGGACATGATCATCGGTCTGTACCACCTGACGCTGACGCACCCGGACGCGCCGAAGACCGACGTGCCGCAGCGCCGGTTCAGCTCGATGGCCGAGGCGATCATGGCCTTCGACGCCGGCACCCTGCACCTGCAGGAGCGGATCAAGATCCGGTTCGACTCGATCGTGCCCCCGCACGGCTGGGAAGCTCCGGAAGGCTGGGAGCCGGGTGGTCCGACCATCCTGGAGACCACCCTGGGCCGGGCGCTGTTCAACCAGACCCTGCCGGTGGACTACGCGTTCGTCGACTCCGAGGTCGACAAGAAGGTGCTCTCGGCGATCGTCAACGACCTCGCCGAGCGGTACCCGAAGGTCGCCGTCGCCGCCTGCCTGGACGCGCTCAAGGAGGCCGGGTTCCACTGGGCCACCCGGTCGGGCGTCACGGTGTCGATCTCCGACGTCGTCACCCCGCCGCGCAAGCAGGAGATCCTGGACACGTACGAGACCCGGGCGGCCAAGGTCCAGTCTCAGTACCTGCGTGGTCTGATCACCGACGACGAGCGTCGTCAGGAGCTCATCGAGATCTGGACCCAGGCGACGAACGAGGTCGCCAACGAGATGCAGAGCAATCTGCCGAAGACGAACTCCATCTACAAGATGGTGTCGTCCGGTGCTCGTGGTAACTGGATGCAGATGCGGCAGATCGCCGGTATGCGTGGACTGGTGGCCAACCCCAAGGGCGAGATCATCCCGCGCCCGATCAAGGCCAACTTCCGCGAGGGCCTGTCCGTGCTGGAGTTCTTCATCTCCACCCACGGTGCCCGAAAGGGTCTGGCCGACACCGCGCTTCGTACCGCTGACTCCGGGTACCTGACCCGGCGGCTGGTGGACGTCGCGCAGGACGTGATCATCCGCGAGGAGGACTGCGGTTCCGAGCGCGGTCTGGTGATGCCGATCTCGGTGACCGGGCCGGACGGCTCGATCCGTCGTCACGACGACGTCGAGACCAGCGTCTACGCCCGGTCGTCGGCCCAGGACGTGGTGGTGAACGGCGAGGTCATCCTGCCGGCCAACACCGACCTGGGAGACCCGAGCATCGACCTGCTGATGAGCAAGGGCGTCACCGAGATCAAGGTCCGCTCGGTGCTCACCTGCGAGTCGAAGGTCGGCACCTGCGCCCGCTGCTACGGCCGGTCGCTGGCCGCCGGGCACCTGGTCGACATCGGTGAGGCGGTCGGCATCATCGCCGCGCAGTCCATCGGTGAGCCCGGTACCCAGCTGACGATGCGTACCTTCCACACCGGTGGTGTCGCGGGTGAGGACATCACCCACGGTCTGCCGCGTGTGCAGGAACTGTTCGAGGCCCGGACCCCGAAGGGGGTGGCGCCGATCTCGGAGGCCGCCGGCCGGGTCCGGATCGACGACACCGACCGCTCGCGCAAGGTCGTGGTGATCCCGGACGACGGTTCCGAGGAGATCGCGTACCCGGTGTCGAAGCGTTCCCGGCTGATCGTCGAGGAGGGCCAGCACATCGAGGTCGGGCAGCAGCTCATCCTCGGTGCGATCGACCCGAAGCAGGTGCTGCGGATCCTCGGCCCGCGTTCGGTGCAGGTGCACCTCGTGGACCAGGTCCAGCTGGTGTACCGCAGCCAGGGCGTGGGCATCCACGACAAGCACATCGAGGTGATCGTCCGGCAGATGCTCAAGCGGGTCACGATCATCGAGTCCGGCGACGCCGAACTGCTGCCCGGCGAGCTCGTGGAGCGCACCCGGTTCGAGAACGAGAACCGGCGCGTGGTGGCCGACGGCGGGCAGCCGGCGTCCGGTCGTCCCGAGCTGATGGGTATCACCAAGGCCTCCCTGGCCACCGACTCGTGGCTCTCGGCCGCCTCCTTCCAGGAGACGACCCGGGTGCTCACGAACGCGGCCATGGAGGGTCGCAGCGACCCGCTGCTCGGCCTCAAGGAGAACGTGATCCTCGGAAAGCTGATCCCGGCGGGTACCGGTCTGCCCCGGTACCGCAACGTCCGGGTGGAGCCGACCGAAGAGGCGAAGGCCGCGATGTACGCGATGCCCGGTTACGAAGAGGTCGACTACGGCCACTTCGGCTCCGGCACCGGTCAGGCCGTCCCGCTCGAGGAGTTCGACCTCGGTCGGTACGACCGCTGATCGGCTCGGCTCCGGTCGTCGAGATGAACTCTTCTCGACGGTGAACTGATCGGCGAAGGTCTGGTGTCGCTCACCCGGCACCGGACCTTCGCCGCTCTCTCCGTCTCGACGGGATCTGCTGTCGGGCAACCGTTTTCACGGGAACTCCGGTTCCCGGCGAACGGTGATCCCCGGCCGGCGGAGGTCGCCACGCCGACCGTCGGGGAAGAATCGGCGGCGCGGCGTGGTTGCACGAAAGGCTGTCCGGGGGAAGACCCTGGATAGCCTGGGGGAGCGCAACCGGGCCGTTTTGACGCCTCGAGTGGCCAGCGGGTAATCTCGTTATTCGTGCCCGAGTCTCTCGGGCTGTCGCGCGTGCCCACCGCGGACACGATTGGTACCTCGTACGGTCACGATCGTTGTCCAGCAAGAGCACGAGGCGAGCGGAGCAGGTCCCCGCTGAGAGCTCAAACCGTGTCGTTGAGAACGATGACGACACGCCCGAGCGCGGGGGTCGGGGACGTGCACAACTAGGACGCAAGAAAAGCTTCAGCAAGTACTCAGCACCATCAGGAAGCCACAGCACTACACCAAGCCACCAGCGTGATGTAGCGAGCGAGAGAGTTCGGAGAACCGGTGCCCACGATCCAGCAGCTGGTCCGCAAGGGCCGCCAGGACAAGGTCAGTAAGACCAAGACCCCTGCCCTCAAGGGCAGCCCGCAGCGCCGGGGTGTGTGCACCCGCGTGTACACGACCACGCCGAAGAAGCCGAACTCCGCGCTGCGCAAGGTGGCTCGTGTCAAGCTGACCAGCCAGATCGAGGTCACCGCCTACATCCCCGGCGTCGGCCACAACTTGCAGGAGCACTCGATCGTGCTCGTCCGCGGCGGCCGGGTGAAGGACCTTCCCGGTGTCCGGTACAAGATCATCCGCGGATCGCTCGACACCCAGGGCGTGAAGAACCGCAAGCAGGCGCGCAGTCGGTACGGCGCGAAGAAGGAGAAGAGCTAATGCCTCGCAAGGGCCCCGCACCCAAGCGACCGCTGGTCGTCGACCCGGTCTACGGTTCTCCGCTCGTCACTCAGCTGGTGAACAAGATCCTCCAGGGTGGCAAGAAGTCGCTGGCCGAGCGGATCGTCTACGAAGCCCTCGAAGGCTGCCGGGACAAGACCGGTAACGACCCGGTGATCACGCTGAAGCGCGCGCTGGACAACGTGAAGCCCACCCTCGAGGTGAAGAGCCGCCGGGTCGGTGGCGCCACGTACCAGGTGCCGATCGAGGTCAAGGCCGGCCGCGCGACCACGCTGGCGCTGCGCTGGCTGGTCGGCTACTCCCAGGCTCGCCGGGAGAAGACCATGACCGACAAGCTGATGAACGAGATCCTCGACGCCAGCAACGGTCTGGGCGCAGCGGTCAAGCGCCGCGAGGACACCCACAAGATGGCGGAGTCCAACAAGGCCTTCGCGCACTACCGCTGGTGACGTGTGCCGGTCCCGGCCACCGTTGAACTGGTGGCCAGGATCGGTCCAGGCTCGACGCTCCCGCGTCGATGACCTGCCCAGCACCACAGACGAAGCACTGACGACAGAAGCGAGAGGCGATCGGCGTGGCACTCGACGTGCTGACGGACCTCAACAAGGTTCGCAACATCGGCATCATGGCTCACATCGACGCCGGCAAGACCACCACCACCGAGCGGATCCTGTTCTACACCGGGGTCAACTACAAGATCGGTGAAGTCCACGACGGCGCGGCCACGATGGACTGGATGGAGCAGGAGCAGGAGCGCGGCATCACGATCACGTCCGCCGCGACGACCTGTTTCTGGGCCGGTAACCAGATCAACATCATCGACACCCCTGGTCACGTGGACTTCACCGTCGAGGTCGAGCGCTCCCTGCGGGTGCTCGACGGTGCGGTGGCGGTCTTCGACGGCAAGGAAGGAGTCGAGCCCCAGTCCGAGACGGTGTGGCGGCAGGCGGACAAGTACGACGTCCCGCGTATCTGCTTCGTCAACAAGATGGACAAGCTCGGCGCGGACTTCTTCTTCACGGTGCAGACGATCGTCGACCGGCTCGGCGCCCTGCCGCTGGTCATCCAGATCCCGATCGGGGCCGAGAACGACTTCATCGGCGTCATCGACCTGGTCGAGAACCGGGCGCTGACCTGGCGCGGTGAGACCAAGCTGGGCGAGAACTACGAGATCGAGGAGATTCCGGCCGATCTGGCCGAGATCGCGGCGGAGTACCGGCAGAAGCTGCTGGAGACCGTCGCCGAGACCGACGAGGTCCTGCTCGACAAGTTCTTCAGTGGTGAGGACCTGACCGTCGCCGAGATCAAGGGCGCGATCCGCAAGCTCACCGTGGCCAGCGAGATCTACCCGATCCTCTGCGGCTCGGCGTTCAAGAACAAGGGCGTTCAGCCCATGCTCGACGCGGTCATCGACTACCTGCCGTCGCCGCTCGACGTGCCTCCGATGGAGGGCCACGACGTGCGCGACGAGGAGAAGATCCTGACCCGCGCGCCCTCGGCGGACGAGCCGTTCTCGGCGCTGGCGTTCAAGGTCGCGACTCACCCCTTCTTCGGGAAGCTGACCTACGTCCGGGTGTACTCGGGCAAGGTCGCCACCGGTGCCCAGGTGATCAACTCCACCAAGGGCAAGAAGGAGCGCATCGGGAAGCTCTTCCAGATGCACTCCAACAAGGAGAACCCGGTCGACGAGGCCAGCGCGGGTCACATCTACGCGTTCATCGGCCTCAAGGACACCACCACCGGTGAGACCCTGAGCGACCCGCAGGACCAGATCGTCCTCGAGTCGATGACCTTCCCGGACCCGGTGATCTCGGTCGCGATCGAGCCGAAGACCAAGGGTGACCAGGAGAAGCTCGGCGTCGCCATCCAGAAGCTGGCCGAGGAGGACCCCACCTTCCAGGTCAAGCAGGACGACGAGACCGGTCAGACGATCATCGCCGGGATGGGCGAGCTCCACCTCGACATCCTGGTCGACCGGATGCGCCGTGAGTTCAAGGTCGAGGCGAACGTCGGTAAGCCGCAGGTGGCGTACCGCGAGACGATTCGTAAGTCCGTCCTCAAGTACGACTTCACGCACAAGAAGCAGACCGGTGGATCGGGGCAGTACGCCAAGGTCCAGGTCAGCATCGAGCCGCTGGAAGTTGTCGACGGCGTGATGTACGAGTTCGTCAACAAGGTTTCCGGTGGCCGCGTGCCCCGGGAGTACATCCCGAGCGTCGACCACGGAATCCAGGACGCCATGCAGTTCGGCATCCTGGCCGGGTACCCGCTGGTCGGGATCAAGGCGACGCTGCTGGACGGCGCTGCTCACGACGTCGACTCCTCGGAGATGGCGTTCAAGATCGCCGGCTCGATGGTGCTGAAGGAGGCGGCTCGCAAGGCCGACCCCGTGCTCCTCGAGCCGATCATGGCCGTCGAAGTGCGCACACCCATGGAGTACATGGGTGACGTGATCGGCGACCTGAACTCCCGTCGGGGGCAGATCCAGGCGATGGAGGACGTCAGTGGCGCTAAGGTCGTCAAGGCCGTAGTGCCGCTGTCGGAGATGTTCGGCTACGTCGGTGACCTGCGTAGCAAGACGCAGGGGCGCGCCGTCTACACCATGCAGTTCGACTCTTACGCTGAGGTTCCTCGGAACGTGGCGGAAGAGATCATCAAGAAGGTTCGCGGCGAATAATCGCGCCACCTGCGTTCCAGTCGACCCCACAGACAATTAGTTATTGAACCCGTCCGACAGGAGGACCCCGTGGCGAAGGCGAAGTTCGAGCGGAACAAGCCGCACGTCAACATCGGCACCATCGGTCACATCGACCATGGCAAGACGACGCTGACGGCTGCGATTACCAAGGTGCTGCACGACAAGTACCCCGATCTGAACCCCTTCACGCCGTTCGACCAGATCGACAAGGCGCCCGAAGAGAAGCAGCGCGGAATCACGATCTCGATCGCGCACGTCGAGTACCAGACCGAGGCACGCCACTACGCACACGTGGACTGCCCCGGGCACGCCGACTACATCAAGAACATGATCACCGGTGCGGCCCAGATGGACGGCGCCATCCTCGTGGTGGCGGCGACCGACGGCCCGATGCCCCAGACCCGTGAGCACGTGCTGCTCGCGCGTCAGGTCGGCGTCCCCTACATCGTCGTGGCTCTGAACAAGTCCGACATGGTGGACGACGAAGAGATCATGGAGCTGGTGGAGCTCGAGGTCCGCGAGCTGCTCTCGGCGTACGAGTTCCCGGGCGACGACCTTCCGGTCGTCCAGGTCTCCGCGCTGAAGGCGCTCGAGGGTGACGCCGAGTGGGGCGCCAAGCTGATCGAGCTCATGGACGCGGTCGACGCTTCCATCCCCGAGCCGATCCGTGACATCGAGAAGCCCTTCCTGATGCCGATCGAGGACGTCTTCACGATCACCGGTCGTGGAACCGTCGTCACCGGCAAGGTGGAGCGCGGCAGCCTCAAGGTCAACGAGACCGTCGAGATCGTCGGGATCAAGGAGAAGACGGCGACCACCACGGTCACCGCCATCGAGATGTTCCGGAAGACCCTGGACGAGGCGCTGGCCGGCGAGAACTGTGGCCTGCTGCTGCGTGGCATCAAGCGTGAGGACGTCGAGCGCGGGCAGGTCATCTGCAAGCCGGGCTCGATCACCCCGCACACCGACTTCGAGGCGAACGTCTACATCCTCTCGAAGGACGAGGGCGGCCGGCACACGCCGTTCTACGACAACTACCGTCCCCAGTTCTACTTCCGGACGACGGACGTCACCGGTGTCGTGCACCTGCCCGAAGGCACCGAAATGGTG
>Ga0247768_1000462_pt1 | contig 14702 bp, 11 predicted proteins | sample UWRJL016104C6_FD_179944 | JGI IMG/M metagenome (GOLD analysis project Ga0247768, IMG submission 179944) | Plant litter microbial communities from Arlington Agricultural Research Station in Wisconsin, United States - UWRJ-L016-104C-6 | ecosystem: Environmental > Terrestrial > Plant litter >... | reverse complement strand
GGGCAACGACGCCCGGCCGCTGGAATTCACCGCCGCCGAGGTTGTGGCCCGCGGCCGCGACGAGCCGGTTTTGACCGACGTTCTGAGGGAAGGGCTCACCGTGGCCGGAAGTCGTGCCTGGCTGGCCGGACAGCTCCGGAAGGCGAAGGGCTGAGGTGCGGGCCAAGGCGTGCAACGCGGGAATCCCGCAAGGATGGCGATGAGGAGGCCGCGTGGTCGCGTGTCGACGCGATGATCGCCACTCGAAGGCCCGGTGACTACAAGGCGGCTGTCGAGCTGCTCACCGATCTCCGGGCGCTAGCCGAACGTGACGGCTCCTCCGACACGTTCACCAAGCGGGTGTTTGAAGGGACTTGTGAGCGTTCCGGCCGGTTCTAACCGTCCGGAACGCTCACAAGGCTTTCGTGCATGGCTATGCGCATGTGCGCCGCTGGGGTTTGGGTGCTCCTGTCGAGTGGGCCCGGAGAGACTCGAACTCTCACTGGCACGGACCTAAACCGTGTGCCTCTGCCAATTGGGCTACGGGCCCGACGTCTTCAAGCCTAGCGTCTCGGATGATCATGCCGGTTAAGCGTGGTCAGTGCGACGGGTGGGCCTCCTGTGAACTAACGTGGGGCTTCTGCACAGCCATGCCGGCGAGGAGGACACGTGGCCCGCGACCCCGACACCATCGAGCGTGAGATCGAGAAGGCCAGGAACGCACTGGCCTCGACGCTGGACGAGCTTGGCACCAAGGCGAACCCCCAGCGGCTCGCCGACGCCGCCAAGTCGAGCGTCCGCTCCAAATTGGACGAACCCAAGGTGAAGTACGCGTTGATCGGCGCCGGCGCGTTGATCGGCGTGCTGTTGCTGCGCAAGCTCTTCCGCTAGGGACCGACCGCGGCCGCCGGCGGTTTCACCACGTCGGCGGCCTGCTTCGCCGCCATCGGCTGGCCGCCCACCTCGCTGGGCTTGCGCGGTTCGATGGCCTTCGGCAGCTGCTTGCCCTGGGGGATCGGCGGCTTCTCCTCGGCCTTCGCGGGTTCGGTCTCCTCGTCCTTGACCTGGGAAGCTTCAGCGGCTTCGGAAGTCTTGGCGGCTTCGGCCGGTTTGCCCGAGCCGGGCGGCGGGACCTCCAGCGGCGTGGTCTCCGGCAAGGTCAGCCTCGCCGTCATGTACGCCTCGGTGAAGTCCAGCGCACTGCCGTTGAGCAGGTGCACCACCGTCGGTCTGTCGGCGCTCTTCAGTTCTTCGACCAGCTGGTCGGCCCGGTCCCTCGCCGCGATGATGCCCGGCGCCTTGGCGCTGCGCTCCGCCTCCGGGCCGCTGACCGTGATCGTCCAGTCGTCATCGGACTGCACGTAGTTCGCCATCATGGTTTCCATTTGTTCCACCCCTCACTCCCACGCCGCGTCCACAGAAGTAGGACGCAAACCCGATCGTCTCATGACGCCGGAATCCGCTTAACCCGATCGGGCTACCACCATTGTGAGCGTCCACACGAGTTTCTGCCGTGTCATCGATACAGTAGAAGAACTCTGTGTCACAAGTAACGGAGTGCAAACTGCAGTGAGTAGCATCCGAACGGCCTAATGCACGAGCATGTTCACGCGCATGTTAACCCACCCGTGGGGAAAGACCACTCCACAGGACGTCCATGGCGTATCCGGTGGCCTCTTCCGGGGTGACTTCCGGGTGCCGTTCGCACCAGATGGCCAGCCGGTCACAGGCTCCGACGACGAACTCCGCCGAGGCCTCTATTTGCAGGTCGGAGCGGCCGTCGAAGTAGGTCCCCATGAGCGCGGCGATGAGGTCGGTCTGCTGGCGGCGGATCTCTTCGACCTCGTCCGCCGCGGGTGTTCCGATGAAGGACATCTCCTGTCGCAGGACCGCCCAGCCGCGCCGGTGCTCGTGGATGAAGACGAAAAACGCGAGCAGGCCGCGTCGCAACGCCGCCTCCGCGTCCGGGGCGCCGGCGGTCGCACGCTCGGTTGCGGCACGGAGAGTAGCGCGTGACTGGCGAAGACACGCCAGCAGTAATCCTTCTTTCGAGTGGAAATACTCGTACAACATCGGCTTGGACACCCCGACCAGTTCGGCGATGTCGTCCATGGAAGCCGCCGCGTAGCCGCGCTCGGCGAAGACCCCTTCGGCGATGTCGATCATCTGCCGCTCACGTTCGGCCCGAGGCATGCGCTTGCGCTTGGTGACGGTCACTCGATTCAGCCTACCGGTAGTAACCTACTCAAGGTAAGGTAACTCGCCAGTAGGTAATGGGCGGCAACGGGAGGCTGGCGGATGGGCAAGCGAACCGAGACCGGCGTGGTGATCGTCGGCACCGGGTTTTCCGGGCTCGGCATGGCGATTCAGCTGCGCAAAGAGGGCCGCGAGGACTTCGTGATCCTGGAGAAGGCGGGTGACGTCGGCGGCACGTGGCGCGACAACACCTACCCGGGGTGTGCCTGCGACATCCCGTCACACATGTATTCGTTCTCCTTCGAGCAGAACGCCGGCTGGTCGCGCGCGTACTCCTCGCAGCCGGAGATCTGGGAGTACATGCGGGGCGTCGCCGACAAGTACGACCTCCGCCGGTTCATCCGGTTCGGTCAGGAGATGACCGGCGCGCGCTGGGACGAGGACGAGGGCCGCTGGCACGTCGCGTCCGCCTCCGGTGACGAGTTCATCGGCGCCTTCCTGGTGGCGGGCGTCGGCGCGCTGCACCTGCCGCAGATCCCCGAACTGCCCGGGATCGAGCGGTTCCAGGGCGCCGCCTTCCACTCGGCGCGCTGGGACCACGACTTCGACTTCGAGGGCAAGAAGGTCGCCGTCGTCGGCACCGGCGCGAGCGCTGTCCAGTTCGTCCCGCGCATCGCGGCGCGGGTGGCCGAACTGAGCCTGTTCCAGCGGACACCGCCGTGGATCATGCCGAAGGCGGACCGCGACATGCCCGCCTGGACCCGCCGCGTGTTCCGCTCGGTGCCGCTGCTCCAGCGCGCCTACCGCGATTTCCTCTACTGGACGCTCGAAGTCCGCGCGCTCGGCTTCAACGGGCATCCCGGCGTGATGAAGCTCGGCCAGCGCCTCGCCAAGCACAACATCGACAAGCACATCGACGACCCGGCCCTGCGCGCGAAGGTGACCCCGGACTACACGATGGGGTGTAAAAGGGTGCTGATTTCCAACGACTACTACCCGGCGCTGGCCCGGGAGAACGTCAACGTCGTCACCGACGGCGTCGCCGAGGTCCGCGAACACTCCATCGTGGACAGTTCCGGGGTCGAGCACGAGGTCGACGCGATCGTCTACGGCACCGGTTTCCACGTCACCGATGCCTTCGACGACCTCGACATCGTCGGCCGGGACGGCCGCGTGCTCGGCAAGGAGTGGGCGAGCGAGGGCATGCGGACACACCTCGGCATCACCGTTTCGGGCTACCCGAATCTGTTCTTCCTGCTCGGGCCGAACACCGGGCTGGGGCACAACTCGGTGGTGTTCATGATCGAGGCGCAGATCGCCTACGTCGCGGAGGCCGTGCGCCTGGTCGAACGCTCCGGGGCGAAAGCGCTCGACGCACGTGAGGAGGCCCAGGCGGAGTTCAACGCCGGGATCCAGCGCAAGCTCGCGAAGGGCATCTGGACCCAGGGTGGCTGCAAGAGCTGGTATCTCGACGCCAAAGGGATCAACCGGACCATCTGGCCCGGCTTCACCTGGCGGTACTGGCTGGACACGCGCAAGGTCAGGGCCGGGGACTTCGAGCTGACGCCGTAGCCGGGGAGGTGGTGAGCTTCCGGAGCCTTCCCACGAGGTCGACGGTCGGGATCCCGCACAACTCCGCCATGCGTTCGAGTGCGGCGAGGTCGAGCTGGATTTCGGCCGGGGCCGCGCCTGAGCCGTGGTTGAGCCTGTCTTCAGCCCACCGCCGCAGCGGCAGCAGCTCGGGCTGGGTATCGGCGATGACCTTCCTCAGGTCGACCCGCACGCGGCCGGGTTCGTCGATGAAGACCCGGCGGTGCACCTTGGCCAGCAGGTCCTGCGGCAGCTCGTCCATGGCGACGCACAGCTCGACGAGCCGGACCACCGAGCATTGGCGGGTGCCCAGCTCGTAGGTCGCCAGCGTCTGCAGTGAGATCTCGCTCTGCAGATGCTGGTTGAGCTCCTTGCGCGTCCAGCCGCGCTCACGACGGAGCTTGCGGAGCTCGTCTCCGAGTATCCGCTGGTACGTCTCAGCGTCGATCAACACTCCTCGTCCCCTGCCTCGCCACGCGCTCTGTCGACTCGGATGTGGAACCACCGGGTCGTTCCCGGCGGCTTCACGTGTATGTAAGTCGGCAGATGCACGAGCATTACGCGGATTCCGGGAGATCTTTCGTATCGATTTCGACCGTTAGGCCGAATGGACTAGAAAAATTAACCCGTACGGCCTAGCCATCACACACGGTGCTGACATTTCGGTCAGTTATTGGCGGAGGGTCAGTTGACGCAGGTCACGCCGTTGGCGGTGATCGGCGCGGTGTCCGCGGGGCCCGGCTGGGCCGGTGCCGCGGCCTGGGTCGTGGCCGCCGGAGTCGCCTGTCCGGAGTAATCGGAACCAAGGAAGACGAGTGCGTGCCCGGCCGCCACGGTCTTGTCCACTTCGACGGTCGCCTTGGTGCCCAGCGCGTCGGCCAGTGTCTTGCCGGCGCCCGTCTGGCCCGAGGGCACCCGGACGACAGTGGTCTTGCGTGCGGCCGAATTGGCCGTGTCCCCGGCGGTGTAGCCCTGCGCGGTGAGATCCTTCGCGACGCTGGCGGCCAAGCCGTCCTTGCCGGAGGCGTTGCGCACGTCGACGGTGATGCCCTTGGGGGTGGGAGCGGCGGGCGAGGCCGTCGCCTTCGACGGGTCGCCCGCGACGCCTTGGACGAACGCGTGGACGGCCTTCGGGTCGACCTGGATCGCCGATTCGCCGTCCGGCGTCCGGTAGTCGACGTTCACCACCGGGATGGTCCGGAATTCGAGCTGGCCGCCGGTCAGGCCCTTCATCTGCTGGGCGAAGGCGAAGATATCCCAGTTCTGGTCGATCACCACGGACTTCTTGATCGCCGAGGTCAGGTCGCCGAGCTTGGTCGGGTCGGCGAGCGTGCCCCCGGAGAGCATCTTCTTCGCCATGCCCGCCATGAAGACCTGCTGGCGCACCACGCGGTCGAGGTCGCCGCCGGGGAGCCCGTGCCGCTGCCGGACGAACTCGAGCGCCTCGAGCCCGGAGATGGTGTGCGGGCCCTTGGTGAAGTTCGCGCCGGAGAAGTCGTCCTTCACGTTGTTCTTCAGGCAGACGTCGACCCCGCCGATGGCCGTGGTGATGTCGCTGAAGCCGAGCAGGTTGATCGCGGCGTAGTGGTCGATGGTCGAGCCGGTGAGCGCGGAGACGGTCGCGATCAGCACCTTGGCGCCGGCCTGCGCGGTCTTCTGCGCGATTTCCTTGGTGTCCTTGACGTTCTGCTTGGTCAGGTCCGCGCGCTCGCGGGCGACCCCGCGCGCATAGGCCGAGTTGATCTTGTTCTGGCCGAAACCGGGGATGTTCACGTAGGAGTCTCGTGGCAGTGAAACGGCCACGGCCTTGCTGCCGTCGTTCGGGATGTGCACGAAGATCAGCGAGTCGGTGTTGAGCTCACCGTCGGATTCACCGGCTTTGAGCTGGGCGAGGAGCTGCGGCGAAAGCGGATTGCCGTCCTGGTCGGTCCGGCTGTCCATCCCGACCAGGAGGATGTCGACGGCGCCGTCGGCGGGCTTCTCACCGCCCGCCTTCGAATCGATCACGTCGGTGTAGTTCAGGCTGTTCACCAGCCCCTGCTTCGCGGCCCAGCCGTACCCGGTCAGGCCCATCGCCAGCAGGGAGACCACGAGCACCCCGACCTTCGGGCCGATCCGGCGCTTGCGCGGCGGCGGTGGGGGCGGCGTCCGGGGACGCGGGGGGCGCGAGCGCGGCGGGGGTTCCTGACGCCCGCGGTCGGGCAGGGGGCGCTGCGATCCGGTGCCGGTGGCGGCCCGGCGAGGCTCGGCAGGCCGGCCGGCGCGCGGAGCTTCACCCCTCGGACGGGCGGGCCTGCCACCGCGGGAAGGGCCGCCGACGGAGTCTTCTTGCCATGGCCGGGAGGGACGTCGGTCCCGGGAGTCGTACTCCACTCGGGCGTCTCCTTCCTGCGTTAGGCGTGCGATGTGGACGCATGGTGCCGGTCTAGGGTTGTCGTAGGGTTACATATCCCCCCTAAGGTGTGTCATGCGCCACCCATCTCAGTGGTGATCACCACGTCAGTGCGCGCTTTGCCCGGATCCTCCAGAGCGTCGAGGTCACGAGGGTTCCGCTCAGCGCGGCGACGGCGAAGACGATGGTCCCACCGTGGACGAGGATCCCGACAGTGCTGGCGTGATCACCTTCCGCCACCGCCAGCAACGGCGGCACGCACGCGAGCGCGCAGACGAGCCAGGTCGCGGGCGACGCGCTGGTGCCGATCCGGACCGTGTGCAGCAGGAACACCCCCAGCAGCAGGTGGATCAGGCTCTGGATGGAGTCCAGCGGCAGGCCGAGGATCGTGGCGTCGGAGTAGCCCGCGGTGAACTGCGTCAGCGCGAAGCCGAAGACGCCGAGGGTGGCGTAGGCGAGACCCAGCGCCGTCGCCGTCCGGCCGAGCGCCGCCCCGAGGGCGTTCGGGGGCAGCAGTTCGCGGACGCGAGTGTCCTGTTCGGACCGCTCGAACCGGCCGTGCTGCTCGAACCACCAGAACACCAGCGCCGCGGGCCCGGCCAGCATGGCGAGCGCGAGCAGCGTCTTCGGCCGGACCAGCCAGCCGAGGCCGTCGGCGAGCCGCGGCGGCAGGTAGACCACGGCGATCAGCAGCAGCATTAGCCCGAGGAAGGCCAGGTAGAGGCTCATCGGCGCGTGGATGGTGAAACGCACGGCCCTGGTCACCCCCGGCCGCCGCGCGAGCCGTCCGAGCGGCTTGGCCAGCAGTCCGAGCAGGCTGAGCTGGACGAGCCCGAGCAACAGCACCGCGGGGGTCGGCGCGGACAACGCGGGCAGCGCGCCAGGGCTGCCGAGCAGCGTCAGCGGGGCGCCGTCGAGCACACTGAGCAGTCCGAGGCCGGTCAGTCCGGTGATCACCCCGGCGTAGAGCGTCCGGCGACTCGGTCCCGCCGTGCCCGCGTAGACGAAAGCGAGCTGCTGGGCCAGCAGGGCGAGGCAGAACGTCGACGTGTAGCGCGGCAGCGGCGATCCGAGCCAGCCCGCCGAAAGCTCCCCGAGCGCGATCAGGCCGAGCAGCCCGAGCACCGTCGGCAGCGGGGCGCGGCGGTGCAGGGCGAGCATCGCGGGCGTGGCGACGACGGTCAGCAGGTAGACCCCGAGCAGCCACAGCGGATGCAGCGCGATGCGCATCGCCGCGGTGGTGGTGGCCGCGGGGATGCCCAGCAGTTCCATGGCGATCGGGACGACCAGCGCGACGACGGCGAAGATCAGCGCGGGCCGCAGCAGCCAGCTCGCGCGGTGGGCGAGGTACTGGCGGTAGCCGCCGCCCCCGTCGGCCACCGAACGCCAGCCTGCGGCGCTCGCGTGCCCGCCCGCGAAGAAGAAGACCGGCGCGAGTTGCGCCAGCCAGGTCACCGGCCACAGCCATGCCGCGTCGGCGCCCGCCCAGCGCGCCAGCGCCACCGCGGATTCGCCCAGCATCAGCAGGACGATGCTCGCCACGCCGAGCACGGCCCAGCGGTCGACGAACCGCGGCGTCCGGGTGCTTTCGGCGCCCCGGCGGGGACGCGGTGTCGAGCGGCGGACGTGCAGCCAGCCGCGCATCCGGAACATCAGCAGGCAGGCGATCATCACGACCCCGGCGAGCATCGGGCCGAGCGGGTCGCCGACCGGCGTGCTCCACCGCTGGTGCCAGGAGTTCACGACCAGGCCCGCGGTATAGAGGGAGGCGACGGCCTGGCAGGTGCCGGGTGAGCCGTTCGGGTTGAGCACGCACATCGCGTGCATGTCCGTCGAGAGCCGGTTGTCGAGCGCGCCGCGGTATCCGGGAGCGAGCGGGTGGCCTTTGCGCGCGGAGTAACGGAGCAGGTCGTAGCCGAGGTCGTGTGCCTTGCAGGGGACGGAGAAGTCCCACTTGGTGTTGTCGTCGCCCCACGGCGTCGAGCAGCCGCCGTCGGTGTGCACCGCGCGGACCGTGCCGTCGCGCGCGGGCAGCCACCCCGGGCGGATGCCGGTCAGCGCGGTGAAGTCGGCCGGGAGCTCGGCGAGCGCCGTCGGCGCCGGGCCGGGATGGACAAGCGCTTCGACGGCGCGTTGCGCGGCCGCGACGTCGCCCTGCGCCGGGCCGAGGTCCGGAGGTTCCGGGGCGCGTGAGGCCACGAAGCCGAACCCGAAGACGACCAGCGTCAGCACGAGGAGCCAGCCTGAGGTCGACAACGGGCGCCGCACACGCCGGATCTCGGGTGCGGTCGTGATGTCCTCGGCTGGAGCGGTCATGGGCCTAGGGTCTCAGCCCGGCTTTTCGGCGAACATCCGGATAACCCCCCGGTTCTCGCGAACCACGGAAGTGGGCCGCCCGGAACGATCTTAGCCCGGGAGGGGGACGGGCGGGCGGGTCAGTGAGCGGTATCCGGTATGGGGCGATCGTGGAAAGAGTCCCACTATGGGGGCGTTGCCGGTCAGGGAATTCCGCATGTTTCACGGGAATGGATATTCGCCACGGGCTCACCCATTGGGTCCGTGGAAGCCTCGATCGGGTTATCGGCGGCGACTCCGGGTGTCGGTGATTTCGCCGATTAGGCCAGCTGGAAAAGTCCATATCGGACTGTCCATTGTGTAGCTTTCTACTGGAGAAACATCAAGAAGCGCCGAGTATGCGCCCAAGCGGGGTGACTTTCACGCCCGGACCGTGATCAAAACAGCGAACCGCGCGTGGATGAATCGAGGTCGTTTCGGTATCGCTTTTTTCGGGACGCCGTTTCCGTATAACGGCCGTTTTGAGCCGGGTGGTGGCCTTCCGACCTGTTCGGCATACCTGCGGGCTGATCAGCGTGCGCCCCTTGGCGCAAAGCAGCCACCGTTCGTCGTGATCCCGCGCCCGGAACCGGGGAATCGGCCAACACTGGAGACAGGTAAAACATAGGGGCGGCAGCGGGGAGTTGGATCATGAATGGGCTGTTGGACGGCAGGGCAGTGGTGGTGACCGGTGCCGGGCGGGGTCTCGGCGAGGCGTTCGCCGTGCACGTCGCGCAGGCGGGCGGGTCGGTCGTCGTCAACGACATCGACGCCGACCTCGCCGAGCGCACGGCGAAGAACATCCGCGCCTACGGCGGCCGGGCGGTCGCCAGCGGGCACAACGTGGCCGACCCGGCGCAGGCCCAGGCGATCATCGACCTGTGCGTGGCGGAGTTCGGCGCGATCGACGGGCTGGTCAACAACGCCGGGCTGAACTACGAGGCGATGCCGTGGGAGGACGACCCCGAGCAGATCCGCGAGCTGGTCGAGGTCAACGTCCTCGGCGTGATGTACACCGGCATGGCGGCGATCAAGGCGATGATGGAGCAGCCCGCCGGCGGCTCGATCGTCAACATCTCCTCCGGCGCGTCGCTCGGGCAGCGCAAGCTGGGCGTCTACGCGGCGAGCAAGGGCGCGGTGGCGTCGCTGACCTACTCGTGGGCGCTGGACCTGGAGGACGTCGGAATCCGCGTGAACGCCGTCTGCCCGCTCGCGCACACGCGCATGGTGTGGAAGTCCGAACGTTCGCTGCGCTCATGCCCGCCCGACCGCACGCCGTCCAGGATCGCGCCGGTGGTGCTGTTCCTGCTCGGCTCGGGCTCCGACGGCATCACCGGCCAGATGATCCGCTGCAACGGCCCGCAACTGCACGTCATGGGCCAGCCGTTCCTCAAGGCGCCCATCCTCGAACGCCAGATGTGGGACACCGACACCGTCCAACGCGCCTTCGACGAGGTCTTCAGCGCCCACCTCGAGAACTACGGCCTCGAAAAGCGCGTCCCGCCCCGCCTGCGCAAATGGACCGAATCCCCCTCCACCCCCCTGCGCAGCGCGTGACCTCGTGAGCGTTGCGGCCGGTTCTAACCGGCCGCAACGCTCACAAGGCCCGCAGGCTCAGGTGGTGGCGGGGTCTTTGGCGGGGGTGTAGAGGTCCGTGATGGCGGGGGCGTAGCGCTCGTTGATGACACGCCGCTTGAGCTTCAGGGTCGGGGTCAGCTCGCCGCTCTCGGGCGTCCACGCGGTGGTGATCACCTGGTAGCGCTTGATCTGCTCGATCCGTGCCAGTCGGCTGTTCGCCGACTCCACCGCCGCCTCGATCTCCTCGCGGACCTTCGGGTGGTCGGCCAGCGAAGCGCCTTCGGGGAGTTCGATGCCGTTCGCCGCGGCCCAGCCCGGCAGGCTCTCGTCGTCGAGGACGATCAGTGCCGTGACGTACGGCCGGTCGTCGCCGATGGCGACGGCCTGTCCGACCAGCAGGTGTTCCTTGAGCATTCCCTCGATTTTCGTCGGCGCGATGTTCTTGCCGCTCGAGGTGATGATCAGTTCCTTCTTGCGGTCGGTGATGGTGACGAAGCCGTCCTCGTCGATCGTGCCGATGTCGCCGGTCGCGAGCCAGCCGTCCTCGTCGACGTCGGGCTTGATCGAGCCGTCCACCTGCAGGTAGCCGAGGAATACGATCGGCCCGCGCACGAGCAGTTCGCCGTCTTCGGCGACCTTGACCTCGACGTCGGCGAGCACGCGGCCCACTGAACCCGCCTTGAAGGCGTTCTTGCTGTTCGAGGTGACCGCGCCGGTGGTCTCGGACAGGCCCCAGACCTCCTGGATCTCGATGCCGAGCCCGGCGATGAAGTACAGCACCTCGACCGGCAGCGCGGCGGCGCCACTGGAGGCGAGCACCAGTTGGTCGAGCCCGAGCAGCGCGCGGACCGGGGCGAGCACGTTCTTGTCGGCCTCGGCGATCTTCTCGGCGAGTTCGGCGGGCACCTCTTTACCGGCGCTGCGCAGCTTGTAGCCCTCCTGCAGCAGGTTGTTCGCCGCGAGCAGCGCGTTGCGCCGGTCTTCGGGGACACCGCCGAGCATGTTCTTGAGGCCCGAGGCCAGCTTCTCCCACACGCGGGGGACGCCGAAGAAGCCGGTCGGGCGCACCTTGCCCAGCGCGGGTACGACCGCGCCCGGGTCGACGAGAGTGTGCACATGCCCGGCCCAGACGATGGTCAGGTACAGCGAAAGCTCACGCTCGGCGATGTGCGCGAGCGGGAGGTAGCTGACGCTGGTGCTGTGCATCGGGACGCCCTGCAGCGCGTCGACGGCGAGCGCCTGGTGGATCACGTTCCGGTGGGACAGCACGACACCCTTGGGGTCGCCGGTGGTGCCCGAGGTGTAGATCATCGCCAGCGGGTCATCCGGGTCGATGGCTTCCCAGGTCCGCTCGAAAACGCCCGGGTCGGCCGCGTGCAGCTCGGCGCCCTTGGCCTTGACCTCGGCCAGGCTGAGGAACCGCTTGTCGCCCGCCGGGATCACGTCGGCGTCGATCATCACCACGTGGCGAAGGGCGGGCAGGTCGTCGAGGACGGGCTGCCAGCGCGCGAGTTCGGCGGCGCCGGCGAGGATGACGATCTCCGCCGCGCTGTGCCGGGCGACGTAGCGGACCTGGTCCGGGCTCAGCGTCGAGTACGCCGTGCACGAGATGGCCGCGAGATGGGCGGCGGCGAGGTCGGCGATCAGGTGCTCGGGGGTGTTGGGCGACATGATCAGCACCCGCTGCCCGGCGGTCAGCCCGAGGTCGGCGAGGCCGCGCGCGACGACGGCGATCTCGTCACGGAACTGCGCCCAGGTCAACGTCGGCTGGCCTTCGGCGTCGAGCGAGGTGACCGCGGGCAGGTCGCCGTATTCGGTGGCGTTGCGCCGCAACAGCTTCGGAATGGTCAGGTCTTTGGTCTGGTCCGCCACGGACTGCGGGGTGGTCAACTTTGGCCTCCTCGGTGCTGCCTTATCCGGCCACTTTAGGGGCATCCGCGAGGGGCTGGGTAGACAATCGCGGCCACGAGGATTCCGGCAAATCGCCCACGAAGTTCGCCGTTGTCCCGTTGCCGGGCGACCGGGTTATTAGTTGCATGGACTAATCAAGGGGGAAGTGTGCGCGAATAACCCACGGGTGCGCGTGGAATGCACACGGGTGCGCGTGGAATGCACTTGAAGGGTCACGAATCGTGGCGGGCGAGGGCGAGGGAGTAGCGGTCGCCGCGAATGAGGGTGCGGACGCGCTCGACGGGGTTGCCCGCGGGGTCGTAGGAGACGCGGTGGACGAGCAGCATCGGCTGGGCGAGGGTGGTGCCGAGCAGGCCCGCTTCGCGGGGCGTGGCGAGGACGGTTTCGACCCGTTCCTCCGCTTGGGCGAAGGTGACGTCGTTTTCCTCGCGGAGGTGCGTGTGCAGGGAAAGTGCGGCGTCGTAGGTGTCGCGCAGCGCGGGGAAGCGGTGGGCGGAGAGATACGCCGACTCCAGTGACATCGGGGTGTCGCCGGTGAGCAGGATCTGCTCGACGTGCACGACCGGGTCGCCCGCGCGGATCCCGAGTTCGGCGGCGACGGCCGCGTCGGCACGCAGTTCTTCGAGGGTCACCAGCTTGCGGGTCGCCTCGGCGGCCTCGCCCGGTTCGGTCAGGGGGACCACGGCTTTCGGCGACGCGACGAAGGTCCCGCTGCCGTGCCTGCGTCTCAGTCGTCCTTCCAGTACCAGCTCGCCGATCGCCTGGCGCAGCGTCATCCTGGCCATGCCGAAGCGCTCGGCCAGTTCGCGCTCCGAGGGCAGCGCGGCGCCTTCGCCCAGCTCCTGGGACAACTGCTGCAGCAGGCCCTTGGCCTGGTAATACCGCGGGACGCGGCCGTCTTCGGGGATGCCCGCCCGTACCGGCCCGTCCGCGTGCGAAGGGGTCCGCCTGGTCGTTTGCGCCGGTACGAAGTTCGTCTTCGCGACCCGGACGATCTGCTTCGGCTCGTCCTCGGCGACCACCTTCAGCCGCCGTCCGGCCATGCGCTGCCGGAGCGCGATGTTCAGCGTCGACAGCATCGCGTTCACCCCGTCGGGTGCGCCCTCCTCACCCTTGGCGCGCGACAGCGCGAGCTCCAGCCGCACCTCACCGCCGCTCTCGCGCACCGAGCGCTCGGCGAGGCGGACCCCGACGTGATGGGTGATCTGCACGACGAGGTCGCGGTCGTCGTTCTCGGTCCACCACGCGGAGGTGCCCACGATGGAAGTCTGCGTCGCCATGGTTTCAAAATTAGCGGTAATCGGAGCGGCCATGGTCGCTCATCCTGCCGCAAACGTGCCATCCTTCGGGTGAATTCCAGCTCTCGGGAGAATGCGGAATCCCCTTGTGGCGAAGGCGGTCACACTATTCACGCGACGCACCGGAATAATGACCCCTAGTCATTTTTATTACCGGGGTATTAGGCGAGATTTCGCCAGCGTGCTCTGGTGGACGTGGTGATCTTGAGGTGGTGCCGACCACTATAAGATGGGCACGAACTGTGTGGTTCGCACACATGGGCGGGGCGCGGATCGGCTCCTAGCGTGTGGGCCATGACGAGCGAACTGGCCGGGAAGACGGCCTTGGTGACCGGCGCCGGCAGCGGGATCGGCCGGGCCTGCGCGGTGGCGCTGGCCGAGGCCGGGGCCAAGGTGCACGTGGTCGACCGCAACGCGGAGACGGCCGCGGCGGTGGCCGGCGAGATCGGCGGGGTGGAGCAGGTCGTCGACCTCGCCGACGCGGCGGCGATAGCCTCGCTGCCGCGTGAGGTCGACATCCTCGTCAACAACGCCGGGCTCCAGGAGATCGCGCCGATCCACGAGTTCCCGCCCGAGCGGTTCGAGCTCATCCAGCGAGTGATGGTCACCGCGCCTTTCCTGCTGCTCCAGCATTGCCTGCCGTCGATGTACGCCAGGGGCTGGGGCCGCGTGATCAACATTTCCAGCGTGCACGGCCTGCGCGCCAGCGCGTTCAAAGTCGCTTACGTGACGGCGAAACACGCGCTGGAGGGGATGAGCAAGGTCGCCGCGCTGGAGGGCGCGGAGCACGGCGTGACGAGCAACTGCGTCAGCCCGGGCTACGTGCGCACCCCGCTCGTCGAAGACCAGGTCGCCGCGCAGGCGAAGGCGCACGGCATCAGCCCCGGCGACGTCCTCGGCCAGGTCTTCCTCCAGCACCCGGCCATCAAGCGGCTCGTCGAGCCGGAGGAGGTCGCCGCGCTCGTGCGGTGGCTGTGCGGTGACGCCGCGCGCAGCCTCACCGGCGCCTCGCTGCCCGTCGACGGCGGCTGGACCGCCCAGTAAACCCCGAAAAAGCCGTCCCTTCAACAGAAACTGGTGGAACAGCCATGTCCGGAACCGCCCCACCGGCCAGGTCGATCGCCCGGATCGTCAGCGCCAGCCTGATCGGCACCACGATCGAGTGGTACGACTTCTTCCTCTACACCTCGGCCGCCGCGCTGGTCTTCAACAAGCTGTTCTTCCCCACCGCGGACCCGCTGACCGGCACCTTGCTCTCGTTCGCGACCTACGCCATCGGGTTCGTCGCACGGCCGCTCGGCGGGCTCGTCTTCGGCCACTACGGCGACAAGATCGGCCGCAAGAAGCTGCTGATCCTCAGCCTGCTGCTGATGGGCGGCTCGACGTTCGCGATGGGCCTGCTGCCGACCTACGCCGCGATCGGC
>Ga0247768_1000461_pt1 | contig 14716 bp, 15 predicted proteins | sample UWRJL016104C6_FD_179944 | JGI IMG/M metagenome (GOLD analysis project Ga0247768, IMG submission 179944) | Plant litter microbial communities from Arlington Agricultural Research Station in Wisconsin, United States - UWRJ-L016-104C-6 | ecosystem: Environmental > Terrestrial > Plant litter >... | reverse complement strand
AGTCCGCTCCCCTTGTCCTCTTTGGACTTGAGCAGCTTGGCGACCCACACGGCGATGTCTTCGTGGTTGATGGCGTTGAGCGGAAGCTCGCCCCACTTCGGGAGAACGTGATTGTCCAGTAGGGCACGGTATTTCCACCATGTCGAGGGCTTGAGATCATGTCTCGACGCGAGCCACTTCTCAGCTATACCAGCGAAATGGACTTTGGCTGAATCCGGATCAATGTACGTGCCCGCCGACAATGCTGCTTCCAGCTCAGTCCTTCGGTCGCCCGCGCGAGTCTTGTTGACGGCCACTTCGGACTTCAGTTTCCCCGTGCGGTCGTAGTACATCACCTCCCAGCGCAGGTGGCTTCCTTCCAGCAGCCTTCGCCTTGGCGACGGCATCCCGGTACTTCTTCGTTTTCGTTCGGTCGTAGACCCAGACGCGCGCCATCAGGCAGTCCCCTGCTGTTCGACCCAGGAGTCGACGTCTTCGGGGCGGTAGCGGACATGCTTACCGATTCGCCGTCCGGCCGGTCCGTATCCCTTGGTGCGCCATTGGTAGAGCGTGTTCTTGGGTATCCCGAGGTGGGCGGAAAGGTCCTCAATGGTCAGCAGTTTTGCGCTCATTGTGGTTCTCCTGGTGGTATTTGTGTTTGCGGTCTTCGCGGATGCGGGTGGCGATTGCGGCGGCGAGTTCTTGTTCTGCGTCGTCGCGGTAGCCAGGCCGGTGAAGTCCCAGACGTTGACGACGGCGATGGTGTCGGCGGCCAGGCCGAGGCGGTCGAGGGTTTCGGCGAGCCGGAACGCGCGCCGGTCACCGCGGATCACCTTGAAGGTGGTCGAGTAGTGCCGCGATTTGGTGAGGAAGTGCCCGCGGAACGCGAGCATGTGCGCCCACCGCCGCAAGTTCAGCTTCCGATAGACAGCGAGGTCGCCGAGGTCCCAGGCGGTTTGGATGATCCGGCGGTGGTGCGGCGACACAGTGAGGAAGTCGATGTCCAGTTGCGACCGGATAGGCCGGTCGGCTGCTGCCCATGGCTTGGGCAGCCTCAAGGAGTGGACGATTCCCGAGGTCGCCGACGTGCTCAACGCGGCCGGGATCGCCGCGATGGCCTTCGACTACCGCAATTTCGGCGACAGCGATGGGCAACCCCGGGAGGAAGTCGACCACGCCGGGCAGATCGACGACTGGCGCAGCGCGCTCACCTTCGCGATCACGCTGCCGGAGATCGACCCCGAGCGGATCGGCCTATGGGGGACCAACCTCGGCGGCCGCAACGTGCTCGCGGCCGGCGCGCTCGACCACCGGGTCCGGTGCATCTGCTCTCAGGTGCCGCCGCTGGCCGCCGCTGCGTCATCGTCGGCTTACCGTCATCGAAACGGAGATTGAAACTCTCGTTTATGCTACCGTAGGGCAGCGCAAGCCATGGCGGTTGCCTTCTGAGGTGGAAGTGGCGCTAGGCAGGAGCAGGACAGACAAGTGCGGTCGGACGCGGGGCGTAATCATGAGCGGATTCTCGACGCGGCGTCCCGTTGCTTCAGCCGCGACGGACCAGAGTGCGGTTTGGCCGCTATCGCAAAGGAGGCGGGGGTCGGCTCCGCCACCATGTTCCGGCATTTCCCCGCGAAGCAGGACCTGATCGAAGCCGTTCTCCTGCGCTGCCTAGTGGAGTCCGAGGACGCGGTGGAGACAGCGCTGGCGGCGGACGACCCCGTCGAAGGACTGGCGGAACTATTGGCCCATTTCGTCCAGTCGCTGGTGCGGGACAGGAGACTGCACCAGCTCGCGGGGCAGCGCCTCATGGACCGGCGCGACGTTCGGGACCGACGGGCCGGGGTCATCGAGGGAAGCAGGATCGTGCTGCGGCGTTGTCAGGAGATCGGACGGGTCGTGCCCGACGTGCAGATCATGGATCTGCTCACCCTCACCGAGGGGATCGCCGGCACCAGCGGCGCGCAGGGCTGGAAACGACCGCTGGCCATCGTCCTGCGCGGCATCTCCGCTGATCGTTGACAAGGGAAGAAGGCATGACATGACACACACTGAGCACGAGAGGACGCAACGATGAATAAGGAAACCGGTCCAGGCAACGGCCAGGACACGAACTATGATGTCGTGGTCGTCGGCGGCGGGGCCGCCGGCCTGAGCGCCGCGACAGTCTTGGCGCGCGCCTGCCGATCGGTAGCCGTGATCGACGCGGGGCGTCCGCGTAACGAGCAAGCCGGGGGCGTGCATGGTTTCCTGAGCCGCGACGGGATGCCACCCCGCGAGCTTCTCGCTGTCGGCCGTCAGGAGCTCGAGCGCTACGGCGGGCGAGTAGTGCCGGGAAACGCGGTGGGGGCCCGGCGGAGGGGAAATGGGTTTGAGGTCGCACTGGAAACCGGTGCGCTGATCAGCGCGCGGCGGCTGCTGGTGACCAGCGGGCTCACCGACGAACTTCCTGACGTGCCCGGAGTCCGCGAACGCTGGGGCAACGACGTGGTTCACTGCCCTTACTGCCATGGCTGGGAGATCCGCGGTCAGGCGATCGGGGTGCTGGCCAGTGGCCCGGTGGCGGTACATCAAGCGCTGACGTTCCGGCAGTGGACGGACAACCTGACGCTGTTTCTGCACACCACCGATGCGCCGCCGCCGGACCAGGCCGAGCAGCTCGCCGCGCGCGGGATCGAGGTTGTTCCCGGCGTCGTGGAGCGGCTTGAGATCACTGATGGCCGATTGCACGGCGTGCGGCTGCGGGATGGCCGGGTCTTCGCCCGGCAGGCGATCGTGGTTGGCCCGCGCATGGTGGCCGTGTCGCCGGTGCTCGAGAGCCTCGGGTTGAAGCCCGTCGCGCATCCGATGGGGAGCGAAGTCGCGGAGGTTTACGCGGCGGACCCGAACGGCGCGACGGAGATCAAGGGCGTCTGGGTGGCGGGCAACGTGTGCGACATCGCGGCTCAGGTGATCAGCGCGGCGGCGCAGGGAATGTTTGTTGCTGCGGCGGTCAACGCCGACCTGACTTCCGAAGAGACACAGGCGGACGTCATGCGGGCTCGCGAGGTGGCGTGAATGGGAGGGGCCGCAAGCCCGCGATCAGGCTGTGTGGAGCGTGTCCCGTGGATCTTGGTATTCGGTTGCGGCAAAGCGTTGTAGCACTTGCTCGACACGATCTGACTGATGAGGAGCGGGCTCGGTTGAGCCGTTGCTGCCGGATCAGACTCCACAGCGGGGTAGGCGGTGGGTTGATCACCGCATGGTGATCAACGGGTGTTCTGGCGGGCTCGATGCGGGATGCCGTGGCGGGATATCCCGCCGGTCTACGGACACCGGAAAGCCGTCTATAACCGGCATTGTCGCCGGTCAGACGACCTGACTTGCGAGCGGAGCCTCAACGAACTCCACCAAGGCGCGGATGTAACGGAGGGTCTGGAGTGGACGGTCGAGGTCGATGCGGGCGTGGTCCGTGCCCAGGACCGGCGCGTGAACGCCGCGCCGCCGTCATGGCTCCCGGTGCGGCAGCCAGACGGACACGGTGGTCCCGTGCCGTTCGGCGTCGGTGATGACGATGCCGCCACGGTGGGCCGTGACGATCTCGCGGGCGATGGCGAGGCCGAGTCCGCTCGTCCCGCTTGCGCGGTCCCGGCTCCCGTCGAGCCGGACGAACCGGTCGAAGACCCGGTCCCGGTCTTCGACCGGGATGCCGGGGCCGTCGTCGGCGATCTCGACGACCACCCGCCCGCCGCCGGTCGTCGTTCTGATGTGGACAGACGTTTCCGCGTGCCGGACGGCGTTGTCGAGGACGTTGCGGAACAAGCGTTCCAGGTGGCCGGCATGGCCCGAGACGACCGCGTTGCCGGAGCCTTGCACGTCGATCGTCACATCGTTGGCCGGAGTCGAGGAGCGGATGTCGTGAAGCAGCCGGTCGATGTCCACTTCGGACGTGTGCGCGGTCAGCTGGTGTTCGTCCGCGCGGGCGAGCAGCAGCAGCTGCTGGATCAGGTCTTCGAGCCGTTGGGACTGCCGCATGGCCCGCTCGGCGATCTCGGGCCAGGGGGCGCGGTCGCGGTGGGCGAGGCCGACCTCGAGCGTGGTGCGGAGGGCCGCGAGCGGGCTCCGCAGCTCGTGGGAGGCGTCGGCGACGAAGCGCCGCTGACGGCCGGCCGAGCTCTCCAGCCGGCCGAGCATGTCGTTCATCGTCCGGGCGAGCGAGCCGATCTCATCGGGCGTGCCGGACTCCGGCACTCGCCGGGACAGGTCGGCGGAGGTGATCTCGGTGACGGCGTGCCGGATCTCCTCGACCGGGCGCAGCACCCGGCCGACGATCAGCCAGACCGTGCCCGCGGCGACGAGGAGGATGATGGGAAAGCCGAGGAGCAGGTTGGACGTGAACGCCGCACGCAGCTGCTTGAGCAGCCCGGTGGGAGTGCCGGCCAGGATGGTGACCGGCTGCCCGCCGATGATCTGCCGGACGGCGACCACGCGGACGTCGTCGGGAACGACTCCCTCGGCGGCGGCGGTACGCCGTGGTGTCCCCGAGCCGGGGGTGTACATCGCGGGCAGGCCGGCCAGCGTGCGGGTCGCGGCGAGCAAGTGCCCGTCCGGGGCGAGCACCTGGGCCTCGGCGTTCGCGTCCAATGTGGACTGCGCCAGTACCGCGGGCCAGCCACCGTTCCGCGCGGATTCCGTGATTTCGACGGCGTAGGCGCGCAGCTGGCCGTCGAGGGTGCGGTCCACGGACTGGATCTGCAGCAGGTACAGCAGGACGATGCCGAGGACCACGGCGGCGGTGATGACGAGCCCGGCGACCATCGTGAGCCGGACCCGCAAGGTACGCCACCGCGGGTGGTCACCGCTCATCGGCGTCGTCCCGAATGAGGTAACCCTGGCCCCGCAGGGTGTGGATCAAGTCCTGGCCGCCGGGCCGGTCGAGTTTCCGGCGCAGGCGGTGGACGGTGACCTCGACGACTGCCGGGCCCCCGTCGTAGGCGGCGTCCCAGCAGTGGTCCAGCAGCTCGGACTTCGACACCACCTGCCCCTGCTTGCGCAGCAGGTACTCCAGGACGGTCAGCTCACGGGTGGTGAGGTCCAGTTCGACGCCGTCGTGGACGACGGTGCGCCCGGCGGGGTCGAAGCGCAGCCCAGCGGCGGTGAGGACCGCGGGACGGCGGCCGAGCCCGCGCCGCGTCAGCGCCCGCAGCCGCGCGAGCAGGACGGGGTAGGCGAACGGCTTGACCAGGTAGTCGTCGGCGCCGCAGTCGAGACCTTCGGCCTGGTCGAGGTCGTCGTCCATGGCCGTGAGCATCAGGATCGGCGTCCACAGCCCGTCGGCGCGCAGACGCTGGCAGACCTGGTAGCCGTCCAGCCCGGGCAGCATGACGTCCAGGACGATCACGTCGTGGGCCGTCTCGCGCGCTCGCCACAGGGCTTCCCGGCCGTCGGCGGCGACGTCCACGACATACCCCTCCGCCCGCAGGCCCCAGGCGAGGGACGCGGCCATCGCCTCCTCGTCCTCGACCACCAGTATCCGCATCGCCCCAGTATCACCGGGCGCGGGCAAAAGCGCCTTTACCAGCTGAAAGCGTCCTGTAAGGCGGTTTTCGCGAAGCTCCTGCCATGACGCACTTTCCGAAGCACCGGACGCTGGTCCCGGTCGCGTGCCTGGTGTTCCTGCTGGCCGCGAGCCCGGTGGCGCACGCCGATTCGCCGTCCTCGGGCGGCGACGTCACGGTGGCCCAGACGCTCGGAGATCGCGAACTCACCGTCGTGCTTCGCCGGGTGACCAGCGTTCCGGGACCGCTGCACCTGGACGTCATCACGCACGTGGGCACCGCGCCGGGCCGGCTCACCGTGGCGGCCCGGGCGACCACCGAAAGCGGACCGGCCGCCACCACCGCGGTGGACCTCGGGGCGGAACCGCGGGCGTACAGCGCGATGGTGGACGTGGACCGGCCGGGGCCGTGGGAGCTGACCCTCGACGACGGGACGCGCACCGCCCGGATTCCCTTCGTGGTACCCGTTCAGGTGATCTCGCCGCCGGAACGCCTGGTGTACGGCGGTTTCCTCGCGACAGGTGTCCTGCTGCTGGTCTCGGTCGTGACGGCGACCCGGGCCCGCCGGACGGCTTGGGCGGTGCTCCCGGCCGGCGGCGTCGTGGCTGGACTGGCGGTCGCCGTGACGGCCGCGGTCCTCTCGGCGTCGTTGCCGCTGCCACCGCAGCCCGGTCTGCAGCTCGATCCGACCGTCGCCGACGTCACCGATCCGTACGCCCTGACCCAGCCGATGACCGGCGACTACTCGCGCCCGCCGGTCGTGCTCACCGTGGACGGCGCGCCGACCGCGGGACACGCGACGGACCTCGGGCTCACCCTCACCGACGGCTCGACGGGCCTGCCGGTGGACGACCTGGTCGTCCACGACAGCGCGCTGGTCCACTTGCTGCTGGTCGGCCCGGACGGCGAGCTGTGGCACGAGCACCCGATCCGGACCGCTCCGGGTCACTACGAACTGCACGTCACGCCGCCGACGTCCGGGCACTACGCGCTTTCGATCGAACTGGTCCGGCGTGGTGGCGGGGTGCAGCTGGTGCGCGCCGCCGCCGGGATCGACGTCGCGGGCGCGTCCGTTCCCCCGGCCGGCCCGGACCCGGTCCGGCTCGGTGCCGGGCAACTCACCGGTGTGACGGCGTCGGGCGGCATCACCGTCACCACGACCTTGCCGGCGGCGGCTGAGCCGACGACGGTGACCGCCCGGATCGGTGACACCGGTGATCTGCAGCCCTGGCTGGGCATGGCCGGGCACCTGATCGTCGCCGGGCCGTTGCCGCCTGCGGCACCGGTGGGTGCGGCGGCGCAGTCCGCGCCGGTGTGGGCGCACGTCCACGCTATGGGCTCGACGTCCACAGTGGACCCGTCGCGGCCCGGCATGGCCGGCCTGCCACCGGTCAACGGTGACAGCGCCCCCGACGAGACCGTCGCGGCCTACGGGCCGGACGTGCCGTTCACCTACACCTTCCCGGTGCCCGGCCGGTACCAGGTGTGGATCCAGGTCGAACGCCGCTACGCCGTGCTCACGGTCCCGGTCGTGCTCGACGTCGCCCCCGCCCCTCGGGAGACACCGTGACGACTACGCCCACCCGCTCCCGGCGCGGGCTTGCTGTCGCCGTCGGCGTGACGGTCGCCGTGGTCGCGATGCTCGTGGCGGTGCTGTGGCCCAGCCCGGCCGGGCCCGCCGTGCTGCACGCGGCTTCGGCGCACTACGCGGTGACGGTCACGGTGCGGAACCCCAAGCCTGGCACCACTTCCGTCGACATCGAGGTCGCCGATCCGGGGGGTCGGCCGGTCGACGGCGCCGCGGTTCGGGTCCAGCCGGTGATGCCGCAGATGGGCCACACCGGCCCACCGATCACCGCAGTGCCCGTCGGTAGCGGCGGCTACCGCGCCGAGGGCGTACCGCTGATGATGGCCGGCTCCTGGCAGCTGCTGCTCTCGGTCAGCACGGACCACCTCACCCTCTCGTTGCCGGTCTCCGGCTGACACCCCCGAAAGGACACGATGATGGACATTTCCGCGTCACTGTCCGGCGGCCGCGCCGCCGCACGAACAGGCTCGCAGGCGGGAACCGCCGACCAGGTGGGCGCCTGGGCGGTCTTCCTCGGCACGGTGATCACCACCGCCGGGCTGAGCTGGGACATCCAGTGGCACACCGAGGTCGGACCGGACACCTTCTTCACGTTGTCGCACCTGGCCCTGTACACCGGCAGCGCGCTGTCCGGCGTCGCCAGCCTCGTCATGGTGTTGCTGGCGACGGCTGCCCAGCGGGCCGGTCACCCGATGCCCCCGACGACCGGTGGCACACCGGTGCGCGTGTTCGGCGGCGTCTTCACCGCGCCACTGGGCTATCTGGTCTCGGGGATCGGCGCGGCGTCGTTCCTGCTGTACGGGTTGCTGGACCTGGTGTGGCACTCGATCTACGGCTTCGACGCCGTGCTGAACACCCCATCGCACGTCGCGCTGTTCCTCTCGATCACCGTCACCATGATCGGCAGCATCATCGTGTTCGCCGCCGCCAAGGACCAGCGCTGGGGCCGCTGGGGTGTCATCGGGTCGATCCCGATCCTGATCACCTTCGCGCCGATCCCCGCGAACGCGCTCAAGAACCTGCCGTTGCCGATCGACCCGACGATCATCGGGATCATCTTCTTCACGCCGCTGCTGCTGGTCATCGGCGCGGCGCTGCTGCGCCGGCCGGGCTCGGCGATCGCGATCGCCGTTGTCCTCGGTGTGCTGCAGGCGTTCCTGTGGTGGTTCTCCCCGTGGGCGGCGGAAACCTACGCCTCGGCCGTCGGGCTGCCACTGCGCGACGGGCTCACCCCCCAGCCGCCGGACCTGCCCGGCGCCATGCCGATGTTCCTGATCGTCGCCGCGATCCTGATCGAGTGGCTCCTGCTCGTCACGCGCCGTCGCGGGCTCGACGCGAAACGGGTCCTGCTCCTGGCCGGCATGGTGACCGGGCTGGTCGTGGCAGCCGGCCTGCCGCTGCAGCAGCTCCTCACCGATCCCACCGCGGAGATCTCCGGGACGGAGTTCGCGCTCGTCGCGATCCTCGGCCTCCCGCTGGGCCTCCTCGCCGGGTTCCTCGGCAGCCGGTTCACCACCATGCTCGACGCCCTCACCCCGGAGGAAACCCGATGACTTCACGCACCCGGCGCCTCGCCGTCACCGCCCTCGCCGTCCTCACGCTGACCTTCACCGGGGTGGCCCCGGCGATGGCGTACGCGCCGGTCAACATCGTGCACACCGAACACGTCCAAGCAGGCCCGTACGGTGTGACGGTCGGGTTCTCGGTCTGGCCGATCCGCGCCATGCAATCACTGGACTTCACGTTCGTGCCCGACGGCGGCATCGCGGGCAAGTCCGGCACGCTGCTGCTGGACGGCCCCGGCGTCAAGTCCGACGAGCACGCCCGGCCGCTGGTCCGCCACCCGCGCAAGCTCGATTCTTGGGGCCTGGACGTGAAGTCGTTCAGCAGCCCGGGCGCCTACCGTTTCGGGTTCACGATCGACGGCCCGCAAGGGCACGGCGAAGGGCACCTCCAAGACGTCACCGCCCTCGACCAGCCGGGGCCGCCGCTGGCATTGAGCTGGCTGGTCGGGTCGCTGCCGCTCGTGGGGCTGATCGTGTTCCTGGTGATCGCGTGGCGCCGCGTCCGGCCGGCACGCCGGCCGCTCGTGGTGTGATCACCGGCGGGGCACATGGTAACGGTGTTCCGGACGGACCGCGATGCCGTAGGTCAGGCTGAGGTCGAGCAGCCCGCGGCGCACGAGGTCGGCCAGGTACCGCTGCGCCGTGGCGAGGCCGACACCGAGTTGCTCGGCCACCTCCACCGCGGACAACGGCTGCGGCGCGGCCCGGACCTGAGCCAGCACCTGGGCACGTCGTGGCGGGCAGCCGCCGTCGGTCGGCCTGGTGGACGGACGGTCCGCGCAGGAAACCGCAGAGGGTGTCGACCGTTTCCTGGTTCGCGACGTCGAGCCCGTCGAGGCTTTCGCGCAGCCGGCCGTACACGGCGTGCTCAGGCCGCCATTCGGAACTCATCCTTCGTGGTTTGGGCTGCTGCATGAGGGAGCGGGCGGCGTTGGTTGCAGCACCGGCAGTGTCAGCCACGACCGGCCGTCGACATAGACGCGGTTGGTCGCCACCACCTTTCGCCGGTCGCCGACTTCCCGGGCGCCGGTGTTGGTGTTGACGTCGAACCGGGGGAAGTTGCTGGAGCTGACGTCCAGCCGGATCCGGTGCCCGGCTAGGAACAGGTTCGCGGTGTCGGGTGGTTCGACGGTGATGTCGTAGGTCTCGCCGGGCGCGAGGGGGGCGGGATCGGCGAATGAGTCGCGGTAGCGGCAGCGCAGGATGCCATCGGTGAGGTTCATCGCGAAACCCTGCGGATAGTCCGCTGTGGGCGGGTGGACGTCGATCAGCTTCACCGTGAAGTCGGTGTCGGCCGCGCTGGACGATACGGTCAGCCGCACGGTGACCGGTCCGGCGATCGCGACGTCGCGATCCAGCGGCGGCGTCTGGAACACGAGCACGTCCGGCCGGCTTTCCAGCGGCAGATACGGTTTCGTCGCACCGAAGAAGCGTTCGTCGGGACACTGGTGGAACGCGCCGCCGGACATCACCGGCTCGCCTGAGGTGACCTGGCCGCCGAGCGTGGGGACTGGGTCAGCGGGGTCGAAGTCGTACTCGAGGTACGCGCCGGGCCGCGGCGCCAGGGTGCGTGCGAGGCTGCCGTCCTCACACAACAGGAAGACCTGGTCCGCCGCGGTCTCCGGTGGCCACACCGATGTGGTGTGCCACCGGCCGCCGTGGTCGAGCCGCCCCTCGGCGGTCCGGCGCCCGGAGCCGCCACCCATCAGGAAGAACCGGACGGGTGGTGGCGGTTGCGCTCCGCGTTCCGGCGCCAGATGCGCGTCGAACCAGCGCAACCGCATCGTCATATAGTCGTCGTCGAGGTTCCCGTCGAGCGGCGCCTGCGGTCCGAAGTCGACGTCGCCGGCGTGCCGTTGGCTGCGCGCGCCGTGGGTCCACGGTCCGAGCACGAGGTAGGCGGGACTGTGCTTCTTGTGGCCTAACTCGCGGAAGTTCTCGGTGGCAGTGCGGATGTAGGGGTCGTACCAGCTGGAGATGTGCAGGCTCGGGACATCCGGGAACCGGTCGTAGTACCCGCGCGCGAAGATCCCGGGCTGGCGCCAGTATTCGTCGAACGCGCCGTGCTCCCACTGCTCTAGCAGGTAGTCCTCGTAGTCCGGGACGAACCGCAGTGGTGTGGCACCGCGCCGCCATGGCATCCGAGTGAACCAGGCCCGCAGGTCCTCGGACTCCAGAGTGGCTCGCAGCACCGGGTTGGCGAGTACCGCGGCGCTGGTACGGGCCCGGCGGAACGCCCAGGTCACCTGTTTAAGCTCGAACGCGCCGCCCATCCGGGTGCCCGCCTCGTAGGCGCTGGCGAAGCCGCCGGAGTCGAGGAACATCGCCGCGAGGTGTGGCGCCCCCAAGGAGGCCAGCGCGGCCTGCGCGTGCGCGGAGTAGGAGACACCCATCGTCGCGACGCGGCCGTCACACCAGTCCTGCGCGGCGATCCACGCCACGGTGTCGTACCCGTCCTCGGCCTCGTTGAGGTACTTGGTGAACGTGCCGCCCGAGTCGCCGCGGCCCCGGCAGTCCTGCCGCACGACCAGGTAGCCGCCCGCGACGAACCGCTCCGCCGCGACCTCGTGCGCCGGCGGGTCGTCCGGGCCGAGGACGCCGTCGGACTTACGCGCGAGCCGCCTGCCGTAGGGCGTCCGTTCGAGGATCACCGGTCCGGCGACCGGATCGGGCCGTGCCGCGTACAGGTCGGCCACCAGGATCGTGCCGTCGCGCGCGGGGACTTCGAGCACGAGACGCCAGCAGCTGCGGCCACCGGGTAAGGTCAGCCGTTCCCAGCTCCCCATCACCGACCGCCCGCGAACTGCGCCGTGAGCTCGGGCCAGGCGGCCAGCAGTTGCGGGAGCGGAGCGGTGGTGAAGTACTTGCGGTACAGCCGCGCGTACGTGCCGTCGGCGACCATCGCGCCGATCTGCTGGTCCAGCGCGGCCAGCAGCGCGTCGTGGTCTTTCGGCACCGCCATCGATGTCGGGTGCTCCACTGGGGCCGACGCGGCCTGCCGCAGGCCGGGGTATTGCTTGAGGAACTGCTCGGCGTCCGGTCCGCCGCCGACGAATGCGTCGAGGGTACCGTTCAGCAGCTGGCTGACTGCGGCGTTGGCGTTGGGGAAGCCGATCGGCACAGCGCCGGGCATCTTGGCCGCCGCGAAGGGTTCCTGCGTCGAGCCTGTGACCGCGCCGACCTTCCAGCCGGCGAAGTCGGTGAGCTTGGACGCCGTGCTCGTCGCACTGGTGAGTACCGCCGTGGTGCTCCAGAACAGCGGCTTGGTGAAGGCGACGCTCTTCTGCCGTTCCTCGGTGACGCCGAACCCGGCCGCGGCGAGGTCGTACTGGTGGCTGGTCAGGCCGGCCAGTGAGGCGGTCACCGACGTCGCCTTGTAGTCGACGGTCATCCCGAGCCGCTTGGCGGCCTCGTCGGTGATGTCGACGATGAAGCCGACCGGTTTGCCGGAGGCGTCCCCGTAGGCGAACGGTGGCTGGCTGGTCTGCGTGGCGGCATGGATCTTGCCTGGCTCGATCAGGCTGTAGGGGTTGTCGGCCGCTGGTTCGCTGCCACAGCCGGTGAGTACGAGCGCGCAGACGGCCGCAGCCAGCGCTCCTAAGCGGACGGTGCGGTGCGGGAACATGGCGGAGTCCTTTCCGGACGATCAGAGCACGCGGGCGAGGAATTCGCGCAACCGCGCGGTTTGCGGGTGATCGAGGGTGGAGTGGGCGGGGCCGGACTCGGCCACACGGCCCTCGTCCATGAACACCACCCGGTCGGCGACCTCACGGGCGAACGCGATCTCGTGGGTCACCGCGAGCATGGTCATGCCTGACGCGGCCAGCGTGCGCATCACGTCGAGAACGTCCTTGACCAGCTCCGGGTCCAGAGCCGAGGTGGCCTCGTCGAACAGCATCACCTCGGGTTCCATGGCCAGCGCGCGGGCGATCGCCACGCGCTGCTGCTGCCCGCCGGACAACCGGCCCGGCCGCTGGTGCGCCAGTCCCGCGAGGCCGAACCGCTCCAGCTGGGTCATCGCGGCCGCCTCGGCGGCGTCCTTGTCGAAGCCATGGACGTGCCGCAGCGCGACTGTGACATTCTTCAACACGCTCATATGCGGGAACAGGTTGAAATGCTGGAAGACCATGCCGGCGCGGGCGCGGACGGCGTCGACGGCCACGCCCGCGCCGGTGATCGCCGAGCCGCCGATCCGGATCTCGCCTGACGTCGGCGGTTCGAGCAGGTTGAGGCACTTGAGCAAGGTCGACTTACCGGACCCGGACCGCCCGATCACGCAGACGGTCTCGCCCGCGGCCACATCCAGGTCGACCGACCGGAGCACCTCCAACGGGCCGTACCGCTTGTGCAAGCCGTGGACGGACACGGCAGGAGGGGCAGCGACGGTGGTTGTTCCGGTGGACATCAGACCACCGCCTTCTCCGGAGCGGCGGCCAACGGTGCCGCGGTAACGCGACGCCCGTCGCGCATCCGCTTGTCGAGCCAGTTCACCGCGTAGGTGAGCGGGATCGTCACCAGCAGGTAGCACAACCCCGCGGCGACCAATGCGGACGAGTTGTACGTCGCCGCCTGCCGTTCCTGGGCGATGAAATACAGCTCCCGCTGGCCGAAGCCCAGCCCGAGGAGGTACACCAGGGCACTCTCCTTGATGTCGATGATGAACTGGCCCGCCAGCGCGGGCAGGACGTTGCGCACGCCTTGCGGGACGACGACCACGCGCATGGCGGTGAGGTACGGCATGCCGAGGCTCCGGGCGGCGTGCAGCTGCCCGGCGGGGACGGCCTGGATGCCGGAGCGGAAGATCTCGGCCGAGTACGCCGCGGAGATCAGCGCGATCGCCAGCACGGCGTATCCGAGCGGTTCTCGGCCGAACGGGCGCAGACCGGCTGCGGGCAGCCCGACCCCGACCAGGCTGACGGTGACGATCGCGGGCAGGCCTCGGAAGACGTCGACGTACAGCCGGGCGGGCAGCCGCACCAGCCGGTGGCGGGACAGCAGCAGCATCGCCAGCAGCACGCCGCCGACCGCCCCGAACACGATCGCCAGCACGGCGATCAGCAGGGTGTTGCGCAGACCTTCGGTGAGCAGCGCGGGCAGGACGCCGAGGATTTCGTCGGGATCGAAGAACGTGTGCAGGAAGTCATCCATCGACCTGGCCTCTCGTGTCGCGGGGACCTCACCGTCGAGCTCCCAGGGGCGGCCGGATTCGCAGAAGGTTAGGTCCGGTTCACCACCGTGCCCGCGACAGTTACCGCGACTGCGGTAAGCATGGGTTCTACGCTGGGCACATGCCCGTCGTCCTGAACGTCCACAGCGTGCGGCCCGCCGATCTCGTCGCGGGGGTCTCGCCGCTGGCGGAGCTGCTCGCGTGCCTGCACTCGATCGCCGAGCCGGAGCACCACTTCGAGGCACGGCCGTGGCTGTCCCGGGTTCGCGCGGACATGTCAGCGGGCCTGCAGAGCAGGCTGAACACGTACGCCCCACTGTGGGCCCGCCGCCGGTGCCGGCTGCTGCTGCCGCTCGCGCTACCGCTCGGGCAGACGTTCGACAACGAGCTGCGGCGAATCCAGGAACTGCCGCTGGACCGCTTCGCCGGAAGTGCGGCCGAAGCCATCCACGGCGGTATGGTCCAGATCGGTGACCTGCTGGGCGACGCCGCGGCTCGAGACGCCTACATCGCTTCGTGCGAACGGCGTTCCTTCGGGCGCGGCGAGCTGGCCAGGCACCTCGCCGACGACCCAGCGGCCTTCCGGACCGACCTGGTGGACGTGCTGCGCGCGTGCGCCGAGGAGTTCTTCGCCGAGGAATGGGCCCGGGTATCGCACCGGCTGGAGACCGAGTGCGCGGCGGTGCGCGCCCGGGTCAGCGCGCTGCCGGTCGCCGAGGCGTTGGCCTCGCTGAGCCGGAACGCGACCGTACGACCGGAACCACCGGCCGTCGTGTTCGACAAACTGCAGCCGTTGCACGCCGATCTTCGTGGCCGCCGCTGCCTGCTGGTGCCGTCCGTGCACGCCCGCCCACACCTGATCGTCAAGGTCGACCAAGGGTTT
>Ga0247768_1000459_pt1 | contig 14756 bp, 11 predicted proteins | sample UWRJL016104C6_FD_179944 | JGI IMG/M metagenome (GOLD analysis project Ga0247768, IMG submission 179944) | Plant litter microbial communities from Arlington Agricultural Research Station in Wisconsin, United States - UWRJ-L016-104C-6 | ecosystem: Environmental > Terrestrial > Plant litter >... | reverse complement strand
GCTGGCGGTGGTGAACCCGGTGGGGGTGTTCGGGCCGGTGCTGGGTGCGGACTACTCGCCGTCACTCGGCCTCGTGCAACGGATGCTCGACGGCGAGATGCCGGCCCTGCCGCCTTTCGCGAGCGGAATCGTGGACGTGCGCGACGTCGCGGACCTGCACCTGCGGGCGATGACCGACCCCGCCGCGGCGGGCGAGCGGTTCCTCGCGATTTCCGGGCACAGCTTGTGGATCCGCGAGGTCGCGGTGATCCTGCGCGAACGGCTGGGCGAGCGCGCGGCGAAGGTGCCGACACGCGAGCTGCCGGTGTGGGCGGCGCGGGCCCTCGCCCGGGTCAACCCGGGTATGCGGACCGTGCTTCCGCAGCTGGGCAAGAACTTCGACGCCACGTCACAGAAAGCGCAGCGCTTGCTGGGCTGGTCGCCGCGGCCGATCGAGGACACGATCGTCGACACGGCCGAGAGCCTGCTCGCAAGGGCAAACGTGTCATGGCTCGGCCAGGGTGATCGGAGGGAGTGAAGGCCTCCTTTACGGCGTCTGACGCCGTAAAGGAGGCCTTCACCACCTTGCGGGCCGCCCGTCTACGCCGCGGCCCCGGCGGCCGCCGGGTCCCCGGCGGCGAGGATCTGTTTCCGGCCCGGCAGCCATACACACAGCGCTGTCGCGACGAGCGAGAATCCCGTCGCCCACCAGAACGCGACGTGGAAGCCTGACGCGACCGCACCGGCGCCGGAGATGGACTGTTCGAGGATCACCGCGAGCACCGCCGTGCCGAACGACCCGCCGATCTGCTGCGCGATGCGGGTCAGGACGCTGGCGTGCACGATCTGGCCGCGGCCGAGCCCGACATAGGAGGCGGTCATGACCGGCATGGTGACGGCGCCGAGCCCGACGCCGCGGATCAGCAGCCACAGCGCGAGCAGCCAGCCGTCGCTCGTCGCGTCGGCGAAGCCGAACGGCACGGTCGCGGCCGCCACGACGACAAACCCGACGACAGCGATCGACTGGGCTCCCAAGCGATCGGTGAGCGGTCCGGCGATCTGGCGGCTGAGCAGTGCGCCGATCCCTTGCGGCACCAGCATGAGCCCGGCGGTCAGCGCGCTCACGCCACGGATCTCCTGGTAGTACAACGGCAACAGCAGCATGGCCCCGTACAGCGAGAAGCCCGACAGGAACAACACGGTCGACGAAGACCCGACCGAGCGCGCGGCGAGCAGCCGGATGTCCACGAGCGGGTCCCGGTGACGCAGCGCGTAAATCGTGAAGGCGACAAGGAAAACGACGCCGACGACGAGTGGCGTGATGACGTCGGGATGGCCGAACCCGTCCGCCGAGCCGGCGTTCGAGAGGCCGAGGAGCACGGCCACGATGCCCGGGACGAGCAGCACGAGCCCCCACACGTCGAGGCGGGGTCGCGCGGCGGAGGTGGCCGGGGTGTCCTTGGCGAGGTAAAGACCCGCGAGGATCAGTCCGGCGACGCAGAACGGCACGTTGACCCAGAACATGAAGCGCCAGCTGAGGTCCGTGATGATCGCGCCACCGGCGAGCGGGCCGAGGATCGGTCCGAGCAGGCCCGGCAACGCGACCCAGGTCATCGTGCGGCCGAGCGCGCGGCCACCCGCCGCCTGCATGATGAGCGTGGTCAGCACGGGCAGCATCAGCCCGCCGCCGAGGCCCTGCACCACACGCCAGCCGATGAGCGAACCCGCGTCCCACGCGAGACTCGAGCCGACCGAGCCCACGAGGAAGACCGTGAGGGCGGACATCCAGACCCGTTTGCCGCCGAACCGGGCGAGCGCCCAAGTGCTGAGCGGTACCGCCGCGCCGAGCGCGAGCATGTAGCCGGTCGTGACCCATTGGATCGTCGAGACCGGCACGTGCAGGCTCGTCGCCAGCTGGTGCAGCGCGACGCTGACGATCGTCGTGTCGAAGACGACCGCCAGGGCGCCGACGACCAGGATCAACGCGGTTTTGAGCACCTTCGGGTCGACGTGGTCGCCGACGGGTGTGTCTGTGGACATCATGCCCCAATAAGAGATGGATTAATTCCTTATCGGCGACAGTAGGGGCGCTGGCGAAGGAATGCAAGCCTCTCTTATGCTGAGGGCATGGCAAGCGAGCAGACGGACACGGTCAAACGCCGCAGGCGCGGGGCCGAACTTGAGCACGCGCTCCTCACCGCGGCCTGGGAGGAGCTGGCGGAGACCGGCTTCGCGAAGATGACGATGGAGTCGGTCGCGGACCGCGCGAAGACCGGGATCGCGGTGCTCTACCGCCGCTGGGCGGACAAGAACGAACTCGTGCTCGCCGCCATCCGCCACTACGGCGACACCCATCCGGTCGAGATCCCCGACACCGGCAACCTGCGCGACGACCTGTTCGCGCTGATCGCGAACAGCAACGCCCGCCGGGCGGAGTTCGCGACCCTCGTCGGCGCGACGTTCGCGGGCCTGCGCGACAGCGCCGGTTTCACCCCGGAGGAGATCCGCCTCCTCGTGCTCGGCGACGGCCCGCGCCGGTCCGACGACGTGTTCCGCCGGGCCCACGACCGCGGCGAGATCGACCTCACGCGCATCCCCAAGGACGTCCTCGAACTGCCTTTCCAGCTCATACGCCACGACATCCTCATGACCTTGCGGCCGGTCTCGCCCGAGCGGATCCGCTCGATCGTCGACGACATCTTCTGGCCGCTGATCACCAGCACCACCTGACTCTTGGGCGTCGAACGTCTGCTGGTGGCTTGTTCAGCGCGGCGGTCGTGTGCACAGATTGCCCACACACGTGCACAGAGTGCACGCGGCAGCGCGCAGAGTGCACACACCGGCGCGAGTCGGGCGGACACCGTTGTCCCCGGCTCCCGGGGATGGAGAAGAATCCGCGTATGACACGTCGGACCTTTTGGTCTCTGATCGGCGGCGCGACGAGCGTGCTCGTGGTGGTCCTCGGCATCTTGATCCTGGTTCCACCGCTGCTGTATCCGCGCCTGACCGAACCCGAACTGCGCGCGGTGCCCGGCGCGGACACCCGGATCCAGTTGCAGCAGGCCGAATCGCAGCTCCAGAACAACGCCCGCTCCACCCTGCTGCAAGCCGTCGCGGGCCTGCTGGTCATCGCCGGCGCCATCACCACCTGGCGACAGGTGCAAGTCAACCGTGAAGGTCAGATCACGGAACGGTTCACCCGCGCCGTCGATCAGGTCGGCAGCGAGAACGTCGATGTGCGGATCGGCGGAATCTACGCGCTGGAACGGGTCGCGAGGAACTCCGTGGTGGACCGGCCGCAGGTCCAGTACATTTTGGCCGCGTTCGTCCGGGGTCACGCGCCGTGGCCGCGGCCGGACGGCGATGGGGAATCCTCCGCCCCTCTGCCGTGGCTCTACGTAAGGGCTCCCGATGTACAGGCGGCTTTGAACGTCCTCGGCCGCCGCCATCCGTCGCCGGGCGCGATGCGCCTTTATTTGTCCCGGGTCGACCTTCGCAGTGCGAATCTGGACAAGGCGAGAATGGTCGAAGCGCAAATTCGGCACGCCAATTTCGCCCGTTCCTGGATGGTTTCGGCCATTTTCGACAAAGCCGACTTGTGTTATTCGGATCTACGGCAGGCGAGAGCCGTCAAAGCGAGTTTCGCCGACGCCGTCCTGCGCGGCGCGAACCTCGAAGGAGCCGACCTGCAGGAGGCCGACCTCCGGCGGGCCGACCTCCGGGGCGCGGACATGCGAGCCCGCAACCTCACGTCCGCGGACCTCACCGGCGCCATCGCGGACGCCGAGACCCGCTGGCCCGCCGACTTCGACCCGCCCGCCGCCACCTTGACCTCCGATACCTAGCATCGCAAAGCACCACGTGCCCTGAAGGCCACCATGAGGGCGTTAGAGTCCCTTATGGTGGCCTTCAGAGCACGTGGTGAGGTGCGCACCGGGGGTCCCCGGGCGAGGGAAGCCGGTCGTGGGAGTCGTAGGAGAGGGGTAGTTGTGGCGGAGCTGGCGGTCGGGGCGTGGCTGAGTCCCGTTTGGTCACCGAAGGACGTGCTGGCGGTGGCCAGTGAAGTCGAGGTGGCCGGTTACGACAGCGTGTGGATCGCGGACCACTTCATGGCCAACTCCGGCACCGAGGAGGTCGCGGAGCCGGTCATGCACGAGTGCTTCACCCTGCTGGCCGCCCTCGCCGCGGCCGTGCCCCGGGTCCGGCTGGGCAGCCTGGTCGCCGGGATCACCTACCGGCACCCGGCCGTGCTGGCGAACATCGCCGCCACCATCGACACGCTCAGCGAAGGCAGGCTCGTGCTCGGTGTCGGCGCGGGCTGGCAGCTCAACGAGCATGCCGCCTACGGCATCCGGCTCGGATCCGTCCGCGAACGCATCGACCGCTTCGAGGAATCCCTGAGCGTGCTGCGGGGCCTGCTGAGCGAACCACGGACCACCCACACCGGCGAGTACTACAGCATCACCGGCGCACCACGCGTGCCCGTCGTCCGCCCGCGACTCCCGATCCTGATCGGCGCCGGCGGGGAACGCCGCATGCTCGGCGTCGTCGCCGAACACGCCGACGAGTGGAACTGCTGGTCGACCCCCGAGGTCTTCGCCAGGAAGTCCACCATCCTCAACGAACACTGCGACCGGATCGGCCGCGACCCGAAGACCCTCCGCCGCACCACCCAAGCCATGCTGGAACCCGGGAACGAGACCCCGTCGACCGGGCGGCCCACCGTCTACGGCTCCCCCCAGCAGATCGTCGACGCCATCGGCCAATGGCGCGAGGCGGGCATGGACGAGCTGATCGTCCCGACCTTCGGTTCGGTGGAGGACGCCCGGGAGCTGTACTCCTGGCTGCAGAAGGAAATCCTCCCCCAGGTGCGCTGAAGGACCCGTGAGTCTTCCGCCGGTGACGCCGTGCCACTTAGCTGATCGAGGGGAAGGGCAAATGTGTCTTGACTTTCGCGGTGTGTTCGCTTCGCGAGGGCCTGCTTCCTCGCGTCTGACGCCGCAGACCAGCCCTTCACGACCCCGGGTGCTTCGGGCGATGCCGTGAAGGGCACGCCGACGATGGCTCGCCGGATACTTCACTCACCAAGGGGTCGTGAGTGTTTCGCGGGGTTCTAACCCCGCGAAACACTCACGACCCCACCGAGCCGGTAGCACCCCGCAGACCAACGCGTCCACCGGATCGGCGAAAGCCCTCAGGCGGGCAACATGATCAACAACAAGCTAAGCGCGTTGGGTTCCAACCGGCCGCAGCGCTCACGAGTCACTCCTCAATAGTCACGCGGATACCACCACCCGGCGCCATCTCCTACCGGAAAAAGTCACGGAATTACCTCGTTTTCATAACACTGAGCCATTCGGCCGAATGCGCGCGGAAAAGCTCGGCGGACTGGCGTATCAAAAAAGCTTTTCACCAATCGGATCGGCTCGTAGTGAAACACTGCGGACCGGCGCGACGAATAGAATAGAAGGTGACTAACACACTGATTGTGGTGCGTGGTCGTTACGTCACTGAACGAAACGGCTTCCCGGTGTGCGCGACACCGGAGAGTGGGTCCTGTCACGGGATGGTGAGAGATGCGCCGAAGATTCGTCGTGCCTAACAAGGACGGTCATCCCGAGCGGGAGGACAGGCTCCGAAGGCTTGTGAACGATCTCCACGACGGTCTCGGTCCCACCTTGGCCATGGCCGTGCTGGGCCTGCGGGCCGCCCGGGACATGATCTCCACCGAACGGGTCGCCGCCGAGCAGATGCTGATCCGCATCGAAGGGGAGCTGTACGGGGCCATTGCGGACCTTCGCCGCCTGGTCGCCGACGCGCGGCCGCCGGTGCTCGACGAACTCGGGCTCATCGAGGCGGTGCGCCAATACGCCTTCACCCTCGCCAGCCGGGTGCCCGCCGAGAGCCCCTTGCGCATCGAAGTGGACGTCGAGGACGACTTTCCCACGCTCTCCGACGAAGTCGAGGTGGCGGCCTACCGCATCATCTGCGAGGCGCTGACCAACGTCACCCGCCATTCCGGCGCCGGACTCTGCATCGTGCGGATCCGGCTCGACGACAACCTGAGCATCGAGGTGATCGACGACGGGATCGGGGCCCCGGTGGAATCGGCGCCCGCGAACGGCGGCATCGGGCTGCGCTCGATGCGCCAGCGCGCGGGGGATCTCGGCGGGGTCTGCGCCATCGAGAAGGTTTCGTCGGGCGGTACCAGGATCGCCGCCCGGCTGCCACTCGCGGCCGAGGTGTGACGGACGGTGCTCGACCGGATTCGTGTGCTCGTCGTGGACGACTATCCGTTGTTCCGATCGACGCTGAGCCTGGTGCTGAACGCGGCGCCGGGGATCGAAGTCGTGGGTGAGGCGCCGGACGGCACCACGGCGATCGCGCTGGTGGAGACACTCGAGCCCGACGTCGTCGTGATGGACCTCAACATGCCGGGGCTCGACGGGATCGAAGCGACCCGGAGCATCGTGACGGCGAGGCCGCACACCGGGGTGCTCGTACTGACGATGTTCGACAACGAGACCGCGGTTTTCGCCGCCATGCGCGCGGGAGCGCGCGGATACCTCCTCAAAGGCTCGCGACATCAACAGATCGTCCGCGCGGTCCAGGTCATCGGTGACGGCGAGGCGATCTTCAGCCCGGCGATCGCGTCGAGGATGTTGATGTTCTTCGGCGGGACGCCCAAACCCGGCGGCGCGTTCCCTGAGCTGACCGCCCGGGAGCGCGAAGTGCTGCGCCTCATTGCGCAGGGGAAGGGCAACGCCTCCATCGCCGAGAAACTGGTGCTGAGCCCGAAAACCGTGCGTAATCACGTTTCGCACATCTTCCGTAAGCTCCAAGTGGCCGATCGGGCGGAAGCCATCGCACTCGCCCGGGCGAGGGAAACCACGCCAAGCCACGGATCTCCCCTTTCGGAGCAACAATAAATGGGACACACCGGGACACCGTTACCGTGTTCCTTCCCGCCCTGATCCTGAAAGCTTGTCGGCGGGCGGGCAGCACCGCCCGGAGGGAGGACACACATGCACACCGGACAGGTACCCGTACTACTGCACGCCACCGACACGATCACGTACGCCGGAGTCACCTCCGCGCTGCGCACCAGGCCGGAAATCCGGCTCGTCGGTCCCGACCCGGCCGGGGAACGGGTCGTCGTGCTGGCCATCATCGAGCGGTTCGACAAGGATTCCCAGCAGTCGCTGCGGAAACTGCAGTGCCGGGAGCACAGCGGGGTCGTGCTGGTCGCCGGTGAGGTCGAGGATTCGCAGCTGCTCGACGTCGTGGGCAACGGGGTGTCCGCGATCGTCCGCCGCTCCGAAGCGACGCCCGACACGCTGGTACGGCTGATCAAAGCGGCCGCGGCCGGTGAGGGCGCGCTGCCGCCGGACCTGCTGGGCCGGTTGCTGACCCGGGTTTCCCGTCTGCAGCGTGATGTCCTGGAACCCAACGGCTGGCGCCTCGCCGGGATGTCGGCCCGCGAGACCCGGGTACTCAAGCTCATCGCGGACGGCTTCGAAACCCGGGAGATCGCCGACCAGCTGGCGTATTCGGAACGAACGGTGAAGAGCATCCTGCACGACATCACCAACCGTTTCCAGCTCCGAAACCGCGCCCACGCCGTGGCCTTCGCGATGCGCGAAGGCCTTATCTGACCCGGAAGGCGCCGACCCGGACAACGCTGACCCGGACAACCGGATCAGCCTTCCGTCCGGCCGGAGAAGGACACCGACGGGGTGCAGTTCCCGCGGTCGCCGGGGTTCTGGCAGCTGACCGCGAGGACGAGCTTCTCCCCCGGGAGGAACCGCCACGCCTGCAGCCAGTGGTGGTCGAGGTCGCGGAAGTTGGCGAGCCCGACTTCCAGCAGGACGGTCTTCTGACCGTTGGCGGCGCTCCGCAGCAGGCGCACGGTTCCGGTGTCACCACGGGGGTTCTGGAACACCATGTCGGTGATCACCAGCGTCTTCTGCGGATCGGCCAGGGTGTAGGGGAATTCGGTGAACCTCTTCGGGTCGGCGACGATCGCGGAGTCGGCGGCGACCCGGAAGTCGGTCGGGTCGCCCGCCGTCGCCGCGCCGTTGGCCGGCTTGACCGGGTTGGTGGGGTCGGCCGCGGGGTTCGAGGGGTCGAGCCCGGCGGCCTGCATCGCCTTTTCGGAGTTCTGCTTGGCCTGGTCGGCGTTCTTCTTGGCCTCACCGGCCGCGCCGCCCGCCTGTTGCGCGGCCTGGATGATCTCCTGGTTCTGCGCGACGGCCGCTTCGCGGGCCGCCGAGGTGACGGCCGGTTTCAGCACCGTGAACCACAGGATGACCGCGGCGAGGGCCACCACGAGTAGCGCCGCGAGCAGGGGCAGTAACCACTTCGGCAGCAGCTGCCGCTGGACCAGCGTGCCTTCGACGGGGAACGGCTCGAGCCCCTCGGCCGCCACGAGCACTCGGAACGGATGCCGTTGTGGTTGCCCGCGCAGGAAACGCCGCCGCGGCTTGACCCGCATCCGGACGAACGCGGCCGTGCCCTGTGCCAGGTCCAGCTGGGTGCGTTCGAGCCGGAAGTCCAGGTCGTCCTCGGGATCGAACGGCCTGAGTCCCACCGCGACCGGATAGTTCCCGTGGTTGTCGACGGCCACCTCGAAGTTGGCCTTCGAGCTCGCCTCCACCTTGGCGGGCACCATCTCCCCGGTCACGTCGGCGAACGGCAGGACGTCGATGGTGCCCTCTTCGACCACCGATCCGGCGGGGTCCTCGCTGGAGGTGACCCGGATGCCGAAGTGCACCTGCCCGGCGGGCACCTCCGACGACCGCGGCGGTGCGAACCGGACGGTCACCGTGGCGGTCTCGCCCGGGATGACGTTCACCGCGGGCGGTTCCGCGACGGCCCAGGCGCCCGCGTCACCGACCACGTCGACCGTGAACTGATCGACGACGCGCCCGGCGTTGCGGATGTTCACCGCGCAGACGGCCTCCTGGCCGGGTTCCGCGGCCAGGACCGTTGCGGACAGTGTCGCCGTTGCTCCCATGGGAAAAGTCTCCTCTTCGGCTGTTCGGCCCGGCAGGATCGGAGGGGAGTCCACCCGTGCGACCGGGTGTGCCCCAACGGGCAGCCGTTCACTGCCGGTCGATGAACGGGGGTTGCTGGGTGCCGGGCACCACCAGGAACGGGCTCGACGAGGTGACGCCGAACCGCGGGCCGCCCGACGAGGTGGCCGTGAGCGACCGCAGCCCGAGCTGGTCGTGGTGGAAGATCAGCACCTGGGTGTCGAACTTCCCGTCGGCCCCGGCGGTGATCTCACCGGGGGTCTGCGAGATGCCGGTGGTCCAGGCGAGCCGGATCGTGGCGCCGGGCGGGAAATCGGTGCCCGTGGCGCGGACGACGAATCCCGGCGGCCCGGCCCCCGGGTTCACCGTCAGCACCGGCGCCCGGACGGTCAGCCGCGCGTTCGCGGTGTTGTCACCCGGGTCCGAGTCGGGGCCACTGGTGGTCACCGTGCCGGACACCGGACTGTCCACAGCGGACTTGGCGGCCATGGTGACCCGGATGTCGGTGGTCTGGCCCGGCTGGAGGACACCCAGCGCGCAGCTCGCCCCACTGGCCACACATCCGGACGGGAAGATCGAAGCCGGTGGCAGCAGCGGCGCGGGGAGCGAAGTGGTCAGCACGACGTCCGGCATCGGCACGGGCGCGCCGTTGTGCAGGGTGTAGGTCACCACGACGGTGTCACCGCCGACGTAACCGGGGTTCGGGTCGACCGTCATGGTGATCGACAGCGAGCCGGGCGTTTCCGGCGGCTTGATGGGTTCGGCCACGGTGACCGTCACCGCCGCGCGGTTGTCACGCGGATCGGCCTCGACCGGGCCACCGCTGAGCGCGCCGACGACCACCTGGGGCCCGGCGGCGATACCGGTGGCCACCGCCTGGACCCGCACCACCTCGGCGGGGGCCAGCGCGCCGAGCGCGCACCGCACCCCGGCGCAGGTGCCGCGGGCGGCGTTGACCTGCTCGATCCGCAGCCCCGCCGGTGGGAACACCACCAGGTCGGCGGCGGGCGCCACCACCGGGCCGCTGTTGGTGACGACGAACTCCAGCAAGGTGCTGCCGCCGAAGGGGATCGCGGGCGGGGTCGCCGACGCGGTCACGGCCAGGTTCGGCACTCGCTGGAATGCCGGTTGACTCGCCCCGCCCGGGGTTTCGATCACCGTCGTGGGAGCGCCGCCCGCGGCGCCGACCAGGCTGATGTGCGGGCGCACGTCGCCCGACGCGGCGCTGTAGGCGAGAAGCGCACCGTCGGGTGACCACGCCGGGTCGTCCGCCAGACTCTGTTCCTGGACCAGCCTTCTGGTGGTGGACCCGTCCGCGCCGACGACGCAGATCGTGCCGCCGTCCTGCCGGAAGGCGAGCGAACCACCGTCCGGTGACCAGTCCGGAGCGCTTTCCTGGCCACCCGCGCAGGGGGCACCGACAAGGGCGGACAGATCCACCTGTTTGGTGCTGACCACCGAGTCCGGCGTCGGCCGGTCGACGGTCGCCAGCCACACCGACTGCGTGATGCCCGCCGCGGCCCCGGTCACCGTCATCGTCGCCGTGCCGATGCCGGTGTTGCCCAGCGCGTCGGTGGCGGTGCAGGTCACCGTGGTCACGCCGACCGGGAAGGTGCTGCCGGGCGGAGGCGTGCAGGTCGGGGTCAGCGGACGGCCGACGGCGTCGGCGGCGGTGGCCTGGTAGTTGATCACCGCTCCGCCGGGTCCGGCCGGGGCCACCGTGGTGTCGTCGACCGTGACCCCGGGCAGGCCGGGATCGTGGACGTGCGCGGTGATCCGCTGGGTGTAGCCGGACCTGACGGTGTTCTCGCCGTCGAGCCGGAAGTCCACCGTGCAGTGCAGGGTCGCCCCGGCAGGTGCGGTGTCGGCGACCCGCGCGGTTTCGGTGTACTTGGCGTCCGTGCCGCCCGGCACCACGACGGTGCCGTCCGGGGCGAAGGTCACCGACAGCCCGGGGTCGCAGGACCTGACCACGGGGGTGACCCGCACCGGCAAGTCACCGATGCCCGCGACGATCTGCTTCGCGACCTCGTCGGCGTTGCTGATCGGGGTCACCACGCCGTTGGTCGCGGTGGTGACCGCGGTCGCCTGTCCGAGCGAGTCGAGGCCGGTGCCGACCGGGATGGCGATCACGCGGATGCCCTGCCCGGTCAGTTCCGGGATGACGTCGGTGAGCGAGTGGCCGATGCTGGGATCGTGGCTGGGCGCGTCGCCGATCAGGACGACGATCCGGCTGCTGTCCGGCCGGAACGAGACCTGCCCGGTCGAAACCTGGTGCAGCGCGTTGATCCAGTCCTCGGGCGTGTCACCGCCACCGGCCGCCACGAGCCCCGCGATGGCGTCGTCGAGCTGCTGCACCTGTGCGGGGGTTTCGGCGGGGATCAGTTGCTGCGCCACGGTGAACACGCGGCTTGCGGGGGTGTCGTCGACGTCCCCGAAGGCCGCGACCGCGAAGTGCGCCGAGCTCTGCTGGTCGAGCACCTTCTTGATCACTTCGGGGAGGTTCGTCTTGACGTCCTGGATCGGCCCGGCCATCGAGCCGGTTTGGTCGATGAGAAGCACGATGTCCGGTTGCTGCGGCACGCCTTGGGTGTGCACGGTGGTGTCGATAGTCGTGGCCGCGCCGCGCGCGATCGGCCTGGCCACGGTCGCGGGGTCCACATGGGACGGTGGGGGCGGCGGGACGAGGGCGGCCCGGCGGGTCACCGCGACGCGGGTGCCGTCCGGCGACCACGCGGCCTGGAAGTCGTCCCCGCTCAGGTGGGCGGGCACCGGGATGTCACCGAGGGTCCGGCCGTCGGCGGCCCGCACGATCCTCACGAAGTCGTGTGAGCCCTCGCCGAGACTTTCCGTGCGGGTCAAGGCGATCATCGTGCCGTCCGGCGACCACGCCGGTTCCCGCTCCCGCTTGCTCCCTTCCTCCGGCGGCGTCAACGGCCGGGGCGCGCCGCCGTCCGCGGCGGAGACCATGATCCGGCTGTCGCCCTGGGCGTCACCGACGCCGTATTCGGTGTACGCCAAGCGGGTGCCGTCCGGGGAGAAGGCGGGATCGGCCTCCTCGGCCCCTGGCCGGTTGGTGAGGTCACGGCGGTCCCCGCCGGTGTTGTCGGAACTCCAGATGTCGCTGCTGGACCCCGCCGAAAGCTCGGTGAAGATGACCACGCCCAGGGGGGAAGCCGGGGTACGCCGCCAGCCGGGCTGCGTCTCACCGACACCGCTCCTCGCCGAAACCGGGCTGAGCGCGCCGTTGTCGACGTTCACCTGGAAGACGTCACCGGCCGGGTCGCCCCGGTGGGTCACGAAGGCCAGGACGGCCCCCGAAGGCGACCACGCGGGCTCGGCGGAGTCACCCGGGTCCGGCACCGCGCGGGTGACCGCGCCACCGGCGGCCGGTACCAGCGCGACGTCGCCCTCCGGGTGGAAACGTGTTGTGGTGAAAGCGATCCTGTCCCCTCGCGGCGACCACGCGGGCTGGGTGTCCGCGGCGGGATCGGTGGTGATCCTGACCGCCGCGCCCCCGCCCGAGGGCACCGTGTAGATCTCCCCCGCCGGATCGTCGCGGGTGCTGCTGAACGCGATCTGGCCACCGCTGGGCGACCACGTGGGCGAGGTGTCGGCGGCGGGATCGTCGGTGACCCGGCGCAGGCCGGTGCCGTCGACCCCGATCACCCAGATGTCCGGGTTGCCCGCCCGGTCGGAGCTGAACGCCACGAACCGGCCGTCGGGCGACAGGGCCGGGTTCTGCTCGGTGAACTCGTCGTCGGTGAGCTTGCGCGCGGTGGTGGTGCCCTCGCGCAGGTACCACAACTCGCCGTCGCGCTCGGCCGCTCCGGGGGCCGCGGCCCGCTTGGAAACCCACACGAGTCCCGCGGTCCCGGCGCCCGGGTCGCCGCCGCCCGAGGGTTCGGAGTCGACCCCGGCCACGCCGTCCGGGAGCGCGGCCACGGGACCGTCGCTCTCCTGGACCAGCCTGGTGGTATCCGTACTGACATAGCCGATCCGGTAGGGCGCGGCCGATTGGGCCGCGGGCAGCGGGGTCACCGGTGCCTGGGCTTGCGCCGCCAACTGGCCGGTCAGCAGCGCGACGACCGTGATCACGATCAGCGGCCTGCTCGCGCGTCTTTTCACGATACTGCCTCGAAGAGTTCGATTTCGGAGATCGCCACGTCCCGGCCCTGCAACGAACGGTTCAGCCCCACCACGTGGATCTCGACGCTGGTCGCTCCGGCACTGTTTTCGATCGCCACGGTCTGCGGGTCAGGCGTGTCGGCGAGGGCGACGTCGAAGGTCTTTCCCGTGGAGTACACCAAGTGCAGCTTCTGCGGCCGGTGGGCCGCCTGGAAGTCGGCGCCGATGCCGGCGCGCACGATGGCCCGCCGCAGGTCGACCGGCCGGTCAAAAGTGAGCACCAGCGCGGCTTCGGTGCCGTCGGCGGGGGCGGCCCAGTAGGTGTTGACGGCGTTGTCGCTCACCAGGTTCGCGCCGTGACCGGGTTCCTCCTTGGTCGCGGCCACCTTGACCGGCCGCACTGGTTCGTACTGCGTGGAGAACATGCCGAAGACGTCCCGCTTGAGGGACACGGCGCCGTTGTTCACGCTGTGGCGGAACGGGGTATAGGCGGCGTAGAAGATGCCCAGGAGCACCAGCAGCACCGCGATCACCCGGCGCACGATGCGGCCGACGCGCCTGTTCCCGCTCCGGCGCCGCCGGACGGGACGGCTCCCGGCCTGGTGCACCTTGGCCTTCCGGCTCGGCAGCCAGCGCCGCCACCACGGCAGGGCGACGGTGGCGGCGACCGCCAGCGAGGCCCCGCACCGGCTGCAGAACTTCCGGGACGGGTCGTTGCCGAGGCCGCATTGACCGCAGATGAGGTCACCGGGCCTGAGCGGCTGGGGATCCTCTTCGGGCGGCAGCCCCTGATGCGCCGGCTTGCGCTGTTCGGCCGGCTGCACCACCTCCGGCCCGGCGTTCGCCGTGGCCAGCGCGGGCTCGGGCCGCTCGCTTCCGGCGTCCCAGTTCAGGAACGCGCCGCACACCCCGCAGAACTGGGTGTCGGCGGGGCTGCGCTCGCCGCACTGCGCACAGGTGATGATCCCACTGGTGACCATGCCACTACTACCTTTCCGCTTCCGGCAACACCTCGACGCTCACCCGCACGTGTGCCGGTACCGCCTCGGTTACCACTGCTTTCAAGCGCCGCTGGTCCACTCGCCCCGGGTCGTCCACCCGCACGCGCACCACGACGTAGGGCGGCCCGGGGTCCGGCAGTGGATCACCCGGCCGCTCGGGGGTCACGCAGCCACCGCTGTCGATCACCTCGACCTCGCCGCCGGTCAGCAGCTTCATGTGTTCGGTCAAGCCGCGGCGCGTGCCCCGCCAGCGGTGCAGTTCGACCGCGTGGGTGATCAGCTCCCGGCGCTGGCCGGGGGTCCACCCTTCGTCGGGGCTCAGCGCGACCCACTGCGCGAGCCAGTCCAGGAAGTCCGGGGGCGCCAGTCTCGGATCCAGGTAGCTGGTGAAACAGTCGAGTGTGGTGAAGATCGGCGCGAGGACTTCGTCCAGCGCCGTGGTGAACCCTTGGACGAAGTCGTCCTCGGCGTAGACGGCGGGCAGCTGCTCGCCGATCGGATGCTGCGGTGGCAGCCGGGTGGCCCCGATTCTCATCTCAGCCCTCCTTCACCCGGACCTGGTGCCCGAACGAAAAGGCCAGCGCATTGGGCGGGAGGTCGAGCCGCGCGACCT
>Ga0247768_1000458_pt1 | contig 14793 bp, 11 predicted proteins | sample UWRJL016104C6_FD_179944 | JGI IMG/M metagenome (GOLD analysis project Ga0247768, IMG submission 179944) | Plant litter microbial communities from Arlington Agricultural Research Station in Wisconsin, United States - UWRJ-L016-104C-6 | ecosystem: Environmental > Terrestrial > Plant litter >... | reverse complement strand
GAGGACGCCGGGCTCACCGAATTTTTCGGCGCCGTGGACGAGAAAGCTGGTCGCCAACAAGGTCTTGCCGGACCCGGCGCCCCCACAGATCAGCGTGGGCCGCCCCATGGGCAGCCCACCATCCGTGATTTCATCGAGACCCCGGATACCGGTCGGGGCCTTCCGAATGCCGCCCGTGCGGGCGGAGCTGGCAGACGAGTGTTGCATCGTTGAGAACCAGCTAAGCAATTAACAGGCCCGCAATGAGAGCCCTCTGGCAGTCTGTAAAAACGACAGCTCAGGGCTATTTTTGCAACGCCCCGGTGATCAACTTTACCAACTCGGCGGCATCGCCGGCGGCGAGCGACTGTTGCACCCACCTCAAACCGAGACCTTCATTGGCATGCGGGCGCGGGATGATGTGGAAATGGACATGAAAGACGGCTTGGTGCGCCCCCGGCCCGTTATTTTCGAGCACGTTGTACTCACGGACCCCGGTGGCGGCCATGACCGCCCGGCACAGTCGGGGAAGCACCCGGCCGAGGGCGGCGGCCGATTCATCGGAGAGCTCATCGAGCGTCGCCGCCGGCTCCTTGGGGATCACGAGCGTGTGACCCCGGGTCAGTGGATTGATATCCAGGAAAGCGAGCACCCGGTCGTCCTCGTACACCTTGTGGCAGGGGATCTGGCCCGCCAGGATCTTTCCAAAGATGGTCTCGGCCATGCGCGTCTCCAGGGGTGTTAAAGGCTGAAACTGAGGTCCCGGTCCGGTTTATAGTCAAATTCTAGGGCACATTGGACCGGGCGGAACCGGAACATGTGCGCAGCCCGCACGTCTATTTTGAGTGTTCGAGCGACGGGAACCGACGTGTTACAGGTCTTGTTCAATTTTTTCTCGCCCTTCAGGCTCATGAAGGACGTGAGCCGCGGCTCCAAGGAGGAGCGCATTGCGGCGTACCGGCACAACCGTCGGATGCGCAGCCGCCTGCCTATCTGCATGTTGCGATGGGCTGCGAGTTGCAGCGTGGCGGTCCTGCTGACCGCCTACTTCGATGCCTTGGGAGGCGGAGCCGCAACTGCGGGAACGCCGAGCATTTTCGTCGTCCTTGCCGCCGCCTGCGCAACCTTCATCGCATGCGGTGTGTGCGTCCTGTTCATAACCGCCTACGTCTACTTTTATCTAACCAGCCACGATTTTTAATTCTTGCGCGCCGTCAGGCGCGCAGGTCAATTTCTTCCGCGCGCCTGACGGCGCGCACATTAACGCCGCGCCGATTGCCGCGCCGGGAACGCAATGCCCAATCGCCGCATCTTGCGGTACAGAGTATTGCGCCCAATGCTGAGCTTCGACGCAACCCGGCTGATGTTGCCATGGTGCAGATCAATCTCACGCAACAACGCGGCTCGCTCAGCCTTTTCCAACGGATTCAGTGACTGCGTCTCAGGCGAGGCCTCGCGAGTCTGTGTCTCCGCCACCGGCACTCCAATACCGTAGTCGGACGGAAGGTTGCCGATGTCGAGTCGGTCGCTGGTCCGCATGGCAATCATCCCGCGCAACACGTTACGGAGTTGACGGATGTTGCCCGGCCAGGAATGAGCGCAGAGCGCCTCAACGAGGTCCTCACTCAACGTAACCGACGGTGTTGCAGCCACCTCCTGCGCAAAGATGTGACGGACGAGGGCGGCCTTATCCTGCCGCTCGCGCAATGGTGGCAGTGGCAATACCAGCCCCTGCAACCGATAGAACAGGTCTTCACGGAACTCGCCGCGTCGGACCTTCTCCTGCAAGCTGCCACGGATCGCGCAGACGAGTCGTACGTCAACCTTGATAGATGCGTCGCAACCATGCGGCATGACTTCGCGCTCTTCAATGACATGTAGAAGTTGCGCTTGCAATTCGAGCGGCAGGTCACCGACATCATCGAGGAACAACATACCGCCGTTGGCCTGTACGATTCGCCCACGATCACTGTCGTTCGTGCCGGCGCCGCCGCGTCCAAACAGCTCGTTCTGCATGAGCATCTCAGGCAGTGAGCCGCAGTTGACGGCAACAAACGGTTTGTCGGCCCGCTCACTCGCCGAGTGTAGTGCCCTGGCAAAAAACTCTTTACCCGTACCCGACTCGCCAACCAGCAGCAGGGGGACATCACGCGACTCGAGTCGCTTGGCCGCCTGGATGTTGCGTCCCATGGCCGGGTCGCCGAGATCCAGCTCATCCAGAACACTGCGGCTGATCGAGGGCGCCGCGCGCTCTTCGTCCGGAGTGAGCTGTTGCTTACCCGCCTGCAGACGCTTGGATTGGGGTGCCTGCGCGACAGCGAAAAAGCGTCCGCCGTGACGAGTTTCATAGATCGGAAGGGCGTGAAAGGACTTCTTCTGGCTTCTCCCCAGCAGCGCGGACAGGGAGATGTTGAAGACGCGCTCGAGCGGCGCACCGATCAGCTCATTCGAGCTCTTGCAACCCAACTGGAAGAGGGCGTTGCGATCGAGCGCGGCAATCGTGCCGGCTGCATCCAGCGCGATGATGCCTTCGCCCCAGGTGCCGACCAGCTCGGGCCGGCTGTGAAAACGCACTACAAAAGCTTCGCGGAACTTGTTGAGGAACAGCCGGTTCTCAATCATCTGAGCCGACATGTTGACCAGCACCAGCGTGTGCTGCTGAGCCCGGTCGGATTCGCCGGAGGCATCCAGTACCGCGACCAGCTCGCCGCGATAATCGAAGATCGGTGCGGCACAACAGGTGAGCCCGGTGTTGCGCGAGAAGAAGTGTTGATCCCGGTGGATGATCAGCGGCGCACGCTCAATCAGGCACGTGCCCATGCCGTTAGTGCCACCGTGCTCCTCGCTCCACACCGCGCCGAGCACCAGACCGGTGCGAAATGCGGCGTTGCGGAAACTCAAGTCCCCGTAGTAGTCCAGCAGCACGCCGTCATGGTCGGTCAGGATGATGGAATATCCGGACCCGGCAAGCTGATGGTACAGGTGAGCCATTTCCGCATCCGCAAACGACACGAGCTCGAGGTTGGCCTCTTTTCGGGCGAGACGCTCCTCGCGCGGCAATACAAACGGCTCGCGCTGCGATTGCGGATCGAGATGGTACTGACTGAGGCAGCGCAACCACGAACGTTTCACGTAGTCGGGTGTTGCGGCCCCATCCTCGCGGGCAGTGCCCTTCAGGACGGACTGAATGTATCGGGTATGACTACCAATCGGCTGGAGCATTGCCTCCCCCTCATGTCTGGCGGAGCTCCGGGTGTTCGCAAATGCGACCACCCCTTGCCCTCGAGTATGCCACGCGCGTGGCACATAGCACTCAACGAGGATCGGTTTCGATACACCGCACCCGCTCAGTGGTCCCTTTTGGAACAGTGCTCTGCAATGAGGCGCCGCAAACGCCCTTTATATTGATACTGCGGGCTATATGTATAGATTCCCGCGTTGGACTCGCCGAACCGATGCGCGCAGACTGCGCGCGTCGTCCGGCGCCCATGCCGGACAGTATCTGGTCAAGTAAATCTGGAAATCCACTGCTATGAAAACGAAAGCCGCAATTGCATATGCCGCGGGTAAGCCGCTCGAGGTCGTGACTCTGGATCTCGACGGGCCGAAGGCCGGCGAAGTCTTGATTCAGATCAAAGCCAGCGGCGTCTGCCACACCGATGAATTCACCCGTTCGGGCGCCGACCCGGAAGGGTTGTTTCCAGTCATCCTCGGTCACGAAGGCGCGGGCATCGTTGTTGATGTGGGCCCGGGAGTGACGAGCCTCAAGAAGGGCGACCACGTCATTCCGCTCTACACACCGGAGTGCCGGCAGTGCAAATCGTGCACGTCGCACAAGACCAACCTCTGCACCGCGATTCGCGCCACGCAGGGCAAAGGCGTGATGCCGGACGGCACCAGCCGCTTTTCAATCGGCAAGGAAAAGGTCCATCACTACATGGGCTGCTCGACCTTCTCCGAGTTCACTGTTCTGCCGGAGATCGCTGTTGCGAAGATCCGCGAAGACGCCCCGTTCGAAAAGGTGTGTTACATCGGCTGCGGTGTGACCACGGGTATTGGCGCCGTCATCAAGACTGCCAAGGTTGAGGCTGGCGCCAACGTCGTCGTCTTCGGTCTCGGCGGCATTGGCCTGAATGTCATCCAGGGCGCGAAGATGGTCGGCGCCAACAAGATCATCGGCGTCGACATCAACGACAAGCGCAAGGGCATTGCCGAGAAGTTCGGCATGACCCACTTTGTGAATCCGAAGGAAGTGAAGGGCGACCTCGTGCCCTATCTCGTGGAACTAACCGGCGGCGGCGCGGACTACAGCTTCGAGTGCGTCGGCAACGTCGACTTGATGCGCCAGGCGCTCGAGTGCACTCACCGGGGTTGGGGTACGTCGGTTGTTGTTGGTGTCGCTGGCGCGGGTAAGGAAATTTCCACCCGGCCGTTCCAGTTGGTGACCGGACGCAACTGGAGGGGCACGGCATTCGGCGGCGTTCGCGGACGCACCGAAGTGCCGGGCATCGTTGATTGGTATATGGACAAGAAGATCAACATCGATGATCTGATCACTCACGTGATGCCGATTGAGAAGATCAACGATGCGCTCGATCTGATGCACAAGGGCGAGTCGATCCGCACGGTCGTCACGTTCTGAAGTTATATTCAAGCACCGCTAAAGGAAAAAATCATGGCTGTTAAAATTCATCCTGCCGTCGACAACGGGGTCAAGCCGGGCACCGGCATCTCCGGCGGCACTCTCACGTGCAAGTGCGCGTCCCAACAAGTGACCGTGAGTCTGGGAGGCGATGTAGCTCACAACCACATCTGCGGCTGCACGAAGTGCTGGAAGCCGGATGGCACCGTGTTCTCGCAGATCGCAGTGATCGGCAAGGACAACGTGAAGGTCACCGCCAACGAGCAGAAGCTCAAGGTGGTTGATTCCGCTGCCGCCATCCAGCGTCACGCCTGCACAGGCTGCGGCGTTCACATGTACGGCCGGATCGAGAACAAGAACCACCCGTTCTACGGTCTCGATTTCGTGCACACCGAGCTGTCGAAGGAGAGTGGTTGGGCCGCTCCGACTTTCGCCGCGTTCGTCTCCTCCATCATCGAATCAGGCTACAAGCCTGAGGGCATGGGTGAGGTACGTGCCCGTCTGAAAGAGCTCAAGCTCGAGCCTTACGATTGCCTGAGCCCGCCGCTGATGGACGCGATCGCGACCCATACGGCCAAGGCTAAGGGCGTTCTGAAGTAACGCTGTGTTGAAAGGGCACCTGCGGAGCACTTTGCCGCAGGTGCCGCTTTGCAGTGAAAACCGTGTAAGATCGCCCCCGGCGCGGAGCGCGGCAGGACGATCGAAATTCAAAGTCTCCTCGACAACGAAACCCGACTTCGTGCGCGAATTACGGAACTGGAGCAACAGCTCCAGGCGCGCGATGAATTCCTGTCGATCGCAGCCCACGAGCTGCGAAATCCCATGCACTCCCTGCTGCTGCAAGTGTCGGCAGCTCTACAGATCGCCCGTCAGCAGGGCGCGAATCCCCTGGCCCGGCGCCTCGAGCGCGTGCAACACATCGTTGATCGATATGTAAAACGTGCATCCCTGTTGCTGGATGTGGGCCGTATGAATGCCACCCGTACCGACCCCCAGGTCGAACCCGTCGACTTTGCCGAAGTGATCCGGGAGGTCGTGGAATCCTATTCGCCGGAGGCGGTCTTCAACCGCTCGACGCTCACAGTGGAGGCGCCTCCGACGCTGCCAGGACGCTGGGACCGGCTCGCGCTGGAGCAGATCGTCTCCAATCTCATCTCAAATGCCATCAAGTTTGGCGCCGGCGCGTCCATCGACGTGTCGTTGGAAAGCAAACAGGACAGCAGCGTGCAGTTTGAAGTTCACGACCGCGGCATCGGAATTGCGGAGGCAGACCAGGAGCGCATCTTCGGTCGCTTCGAACGGCTGTCAGCACGGCCGGGTCATCCGGCCGGAGCAGGTGTGGGGTTGTGGCTCGTACGAGGTCTCGTTGAATCACACGGCGGCACTATTACAGTCAGCAGCGAGCCGGCGAAGGGCGCGAAGTTCACGGTCGTCCTGCCACTCGATGCCGGCTCAACTGCGGGTGTGCTCAATGAGCACGCCTGACGACCCAGTGCCGGCGCTCGCGCGCCTGCCGAGCCGTGTCAGCGGCCTCGACGAAATTCTGCGTGGCGGCTTCCTGGAAGGCGGCGTCTACATCCTTCAGGGCTCACCCGGCGCCGGCAAGACCGTGCTGGCCAATGAGATCTGCTTCAGGCATGCCGCTGCCGGCGGGCGTGCGGCGTATGTGACTTTGCTCGCGGAGATGCATACCCGCCTGCTGCAGCATCTGCGGCCCATGTCGTTCTTCGACGAGTCGGTGATTCCCCAGTCGTTGTACTACGTCAGTGCCTTTCACACTCTGGAAGGCGATGGGCTCAAGGGCCTGATCGACGTGCTGCGCCGGGAGATCAAGGGCCAGCGTGCCGATCTGTTGGTCGTCGACGGCCTGGTGGCGGCGCAGGAATCGGCCCCCTCGGACCGCGAATTCAAGAAATTCATCAATGAGCTGCAGGCCCATGCCTCGGCCAGCGGTTGTACCGTACTGCTGTTAACCAGCGGGCTGCTGCGCCAGGTGAGTGCCGAGCACACCATGGTGGACGGTGTCTTCGAGTTGGAAGACCAACTGTTTGAATTCCGCACCGAGCGCAGCCTGATTGTGCGCAAGTTCCGCGGCAGCGGCTTTCTGCGCGGCCGCCATTCCTTCCGCATTTCCGCTGAAGGCGTGAAGTTTTTCCCACGCGTCGAGGCTGCTTTCGCTTCCGCAAGCCAGCCTGACGTCATCAGTGATGCCAAGATTTCTATAGGAATTCCGGGAATCGACAAGATGTTGCTGGGCGGTTTGCCGGAGGCCACCACCACCGGTTTGATCGGCCCCAGCGGCATCGGGAAAACCACCTTCGGACTGCATTTCCTGTCACAGGCGTCACCTGCCGAGCCCGGCCTGTTGTTTGGTTTCTTCGAGCCCCCGGCGCGGTTGTGTCAGAAAGCCCGGCACCTCGGGCTCGGTGTCGGCGCGGCTGTCGAGCGCGGCGACGTGGAGCTCCTGTGGCAGCCGCAGCGCGAAAACGTGCTCGACGAGTTGGCGCACCGGCTCATCGGTGCCGTACGCCGGCGCAACGTCAAGCGGCTGTTTATCGACGGGTTGGGCGGCTTCCTCGAGTCGGCGACGTCGCCCCAACGTGTCAGCCGCTTCTTCTCGTGTCTGACCAACGAGCTGCGCGCTCTGGGCGCCACCACCGTCTTCACGATGGAGGTGGCGGAGATTACCGGCCCTGTGGTCAGAGTACCCTCCACCGGTGTGTCGGCCTTGTTGGAAAACCTCGTGTTCCTACGTTTCGTCGAGCGGGGCTCGAGCCTGAGCCGCCTCATCTCCGTCCACAAGGTCCGTGACAGCGGTCACGACCCGAGTTTGCGGGAGTTCTACATCACTGATCGCGGCCTGCACGTGGGAGAGGCATTTGAGGGAGTCGAAGGTTTGACCACCGGGGTCGCCCGTGAGCCTGCGAGTGCCGCGGCCACTCCGCCCGCCAATCCCAACCTCTAACGCACGGACGAAGCGGCAAAGTCGTGCAAACCATTCTCGTTGTCGATGATGAGCTGGGAGCCATCGAAGTCGTCGCAACGGCGCTGGAGGACGAGGGCTTTCGCGTATTGAGCGCGGCCAACGGCCGTCATGGTCTCGAGCGTTTGGCGGAAGGGCCGGTGGATCTGGCAGTCATCGACTTCATGATGCCGCTGGTCGACGGCACCGCCATGGCGCGGGCCATGAAGGATGACCCGGCTTTGAAAAACATCCCCATCATCATGATGAGCGCCGTAGGGGAGTCCGTCGTGCGGGCACGCTTCGATGGTTATACCGCGTTCCTGCGTAAACCCTTCCGCATCTCTGTTTTATTGGACACAGTACGTCGCGTACTGGCTTGAGTGGAGCTTTCCATGCGTGTATTGCTTTTGGCCGTCATTGCGTTGGCCAGTCAGATAGCTGTGGGCGCGTCACCCGTCGCACCGCGGGAAGGCGACTTCGTCATCCGCAACTTCGAGTTCAAATCGGGTGAGACGCTGCCCGAGCTGCGCATTCACTACCATGCCTTCGGCACCCCCGGCAAAGACAACACGGTGTTGATCGTGCACGGCACCGGCGGCTCGGGCGGCAGCCTCATCCGGCCCGAATTCTCCGGCGAGTTGTTTGGTCCGGGCCAACCCCTGGATGCCGGCCGTTATTTCATTGTCCTGCCCGATGCAATCGGTCACGGCAAATCCAGCAAGCCCAGTGACGGGCTGCACGCCAAGTTTCCGCACTATGGCTACAACGACATGGTTGAGTCCGAGTACCGCCTGTTGACGCAAGGGCTGGGTGTCAAACATGCGCGCCTGGTCATGGGGACCTCCATGGGTTGCATGCATACGTGGTTGTTCGGGGAGCAACATGCGGACTTCATGGATGCGTTGATGCCGCTTGCCTGCCTGCCTGCTCAGGTATCGGGTCGCAACCGCGCCTGGCGCAAGCTCGTGAGCGATGCCATTCGCAATGATCCATCCTGGAAGGGCGGCGAGTATGTTGTTCAGCCGCCTGCGTTGCGCACCGGTCTGGAAATGCTCTGGCTGATGGGAAGCAATCCCGCCCTACGCCAGGCGGAAGCGCCGACGCTCGCCAAAACGGATGAGGTGCTCGAGGCGTATGTGGCCAAGAGCCTGCCGAATGATGACGCCAACGATCTGCTGTACCAGGTCGAAGCCTCTTACGACTACGACCCGGGGCCGGCCCTCGAGAAGATCCGCGTGCCTCTGTACGCGGTCAATTCAGCGGATGACCTGATCAATCCGCCGGAGCTCGGCATCCTGGAGCGGCAGATCGAGCGCGTGCCCAAGGGCAAAGCGGTCGTGATTCCCTACAGCGACCAGACCCGCGGACACGGGTCTCATACGATCGCTGTACTGTGGAAGCAGTATCTCCAGGAGCTGCTGAAGGCCTCAGATCACGGTAACTGAACCAGGTTGATGCGGTAGGCGGTGAAGGTGTTGGTTGGCTGGTCGTACTTGCCGACCGCCACCAGCTTCAGGACGGTGTTGGTGCCGTTCAATGCCGTGTTCACGGCGGTCAGGTAGCTCGTGAAGTCGTTGAACACCGAAACACCCGTCGCCGGCGAGGCAATCGAAGAGGGATTACCGAGCGCGAACTGACTGGTCACAGTCGTATCCGCGACGATCCTCGGGTTCGTGGGCAGCGTGGAGAGATCGAGGAGCGTCGCCGGCACGGATTGGAACGGCGGTCCCGTCTGGACGAGCGGTGTCGCACCCAGGGATCCGCCGGAAATGTTGACGACGAGGCCATTGGCATCCTTGGTAACGAAAGGAGTCGTCGTTCCGGAGCCGGTCCACTCGACGGTCATGATCTGATCCGTGGTGGACACGGGCGTCACACTCTGCGCAACGAAGTCCGGCGGCGTCATGCCAAACGGATTGACCAGGCCGTCAAAGCTGAACATCGCGCCTGCAGCCAGCGCACTCGTATCGAGTCCGGCGGTGTTGATCGAATAAGCCGTCGGATCCGAGTTGCTGCCGGTAAAGTTCAGCAGGCTCGCCGGGTAGTCTCCGAGGGTGATCAGGTTGCCCGTCAGCGAACCGCTCGCCGCGCTCGTCAAAGTCGCCCAACCCGTCGTTGAGCTCAGGCGCACCAGACCGCTCGCCACCGACCACGTCGCGTTGCCGTTGGCGTCTTTGACCAGCGTGGTTCCGTCGGCCGCCACTACGGCGAGGGCTTCCATGTCTACAACCTGTCCGACGGAGATGTAGTCCGTAGTGGCGCTGGCCAGTTCGGGATGTCCATCCACGTTGACGATGGTATTGGCACCGACCGTCATCGTAAGGTCATCCTGAAAACTGACGTACTCGCCGATCGGTGTGTTGGCGTTGAAGGTCTCGATCTCCGCGCCCTTGATGTGCAGGGTGTTGCCGTTGCGGGATGACACCGTGCCCGTGATACGGGCCGTCAGCACGTTTTCCACCGCAATGCCCGCATAAACCTCCGTCGCGACGAAATTGGGCTTTACGTTGTTCAGATCGCCGAGGGTGCCCTTGGCTTCCACGATCGTGTTGATCTGCAGCTTGGAGATTGCATTGAGACCATCCACACCCTTGTACATCGTGCCGTTGACGTTGTACGAGGTGTTGTCGTTCGTCTGAATCTCGATGGCGCCGACCGGGCTGCCCTCGGTGTCGAAGAATGAGCGGGCGTTGATGGTGAAGTTGTTCTTGGCGGATGTGTCAGTCGACACATACACGCCACGAGCGCGCATCGGTTTCTTGTAAACCGGGAGCGTGCTCACTGTCATGTAGGGACGCGCCGAGACCTGGATGGGGGAGGTCGTCGCGTTGACGATGGTCGAGGCGCTCATGTCGAAGTGGAAGTCGATGGGCGTCGACACACCGTGTTTGATCACGAGCGGGTGGGCCGGATCGAATTTGACCGTGTAGGTAACCGAAGTCGCCACGGATCCAGAGCTGTCCGCCGTGGTCACCGGCTTCACAAACGTGGAGACGCCGTTCACGTTCATATAGGTCAGCGCGCCGGTCAACTGATAGGTGCTCGCGGCGTAATTCACGGTGATCGTGGCCGAGGTGTACGTGCCCTCCAGGATGGCGGGCGCCCCGAACACTTCCGGGGTGTCGGCCAACTTGACGAAGTCGATGATTTGGGGCTGCAGCAGCGGATAGACCGGCACATTGTCAGTGCGGGTCAGGTAAATCTGGTCGACCTCGGCGACATACGCCGTGAAGGGTCCCGGGGTGGCCGAAAACGTGATGACCGGTGTGCCATAGGTGAAAGTGTCGTTGCCGCAGCTATTCAAGCCGAGGATCGCGGCGGCGCTGAAAAACGCGGCGCGCAATACCGAGCGCACGCCGGATTTGGCGCGACCGGAAAGAACTGGCATCAATAGAGTCTCCCTTCATCAGTAAGGCCCGAGCCTTCAAATGAGGCCGTGGCCGGCAGTAAGGCCAGAGCCATCAAAGAGGCCGGGGCCGTCAATAAGGTCGGCCATCAATCAGGCCGGGGGCGCATATTGCCCGGAATCGGTCGGTTAGAGGTCTTATTCGCCGATCGGTTCGCCCGGGATTATATTAAAAACCCGCGCAGGCTTCGCCTGACAAATCACCTGCCGGCTGCCATGCCCCGGGGCGGGCGGTGCCGTCCTTAGTCGATATTGAGCTGGTAGTTCACGAGCGAGGCTCCCGAGCGGAGGTCCAGAGCCGTCGGATAGATCTCCCGCACCACGGTGTTCGAAGGGTCGCTCGTGTTCCAGACACGGACTGACACATAGTAGATGCCATCAGCGAACTGGCCGGACGAGCTGCCACCCGGCAGTCCCGAAATCGTCAAGACACCGTTGGCGCTCTGCGTCAGCAGCGTGTCGAGGGTCGCCGTCTGCACAATGGCGCCGTCGTGGCTGAATATCAGCTCGCCCTTGTTGTACTTCGTGGAGGAACTCTTGCTGATTGTAACGGTGGCCGCGTTCAAAGCAGCTCCAGACGCTGCAGCCAGCGTCGGTACTGCGACGGTCAATGTGCTCGAAGACGACGGGGCAGTGATGGTGGTTGTCAGCACGCCATCGGTGAACAGGGGTGCCGTGGCGGCCACTCTGTAGGTCGATACTCCTTCAGTCGGGTTCGCGGCTGTCAGGGTTACATTGGACCCTGACGCATAGGTCCCATAGTCGAGGTTTCCAGTCGACTCCGACTGGTCTGCACTGAACGTCCGGCTGAACGGGTCGATGGGTTGGGCATCGATGAGGTAGGGCACCTCGGTGGAGCCCGGGAGCGTCTGATAGAACCCGACCAAGACACCTGCCGGCAGCGGATTGGTGGTATTCAGATTCACCTTGAACGAGGTCGCGGCTCGCGGAGTCACCGTGCCGATGTTGACGGGCGTGACGGATGACGGGTCACCAATGGTGCTGACAGGCACGCCTTTGATAACGATGGTGGCAATTCCCGGTCCGTGAATCACGAGGTCATAACTCGTCGGCGACGAGGAGCTCGTGGACAGGGGATAAATCGTAAAAGTCCCGTCGGTAGCTACGGGGGCGCTGTTCACCGCGACGTGCCGCGTGCCATCCGTGCTGAGCGATTCGGCAGTCACCTGGATGTTGAGATACGACGTGCTGCTCGCGCCGGAAACCCCGGTCAGATTCGAAACATCCAGCGTGCCCGATATGCCACCGACGGCTGCCTGGTCGTACGCGACCATATGGGGATTCAACAGCATGCCGGTCACGTTGCTGTACGTGAACGGAACAATGTCTTTCGCGCCGTCGACATTAATTGCGAGCTGGAAGGTTGCGGCCGGCGTGGTGCCCGTGCTGGTGGTGGTCGTTGTATCGGTAGTGGTCGGGTCGGTGCTGCTGGTGTCCGTGCTGCTCGAAGAGGAACTGCTGCTCGCAAGAATGTTCGTCGTGTCACCCTTGACCTGCACGGACGCGGTCACACCGAGGCCCCTGTCAGGGTTCAGGAGCTCCAACGGTACTTGATGTGCCGCTCCGTCGGAATCCGTGTAGTCGACTTCCGAGTTGTACACAGCGCCCAGTCCGGACGCCGAGCTGAGAAGGCTGTCGGATGCGTCGACGGGAATGAGCCGGATCTGCGCGTAAGTCCCAATCGGCACATTGAGACCGGTGGTGATGGAATTGAGCTGCCCACCGAGCGCAGTGGCCAGATCGACTGTGGCGGGCGTAGTCAGCGGATACTTCGCCCATGTGGTGTCGTCGGGCCCCGCCGCGGCATCTGTGTTGAACCAGATCTCCTTGATGGACATGTAAACGTGCGAGTACGCGGCAGGGACGTTCCCCGTGGCCGATACGTTCGTCTTGGGGGCACACCCCACCAGGGCTGCGGTCGCCGCCAGCAGGCAGCCAATCCATGGATTCCGGCGCTTCATGTTCAAAAGTGTCCCGTCTCGAGTGTCCGCCATGGGCCGGTTGCTCAGCCCGTTCTCGAGCCGCATCTTAGGCGGGTCGAAGTGACGAAATCGAGACCGAAACCGCTCAATAATTGCTCTTTAATTGTGATTATTTGCGAGCCTGCTCCAGGCTCTCCCATTTGGCGAATTTGGCGAGCAAAAGTTCCTCGATTTCCGCGCTGCGGGAACGATCGTCCCGCATCTGCTGCTGCCCCCGGCGATGGTACTCGGGGGAGCTCATGAGGGCGTTCAGCTCGGATTGCTCGCGTTCCAGGGCCTCGATTTCGTCGGGCAGGGCGGCTAGCTCGCGCTGGTCTTTGTAGCTGAGCTTGACCTTGGGCTTTGAGGGACTACTGCCGGGAGTGTCGGTGCTTTGGGCGGCTCGTCCCTTTCCCGCGGCTCCCGTGGGCGCCGTCGGGGTCCTGCGCTGCTTCAGCCAATCGGTGTAGCCACCGACGTACTCATGCCATGCGCCGCCGCCCTCAGCGGCCAGCGTCTGCGTCACCACGTTGTCCAGGAAGCGCCGGTCGTGGCTCACCAGGAGCAGGGTGCCCGAATATTCCTGCAGCTTCTGCTCCAGCAACTCCAATGACTCAATGTCCAGGTCGTTGGTCGGCTCGTCCAGCACCACCAGGTTCGCCGGCCGCGCAAACAGCCGAGCGAGGAGCAGACGGTTCCGTTCACCACCGGACAGCATCTTGACGGGTGACTTTGCCCGCTGCGAAGGGAACAGGAAGTCGGTCAGATAGCTCATGATGTGCTTGCGCTCGGTCCCGATCTCCACCCAGTCGGAACCCGGGCTGATCGTTTCAGCGACTGTCGCCTCCGGGTCCAGTTGCACACGGAGCTGGTCGAAGTACGCGACCTGCAAGTTGGTTCCCAACCGCACGGAACCTGCATCCGGCTCCAACGTCCCCAACAATATGCTGATGAGCGTCGACTTGCCTGCTCCGTTCGGACCAATCAAACCGACGCGGTCGCCGCGCATCAGCCGGAGCGACAACCCATCGATGATCTTCCGCCCATCGAAGCTCTTCGACACCTCGCGCAGTTCCGCCACGAGCTGTCCCGAGCGCTCACCCGCATCCAGACTGAGCTTCACATTACCCAGGCGATCCAATCGTTCGGAGCGCGCCACGCGCAGGTTTTCGAGCCGTTTGACCCGGCCTTCGTTGCGCGTCCGCCGGGCTTCGACACCCCTGCGGATCCAAACCTCTTCCTGGGCCCAGAATTTTTCGAAGCGCCGCCGTGCCACATCCTCCGCGGCAATCTCCTGTTCCTTCCGTTCTTCGTACGCCGCGAAATTACCGGGGTACGACCGCAAGATGCCCCGATCCAGCTCCACGATACGCGTAGTAATGCGATCGAGAAATGCACGATCGTGAGTAATCACGATCGAAGCCGGGACCTTGAGCAGCAACTCCTCGAGTCGCTCGATACCTTGAATGTCCAGGTGGTTGGTAGGCTCGTCCAGCAACAACAGGTCAGGTTGCAATGTGAGCGCGAGAGCGAGGGCTGCGCGTTTGCGCTCGCCCCCTGAGCTCGTCGCAGGCGCACGTTCAGGATCCAGGTCGAACCTCTGCATGAACTCGGTGAGTCGCGCTTCCATCCGCCAGCGCTCACGCTCATCAGCGTGCAGGTCCGCTAAATTTGGTTCGAGTGCCGCGCGTGCCAACAAGCTTTCACGTAGCGTCGGGCTCTCAGGAAGATCCGGTTCCTGTTCCACGAACGTGATTCGCATGCTGTCGCGCCGCTGTACCTCGCCATCGTCGAGGTGCGCCTGGCTGGCAATTACGCG
>Ga0247768_1000456_pt1 | contig 14808 bp, 7 predicted proteins | sample UWRJL016104C6_FD_179944 | JGI IMG/M metagenome (GOLD analysis project Ga0247768, IMG submission 179944) | Plant litter microbial communities from Arlington Agricultural Research Station in Wisconsin, United States - UWRJ-L016-104C-6 | ecosystem: Environmental > Terrestrial > Plant litter >... | reverse complement strand
AGACTAAGTCTATCAGCTGACGTCTGCAACAAACAGAGAAACCCCACCAAGACTTGGTGTATCTTACCTCAACTCTCTAAACGGACAACCTCAATCTACTCCAACCCTTTCTGGGAGCACGTACTCTGGACATCAAGAATGTCTGCTCCAGCAGACCCTCGGATCTTCAATCCCGCGCCTGACGAACAAGGCCAGGAATTCTCGCTTTTCCCTCTGCTGCCTAAAGAGCTCCGCTTGGAAATATGGCTACATGCCATGCGAGAGAGGAGACGATTTTTACAGTTGCGAATCGACAGCAGAGACAATGGTCAGGTGGCTCAAGATGTGCAGTCCGACTTTGCTACAGACGAAAGGTATTGGGCGCTCGTCAGAGGAGAGAAAGTGCACAGTAAATTCCTGCGAGTGAACCAAGAGTCCCGCCACGAGGCACAGAGATATTACCGTGTCCATCTCCCCTGCATATTCACCAAACGTGGGAATTTCTCGATCGTGCTCAAAAGCCAGCACATGAGCGCCGGGAAGCTGTATCTCAATCCAGAAGATGATATTTTGTACCTGGAAGCCGGTTGGCCGACTCGTGATACGCTGATCAACTTTCTGTATCACTTAAAGGTTAGATACGATCCACGTCATATTGGAATTCGTAATCTTGCTTTGGAACACAACTTCCAAATGAACACCACTGAGCTCACCACACCAGGAGAGTTCTCGGAATTGGACATCGCGGAGAGAACAGCATTTGGAGAGGTGGTGTCGGAACTCAATGAGGTTTACTTCACCTCCACTCCGTCCGCAGGACGGCAAGTTGCGGGAATCATGTCGGGTCTCGCCACGTCTGAAGTATTCTTTAACCGTTCTTTCCCCGTCTTTCTAAATTCTTCTTCTTTCGAGCGGCACGGCCGAGACCCACGACCCATATCTCATGATCTTCAACGAGTTCTCACGGGGACGTTTGATGGTCGCGACATGGTGGAGAACTGGAATCGATTCTTGATGGCATGGAACATTGCTCCTCTGCACACGGAGTATAGGTTCCTACTAGCGTATGATCCCGAACGCACAGGGTTTGCGAAGAAGACTTTGACCCGAAAGGTTGCAAAGAACTTCATAGATGAGGATGAGGAGCAGTGGAGGAAAACGCAGGACAGGTTTGTGGGAGAACAAATTGAAGAAGATTCCAAAGCCAAGGTTCAGACTGCATTTGGTTTCTGGCTGTTCCCTTTGGAGGCACTGGGCCCAATGCACGGAGTAAGGAGGGTCAAACCAATCTTGGATATGTCGGCTTTCTGGCCGGAGCTATGCGTCTTTTCCATGTAGCAGAGAGTGCACAATCTTGAGAGTTCAGACACCATTTTTCCACTGGCTGGAGCCACATTTTGGATTTGTTACATAAATTGCATTTCCACTCCTAGGATCTCGGAATAGAACTATGGGAAAAGAATCCTAGTAATTCCCCGAGATTGCTTGGGTTTGACCATGGGTCAGCCATCCACATGAAATAAAACTTCTACTCTATTACGGCGAACTGCTGCAGGATCTAGAAAGTGGCTGACCACATGCGTCATCTTATCAGTGCTGGGATCCGGATCGATCTGCATCAGTAAGCTACCGCGGCTTACAAGATCTCCTACATACTTCGGTTGGTATCCGGTAGGGATACCCTGTTCTAATGGAAGGCATTCTGGATCCAGGTCAATCAGTACCCCAGGAAGTTCACAAAGGCAGTAACTATCAATACTTCCACACTAACACTTAGTCACTCAACACAGGCACGTTTCCCTGAACAGCACAATGAGCACCGAACAGGAACGGAAGAAGACAGTCCTCATCACCGGGTAACATAGCTTTCCTTTAAATTTATACCTTACCGCTCTGACTTACTGGAACAGCTGCACTCCAGGCGGTATCGGTTTCGCTGCCGCCAGACAATTTCAATCCCGGGGTTTCCACGTCCTCGCAACAGCACGAAACGCCAAAGTACTCGAAGAACTGCGAAACGATGGGATGAGCGCAATCCATCTCGATGTGACCCTCGAAAGCAGCATAACCGAATGCCGAGATAAAGTCGAAAAGCTGACTGACGGGAAATTAGATATTCTAGTGAATAATGCGTAAGTCTCACCAACAAAAAAAACACCCCTTCTCAAAATACTGAGTTATTTTAATTTTATACTATCAGTGGCCGCGGCCTCCTTGCCCCCGCAATCGAAACCCCCCTCTCCCAAGCCCGCTCCGTCTACGAAACCAACCTTTTCGGTCCGATGGCCCTCACCGCCGCCCTGACCCCCTTCCTAATCCCAACTCGCGGTCTCATCATCAACATCTCATCTATCTCAGCACTTCTTCCCTACGTCTTCGGCTCCGTCTACGCTTCCTCCAAAGCAGCCCTGGAATCCTATTCCCGAACCCTGCGCGCCGAGTTGTATCCCTTCGGAGTCCGCGTCATGGTTGTAATGGCCGGTGCGGTGCGGAGCAGGATGGTCGAGAAGGCGCAAGGGTACGAGGGATTGAGGGAGGAGAGCATGTATGCGCCCGTCCGACATTTGTTTGAGCGGAGATTGGGGTTTTCGCAGAGGGCGGAGGCGGGGCCGATGGAGACGGATGTGTTTGCGGAGAAGCTGGTGGATGCGGCGTTGAGGGAGGAGGTTTCGGTTTGGTGGAGGAGGTGGTTTGGGAGGCCGGACTGGTGGTTTGAGGGTGGGATGGCGAGATTGGTGTATTGGGGGAGTTGGTTGGGGGAGTGGGCGTTGGATCTGGGTGCTAGGTGGAAGTTTGGGATGAGAGAGTTTCATAATGCGAAATATTGAGGCGCCGGTGGTGTAGAATTCCCACTATCTCCATTTTGTACCGCATGTTGGGGGCGCTTGAAAAGATATATTTAGTTGCACTGCTTTATTTTTGTGATTAAAGAAAGCTTCACGGAAAACAAGAACATGCACTATATAATCTCGCCGAGAAGCTACAATCTAATCAGAATTGCCATGTTTAAGGTGTGGTAAATCGCTCCCAATGATGTTGTTAAGATTGGATCTGTACGCAAAGTCATGACATGACTCCCGATGCAGCTGCAACTTGAGGCACTCCAAACAGCATATCTCAATTTGCACAGTTTGATAACGATCTGAAGGTAGCTTCAGCATATTAACTTCGTAAAAATTGTGAAAAATCCCGCTATATCGGCAATCGATAATTCAGCACGTTAGTTATTAAAGGACAATTTCAGGTACATAACTCGTAACTACAGTTCGGTTGCTTTGAGAAGTTCATGGCTAAGCTTAGCTTCACGCAATGGTCGACTCCTAATACCTATAAATGAGTTTATCCTCCAGCAATCTCTTCGACATGTTTCAACCTCTACCGCTGGAAATAAAAAATATTTTTACATGGTAGATGAAACCTTCGAGTACTTGGGAACGCTTAGCTCACGAGATTGATATTTACGGCACGAATCTTCGAAACTAAATAACGATTCAATACACACACCCAAAGAAAAGACCAAATGACAATCAGTTTTTGTTTTCTTGTGGACCCTTTAAAAACAAGATGTCAACTTGGTGTTTACATTGACTCGACCTACCTTCGCAGCCTCCGCACCATGCCTAAATACTTATACAAGCCCAACAATTGCTGTTTTTACGCTGGTTTTGAAAGCGCCAACGCATTCAACCTCCCAACCAAATCCATGACATCATTCCGGTCCTTCGCCCCCACAATAACCGAACAAACACTATACTCATGGCTCCCAGACTTTCCTCCCTTCCCCCGCGCCCACCCAACAATAACCATCCTCCCCTCCACCAACTCCTTCGCAAACTTATCCTCAAACCCATCGCGATTCCCCAACACAACCAACGGCGTAATAAGATACGAAAAACGAAGTCCGCGGCGATCATCGAAGTGGCCTTTCAAAGGACCCATCATATAATCACCCGTAATCCGAGTATTCAGATCGACCACAAACTGGTTGCCCTCCGCATCAGTCATGATATCCGCACCCATGGGCCCATAGAACCCATGCTTGTACGCATGAGCCGCAACTTTCTGAACCGTATCCCGATACACTTTCTCGAAATGATCTTGACGTTTGTAGTCCAGGATACTGGCGCGATAGATACCGTCATCATCCAAGAACTGTTCTGCTGCGCTCACGAAAACAGCACGTCCGGTTTTGGTGACGAAGATGGAGAGGTTTTTGGTGTCGCCTTCGACCAGGTCTTGGAGGAGGAGACTGATGGGCTGCAGATGTGCGTTTTGGTGTAGTAGGCTGCGGATCATGTGGGGGACGGCGGTTTCGAGGATTGCGATGCGCTCGGCTTTGGATTTGTCGTCGCGGACGGGGAAGACGCCTTGGCCGGCTAGGGATTGAGGGAATTTGATGACGAAGGGGGGTGCGCGTTCGCGGACTATGTTGATGATGCGGTTTGCTTCTGCTTGGACCTTATCTTCGTCTTTGATATCGGATGGAGAGAGTTTGCCCTCAATTGCGTGGGTTTGAGGGGTAGGTAGGCCTGAGAGGGCAAGGTCGCGTTTGGAAAGCAGTCTGTAGTGGACATCCTGACTTACGACACAAGGACTCTGATCCAAAAAGTCGAGGACAGGATAGGGCGATACTTTCACACCTTCATCTGGCTTGAAGCTCTCCGGACTGGAGATAAACGATAGATTAGGGCGCTGTGAAGGGATTAGGGCATCGTATACCCTGTGCGCGTCTGTTTGGGCTGCGGGTGGTGATTCCACGCTTCCAGTAGCGATGTCGTATTGTGGCGGATCGATATCGAAAAGATAAAGGGGAATTGGACCGGACATGAAGGCGTGATTTTGGGAGCCATTGCCAAGCGTTATCCGTGCCCAGATCTCCTTATCTAGCTTTGGTGCCATTGGGGACTGGAAGGTGTACTTCTTATTCTCAGGCAGGGAAGAAGAGACTGAGCCGCCTGGATGGGGGGCAAGGGAGATAACATGAGCGACTTCATTCGGGTTGCCGCCATCTAGTGAATAGAGATCGTAAAGAGTTTGGTCTAACTCTACCGGTGGAATTTCGAGAGGCATTTTGGTTCCGTTGAATTGGTGCTTCTGGGATATTCTTTGATGATTGATGTAAAATGTGTATCTGTATGTGATGGTCTTTCCGCTGCGTATGATTAAATGCCTCCTGTGGTCAACCGCATTTATGACCAAAGTTTAGTGTTTACATACAACCGCGACGGTATTCTCGGCTGACCTGAATTCCTCCACACACTAGCTTGAATGAGGTACTGTCCTCCAGAAATGAAACATCACTGTTTAGTGTAACATGGACTTGTAAATGCCTGACCTCCGTGACCTGCAAGGTAAGCCATGGCTGACAAGAGTTTCATATCTGAATAAGCCCGGTAGAGTTGCCAGGTAAGTGCGCAAATTAGTTCAGGCCTAAACTTTGCCATTGTGTGTTCTTGCCGGGAAATTACAGCTAAAAAAATATGCTGTACGATGAGAAATCGATTTTCTCCAAGATTGAAAAGTGTGTTACTAGTGGCAAAAAAGTAGTGGATTGAACTCTTCCTGCAGATGTTTGCTTGGACGACCTTGGTATTTGATTTTTCACATTAACAAGCAAGACAATTAAACAAAAATGCCAATAACGATTAACCATAGTCACGTTTAACCAATGCAGAATTTGAAATTGTTGTGATATTGAGATATATACACCAGTCTACATAAAAAAAACAGGGGCGCAATGAGCGCCCCAAACTTTAATTGGGTTAAACTGAAATGATATTTTCCGTCGGCAGATTTGTGTTCTCAAGGAATTTATCCCCTTCGAGAAAAGACGCTATCGCATCTTTGAAGGGCGGCTCTGTTCCATTCAGGCTCATGGGCTTATTCTGACTTGAATCTTTGTCCACGCTCTTGATCATCTGCAACAGCTTCAAGACTTCATTCTTTTGTCGAGGGACCACATGACCATCTCGGTAGTCCAAGGTCCTAGTTGTATCTTTGGCACACATGCCCGCTAGTCGCCGTCCATCCTTATACCAAACATCTCTAAGTCCTGCGGCCTGAACACTGTAGCCTGGGAACTTTCCATCCTTGCGGCCGAGCATACTGGCCAGTGATTGCATCATTTGCTCCACGCCGTCCATCTGTGCAACGTTTCCGGTTGTTCCTGCACCGATCATCACGCAGAATCGCAAGTTCTCCCAGGACGATATTCCGATTTGGCGGAGTGCCAGCATCGATAGCGCAACCATTGCTCCCTGGCTAAATCCGAGAAAGGCCACCACTTCGCTGGGCTTGATGCCTTGTTCGGCAAGTCGTTCGTCTATGTACCGCGCTACTGCAAGTAACTCCGCGAGACGCAAAGAGTTACAAAGCTGAGGCGAGAGCCAACGATAGTAGCCTGGCATATCTGCGAACAGCGGCAATACGCCTGGGCCTGGAGGGCTGGGATTGGGACCATCGAGGAAGATCAGGTCGTAGTGCTTCGAGAGCTCTTTGGTAAGGAGGTGTGTTTGAATGCCAAAGATTGAAGCTGAGCTGCCGGAACCATGGAGGAGAACCATGACCGGTTTGCGGAGCTTGGGGGTTCTGACGTTGCGAAGCATCTTGATGACGTTGGTCGGTAGTAAAAGAGCGAGAAATCTTGAAACGTAGAATGTTTACAACAAAGCTTGTGAAAGTTAGGAAACCATAAATCGGTGAAGTTCTGTAGAGCTTCGATGCTGAAAAAGCAGAAGGGAATGTTCATGTATCTCTGAGCTCTCGCTCTTTCCCCGCTCTATTGATAGCTGTTTATGGGAATATCTTAATTCAAAGTATGAATCACATGACATTGTTAGAGGGCGATAATCTCGCAGGTTGGCTGACACTTTTCTGCTCACCATGCTGATGTTGATGGCTTATCGAAGTGGGTATGTATTCACGAGCTGGCTGACAAATGTGTGGCTGAGAACTACATAGATGCGTGGCTGACAGTGACTGACGGCGCACTGGCCACATGGGGGTCCTGCCTGAATTCAGCACACGGGCCGCGGGCGGTCAACGAGTCCACGGGTGCAGCTGGGGAAACAACACCTTGGAAGCGGGAGTTCTCAAGCGAACACTTCCAACGCTTGATATGGCGCAACTCAGAAACTCGTCACATTTGGATCCATCCATGGATAGCCGTGCATCACATTCCTCTGCTGATCCACGCAACTCTAACAAGATCGTCAAATGTCAGCTTCAAATCTTATCTGTCCCATCTCATCGCATGTCATGTCGGGACAGGCTTGTTTCAGTCGCGAGCCAATCCGAAAGGCCTTTTTCGATCGTTCCTGCGTCGGGATTTTGTCAGAAATCGAAAACCCTTGGTGCCAGGCTGATTGGCATTTGATCTGCGCAAGAATGGGAACTTTATTGGAGTAATACTTAAGAGGTGGATATGGACGTACAAGATTTTGATCATTTGCATCATACCTCGCAGACTCATTGACGAAGCCTCCCTCAGGAGATATACAGACATACCAATTCTCATCAATCCCTCTTCCCATATTTGTTCCATCTTGTGATACCCCTACCCTCTGTAAACACCCTCCTGCCTTCCACATTTACTCCACTTCAGAACTCTACACACTAAGCAAGGTACGCCCCGTTCCCAAAAACTGACTCTGGAAACCTTAGTTGGCCTTCCATTTGCCTCTTTTCTTGAGAAACTACCCCTGGCATATTTGCCTTGCGTCTGATCGTTTGTGATCCGTAAAACGATCACCTCGACGATGACTTACGTCAATGAACCAATCGCTGTCGTTGGCAGCGGTTGTCGCTTTCCTGGCGGTTCATCAAACCCGTCAAAACTATGGGAACTACTGCAAGATCCCCAAGATGTTCAGCGGAAGATCGACCGTTTCAGGGCAGACAACTTCTACAACAAAGACGGCCACTATCACGGTGCCAGCAATGTCTTAGCCGCCTATCTTCTTTCTGAGGATCCCAGACTGTTTGATACCCAGTTCTTCAATATTCCTTTGAGTGAGGCTGAGGCTATCGACCCTCAGCAGCGTCTTCTTGTAGAGACGGTCTATGAATCTTTGGAGGCGGCTGGTATTAGCATGGGCTCCCTTTCCGGCACAAATACGGCTGTATATGTCGGCGTCATGTGCGATGACTTTAACCAGATCGGTATGGCCACCTACAACAGGATTTTTCCCTTTCCAAGGTGTGAATTCTAACGTGTTATATAGTGTATGGGGATACTGAGAATGTTCCCACCTACGCCGCCACAGGATCTGCCCGCAGTATTCTTTCCAACCGCATATCCTACTTTTTCAACTGGCATGGTCCATCTATGACCATCGATACGGCGTGCTCCAGCAGTCTTATCGCAGTACATCAGGCGGTTCAGGCCTTAAGAAGTGGGGAAAGTCCGGTTGCGATTGCAGCAGGGACCAACCTAATATTCGGACCGACCATGTTCGTTGCTGAAAGCAACCTGAATATGCTTTCCAAGGACGGTCGATCTCGGATGTGGGATGCAGATGCCAATGGTTACGCCCGTGGTGAGGGTGTAGGGTCCATCGTAATGAAGACCCTTTCTTCTGCATTACGCGATGGCGATCATATCGAGTGTATCATTCGCGAGACGGGAATAAATCAGGACGGAAAGACGCCCGGTATTACCATGCGTATGTCCCTCTATTCCATGAGATAAATGAGAGTTGGTTTTAACATGTTTTAAAGCGAGTTCTGCCTTACAAGCGCAACTCATCAGAGACACCTATGCTCGAGCTGGCTTGGACCCTACTAAGCGAAGCGATCGATGCCAGTATTTCGAGGCCCACGGGACGGGAACCCCAGCGGGCGATCCTCAAGAGGCTGGAGCCATCTACACTGCCTTCTTTGGGGACAAGAAGGTGCATTCGGCCGACTCATCAGCAGATGGAAATACGGATGAAGAAGATATACTTTATGTTGGATCCATAAAGACTGTTGTTGGCCATACAGAGGGGACCGCTGGTATTGCCGGCTTGATGAAGGCGTCCCTGGCCGTGCAGAACAAGATGATACCACCAAATATGCACTTTACCCGGCTTAATCCGAAGCTGGAACCGTACTACAACAATCTCAAGGTGCCGATTCAGTTAAGAGATTGGCCCGAGCTGCCTTCAGGTGTACCGAGGAGAGTTTCGGTCAATTCTTTTGGTTTTGGGGGAGCCAATGGTAAGTGTTCTGAAAGTTACTGCAGAAAAAATCCATACACTGACACACCTGTAGCTCATGCAATCATTGAGAGTTATGAACCTCTAGAGTGCACACCAATGAAGGATACCCAACCAGCTATGCCCTCGACTCCTGTTCCGTATACGTTCGTCTTTTCCGCCACTTCAGAGAAGTCTCTTGCGGCTCAGATAAAGACATATACTCATTTCTTGGATGAAAACCCAGACTTTAATCTGGCATCGCTCTCCTGGTCACTGTTCCGGCGAACAGCGTTCCAATTTCGAGTGGCATTTTCAGCTACCTCTATCCGATCTCTGATTACTCAATTAGAGGCCCATCTGGAGAACGCGGAGTCAAAACAAGAGCCGATAGGTATTCGAATCAATCCTAAGGCGTCTCAGAACCTTATGGGGGTCTTTACTGGCCAGGGCGCTCAGTGGGCAACCATGGGTCGAGAGCTGATCCTTACCTCACCATTTGCCGAGTCCGTCATTGACAAGCTGGAAAGATCATTGGCTGAGCTCCCAGATGGTCCCGACTGGTCTTTGAAAGCTGAAATGCTGGCTTCAAAGGAGGATTCAAGAATCGCAGAGGGTCTAATTTCCCAGCCCCTGTGCACGGCCGTCCAGATCATGGTAGTTGAGCTGCTTCACCAAGCGGGTATTCACTTCAGCGCCGTTGTCGGCCACTCGTCTGGTGAAATTGCCTGCGCATATGTCGCTGGCTTCCTATCGGCGACAGATGCTATTCGCGTCGCCTACTATCGTGGAAAGTATACCCCTCTCGCAAAGGGCGGCTCCATGATTGCGGCAGGCACTGAGATGCAGGACGCCATCGATCTCTGCAACCTCCCAAAGCTTCGAGGAAGGGCTCAGCTCGCTGCCAGCAATTCTTCTGCAAGCGTCACAATCTCCGGCGATTCAGATGCTATTGATCTGGTGGAGCTCGTCATGCTCGACGAAGCTAAGTTTGCCCGGAAACTGAAAGTCGACACGGCATACCACTCTTTCCACATGCACGTATGCTCTGTGCCATATATCAAGGCGCTTGAGAATTGTGGAATACAGATCCACGAACCGGGTCCCGACTCCTGTCCTTGGTACTCTTCAGTGACGGAAAGCAGCTCCCCTGTGACGATGAGCATGGTATCCGCGCTTAGCAGTATCTACTGGCGTGATAATATGCTTCAGCCCGTCTTGTTCTCTCAGGCGTTGAAGACCGCTGTCACCAATAACGGGATCCCCGGTGCCGTTATTGAAGTCGGCCCGCATCCGGCTCTCAAGGGTCCTGCCAGTCTTACTATCGAAGAAATATCCGGAACTCCAATCCCGTATTTCGGCTCACTTACGCGAGGGCAAAACGATGCCCTTTCTATCGCAAAGACTTTGGGCTCTATCTGGACCACCCTGGTGAACCCAACCATGGATTTAAGGGGCTTTCTACGCGCCTTTTCGGAAAATCTGTCTTTCGAGGTATCCAAGTCACTTCCATCGTATGCTTGGGACCATGACAAGATCATATGGAATGAAGCGCGGACCTCCAAAGCAAATCGTCTCCGCTCGAATCCCAAACACGAACTCTTGGGAATACGGTCGACCGAGGAAGTGGAGCGAGAACTGCGCTGGCGCAATTATCTCAAGCCGAAAGAAATGCCGTGGTTGAAAGGCCATCAAATCCAAGGACAAATGGTTTTTCCCGCCGCTGGGTTTGCGGTTATGGCTTTGGAGGCTGCAAGAAACCTTGCTCCTGTAGACCACGTTAGGTTGATGGAGCTACAACAGTTCAGCATTCACAAGGCTCTTTCTTTCGTCGATGAAAACGCGAATGTTGAAACAATGTTTGTTTTATCCAACATTACCAAAGAGAACAACCTCGTAAACGCAAACTTTGTATGCAATGCCGTTCTAAACAAAGATTCGGGAGAGTTTACTTCCATGGCGAGTGGACTAGTTGTGCTCACTCCAGGGGAGCCAACGCATTCTGCAATGCCGGAAAGAGCGCATTGGCCAAACAATTTCATCGACACTGATGTAGAATTCTTTTACGAATCTTTGGCTGAACTCGGATATGGATATGGCGGCATGTTCCAGGGTATAACCGAACTACAAAGGACCAATGGGGGTGCCAAAGGCACTCTTGTGATTCCTCAAGACGAAGAGTCCGCACCTCAAAGCTGGGTAATTCACCCCGCTACACTGGATGTTGCATTCCAAGCTATTTTCGCTGCGGTTGGAGCTCCTGGTGATGGCCGACTTTGGACACTTCATGTCCCTACCATGATCAACAGCATTGCGGTCAATCCCGTTGCTTCTGCATTGAGCTCAGGTGTCGAGACTCCTCTTCCATTCGAAGGGTACTTGGCAGATGGGTCCGATAATGGAATCGCAGGTGACGTGGACCTGTATGACGAAGACGGAAAATATGCCATCGTCCAGATACAGGGACTGAATGTTACACCTCTCACAAAACCTAGTGCTGCGGATGACCGCAACACATTTGCATCCATCGAGTGGCAACCTGCATCTCCGGATATGGTTAGATGGCCTGAGTGTACACTTACCGACAACGACGAAAAACTCGCAAAGTTTGCGGAACGGTTGTCCCTCTTGGTTCTTCGCGAGATATGCGAGATTTCGGAGAACCATGAGGTGGAGAAAAATGGGACTGAGCATCAGCGCGTCGTTGCAGAATGGGCCCAGCATGTTCTGAAAGAAGTTCGCGCTGGGAAGCACAGTACTTGCCCAAAGGCTTGGCTTTCGGACACCTGGGGCCTACTCAAAGCCCCGGCTGAACGATTGGCTGCTAGTAGCCCCATCGTTCGGCTCTGCCTGGAGACCAAGGATCGTTTAGAATCCTTTCTAATCCCTGATGGACGCAACGAGGCTGAGCTTGAACCCGAAACCATTAATATGGTCGATTTTTACGCAAGCTTGCCTCATCACCAAACATACATTGAACGCTTGGGCGAGTTGGTGAAGCAAATAAGTTTCAAGCACCGGAATCTCAGAATCCTTGAGATTGGCGCTGGTGCTTCTACAGAGACCTTACTTGGCGTCTTAGGTGACAACTTTGCATCTTATACCTGCGCCGACCTGGACTCTTCACGATATACCGATATTCGGACCCGAATTCCCAATGATCAAGCTGAACGTCTTTCATTCAAGGATTTTGACCTAGAACAGGATCCTATCGAACAAGGCTTCACATCAGGATACTACGATCTCGTTATCACCAGCCACTCTCTGCACAATGTTTCGGAACTTGAGCAGTCGCTGAGGTATATTCGTCTCTTGTTACGTCCTGGAGGCTACCTAGCCCTTCTCGAACCCACCAACACCCAATCGCTCGCCATTGGACTGTCAAACTGCCTGCGGTCCAATTGGTTCGTTGGTATTGAGGAGAATCGCAAATACTCGCCCCATGCCTCCCAAAAGGCTTGGGACAGCGCTCTGAGGGACGCTGGGTTCTCGGGTATTGATACAGCCACACCGGAAGAGAGGTCCTTTATGGTACCTTTTTCGGTGATGTGCTCGATGGCAGTCGACAAAGAAATGGACTTCATCCGAGACCCGCTGGCTTTCACGGGCCAGAAAAAGCTTGAGCCAGGTCTGCTTATCATTGGTGGCCAGACACTTCGTACTAGTCACCTTGTGCGCGGATTGAGACAAACATTGTCTCCCTTTTTTGACAACATCACTCAAATAGAAAGTTTGGTTGACGTCACCAACGACTTAATAGCGACTCAGCCTACCACCATCAATCTGACAGAGCTCGATGAAACTCTGTTCAAGCCTTTCACAGAGACAAAGCTCAAGGCGGTAGTTAAGCTGTGCGATGGCTTGCAGAGCATGTTATGGGTTACTGTTGGCAGCCGAGGCGAAAACCCATACATGAACATGATGACTGCAGTTGGGCGTTGTCTCGAAGGCGAAATGCCGCATCTGCGTCTTCAATTTCTCAATTTCGATGGCCATGATAGGCCTTCAGTCAATGTTCTCGCTCATCACCTCCTTCAATTGCGTGCGACTCAAGACCTGTCTGGAGTCGCTAAAAAGCCTAATGAACCACTTTACACGCTCGAGCGAGAGCTGACTATCCAAAACGGAACCCTACTCATCCCACGATATCAGTTCGACAAAACTATGAACACACGCCTCAATTCTGAAAGAAGGGTGATCAATCACGACCTCGATCAATCCCACACAACGGTTGAACTGGATGCCTCGACCTCCTCTTATAGGCTTCTAGAACGACCGGGCAAGACCACGGCTCCAGAAAATATAGAGGTTGTGGTTAGCAAATCGCTCCTCCATGCCGTGAAAGTTGAGGGAGTCGGCTGCATGCATGTCATACTCGGATATGCGCGCTCCGGCAAGAAGTTTATCACTCTGTCGAAACACAACCAGTCCATTATCTCGATTCCACTCTCATTCGTCTTGGAAATTTCCGAAATGGACCCCGTGAATGATACGACTCTATTGCTACACGTTGCCGCTGAGATATTAGCTGCCGGTATTGTAGCCGGGACCTCTGGTTCGATCCTGCTCCATGAAGCGCCGTTGGTGCTGGCGACAACAATCAAATCCCTTGCGGCTGAAAGTGGCAGGGCGGTTACCCTGACTACGACAGACCCTACGATCAAAGGAGCCAATATTCTTCATTCCTCGTCTACAGATCGAATCTTGTCTCGGACCATTCCTCGGGATGCATCGGTTTTCGTTGACTTTTCTAGCAACACTAACTCTGGTCTACTTGGATCCAGACTCGAGCGCCTGCTGCCTATTGGTTGCAAGGTGATGAAGTCAAGTGACATTGCTTCCCCCAAAGGATGGGACGCCGGCACTTTCAATGCTGCTTTCCTTGATCTTATTGTTCAGCGCGCCCAAAAGTCGTTGAAACAGTCTGTCGAAGATATCCGTCTTCTCTCGCCATCTGCACTTCTTTCGGAGAGCCTCCAACCCTTTGACTTTCAAATAGTGGATTGGAAGGCAGAACCAACAGTGCCAGTCGCCATCGCGCCAGCTGATGAATCTATCACATTCCGAGATGATCGAACCTACTTCCTCGTGGGCTTGGCGGGTGAACTGGGACTTCAAACGATCAAATGGATGATCCGTCGCGGTGCAAAATACTTGGCTTTGTCGTCCAGAAACCCCAAAGTGGACCCTCAGTGGCTTGAGCTTGTACAATCACAAGGCGCTGTTGTTAACCTGTATGCAATGGATGTGACGAGTCGAGCGTCTGTTCATGAGGTGCACAGAAAGATCTGCGCAGAGATGCCACCTGTGGCTGGAGTGATGAACGGCGCCATGATCTTGATCGATGGCCTTTTTGCCAACAAGACTGGCGCAGAATTTGAGAAAACTCTACGCCCCAAAGTCGACGGTACTATCTTCTTGGACGAGCTATTCGACTCTCCCGACCTTGACTTTTTCATTGTCTTCTCATCGCTCGCATCGGTCTCCGGCAATATTGGCCAGACGGCTTACGCTGCTGCAAATGCCTTCATGTGCAGTTTAGCAGTCGGGCGTCGTATGCGTGGGCTTGCAGGCAGCGCAATGAATATGCCAGGCATTGTCGGCTTGGGTTATTTGAACAGGGACCCAAGGAAGCTTGATCGCCTAAAGAAGA
>Ga0247768_1000454_pt1 | contig 14830 bp, 15 predicted proteins | sample UWRJL016104C6_FD_179944 | JGI IMG/M metagenome (GOLD analysis project Ga0247768, IMG submission 179944) | Plant litter microbial communities from Arlington Agricultural Research Station in Wisconsin, United States - UWRJ-L016-104C-6 | ecosystem: Environmental > Terrestrial > Plant litter >... | reverse complement strand
CAACGTCGCATCCGGTTGAGTTCACTGACAGCCTCATCGAGGCGTACGCGAACGTCCCGCAGTTGGCGAATCACCTGCACCTGCCGGTGCAGAGCGGCTCCGACCGCATTCTTTCCCTGATGAAGCGCGGCTACACCGCTCTTGAATTCAAAGAGAAAGTCCGCAAATTGCGGCAGGTGCGGCCGGATATCTGTGTGACGTCCGACTTCATCATCGGTTTCCCTGGCGAGAGCGACCGCGACTTCAATGCCACGCTGGCACTCGTGCGCGACATGGACCTCGACCAATCGTTCAGCTTCCTCTACAGCCGACGTCCCGGAACACCTGCGGCATCCCTGCCGGACGAAGTTGAGCCGGAGGTCAAGCAGGAAAGGTTGACCCGGCTGCAGGCGCAGCTCGAGGCTCAAGCCAGTGCGATCAGTGGAAGGATGGTCGGCACTGTCCAACGCGTACTCGTTGAGCGCGCCGCGCGGAAGAACGCGCATGAGCTCGCCGGGAGAACCGAAAACAACCGGTGGGTCAACTTCGCCGGCCCAACCCAATTGATCAATCAGTTCGTGGATGTGGTGATCACGGAGCTCCGTGCGCACACTCTGCGCGGCAGGCTGCTCTCCTGAAAACTCCAGTCGCTTCAACCGCTGCCGAACCCTACAGAGAGTTCGAGCTCGAGCCGTCCGACAATGCACGCCTGGCCAACGTGTGCGGTCCGTTGGACGAGAACCTGCGCCTGTTGGAAACGCGGCTGGATGTGCAGATTCGCCGTCGCGGCGATACTTTCCGGGTCAGTGGAGCGAATGCCGAAACGGCCGAGGACGCGTTGCGCGAGTTGTTTGATCTCTCAAAGAACGAAGAGGTGACTCCCGAGCGTGTGCACCTGACATTGCAGGAGCGTGAGTCGGGTCAGGTCGTCGGCGATCCGCATCAACATGACAATGCTGTGCGTGTGCCACGCGGCCTGCTTCGTGCGCGCGGTACCCACCAGCGCGAGTATCTCGCGGACATCCGCAAACGGGATCTGACTTTCGGTATCGGTCCTGCCGGTACCGGTAAGACCTATCTCGCGGTGGCCTGCGCGGTGGAGGCACTCACTCAGGATCGCGTGCGCCGGATCATTCTCGTGCGCCCCGCGGTGGAAGCCGGTGAACGGTTGGGATTCCTGCCGGGCGATCTGACTCAGAAAGTGGATCCGTATCTGCGCCCGATGTACGACGCGCTGTACGAGATGATGGGCTTCGATCGGGTGGCGCGCTTCATTGAGCGCAATGTGATTGAAGTGGCGCCGCTGGCGTTCATGCGCGGGCGCTCTCTCAACGAGTCGTTCATCATTTTGGATGAGGCCCAGAACACGACCCCCGAGCAGATGAAGATGTTCCTCACCCGCATCGGCTTCGGCTCGAAGGCGGTGGTGACCGGGGACGTGACTCAAACCGATCTTCCCCCGGGCAAACAGTCCGGCCTCGCACAGGTGGTCGGTATTCTCGACGGGGTCGATGGTGTTGCTTTCACCTTCTTCGATGCCCAGGACGTCGTGCGACATCCCCTGGTACAGCGAATAGTTCGAGCCTACGAGGCACGCAACAAATGACCTTGTCCGTGGAGGTCCAGCGAACGGTCAGGCAGTGGGCTCCTCCCCGCGCCGACATTGCAACCTGGGCCGGCACGGCGTTGGGCCGGAAGGCTGCGGGTCGGGAGTTGGGAGTGAGAGTGGTAGGACCCCGGGAGAGCCGGCGCCTCAATGCCCGATATCGGGGCAAGGACAAGCCGACCAACGTATTGTCCTTCCCCGCCGCCGCACTGCCGGTAGGTCCCGAGCGTCCGTTGGGCGACCTGGTCATCTGTCCAGACGTGTTGCGGCTCGAGGCCCGGGAGCAGCACAAAAGCCTGCGCGCCCATTGGGCCCACCTGGTGGTGCATGGGGCACTGCACCTGGTCGGGTATGATCACGAGGATCCCGCTGATGCGGGTCGAATGGAGCGCCGTGAGATTGCCGTACTGCGCCGTCTCGGCTTTCCGAACCCGTACCGGAGCTCATGATGGCTAAGGACCTCAACGCGACCGGTCGCTGGCTCAAGAAAATCACCCAGAGTTTCTCCGGTGAGCCCCAGGATCGCGACGAACTGCTGGCCGTGCTGCGCGAGGCCGGTGAGCGCGGGCTCATTGATGCCGAAGCGTTGACCATGCTCGAGGGCGTTCTCGAGGTGGGCGACATCCAGGTGCGCGACATCATGGTCCCGCGAGCACAGATGGTGTGTGTCCGCCGTGACGACCCCTCCAGCACGATCATGCCGGTCGTCGTCGAGTCGGGTCATTCCCGCTTCCCTGTGATGGATGGCGACCGCGACGACATCGTCGGCATCCTCCTGGCAAAGGATCTTCTGCGCCTGTGCATCTCCGATGAAGACGAGCGCTTCGACATCCGCGAGTACATGCGTACGGCGGTGTTTGTCCCGGAGTCCAAGCGACTCAACGTGCTGCTCAAGGATTTCCGTCGCAACCGCAACCATATGGCCATCGTGGTCGATGAGTACGGCGGCGTATCCGGCCTCGTCACCATCGAAGACGTCATGGAACAGATCGTCGGTGAGATCGATGACGAGTTCGACGTCGAGGAAGACCTGAATATCCGCAAGGACGCAGACCAGCAGTACACGGTACGCGGCGTGACCCGCATCGATGAATTCAACGAGTACTTCGGTTCGAGCCTGTCCGAGGAGGCGGGGTTCGATACAGTGGCCGGCCTGCTGATGAAGGAGTTGGGCCGGATGCCGCGACGAGGCGAAGCGGCCAACATCGCCGGGTTTGAGTTCCGTGTTGCCCGTGCTGACCGACGTCGAATCGATGCGCTTCGGGTGGTCCCGCCACGCGATCTCGTGCCGCCGGCTGAGCGGCTTCCCGGCAGCGAGTCCTGACCCTCATGACAGCACGGCGCCTGACCGCGCTGGTTGCGGGCGCGATACTCGCATGTGCGTTCGCGCCGCTTCAGTGGTGGCCGCTGGCCATCCTCTGTCCGGCAATCCTGATGTACCTGTGGGAAGGCGCAACTGCGCGCGAAGCCGCCTGGTTGGGTTTTTGTTTCAACGCGGGCACCTTCATTGCGGGAACCTACTGGCTGTACGTCAGTATCCACATATTCGGTGAAGCGCCGGTCTACATTGCGGGCGCCTTGATGGTCGCGCTCGCCGGTATCATGGCCCTGTATCACGCTGCTTTAGGGTACGTGGTGGCGCGTTGGCTGCCACAGCGGGGCGCGCTGCGATGGATGGTTGTCGTGCCGGCCGCCTGGATGTTGATCGAATGGTGGCGCGGTTGGTTTCTGTCAGGCTTTTCCTGGCTGTCCCTGGGCTACTCGCAAACGGACACCTGGTTGTCGCGGTTCGCGCCGATCACGGGTGTGTACGGCATCAGCGCCATCCTGTTGGTGTGTGCGGGTGCGCTGACTGCCCTGGTTCTCGGGACGAAGCAGGTCCGGATCGCGGCAGCAGTTGTGTTTGTGCTGCCCTGGATTGCCGGCCCGGCTTTGGGATCAGTTGAGTGGACGCACGAGTCGGGTCCGCCCGTGACTGTCGCTGTCGTGCAAGGGGCGATTCCACAGGATCAGAAGTGGCTCGATTCCAATAAGCAGACCACCCTGGATCTCTATCAACGTCTCACGGAAACCACGCTGGGTACCCGCCTGATTGTCTGGCCGGAGTCGGCCCCGCCGGTGGCCGTCAATGAGATTGTCGACTACATCACCAACATCTATCGCGAAGCACGCTCGCATCACTCCGCGCTCGTGACCGGTGTCGTGCGGTTCGCGGATGATGAGACCGGATACAACTCGATCCTGGCACTGGATGACAAGCTGTCCTGGTACAACAAGGATCACCTCGTCCCGTTTGCCGAGTTCTTCCCGGTACCGTCGTTCATCCGTTCCTGGCTGCGGCTGCACAGCCTGCCGTATTCAGACTTTACGCGCGGCGGCGACAACCAGCCGCCGCTGCCGGCCGCCGGTCTCAATCTCGGGGCCACCATCTGTTATGAAGATGCCTACGGCAGCTCCATGATCAAGGTACTGCCCCAGGCCGATGCGCTGGTCAATGTGACCAATGACGCCTGGTTCGGTCATTCGACCGCCCGCCACCAACATTTTCAGATTGCCCGGATGCGGGCGGCGGAAGCGGGCCGCTACCTGGTTCGAGCCGCGAATGATGGCATCTCGGCGGTGATCGGGCCCCATGGCGAGGTGGTCGCCCGGGCGCCGGAATTTACGCCTTTTGTACTCAAGTCTGCGGTGACGCCGCGCCAGGGGCTCACGCCCTATGCCCATGTTGGTAACTGGCCCATTGTGAGCCTGGCCACCGTGGCGCTGGCGATTGGCCTGCGGCTGAGGAATCATAGGCCCCGGCAACCTTGAAAGCCCTCATTCGTTCTATTTGATTCTATTCAAGAAACCTCGGAGTCGAGCATGAGTGTGTCGTCCTGCCGCCCTGTCCATGAAGCCCCGTCGTCATTTCGGGCTCCAGTGTGGCCGGTCGTATGCATTTCCGTAGCGCTGGCTGCCTGCTCGGGCGATACAAATGCCCAGGGCTCGCGCCCGCAACAGGTGGCCCAGGCCCAGACCCAGGCGCAGGCAGCCCCCGCCGTGCCGACGGTCCCCGCGGTCGAGAGTGCCGTTCGTGCGCTGCCGGATTTTTCGCCCCTGGTGGAGAAATACGGTCCCGCTGTCGTGAACGTCGAGGTCGTGGAGAAGGCACAGCCTCAGAACGGACCGCAGGGCTTGTCGCCGAACGACCCGTTCTATGACTTCTTCCGTCGCTTCGGCATCCCCACTCCGGATCAGGGGCCGCGTGGCAATGCACCGCCGGTCCGCGGCGCCGGATCGGGCTTCATTGTCAGCGCGGATGGTTACATCCTCACCAACACACACGTGGTTGGAAACGCCGATGAAGTGACGGTGCGTCTCACTGACCGCCGCGAATTCCCGGCCAAGGTCATTGGTGCCGATGAGCGCACCGACGTGGCCGTCATCAAGATCAACGCCGCCAACCTGCCGACGGTGAAGTTGGGTGACCCCGCCAAGGTGAAGCCCGGTCAGTGGGTGCTGGCCATCGGCTCGCCGTTCGGTTTCGAGAACAGTGCCACCGCCGGCATCATCAGCGCCACTTCGCGCTCGCTGCCCAGTGACAACTACGTGCCGTTCATTCAAACGGACGTGGCGGTGAATCCCGGCAACTCGGGCGGGCCGCTGTTCAATCTGGCGGGCGAGGTGATCGGCATCAACTCGCAGATCTTCAGCCGCACAGGCGGTTACATGGGTGTGTCGTTTGCAATACCTATTGATGTTGCCCGTAACGTGGAAGACCAACTCGTCAAGACCGGCAAGGTGGTCCGCGGCCGCATCGGCGTTACAATCCAGGACGTGAATGCGCAGTTGGCCGAGTCGTTCGGCCTCGACCGACCGCGCGGGGCTCTCGTCAGCTCGGTGGAGAAGGATGGTCCGGCCGCCAAGGCAGGCCTGCAACCCGGTGATGTCATCCTGGGTGTGAACGGCAAGTCCATCGAGCGCTACGGCGAGCTGTCCGGCAACATCGCGGCCATGAAGCCGGGTACGGCAGCCGCCCTCGATGTGTGGCGCGGCGGCAAGAAGATCTCGTTGACCGTGACGATTACAGAGCTCAAGGAACAACAGGCGTCGGCCAAGACGCCGGGCGGCAAGCAGAAGGAGCATGCGACCAACCAGGCCGCGCAGTTTGGATTGACCGTCCGCCAGCTCGATGCTCAGGAGAAGGAGCAGGCTGAGACACAGGGCAACCTCGTGGTCGAGGAAGCTACGGGACCGGCGGCCTCGGCCGGCGTCCAGCCGGGCGACATCATCCTGGGTGTCAATGGCAAGCGCGTCAAAACCGTGAAGGAGCTTCAGGACGAGGCCAAATCATCGGGCAAGAACGTGGCGCTGTTGATTCAACGCGAGGATGCGCAGATTTTCGTACCGTTGCGAATCCCTTGAGGGTTGAGCGCTAGCGATGGATGAGATTTACGATCCGGCCGCGGTTGAAGCCGCGGCCCAACAGCACTGGCGCGCGCTCGATGCGTATCGCTCGAAGGAAAACGATACCCGTTATCCGAAGGGCAAGTTCTACGTGTGCTCGATGTTGCCCTATCCCAGCGGCAAGCTGCACATGGGGCACATGCGCAACTACACGTTGAATGATGTCGTGTATCGCTTCATGCGGTCATCCGGTTACAACGTGATGACCCCGATGGGTTGGGATGCGTTCGGTCTGCCGGCAGAAAATGCTGCGATCGACAAGAAGGTGGCTCCGGCCAAGTGGACGCGTCAGAACATTGCCGACATGAAGGCGCAGTTCGCGCCCATGGGATTTGCGTTTGACTGGTCCCGTGAAGTAGCGACCTGTGATCCCAGTTACTACCGCTGGAACCAGTGGTTGTTTCTGCAGATGTTGAAGAGCGGTGTGGCCTACCGGAAGACGCAAATCGTCAACTGGGACCCTGTCGACAACACCGTGCTGGCCAACGAGCAGGTGGTTGACGGCCGCGGTTGGCGCTCAGGCGCCATTGTCGAGAAGCGCGAAATTCCGGGTTACTACCTGGCGATCACGAAGTACGCCGAGGAGCTGCTCGCGACCGTCGAGACCGGGTTGGATGGCTGGCCCACGCAAGTGCGCGCCATGCAGGAGAACTGGATCGGGCGCAGCGAGGGCTGCGAGATCTCTTTTCCGTTGGCTCCCGATGCGCGGACGGACGGCGCGATCAAAGTGTTCACCACCCGCGCGGACACCTTGTTTGGCGTCACTTTCCTGGCAGTCGCCGCCGAACATCCGCTTGCCCTGGAGGCCGGCAAGCGCGATCCGCGTATTGCCGCGTTCATTGAAGAATGTGCGCGTGGCGGTGTGGCGGAGTCGCAGCTCGCCACGCAAGAAAAGAAAGGCATGGCCACCGGCCTGCATGCATTGCACCCGCTCACCGGCCGGCCTGTTGAAATCTGGGTCGCCAACTACGTGTTGATGGGCTACGGCGAAGGCGCTGTCATGGGCGTACCCGCGCATGATGAACGCGACTTCGAGTTTGCCCGCCGCAACGGCTTGCCTATCCGGCAGGTTGTGCAGGCCCCCGAGGGCTTTGCCCCGACCGCGGCGTTCACCGAATACGGCATTACCATCGACTCCGCGGAGTTTTCCGGCCTGGAATTCCAGGCTGCCGTTGATGCCATCTCCGCCGCCCTGGAGGCCAAGGGCCTCGGCAAGAAGCGCATCCAGTATCGCCTGCGCGATTGGGGCATCTCCCGACAACGTTACTGGGGCACCCCGATCCCGATCATTCACTGCGATGCCTGCGGTGTTGTTCCGGTGCCGGAGAAAGACCTGCCGGTTGTGTTGCCGGAGGATCTGGTTCCGGATGGCAGCGGCAACCCCTTGAACAAGGATGAGCGGTTCCTCGCCTGTACCTGTCCGCAATGCGGCAAGGCCGCGCGGCGCGAAACTGACACGATGGACACGTTTGTGGACTCATCGTGGTACTACATGCGCTATTGCTGCCCCGATGCGGGGACGATGGTTGATGGGCGCAATGACTACTGGATGCCGATGGATCAGTACATCGGCGGCATCGAGCATGCGGTGCTCCACCTGCTGTATGCGCGCTTCTGGACCAAGGTCATGCGTGACCTGGGGCTCGTGAAGTTCGGTGAGCCGTTCAAGAAGTTGTTCACGCAGGGCATGCTGCTGGCGCACTGCTACTACCGCGAAGATGCCAATGGCAAGAAGCGTTGGTTTTATCCGGCGGAAGTCGAGCAGCAGTTCGATGAGCGCGGTACGCCGATCAGCGCCGTGGCCAAGGAAGACGGGAAACCGGTCATCTACGGCGGCATCGAGAAGATGTCGAAGAGCAAGAATAACGTGGTGGAGCCCGGGACGTTTATTCAGCGTTTCGGTGCTGATACCGCGCGTGCGTTCGTGATGTTTGCGGGCCCTCCGGATCAGAGTGCGCCTTGGTCGGACGCCAGCGCTGAAGGTGTGCATCGCTTCCTGAAGCGGCTGTGGTCGCTCTGCTACCAGAAGCGTGATCGGATTGTTTCGGCGCCGCCGATCGGTAGCCTCGATGGCGCGTTGAAAAAGACCCGCCACGACATCCATGTGTTCCTGCACCAAGCGCTGAATGACTTCCAGCGCATCCAGTACAACACGGTCGTTTCGGCGGCCATGAAAATGCTCAATGCTCTGGATTCTCTGGGTGAGGGTGCTGCTGCTGCATCCGTGTTGCGCGAGGGCGTGAGCATTCTGTTGCGGACCCTGTATCCGATGACGCCCCACGTGGCTCATGTGTTGTGGGTCGAGTTGGGATACGCGAAGGAGCATGGCGACCTGCTCGATGCTCCGATGGCTCAGCCGGCCGCGGATGCGCTGCGGCAGGATGAGCTGGAGCTGGTGGTGCAGGTGAACGGCAAGTTGCGTGGGCGTGTGATTGTTGCCGCCCAGGCTGACGAAGCCGCGATCAAGGCAGCCGCCCTGGCCGATGAGCATGTGCGCAAGTTTGTCGACAAGCCGGTGCGGAAGGTCATTTACGTGAAGGGCAAGCTCGTCAACATCGTCGTATGAAAAGACTTTGGTTGAACGCCGTGGCTGCACTATCGCTCGCGGGAGCGCTGGGATCGCTTACGGGTTGCGGCTTTCACCTCGAAGGCCGCACGCCGCTGCCCGAGTCGATGAAGAGCACCTTTGTGCAGGCCACGGACATGCAGACCGACTTCGCTCAGAGTCTGCGCAAGGCGCTCCTGACATCCGGAGCGCGGCCGCCGCCCGACAAGCGAGCAGCTTCATCCGTCGTCTACATCCTGCGGGATGATGTTGTCAGGCGTACGCTGTCGGTTTCGGCTCAGAACAAACCGAACGAGTACGAGATCACTTATAACGTACGTTTCTCAGTGAGCTCCGGCGACAAGGAATTGTTGGCGCCGCAGGAAATCTCGGCGACTCGCAGCTACAGCTTCGATGAGACGCGACTGTTGGCGAAGGAGCATGAGGAGGCCATTCTGCGGCAGGCCATGGCACATGACCTGGCGGACCGGGTCATTCGCCAGTTATCGAGTCTTTGAGTGGAGGCGGTGCCCGCAAGGTCGCCCGATTCGGTCGCCGGCGTGCTGCGTCTCAGCGGCATCGATCGCGTTGCGCTGGCGGTGTTGTTGAGCCGCTATGGCCTGAATTTGTACCTGGTCGCTTCGCAGGAAGTCATTCCGGGCTCCTACTGGGGTGAAAGCGAAGCCGGCCTCCAAGGCGACCGCCTGTATGCCCGTCTCGACACGCCCGTGCATTCAGTTCTGCACGAGGTCGGCCACTACATCTGCATGACTCCCGAGCGGCGCTCCGGGCTCGATCGGGATGCGGGCGGCGATGATCCGGAAGAGTGCGGGGTGTGTTACCTGCAGGTGTTACTGGCCGGTGAGTTGCCTGGCGTGGGCTGTCGGCGGCTGATGTCCGACATGGACGACTGGGGCTATAGTTTTCGGCTGGGCAACACCCGCGCCTGGTTTGATTCAGACGCGGAAGATGCGCGCACCTGGCTCATCGACCACGGGGTGATTGATGGCGCCGGGCGGTTGACCGGGCGCCTGCGGTGACGGTCGGCGTTCAACGGGGCGCCGGACGGATGGAGCGAAAGTCGGTGCTCGATGAGGCGCCGGTGGTGCCATCAGGCGCCCGGCGACCGCGGGCTCATTCCGCGAATCGATCCGTGGCGCTGATGAGCTCGTGAATGTTGCCCTGCTCGAACGCTGAGTGGCCCGCATCCGGTACTACTTTCAGATCCGCCTCCGGCCACGCACAATGCAGATCCCACGCGCTCTTCATCGGGCAGATGACGTCGTAGCGCCCTTGAACGATGACTGATGGAATCTTGCGGATCTTGTCCACGTTCTCAATCAGCCAATTGTCGGTTTTGAAGAAGCCCTGGTTGATGAAGTAGTGGCATTCGATGCGGGCGAACGCCGCCGCGTACTCATCTTCGCCAAACTTCGCCACGTAATCGGGATTCAAACGCAGGAAACTGGTGGCACCCTCCCAGATGGACCACGTCCGGGCCGCCTCGCCCATGACTCGAGGATCTTCGCTGGTGAGGCGTTTGTAGTACGCCCCCACCATATCCGACCGCTCTGCTGGCGGAATCGTCGCAACATACTGTTGCCACAAATCAGGATAGAGCGCGCCGGCGCCGGGAGCCTGATAGAACCAGTCGATCTCCCACTTGCGTAACAGAAAGATGCCGCGCAGAACCAACTCGGTCACTCGATCAGGGTGAGCCTGCGCATACGCCAGCGCAAGCGTCGAGCCCCACGAGCCGCCGAATACGAGCCAGCGTTTGACGCCGAGATGCTCGCGCAGCGTCTCGATGTCCTCGACGAGATGCCACGTCGTGTTGTCCACGAGGCTGGCATGCGGCCGGCTTTTGCCGCAGCCGCGTTGATCAAACAACACGATGCGGTAGACCTTCGGATCGAAGAACGTCCGCATCTTCGGATCCGTGCCACCGCCCGGCCCTCCGTGCAGGAAAACGGCCGGCTTGCCGTCCGGGTTACCGCTTTCCTCGAAGTAAAGCTCGTGCACGTCGGAGACGCGCAGGAATCCGCTGCGAAAGGGCTCGATCGGGGCGTATAGCCCCCGGCGCTCGGTCTGGGTCATCAGTATTTATATACTTCAATTTTCTCGGCGCTCAACTCGTAGGCAGTGGCGCCGAGGCGGGTGGATTTGCTTACCAGGTGCAGCTTGCCGGTGATCCAGTAGGCATCATAGATGGAGTCGATGCCCGTCCGTTTGCCGGTGCGCACGTACACGATCTGATTGGGCGGTGGCGGTGGCACGTGAATACACGACCCAAAATAGGGCACGAGGAGAAATTCGCTCACATCGCCGCTTTTAACCGCTTCGAGTGGAACAATAAAGCCTGGCAGGCGCACCGTTGTGCCTTCCAATGACTTGTTGACGTTGAAATCCTGTGCTTGCATGGCTGGAGGTCCGCCTTCACCACGGTAGTCGTGGACGGGCGGAGGGGCGACAGCCGTAAAGTGCGACCGTTCGCCTTCCGGCAACAGTTCCTTCCAGTCGAGGTCGACGACGCGCGCCGGTTTGGCGGCGAGGGCCTTCGCTGTCGTGGCCACGGGCTTCGCGGCTACAGTCGCCAGGGCCGCAACACTCAGGAGCACTGCAAACAGGGCGGGACGCATTTTCATCTTGGGCCCGATCCTATCGCGACCTTGCCCCGGACGAAAATCGCCACATGATGGATAATTCACGGTTTCAGACATAACGCCCGCAGACCCGCATCTTGAAGCTCACTACTGACGCCCTTTCCGGACACCTCGAGCAGCAGTTGTTGCGTGTTTACCTCATAGCTGGGGACGACCCGCTGCTGACCGGAGAAGCTGCGGATGCCGTCCGCGCCGGCGCGCGTGCCAAAGGGTTTACGGAGCGCGATGTTCATTTCATGGAGCGCGGCTCCGATTGGGATGACGTCCGTGCGTCATCTTCCAATATGTCGTTGTTCGGCTCGCGCCGTCTCATGGAAATCCGCATGCCTACGGGCAAGCCGGGAGTGGCCGGTGGCGCTGCGCTGACGTCGATGCTCGAGATCGAAGATCACGATACGGTGTACCTGATATTGACTCCCCGACTCGATCGGGACGTGCAGAACGCCGCGTGGGTGAAAGCCGCGGAGGCCAAGGGTGCCTTTGTGCAGGTGTGGCCTATCGACTCCGACCGTATGACACCGTGGCTGAAGGGTCGGGCACGGCGGTTGGGGCTGGACATTACCGCGGAAGGCTTTGATGTGCTGGCGGAGCGTACGGAAGGAAATCTGCTCGCCGCCCACCAGGAGCTCGAAAAGCTGAAGTTGGTTGCGCAACCCGGGCAGATCACCGCCGACACGATTTTAGCGAGTGTGGGCGACAGCGCGCGCTTCGATGTTTTTCAGCTCGGCGAGTCGGTGTTGGCCGGCGACACAGAACGTGCGTTGCGCATGTTAGGTGGCCTGCGCGCTGAAGGTGTGGAGGCGACGCTCGTTCTGTGGGCGTTGACGAAGGCGGTGCGTGATCTTTGGAGTTCAGCGTCGGCGGCGCCAGGTGCACGACCGAGGGTTTGGGGACGGCAGGCTGCAGCGCTCGAGAAAGGTGCGCGCCGTGCTCCGCGTCTACCGTATTCGACGCTCGCTGTTCGTGCGAGCCGTGCCGACCGGATGATCAAAGGGCGTCTTTTGGGTAATGCCTGGGATGAGATGGCGCTTTTGGCTGCAGACATCTGCGGTCATCCGGCATTGCGCGCACCGCGTTCCGTGCTCAAATAGTCTGCGTCTACACAGGCGTTTACGATGCAACCGATAGGTCTTTTTGGCGGGACATTCGATCCCATCCACTACGGGCACCTGCGTACGGCTTTCGAGCTGTGGCAGGAGCTTCGGCTATCCGAAGTCCGTTTCATGCCGACGGGCAGCCCGCCTCACCGTGAGCAACCGTACGCGTCGCCTGAAATGCGGTTGCAGATGGTCAAAGCGGCGGTGGCGAGCCAGTCTGCGTTCATCGTTGACGACCGCGAGATCCGGCGCACGGGGGTGTCATATTCCGTTGATACGCTCACCGAAGTGCGTAAAGAGTTTCCGGATCGCTCGCTGTGCCTTTTGCTGGGAATGGATGCTTTCCTCGGGTTGCCGAACTGGCACCGGTGGCGCGAGCTGCTGGACCTCGCCCACATCGTGGTGGCGCATCGCCCCGGCTGGAAGGCCCCGACAATGGGACCGCTGGGCGAAGTCATGGTGGACCATGGAACTGGCACGATTCGTGACCTGCACGAGACCCCCGGAGGGCGCGTCTACGTGCACGCCGTGACACAGCTCGAGATCTCATCCACCGATCTGCGTCATTTAATTATCGCCGGACGTGATCCGCAGTACCTCGTTCCCGAAGAAGTCCGGCAGATCATCCGGGATACGAGGTGCTATGCTGCTCAACAACGTTGAACCGGCTGATCAATCTGCCAACCAGGAGAATCCACTTAAACACATGATCACTCGTGCACGACCGCGCCGCTCCCCGGAGCCAGAGCGCGCATCCCCGCTGCAGGAAGTCGTAACGGCCGCGCTGGACGACATGAAAGCAGTCAATGTGAAGGTGCTGGATGTACGAGGGCTAACGGACATAGCCGACACCATGATTATCGCGTCGGGCAATTCTGACCGACACGTCAAATCCATCGCCGACCGCGTCATTGAAGAAGCCAAGAAAGCTGGATTCCGTCCCCTCGGCAAAGAGGGTGAGCGCGACGGCGAGTGGGTGCTCGTCGATCTTCAGGACATCATCCTGCATGTCATGTTGCCCCGAGTACGTGAGTTCTATGGCCTCGAGCGCCTGTGGGATAACGGCGGCAGTGAAATAGCTGCTGCTCCCGCCGCCGCGGCAGTGCCGCCGCGTACTGTCAAGCGAGGGCGGCAGCCGTCCTGATTTAGCCAATGGGACGGGTGAGGATAGTCGCCGTCGGCTCACGTATGCCGAAATGGGTGCAGGAGCCTTACGACGACTACATCACGCGTCTCAGCTCTTCTCTTAAAGTCACTTTGACCGAAATCGAGCCTGGGTCCCGTGGCGCAGGCCGCCCGCCCGTGAAGGCCATAGAGGCTGAGGGGCAGCGGATACTCGCCGCCTTGCGCCCCGGCGAGTTCGTTGTGGCGCTCGATGAGCGGGGCAAGGAGCTGACGACCCGCGAGCTGGCGACTTGGTTCGCTGGGCGTTTACAGGATGGAAGTGATCTCGCCTTCGTGATCGGCGGTCCCGACGGTCACGCGCCCGAGGTATTGCAACGGAGTGATTTCAAATGGTCGCTCTCGCGACTGACGTTTCCACATGCCCTCGTCAGGGTCGTGTTGGCTGAACAGTTGTATCGTGCGCATGGCGTCCTGTCGAATCATCCGTATCATCGGGACTGATGCATCCAGTAATTTGCTTGGCTTCCAGTTCGCCGCGCCGGCGTGAGCTCTTGTCGCAGATCGGCGTGCCTCACGTTGTCGCGGGCGCCGACATCGACGAGAGCGTTCTTCCCGATGAGACGCCCCGCGCCTACGTCATCCGGCTCGCGCGTGAAAAAGCCCTCGCCATTCGACGCACCGGACAGCAACTGCCCGTGCTCGCCGCCGACACTACTGTTGTTGTCGATAGCCGCGTCTTTGGAAAGCCTCGCGATCGCACGGACGCTATTGAGATGCTCGGCACCTTGGCCGGACGTGCGCATGAGGTACTCACTGCCATCGCTCTGGCGCGCTCACAGGGCGTGAGTGAGCGATTGATCTCGAGCACGGTGCGCTTCCGCGCGATATCGCCGGAAGAATGTGCGGCATACTGGGACACGGGCGAGCCGCGGGATAAAGCGGGTGGATATGCAATCCAGGGACTCGGTGCCGTATTCGTCGAGTCCCTGAGCGGCAGCTATTCTGCTGTGATGGGTTTGCCGTTGTTTGAAACGGGGGAGCTCTTGCAGGCAGCAGGTATTCAGTTCTGGAACGGCGCGAGCCCTGGCAGGGAACGCGCTTGAGCATCGAAATTCTCGTCAATGTAGCGCCTCGCGAGACGCGCGCTGCGATCGTGGAAAACGGTGTGCTGCAGGAAATCTACGTCGAGCGGACGAGCCGGCGGGGCCTCGTCAGCAATTTGTATAAGGGGCGCGTCTCGCGCGTCCTGCCTGGGATGCAGGCAGCGTTTGTCGACATCGGGTTGGAGCGAACTGCGTTTCTGCACGTGGCGGACATATCCAACGTACCGAGCGACGACACGGTCGTTCTACCCACTGTTGATGATATC
>Ga0247768_1000453_pt1 | contig 14834 bp, 8 predicted proteins | sample UWRJL016104C6_FD_179944 | JGI IMG/M metagenome (GOLD analysis project Ga0247768, IMG submission 179944) | Plant litter microbial communities from Arlington Agricultural Research Station in Wisconsin, United States - UWRJ-L016-104C-6 | ecosystem: Environmental > Terrestrial > Plant litter >... | reverse complement strand
CCCGCCAGACACCGAGAATGGCCGCCACCGTGGCCACGTCCCGCTGGGGTGCCACAGCGACCACGCTGCGGGGACCGGCGCCGCAGTCCCGCAACCGGGTCGCGATCGCCGCGGCCCACGCGTCGAGTTGCCGGTACGACAGCGACGTCGAGGCATCACGCACGGCGGGTTGCGCGGGGCGGTCACCGGCGAGCCGCGCGAAGGACTCCAGGACCGTGACCGGGTTCCGCGCCGCGCCGGTACCCGGGGCCGGCAGCTTCGCCCGCTCGGCCTCGGGAAGGCACGGCCCGGTCGCGTCCCCGTCCGGGCCGAGGGCCATCTCCTCCAGCACCGTCCGGTAGAGGGACTCGAGGACGCCCGCCGCTCGCCGGCTCAGGCAGTGGTTGGTGGTGTTGAACTTCAGGAACCCGGTCATGGTGAAGACGTGCAACGCGAACTCGTTGTCGTTGTCGTTGAGCGTCTGGGTCTCGTCGACCATGTCCTGGTCGACCTGGTGGAAGTCGAGGTAGTTGAAGAACGCTTCCAGCAGCCTGCCGCGGTGGGCGAACTCCTGCTGGATGGCCTGCATCGGGTACACCCGGTGCGGCCACATGTCGGTCAGCGAGTCGTAGACCGCCCGGACCAGGTCACCCCAGGTGCGCTCGCCCCTCGGCATCGCGAACGGCACGGTGTTGAGGTACATCCCGAACACCTGCTCGGCGCCCGCGATCTCGGGCCTGGCGTCGCAGACCAGCCCGGTGAAGAAGTCCTCCCGCGCGGTGATCATGCTCATCACCTTCAGGTGTGCGGCGAGCAGCACGGCCTTCATGGAGGTGCGCGTCTGGTGGGCGAGCCTGCGCAGGTCATCGTCGATGTCGCGGAAGTACACCAGGTGCTGGTACCGCTCGCGCGGCACCTCCAGCCCGTCTCGCCACGCCGCGGGGGGCACCGCGTCGGCCCGCCCCGCCACGACCGCCCGCCAGAAGGCACGGTCCTCTTCGGACTGCCTGGCCGCCGCCTCGGCCGCGATGTAGTCGGCGTACCGCAGGGCCACCGGCTCAGGCTCGGCGGGTACGCGGCCAGCCCGGAGTTCCTGGTAGCCGGTGAGGATCTCCATCAGCATCGAGTGGAAGCTCCATCCTTCGAGGATGGGGTGGCACTCGGTGATCGTGATGAACCACTCCGTCGTGCCGTCGGCGATGTGGGCGTGCACCCGGACCAGCGGCGCGCACGCCAGATCCATCGGCGATCCGCGTTCGGCGGCCGCGTAGTCCCGCAACACGGGCTGCCAGCCGTCCGGTCCCAGCGTCCCGTGGTCGGTCACCCCGACGGTGATCGCCGCCCGCTCGTGCACCAGTTGCAGCGGCACCGAGTAGGTGGTGAGGTCGAAGCTGGTCCGCAGCACCTCGTGCCGGTCCACCACCCGCTGCACGGCCGCCTGCAACACCGCGGGGTCGAGCCCGTCGGGGTCACGGATCAGGTAGGAGGTGCTGTCCTGGTAGGTGTTCACGTCCGGCCGGGACTTCAGCTCGGCGATCATGCCGAGCTGCATCGCGGCCAGCGGGTAGGCGTCCACGACACCGGCGGGCAGGGTGGCCCGGTCGGCCGCGCCGATGAGCGCGAACGGTTCGACCGCGGCCGGAGCCCGCTCGTCGGGCCGGGCCTGCCCGCCGTACGCCTCGGCCAGCTCCTCGATCGTCTGGTACGCGAAGATGTCCGTGGCGGAGATGTCCAGGCCGTCCGCGCGCAATCGGCCCGCGAGCGCCACCGCGCGCAGCGAGTCACCGCCGACGTCGAAGAAGTTGTCCCACACCTCGATGTCGTCGAAGTCCAGCACCTCGCACCAGATCCGGCGGATCTTCCCGACGAGGTGGTCAGTGGCACCGGTGCGGATCGCGGGTGCCGCCGCCGGGGCGACCGCCGCGGTGCGCGCCGGGCCGCCGACACGTCGGCAAATCGAGGAAAGCGGCTCGCCGGGCGCCCGGACGACCGCGTCGAGCATCGCCGCCCAGCTCGCCGCCCACGCCCGGGCCGTCTCGTCGTCGACCACCGCGGTGGCGTACTCCAGACGGGCGTGGAACCCGTCTTCGGCGCTCTCCTCGACGTGCAGGGTCAGGTCGAACTTGGCGGCCAGGGTGCCGGTGGGGGCCGCCTGCTCGACCCGGATTCCGGGGAACCGGAACGGGGTTTCCCCGGCGTGTTCCATGTCGAAGGCCGCCTGGAAAAGGGGGTTGGCGGAGGTGGCGCGGGCCGGGTTCACCTCGTCGACCACCCATTTGAACGGCGCGCCGCGATGGTCCATCGCGTCCAGCACCCGGGCCCTGATCTGGTCGAGCAGATCCGTGAAGGTGTCGTCCTCGGTCAGTCGCGACCGGATGACGACGGTGTTCACCAGGTAGCCGACGAGCTCGTCGAGCTCCGGCCGGGTCCGTGCGGACACCGGTACCCCTACGGCGACGTCGGCGCTGCCCGCGAGGTGCCCGAGCATGGCGTGGTAGGCCGCGAGCAGCAGCATATAAGGAGAGGCCCGGCGCGCGGTCGCGAGCGCGCGGAGGGCCTCGGTGGTCTCCGGCGGGATCGTGATGTCGACCGTCCCGCCCCGCCAGTCCTGTCTCGGCGGCCGTGGCCGATCGAGGGGCAGCGGTAGCTCCGGTACGCCGTCGAGCACACCTCGCCAGTAGTCCAGCTGCGGCCGCAGCCTGCCGTTGTCCCGGCCGGCGAGCTCCCACGAGGCGAAGTCGGCGTACTGGACGTCCACATCCGCCAGCGACGCCGCGACGCCCTCGACGCGTTCGGCGTACAGCGCGGACAGTTCGGTCGCGATCAGGCGGAACGACACGTCGTCGCAGGCGATGTGGTGGATGACCACCACCATCAGCGCCAGCTCGGGGCCCGCCGTGATCAGGCTGACCTGGACCGGCCTGCGCCTGGTCAGGTCGATCGGCCTGCCGCGTTCCCAGGCGGCGATCTCCCACGCCCGGTCCTCCCGCCGGGTCTCCTCGTGCCCGGCGAGGTCCACGACGCGCAGGTCGAACCGGCCCGGCGGGTCCACGACCTGTGCGGGCTCCTCGTCGTGCAGGACGTAACGGGTCCGGAGGATTTCGTGCCGGTCGACGACCCGCTCCCACGCCCACCGCAACGCCTCGGCGTCCAACGGGCCGGACAGGCGCAGCGTCCACGTCATCAGGTAGGCGGGGCTGGCGGGCGCGAACTGGTGCAGCAGCCACATCTGCTGCTGGCCGACCGACAGCGGCAGCTCAGGCCGGTCGCGGTCCGCCTTGCCGATCCCGCGCCGGGCTCCCGCCGCGGCCCTGAGCCGCTTTTGGATCAGTGCTTCCGTTGACATCGGGCTTCGTTCTCCTCTACTGAGCCTGCTGGTCTGCGTCGACCTCGGTGCGGATGAGCCGTTCGACCTCGTCGGCCAGGCCCGACGCGGTGGGGCGGTCGAAGAACGCGCGCATGGACACCTCGACGTCGAAGGTGGTCTGGACCTGCCAGAGCAAGCGCGCCGCGAGCAGGGAGTTGCCGCCGCGGGCCATGATGTCCTCGTCCACGCCGATGTCCGGCTGCTTGAGCAGGTCGCGGACGTATCCCAGGAGCACCTCCTGGTGCGGGGACAGTGCCTGCTCAAGGCCGGGCGTGCCGATCGCGAGGTCCGGGTCGGCGGCGAACCGCTCGGCGAGCACCCACAACCTGGCCGCGAGATCCGTCGCGGTGTCCTCGTCGAAGTGCGCCGACGCGTACTCGATCGCGCCGCCGTAGCCGCCGTCCGCGTTCGGCCACAGGGTGAGCGACACGCTCGTCCTGGCCACCCGCCACGCCTCGCCGAGCAGGTCGAGGTCTCGCTTGCGCCGCCGCTGGCCGATCAGCTCGTCGCCGGACATGGTGAAAAACGTCTGGTACAGCGGCGTCCTGGCGGCATCGCGGGGCACGTCGACCGCGTTCGCCACCGCGTCGAACGGCATGGCGTGCACGGTGACGGCGTCCCGCGAGTCCTGTTCGATCCCGGCCAGCGCGTCGGCGAACGACAGCATGGGGGCCAGCCGCGGGCGGACGACCACGGTGTCGATGAACAACCCGATCAGGTCGTGCAGTTCCGGGCGGTGCCGCCAGGAGTACGGCGATCCGACCCCGAAGTCCCATTGGCCGCTCAGCCGGGCGACCAGCACCGACCACAGGGTCAGGAAGACCACGTGCGGCGAGGCGCCCGCGGCGCGGCCCGCCGCGAGCAACTGCTCGACGGTCGCCGCGGGGAGGTCCACCTCGACCGCCCCGCCGTTGATGCTGCGCTCGTCGCTGTCGTGGATGGTCGGCAGTTCGAGCGGGGGCAGGTCGGCGAGGGCCACCCGCCAGTATTCGAGCCCCTCGGCGAGCACGTCGTCGGTGAGCTGCGCTCGCTGCCATGCGACGGCGTCGGCGTATCGCAGCGGCAGCGCCCGCAGGTTCGGCGCGCGACCGGCCAGGGCCGCGTCGATCAGCTCGCGCAGCTCCGTCTCCATGATCCTGGCCGACCAGCCGTCGCAGACGATGTGGTGGACCACCAACAAGAGCAGTTGCTCCGGGCCGCCGTCGCGGACCAGCACGGTGCGCAGCAACGGTGCCGTGCCGAGGTCGAACCCCTCGGCCAGTTCCTGTGCCACGACCTTGCCGACCAGCGCCGGACTGGTGTCGACAGTCCGTAACGGGATCTCCATCGCCCCTTCGGTGACCGCGGCCAGTCCCTCGGCGTCCATGACGTAGCTCGTGCGCAGCACGTCGTGACGCGCGACGAGGGACAAGAGTGCCGTCTCGACCACCTCCGGGGGCACCTCGGCCGGCAACCAGACCAGCAAGGGCTGCAGGTACTCCGCGCTGCCCGGGTTCATCCGGTCGAGCACCCAGAAGCGTTCCTGCGCCGACGACAGCGGAACGCGTGTGCCGGCGGGCAGGGCTTCGATCGGCTGGGCTTTTTCCGCCGCGCTCAGCAGTTGTGCCTGGCCGCGCGCCGTGGTGGTGAAGTGCAGTTCGCGGAAGTCCAGCCCGAGCCCCGAGGCCTCGGTGAGCACGGCCGACAAGCGGGTCATCAACAACGAGTGGCCGCCGAGGCGGAAGAAGTCGTCGTCCAGGTCGATGTCGTCGATGCCGAGCACCTGCCGCCAGGCGTCCAGCACGATGCGTTGCTCAGCGGACAGTTCCGGTGCGAGCGCCGCATCCGATCGTGATCCCGCCACCGGCCATTCCGGGTCGGGCAGGGCTTTGCGGTCGGTCTTGCCGCTGGCCGTCCGGGGGAGTGCGGCCACGCTCGTGACGATCGTGGGGACCATGGCTGTCGGCAGCCGGTCGCGCAGCCAGACGTCGAGGCCCTCGCTCTCGCCGACCACCCAGGCCGCGAGCCGCTTGGTGCCGTGTGGGTCCTCGACCGCCGTGACCGCCGCCTCGACCACATCTGGATGGCTCTCCAGCGCGGCTTCGATCTCGCCCGGTTCGATCCGCACCCCGTTGAGCTTCACCTGTGCGTCGACGCGGCCGACGAAGTCCAGCAGGCCGTCCGAACGGATCCGCACGAGGTCACCGGTGCGGTACATCCGTGCCCCTGGCGGGCCGTCGGGTTCGGGCACGAACCGCTCGGCCGTCCGCGCCGGGTCGGCGTGGTAGCCGCGGGCGACGCCGGGACCGGCGGCGTACAGCTCGCGAACCGTGTCGTCATCGGTGTCATCGGGCGGGAGCAGGACGCACCGCATGTTGTCGATCGGGGCGCCGATCGGGACCGGGCCCGACTGCTGGGCCGGGTCGAACCGGGCGGCCAGTACGTCGATGGCGCACTCGGTGGGGCCGTAGGTGTTGACGATCTCCACGTCGACCCGCGCGAGGACCTCCTGGCACAGTTCGGCGTGCAGCGGCTCGCCCGCCGAACAGATCAACCGCAGGCTGGAGCACGCGCTCAGGCCCGGCTCGGCGGCCAGCAGCCGCAACATCGACGGTACGACCTGCACGACGGTGACCCGCTGTTCGCGCAGCGACCCGACGAGTTCGCCGGGGTCCCGGCCCGCGCCGGGCCGTCCGAAGACCACCGGAGCGCCGCAGACCAGCGGTGCCATGATCTCCCAGCCCGCCGCGTCGAAGGTCAGCGGTGTCTTCTGCAGCACCCGGTCGGCTCCGGACAGTTTCAGCGTGCGAACCCCCCACGCCACCCGGTTGGCGATGCCCTCGTGCTCGACGACGACCCCCTTGGGGGTGCCGGTGGAGCCCGAGGTGAAGATCAGGTACGCGGCCTGGTGTGCCGTGACCGGCGCGGCCGGTGTCCACTGTGGATCGCCGGTGAGCCCGGCGATGTCGTCGTCGGTGAGCACGATCTCCGCACCGGCCAGTTCGCGGATCGTGCGCACCCGGCCGGCCGGGGCGAGCGGGTCCAGCGGGAGGTAACAACCGCCGGCCAGCCAGATGCCCAGCAGGGTGGCCACCAGGTCCGGGCCCGGCGTGAGCAGCACCCCGACGACCGACTCCCGGCCGACCCCGCGAGCGGTGAGCGCGTGCGCGACGCGACGTGCCGACGCGGTCAACTCCCGGTAGGTGACCACGTCATGGCCGGAGAGCACGGCCGGTGCGTCGGCGTGCTCTTCGGCCCGGTCCAGTACCAGCTGCGGTAACAGCGAAATCGCGCTCATCTCCGGCCTCGCGCGGACAGCGGCCGCAGGTCGGTCCACACCCGCGCGATGTGGGCCAGGCACGCCTGCTTGGAGCCGGTGAACCCGTCCGCGAACCAGCCGTCCGGTGGCTCGCGGTGCGCGTCCCAGATCGAGTGCTGCTCCTCGTGGTTGCGCACCACCTGGTACTCGGCTGTCTCACTCATCGTTTCCTCGCTCTCACAACAGCTCCCGCAACGCGCGCGGGTCGACTTTCCCGTTGGCCGTCAGCGGGATCTCGCCGACGAGGACGATCTCCGCGGGCAGCATGTGTTCGGGAACCTCGGTGGCCAGGCCGGCGCGCAGACCGGCCGGATCGACGGTCATGCCGTCGGCGGGGCGGACGAAAGCGACCAGGCGAACGGGCCGTGGCGGTCGCTCGTGAGCGATCACCGCTACCTCGCCGACCTCGGGACGCCGCCGGAGGAAGGCCTGGACCTCGGCCGGTTCGACCCGGTAGCCCCGGATCTTGACCTGGTGGTCGACGCGGCCGAGGAACTCCAGGCTCCCGTCGGGGAGTCGGCGCGCGCGGTCGCCGGTCCGGTAGAGGCGCGCGCCCGGGGGGCCGTACGGATCGGGAACGAACCGGTCCGCGGTGAGTGCCGGGTCGCCGAGGTAACCGCGGGCGACCCCGGCACCACCGACGTACACTTCGCCGGGAACACCGACGGGGACCGGCGCCAGTTCCTCGGTCAGCACGTACATCGTGGTGTTCCGGATCGGCGCGCCGAGGGGAAGCAACCCGTCGGCGGCCGGGTCGGTGATCAGCTGCCCGGAGTTGCCGACCGTGATCTCCGTCGGCCCGTACTCCGTCGCGACCAGCGTGCCGCCGGGACCGGCGAGGTCGCGCCAGCGGCGGGCCAGCGCGGCGGGGAACGCGTCCCCGGCGGCGATGACCACGCCCGCGAGGCCATGGGCCGCTTCCGCGCCGAGCTCCAAGCTGAGCATGTTCAGGTGACCGGGGGTCATCTTGAGGAAGCTGTACGGCGCACCACGCACCAGGCACTCGCCGAGATCCGCGCTGTCCAGCGGGTCGGGCAGCAGATCGACCCGCTGCCCGGTCAGCAGCGGGGTGAGCAGGCTCGGCATGCCCAGGTCGAAACCGATCGAGGTGAAGAACGCCGACCCGCCCGTGCCACGCGCCGCGTACTCCTCCACCGTCCACAGTAGATAGTTCAGGAGGCCGCCGTGCTGGACCAGCACTCCTTTGGGGTTTCCGGTGGAGCCGGAGGTGTGGATGATGTAAGCGAGCTGCTCCGGGCGGACCGGCACGCCCCCGGGTGTCGCGGGCATGGCCGCGATCGTGTCCTCTTCGGACCGCAGCAGCTCGTCGGTGATCAGCAGCGCGCACCCGGCCGCGTCGGACATGTAGCGCAGCCGCGGTTCGGGCAGGCCGGGGTCGAGCGGCAGGTAGGCGCCGCCTGCCCGCCACACCCCGAGGATGACCGGCAGCAGGTCCGGCGTGCGCCGCAGGCGCACACCCACCGGGCTCTCGGCGCGTACCCCGAGGCTTCGCATCCACCGCGCGATCCGGTTGGCACGCGTGTCGAGTTCGGTGTAGCTGAGGGTCGTGCCGGAGACCTGGACGGCTGGGGCGTCCGGGGTCCTGGCCGCCTGCGCGCCGAAATGGTCGATGAAGGTGCCCGTCGCCGCGCCGACCGATGGGCCCCTGGCCCATTCACCCAGCACGCGGTCCCGGTCCTCGCCCGGCAGGTACGCGTCCCAGGCGGGCCGGCCCTCCGCCATCGCTTCCAGCACACCGCGGTACATCGACGCCAGCCTCCGGAGGTATCCGCCGGTGATCGCGGAGGAGTGCAGGACGAGTGCGCCGCCGCAGTCCTCCACATGCAGGCCGTACCGTCCGGCGTGGGCGGGCCGGGTGCCGGTGGTGAAGAGAACGCGGTCGGCGAGGTGCTCGGTGTCCGGGCCGACGTCCTCGGTGGTGCCGTCACGGTGCACGTCGGTGCGGAACGTCCGCTCCTCGGTGAGCGTGCCCAGCACCTTGAGGTGTGCGGCGACCAGTGTGTCGGCGTCGACCGGGGCGAGGTCGGCGTAACCGACCTTGACGGTGCGCGCGGTGCCGTCGACGCAGCGCCACGCCGTCGGGATCCGGAGGTGGTTCGCGGTCACGGGCCCGCCTCTGTCACGAGCGGCCGGACGATGTCCGCGACGAGCGGTCCCGCCTCGTTGAGGATGTAGTGGCCGGCGTCCACCAGGTGCAGGGTGAACTCCCGGGTCGTCTCGATGGCCCACGCCGCCATGGACTCCTCGCTCACGAACTCGTCGTGCTTGCCGCCGATGACGGTGATCGGGACGTCCAACGGCTTTCCCCGCGTGTACTCCAGCCGCTCGATCACCCGGTAGTCGGCGCGCAGGATCGGTTCGAACAGGGCCATCAGTTCGGGGTCGTCGAGGATCTGGGCCGGCATGCCGCCGAACGCCACGACCCGCTCGAGCAGTTCCCGGCGGGGCAGCAGATGCAGCGGTTCGTCGATCCGGCGGGCGCTCGGCCCGGGTGCCGAAGACAGCACGACCATGGTGGGCGCGGGGTTTCCCGCGTCGACGAGCCTCCTCGCCAGCTCGAAGGTCAGCACGCTGCCGGAACAGTGCCCCAGCAGTACGTACGGCAGGTCGAGCAACGGGGTCAGCGCCTCCTGGAGCGCGTCGACGACCTTCTCCCAGTCCTCCGCCAAGGGTTCCCGTAATCGGCTCTCCCGGCCGGGCATCCGGATACCGCACAGCTCGATTTCCTTCGGCAGCAAAGGGATCCAGGGATTGAAGGCGGCGGCACCGGCACCGACGTGCGGTACGCAGAACATCCGTGACGTCGTCTCGCGCGCGCCGCGCGGGCGGGCCAGCCACCGGTTGCCGGTCGAGGCCGGCGGTCTGCTCCCGCCGCCGGAGACCCTGGTCATGAGCCGAACGCCTTGAGCGGCACGGCGGCCAGGTGATCGTCGCGCAGGACGGCCATCGGCGAGTCGATCCCGTGGTCGAACACGTGCACCTCGGCGCGGGGGACGGCTCCGGACCACGTCCGTGCCACCTCCGGTGGATCCGCGAGATCGTGGACGAGCACGGCAGGGCCGTCGTACCGACCGGACGGGCCGGACCGCACGGCCAGGGTGAGGTCGGCCCAGGCCTGTTGCAGCCGCGGTAGGTCGGCGGGTCGAACGCGGTCGTCGTACCACCCGTCCTGCCGGACCCTCGTGTGGATCTCCTCGAGGCTCTCCGTGCCATCGAGCCCGAACCGCCGCGCCAACCCGGCCAGCCGCTCGCGAAGCGGGTCGTCGTGGACGGGAGCCGGGCCCAGGGCGGGTGGCCGGATCAGGACCAGCGGCGCCACGGTCTCTTCCCGGTCGGCCAGCCTTCGTGCCATCTCGAGCGCCACCACGGCGCCGAGGCCGAAACCGGCCAGCCGATACGGCCCAGCCTGTTGCTCCAGCGCCGCGACGAACTCATCCGCGATCTCGCCGACCGTGCCGAACGGGGGGATCGGCCCGCGGGTCCCGGGCAGCGGGATTCCCAGGACCGGCCAGGTACCTCGCCAGGACGTGATGGCGTCCCGCTCCGCCTCGACGTGGCTGTCGGAGTGCACGGCGTACAAGGGTGTCCCGTCACCCGGCAGGATCGGTTCGGGCGTGGTCGACGGCCACGCGGGCGCACGCGGGACGGGCGCGCGCAGGGCCGGGACCTCGACCGGGGGAGCGTCCGCCGCGTGCACGGTCAGGATCTCGGCGAGCCGGGACGGACTCGGATTCCGCAGCGCCATCGAACTGCGCACCGGCAGTCCGCGGTCTCGGGCCAGCTTGACGACGTCGATCATGCCGAGCGAGTCGCCGCCCAGGTCGAAGAAATCGTCGTACGGGGAGACGGCGCGGTTGAAGTACCCGCTCCATATCTCGCAGAGCGTACGTTCGACCGTGCCGCAGGACAGCCTGGCGGTTGCTTCCGCTGCGCTCAGTTCGGCCATCCCGCCTCAACCTCTTCGTGCCGTCGTGTGGACCGCATCAGCCTGCGTGCCGGTTCCCGCGTGAACCAGGCACCCGGGAGGCAAGTTCGGCCGCCAAGTTGCCGGTCCGAATCCTGGAGCGCACCCGGTGCGTTGCGAGAGTTTGTTGCTGTCGCGGCATTCCCTGACTCCGGAACGGAGATTTCTGTTGACTACTGTGATCAAGGGGCCGGCTCAGGTCATGAGCCTCGAGCTCACCGACGACGAGCGGGCCGGACTGAGCGCGCTCGCGGGGCGCGCTATGCGTACCGCTCCGCGGCTGGTCGACCACGACAGCTGGCAGACAGAGGTGCGCGCGATGAGCTGCCACCTCCCGGTCCGCCTGCTGGAGGCGATCCGCGGCTTCCGGCACGATCCCGGTCCCGACGGGACACTGACGGTCGTCGGCCTGCCGGTCGACGGGGACACCCTGCCCCCGACACCGAACGTGCCGGACTCCGTCGAACCCGCCGCCACCCTGCCCTCGGTCCTGGCCATGCTGCTCGGGCACCAACTCGGCGAGGTCATCGCCTACCGGAACGAGAAACAGGGCGCGCTCGTGCAGAACGTCGTCCCCGTCCAGTCGCTGGCGACGTCGCAGAGCAACGCGGGCTCGGTGCCGCTCGAGATGCACACGGAGAACGCGTTCCATCCCAACCGGCCGGACTACGTCGGGCTGCTGTGCCTGCGCCCCGCCCATCAGCACCGGGTGGGCACGCGTGTCGCCGCCATCCGCCGGGCGTACCCGTTGCTCGGTGAGACGGACCGGACTGTTCTGCGTGAGCCCCGTTTCGTCACCGAAGCACCGCCGTCGTTCGCGTCGGTGGACTGCACGAGCCCGCTGCCGGTGCTGACGGGTAGCACGGAGGATCCGGACATCCGCGTGGACTTCCACGCCACGTCGCCGATGGACCCCGGGGCCACGCGGGCCCTGAAGCGCCTGCGCGAGGCGTTGGAGGAGGTCGAGTGCAAGCTCGCGCTCGGAACCGGTGACATGGTGTTGCTGGACAACCGGCTCGTCGTGCACGGGCGCGTGGCGTTCACGCCGCGCTACGACGGGACCGACCGGTGGCTGCACCGCGTTTTCATCAACCTCGACCACCGGCGGAGCCGGATTTCCCGCACCGGCAACGGTTCTGTCCTGGAATGACGAGCGACGGCGTGTCCGGGTTCACCATCGCGCTCGCCGGCATCGACGGCATCGGGAAGTCGACCGTGTCGGAGGCTCTCGCATCGGCACTGCGAGCACGGGGGTACGTGGTGACAGTCACCTCATGGCGGGACTATCTGAAATCCGGCCCGGCGACCGGGCGTACCGCGGTTCGGGCGACCTACATCGCCATGCTCCGGTCGTTGTACTCGGCCTGCATCGGGCCCGGCGGCGAAAGCGCGGAGCACCTGCTGCCCGACTTCGACCGGGATTTCCTCGACGGCGACGGGCAATCGCTGGTTCTCGACGACCCTCCCGCCGATGTCGCGCTGAATCCCGACCGATGGATTCTCTTTGTCGCGGGCGGCTTGCTGGAGGTCGCCGCACGGCTGATCGAGCGGGACACGGTCGTCGCTCCGGCGCTGGCCCGCGGCGAAGTGCTGATCCACGAGAGCCATGGCCTGAAGAACTGCGTGAAATTGGGACTGATCGCGCAACACCTGACCGACAACGACAAGCGGGCCGACGCGGTGGTCGCGGACTATCTGTCGTTGGCCCGGCGGTGCCTCCTGCGCTGGGCGCCACCGACCCTCGGCGTCCTGGTCACCGGTGATCCACGACTCGCGTACGCGTGGCGGAAGCACCAGAACGGGCACATCGCCCGGGGTGAGCACCTGGACGAGGATGGTCTCCCGGCGGAACGGACGTTCGTGGAGCTCCAGACCGGAATCCAAGAACGGCTGATCACCATGGCCGACACGGAGGGCTGGCCGTGCGTGACCATGACCGACCGGCCACTGGAGCTGAACGTGACGGGTGCGGTGCGGACTGTGCTGGGTACGCTCGTGGACCGAGAACTCCTGCCGGCGGAAGCCGTGCGATGAGCCGTAGCCGCTGGTGGTTTCCCGACACGGGCGTCGAGTCCGCGCACCTCGCACACGCTCGCGAGTTCGTGGACGGGCTGGACTACCGGGACCACATCGTCGCCGCACTCGTCGGCGGTAGCCGGGCGGCCGGACTGGCACACGCGCGATCCGACCTGGACATCATCGTGGTGCTGGCGGACGGCGAAGACCGCAGCCGTCACCGGACACTCCCGGCACGGCATCGCGGCATGACCGTCGACACCGATGTCCTCGCGGTGGACGACGTGCGACGCCACCTCGACGCGCAGCGGATCAGGGAAGCCGCGGACGTCCTCGACCGCAGCCTCTACGCACTGCCCAGCCACGTCGTGTGGTCGACTCTCGTTCGACTGGTCACCGGGCATGTTGTCATGGGCACCCCGCAGGCGCGAGCACTGCTCGAAAGCTTCGACCGCGACGCGGTACGGCGCTCCGCCATGGTTCACGACACGTTGTGCCTGGCGACCTTCGCCGAGGACGCGAAGGGTTCTGTCGAGTGCGGCGACCTGGCGACGGCGCTGGCAGCGTCGGAGGAAGCCGTACGGTACGCGGCCGAGGTGGGTCTCACCGCGCTCGACGATCTCTATGTCGGGCGGAAGTACCTGCTGCGCCGGATGGCTCGCCATGAACCGCTCGCCGCGCTGCTGGAGTCGGGCAACACGCTGGGCCAGCCTGACGGCTCAGCCGACGACGACGAAATCACCGGCCTCATCCGCCGACGCCTGTTGCTCGCGGGCCATCTGGTCGGGCACGCGCTGACCATGGGGTGGGAAAAGCCGGTCGACACGCTCCCACCGTTCACCTTGCGGGATGAGGGGCCGGTCCGTGATCCGTACCTCGTGCCGGTGAGGTGGCCAGGAGGAATGGCCTTGATGACCGGGGTGGACGTCGTCCGCACCCTCTCCGAAGTGGAGGCCGTACTGTGGAATCTGCTGGACGGGCACGGCGTCCGCGACGTCGTGGGAGAATTCGCCGAACGAATGTGCCGCGACATTTCCAGTGCCGGCACGTACGTCCACGGCGTCCTCGGTGAATGGTGCCGTATCGGTCTCGTGCGCCGCGGACAGGACTGACCGGCCACACGACGGTGACCTCTCCAGGCGACGCGTCCATCGACCGGATCGCGGCTTGCCTCGACGCCGAGCTGGTCTCGCTGAGGCGGGACATCCACCGGTGGCCCGAGCTTGCGGGTGCGGAACGACGCACCGCGTCCGCGGTGGCACAACGGCTTCGCGCGGCGGGCCTCTCCCCGGCGACCGGTGTCGGCGGCCATGGTGTGGTGGCCGTACTCGACGGTGCGCGCCCTGGCCCGACGGTCGCCTACCGTGCCGACATGGACGCGGTCGCGGGGGACGAACTGGCCGTTGGTGAATGCTCCTCCCAGGTCCCCGGCGTCGCGCACCTGTGCGGCCACGACCTGCACACCGCGATCGGCGTGGGAGTCGCTCAGGTGCTCACGCGACTGCGACACCGGTTCAGCGGGCGAGTCGTGTTCCTGTTCCAGCCCGCCGAGGAGACCCTCCGCGGTGCCAGCGCCATGATCGAGACCGGAGTCCTCGACCGGACAGCGCCGCGGGAGATCTATGCCCTGCACTGCGGGCAGTTGCCGGTCGGCACCTTCGCGGTGTCGCCCGGCGCCGGGCAAGCCGGTCAGGATGTCGGGCACATCGAGGTGTCGGGGCCGGACGCGATCGACCGTGGCGAGCGACTTCTCGCCGCGCTCAATGGCTTGTGCACCATCGCTTATCCACGGACGCCGGCGGAGTTGGCGCGGGTCGTCCTCGATCTTCAGCTACCGGACGGACCGTTGGCTCGGTTCGTTTTCGTCCAGTCCCGGTCGACCTCCGGCGAGGACGGGACGGTGCGGATCCGGCTTGGCCTGAGGGCTTGGCCGGATGAAGTATATCCGTTACTGCGCAAGGAAGTTTGCCGCATCGTGGGCGCTGTCGGCTGTGCCAGGGTCGAGTTCCCCCAGCCGCCGTTTCCCGCGATGGTGTCCTCGCGCGAGCTGAGCTGGGCAGCCGCCGTCCACTTGCGACTCGTGGCCGGGGTCCGCGCGGTCAAGGTGCTGCGCGCGGTGCTCCCGTTCAACAGCGACGACTTCGCGCTGTTCCTGCACAGGGTGCCGGGGGCGATGCTTTACCTCGGCG
>Ga0247768_1000450_pt1 | contig 14882 bp, 16 predicted proteins | sample UWRJL016104C6_FD_179944 | JGI IMG/M metagenome (GOLD analysis project Ga0247768, IMG submission 179944) | Plant litter microbial communities from Arlington Agricultural Research Station in Wisconsin, United States - UWRJ-L016-104C-6 | ecosystem: Environmental > Terrestrial > Plant litter >... | reverse complement strand
CTCCACCGGTATCTGCGTGCTGCTCGGCGCACCGCTGGCGGTGGTGCTCGCCCGCTCCCGGCTCCGGGGCATCCGGGTGCTTCGTGCCGTGGTGCTCCTGCCGCTGGTGCTGCCGCCGGTCGTCGGCGGCCTCGCCCTGCTGTATCTGCTGGGGCGTAAGGGTTTCCTCGGTTACGTGTTGAACGTTGCCGTCGGGGTGCAGGTGCCGTTCACCACCGGCGCGGTGGTCATCGCGCAGACATTCGTCGCGATGCCGTTCCTGGTGGTGAGCCTGGAGGGCGCGCTGCGAGGAGCCGGTGACCGCTACGAGCAGATCGCCTCGACCCTGGGCGCGCGCCCGTGGACGGTGTTCCGGCGCGTCACCATTCCGTTGCTGCTGCCCGCGCTCGGCTCCGGCATCGTGCTCAGCTTCGCCAGGGCACTGGGTGAGTTCGGCGCGACCATCACCTTCGCGGGCAGCCTGGAAGGCGTGACCAGGACACTGCCGCTGGAGGTCTACAACCAGGCCGAGGTCGATTTGGACAGCGCCGTCGCGCTCGCGCTGCTGCTGATCGTGGTGGCGGTGCTGGTGATCGCGGTGGCCCGGCCGCGCGCGCTGGAAGGTGTCCGGTCGTGAGCCTGCGAGCCGAGATCGAACTGGTCCGGGGCACCTTCGAGCTGTCCGTCGAATTCTCCGTCGAGGCGGGCAGCGTGCTCGCGATCCTCGGGCCGAACGGCTCCGGGAAGTCGTCCGTCCTCGGCTCGCTCGCCGGGCTGCTCGACCCGGGCCGGGCCCGGATCCTGCTGGCGGACCGTGTCCTGCGCGACGACCGGGTCGACCTGCCCGCGCACGCCCGCGCGATCGGCCTGCTCTCCCAGGATCCCTTGCTGTTCCCGCATCTTTCCGTCCTGGACAACGTCGCCTTCGCCCCGCGCTCGCGGGGGGAACGGCGGCAGCGGTCGCGCGAGATCGCACGCGAGTGGCTGGGTGAAGTCGACGCACTGGAGTTCGCCGACCGCAAGCCGTCGCAGCTGTCCGGCGGCCAGGCGCAGCGGGTCGCCGTCGCCCGCGCGCTCGCGGGTGACCCTGGCCTGCTCCTGCTCGACGAGCCGTTCGCCGCGCTCGACGTCGATTCCGCGCCGGCGATCCGGGGCCTGCTCCGGCGAGTGCTGCGCGCACAGCGGAACCGGGCCACCGTGCTCGTCACCCACGACCCGCTCGACGCGCTCGCCCTGGCCGACCACGTGCTGGTCATGGCGGCGGGCCGCGTCGTCGAGTACGGGCCGACGCGGGACGTGCTTTCCGCGCCGCGCACCGCGTTCACCGCGCGGATCGCCGGGCTGAACCTGGTCTCGGGACTCGCGGAGACCGACGGCCTGCGGACGCTGGAAGGCGTGCTCGTCGCCGGGATACCCGCCGACGGCGTCGTGATGGGCGAGCCCGCGGTCGCGGTGTTCTCGCCGAGCGCCGTCGCCGTCTACGCGGACGGCGGGAACGCGGGCAGCCCGCGTAACTCGTCGGAGGCCGTTGTCGGCGCGCTGGAACCACACGGATCAGTGATTCGGCTCCGAGCGGCGGGCCGGGGTTGGGCAAACGGGCTAACCGCGGATCTGACCCCCGCCGCCGTGGCCGACCTGGCGTTGGAGCCGGGCACGGCCGTCACCCTGTCGGTCAAGGCGACCAGCGTGGCAGTCCATCCGGCCGCTACTCTCGCCCCATGAGCGAGCCGCGCGAACCCAGGTGGACCTACCTGACCGACATGGACGGTGTACTGGTGCGTGAGGAGCACCTGATCCCCGGCGCCGACGAGTTCATCGCCGAGTTGCAAGGCAACGGCATCGACTTCCTCGTGCTGACGAACAACTCGATCTACACCCCTCGTGACCTGCGTGCCCGCCTCGAAAAGACCGGGCTGGACATCCCCGAGAAGTCCATCTGGACCTCCGCGCTGGCCACGGCGAAGTTCCTCGCGTCGCAGCGCCCGAACGGCTCGGCGTACGTCATCGGCGAAGCGGGCCTGACCACGGCGTTGCACGAGGTCGGCTACGTGCTGACCGAACGCGACCCGGACTACGTGGTGCTCGGCGAGACCCGCACGTACAGCTTCAGCGCCATCACCAGGGCCATCCGGCTGATCGAGGCCGGCGCGAAGTTCATCGCCACCAACCCCGACGCGACCGGCCCCAGTCTCGAGGGTTCGATGCCCGCCACCGGCTCCGTCGCCGCGCTGATCGAGCGCGCCACCGGCCGTTCGCCGTACTACGTCGGCAAGCCGAACCCGTTGATGATGCGGGGCGCGCTGCGCTCGCTCGGCGCGCACTCCGAGACGACGCTGATGATCGGCGACCGGATGGACACCGACGTGCACTCCGGCATCGAAGCCGGGCTCCAGACCATTCTCGTGCTCACCGGCATCTCGACCAGGGAGTCCGCCGAGCGCTACCCGTACCGTCCGACACTCGTGATCGATTCGATCGCAGACCTGGTCGGGCGTACTCGTGATCCTTTTGGGACGGTCTGATCATCGGTGGGGACGAGGAAAGGCTTATCGTCGAGTGATGGGTGAGGAGCAGGTCCCGTCGGAGGAGGCGGGCTCGACGTACGTCGTCGGCGACGTACACGGGCATCGGGATGGGCTGGCCGGTGCGCTGCGGGCGGAAGGCCTCATCGACGACGAGGACAAGTGGTCGGGGGGCAACGACAGCCTGTGGTTCCTCGGTGACTTCGTCGACCGCGGGCCGGATGGCATCGGCGTGATCGACCTCGTGATGCGGCTTGAGGAAGAGGCCGAAAAAGCCGGCGGCGAGGTGCACACGCTGCTCGGCAACCACGAAATCCTGTTGCTGGGGATGTACCACTTCGGCGACGAAGAGGTGCCGTCGGACTTCGGCCCGCGCAGCTTCGCGCGCAGCTGGGAGATCAACGGCGGCCTGCTCTCCGACCAGGACGGCCTCACCGACGCCCACATCAAGTGGCTGACGACGCGGCCGCTGCTGGCGCTCGTGGCCGACCACCTGCTGATGCACTCGGACACGATGGAGTACCTCGACTGGGGTTCCGACGTCGACGAGATCAACGCCGCCGCGCGCGAGGTGCTCGAAGGCGACGACATCTCCGAGTGGTGGGAAGTCTGGCGCCGGATGACCACCCGCTACGCCTTCCGCGGCCCGGACGGCCCGGAGATGGCGCAGCGGCTGCTCGACCAGCTCGGCGGCGAGCGGATCGTGCACGGGCACAGTGTCATCGCCGATCAGCTCGGCATCCACCCGATGCAGATCGAAGACCCGTTCCTGTATGCCGGTGGCAAAGCGCTCGGCATCGACGGCGGCCTGTTCGTCGGCGGGCCCTGCCTGGTCGTGCGGCTTCCCTGGGCGCCGGAGGACTGACGGCTAGGGAACTTCCACGATTTCGCGGCCCAGCGGCATCAGGGAGATCGGGATCATCTTGAAGTTCCCGACCCCCAGCGGGATGCCGATGATCGTGACGCAGAGCGCGATGCCGGTGAAGATGTGGCCGATGGCCAGCCAGATCCCGGCGAAGACGATCCAGATGATGTTGCCGAGCAGCGACGCCGCGCCCGCGTCACCCCGGTCCACGACGGTGCGGCCGAACGGCCACAGCGCGTAGTTCGCGATGCGGAACGACGCCAGCCCGAACGGGATGGTGATGATGAAGACGCAGCAGATCACGCCCGCGAGGCAGTAGCCGATGGCCATCCAGAAGCCGCACAGCACGAGCCAGATGATGTTCAGGATCAGGCGCATCAGACGTGCAGCTCCCCACTGGCGACGGTGACGGCTTGGCCGCCGAGATGGACTCGTTCGCCCTCGACGCTGACCTTGACGATGCCGCCGCGGGCGGAGGCCTGCTCGCCGACGAGCTTGGTGCTCCCGAGGCGTTCCGCCCAATACGGCGCGAGGGTGCAGTGCGCGGAGCCGGTCACCGGGTCTTCGTCGACACCGACCCGGGGGCCGAACACCCTGCTGACGAAGTCGATGCCCTCGACGTCGCCAGGGGCGGTGACGATCACGCATCGCGCGTCGAGCTGGGCGAGGGCGGCGAAGTCGGGCTTCATGCCGCGGACCTCCGCGGCGTCGCTCAGGACGATCAGGATGTCCGTCGACCCGCGGGCGACGAACCGGGCGCCGTCGATGCCGACGTCGACGGCCGCTTCGACGGGAACGTCGACGGGGAAGTCCATGGAGACCCAGCCGTCCTCGGCCATGCAGCGAAGTTCACCACTTCGGGTGGAGAAGATCCGGTCTCCGCCGAGCACGTGCGCCGTCGCGAGTGTCGCGTGCCCGCAGAGGTCGACCTCGGTCCGCGGGGTGAACCAGCGCAACGGCAACGCGCCGTCGCCGCCGATCTCCACGAACGCCGTCTCGGCGTGCTTGAACTCGGCCGCGACGGACTGCATCCACTCCGGCTCGGCCGGGGCTTCCAGCAGCACCACCCCGGCGGAGTTCCCGGTGAAGGCGGACTGGGCGAACGCGTCGACTAGGTAGAACCGCATGTCCCCCAACGTAGTGGTCAGCCCCCGATGATCGGCGGCGTGATCGCCTCGCCGTCCGGCCCGCGCTCCGGCCGGACCTCGAACACCTCTTCGGCGTCGATCTCGACGGGGATCTTGTTCTTGTGCTCCTTGTCCTCTTCCTTCTTCTTGCCCGCGCCGGCTCCCGCCGCGCCCGAGCCACCCGCGCCGGCGGCCTTGGCGCTGGCCGCCGTCGCGCCGCGCTCGAGGCGCTCGCTCATCGCGCCGCTGCCACTGCTCTTGCCGGCGCCCGGTTTGCCCTCGGCCTCGCCGGGAACGCCGCCGGGCTTGCCGCCCTTGTAACCGCCGCCCGAAACCCGCGAACCCGCGAACCCACTGCCCGCCCGGCCCGAACCCGGCCCCGACCGCCCGCGGGTGGTTTCCCCGCCCGCGCCGCCGGTGCCCTGGGCACCGGAAAGCATCGACAGATCCGGCGACATCCGCGGCCCGCCGCCACCGAACCCGCCGCCACCACCACGCACTCCGCCCGAAGTGAAGCCCGGCCCGCCGAACCCGGCGCCCGTCGACGATCCCGCGCCGACACTCGGCCCAGCGCCGGGCGCGCCACCCGATCCCGGAACCGACCCCGCACTGCCGGAAAACGGCGTACCCGCCCCGGAAAACGACGCTTGGCCAGCGCCAGGCGCCCCGCCATTGGTGCCCGCGAACCCGGGCCCCTGCGCCGTCCCGCCGACCACCGGCGCGTGCGCGCTGCTGGCGAACGTGCTGCCGTCGCTCCCGCCGAGCTGCGGAGGCGGTGTGTAAGTCGGCTGCGTGCCGGCCGTCGTGTGATAGGTGTTGTCGAGGTCCTGCATGACGCGGACGGCCTGGTCGTGCTCGGCTTGTGCCTGCTGCTGCCTGGCCGCGATCGCGTTCATCGCGTTCGTCCCGCCGACGAGGTCGCCGGACTGGAGCTGCTGCGTCGCCTTGTTCATCTCGGCGGCCTGGTCGAACCCGCTGGGCGGCGGCATGTACTTCTGCGCGTTGGCGGCGGCCGCGGCCTGCTGGGAGTATCGGTTGGAACTGAGCTGCGCGGCACTGCCGGACTGCTCGGCGTAACTCGCGGTGGCCTGGAAGAACCCGTGCGCCTGCTCCGCGGCCGGCCCCTGCCACTCGACCTCGGACGACCCCGCCGCGTCCGCCGCCGCTGCCGAGACGTCGGCCAGCCAGTTGCCCAGCTTGTTGGCGACCCTGCCCCGATCGTCGAGGCTCTCGGGACTCAAGTTCGTATTGACCATGTTGTACAACTCCTCGTGCGTGGACGAGGGGTAATGCTGGTCCGGCACCGGCGCGTCACCGCGCGTCGACTGGCCCTGCAACAGATGGTCACCCTGAGAGACGGAGTACTGCGAAGCGGCCTGCTCGGTCTGCCCGTCCACCCCGGCCCGGGCGTCTTCGCGGTCCTCACCACCGAAGTGGTTGGCCTGCTGCGCCAGCTTCTGGTGCGTCTCGCCGTAGTAGTCGCCTTCGTACTCGCGATGCCGAGGGCCGGTCATGAGGCGGGTCCGTTCAACTTGGCGATGGCCTGGCTGTTGTTCGACTCGGTCTCTTGGTAGTTCTTTCGGGCGATCTCCAGCGCCTCGCGGGCTTTTTCGAAGCCGTCTCGCATGAGCATGAGGTTCGGGATCAACGACTGTTCGTCACCATCAGCGACTTTGACGTTAAACTGGGCCACCTTGTACGCGTAGTCGCTCGACCCCATCTGGGCCTGTTCGGACAAGATCTGGACCTCACGTTTGATGGCTTCGTAGCCGTCAAGAAAGGTATTGCAGACGTTCCGGTAGCGGACGAGTCCCTCCTCATTGATGGCGAACCCTCCGCTTTCAGCAAGCGCTTTGAACTGCTGTGCTCCGGCGTTGATGCGTTCCGCATCGTTGGAGTTGAACGGCGAAGCCTCAGCTAGCCCGGCGAGAAAATTGGTCCCGGCGTCCCCTGCCGGAGGTACAGCAGGCGCTGGTCCCCCGAAGTGTGCTCCCGTGCCCATAGCCCCGCCTTCTGCCTCTGTTGACCACTCTGCGTTGCTGCCCATTCACTGTACTAGCGACGCTGGTTACTGTCAGGGTTTCGCAATGAACGTCCCAGCGCCTCAGTTGTTCTTCGGCAGCAGTGGTTCAACCTTGGTGGCAACGTCGTTGGCCAGTTGACAAGCCTCGTCGGTCGTCTTGGTCGAAGTATTCACGAGGACCAGCGCTCGTGAATTCGGTTTGACCTCCATCCTGACGTCACAGTCACCACGGTCACCCAACGCTTCGCGTTCCTGAATGGCGGCGCGATCGTTGACCGTGCCTGTCTGAGCTTTACTTGGATCGTCGACCCCTTGCTCCATGGTCTGTCCGTCTTGGAGCAAGACGGAGACACTTACGGCCTTGTCCGCCAGCGGTGCTGCCGCACATCCACGTTTGGAGTCGGCTGTGGTAGGCGTGCCGGAGGTGTAGCCCTGCCCGGCGAGAGCTTGGTCCAGGACCTTGCAAGGGTTCAGCCCGGCGAACGGGTTGGCGGCGCCGCTGGACGGAGCGGTCGAACGGGCACTCGTCCCCGTGCTCGGATCCGGGGTGGCATGTCCGCCGACACTGCACGCACTCAAAGCGGCGGCCGCGAGGCTGATCATGGCCAGAGGTACGAGACGGGCGCGGATCACGCCGCGACCACCTTGCGCGAGTCCGGTTGCCCCATCGGAGCGGGCGTCGGCAAGCCGCGTCTGCGGCCGGTCTCTCGCCACGGCATGACACCCTGGGGCACGGCACGCATCGGTGGAACCTCTCGTCGCAGAGCTACCTGAAGTCGTTCCAACAGCATAGCGACGCACTCGGTTGTTGTTGGGTGGCTGCGTTTTGCGGTCACGTGAGGACGTTCTGGCCCTTGTTCTCGGGAAGCAGCGGCTCAACGTCGTGCGTCGGCGATGGACTCGTGTAGCCAGCGGCGTAGGTGGGAGCCGTCGGAGGGCACGAAGCGGTAGCGCGTTTCGGCGACGGACAGTTGTTCGGTGAAGGTGAGGAATCGGCCGCCGTCGGTGTCGACGAACTGGACGGTGCCGCGCGGGTGGAGGGCGCCGGCGCCGGTGCGGACCGAGAGTTCGACGGTGCCGTGCCGGTGCAGGGGCCACGACGAGAAGCGGGCCAAGGCTTCTTTGTTCACCCGCTCGTGTGACGGCGCGGGGCGGCCGGGATCGGTTACGAGGCCTTCCTGGGATGCGGCGACGTCGGAGGTTGGCGGTTTCGTGCTGCTGGTGGTCACGACTTCGGCGAGGGGGACGGGGCCGTAGCGCGGGAGCATGCCGACGACCATGTTCACCAAGCGCTCCGCGCGTTCTTGCGCGAACAGGATGCAATCCTCGCCGTACTCCGAGAAGACGCCGAGGCCGTCGGCGGTGGTGGCGCGATAGAAGACCTGCCGCCCGGCTTCCAGTTCGACCGCGCGGACGATGAGCAGGACTTCGGGCTGGGTCCAGGCGCGCAGGGTGTCTTCGACGTCGAGGTCGAGTTTGTCCCCGCGGGCGAGGCCGCGTTGCCGCATCGACTCCCAGGCGGCGGCGTTGACCTGTTCGTGTTCGGTCACGGTGCGGCCGACACTGCGGATCTCGAACGGCTGCCAGTTCGGCGGCAGCCCCGCCCGCTCCACCGCGACCGGCACCTCGGTCAAGCCGAGGGAGAACTCTTCCGGCACCTCATGTCCCCTCGTCCCGACGACTGTGCGAGTCCGCCCAGCGAGGGTAGCGTGACCGGCGTCAACGACGTCGCTGTCCCGGGAGGCATCATGCCCGATTCACCTGCCGTTCCGAGTTACTCGTCGGGGATTTCACAGGCGCCGTTGCTCGGTGACACGATCGGGGACAATTTCGACCGTACCGCGCTCGCCTTCCCGGATCGCGACGCACTGGTCGACCGGGCGGCGGGGACCCGCTGGACGTACCGCGAGCTGGCGGCGGACGTCGACGCGCTCGCGCTGGGGCTGCTCGACCTCGGCATCGTCAAGGGCGACCGCGTCGGCATCTGGGCGCCGAACTGCGCCGAGTGGACGCTGACGCAGTACGCGACGGCGAAGATCGGCGCGATCCTGGTCAACATCAACCCGGCGTACCGGTCGCACGAACTCGAATACGTGGTGAAGCAGGCCGGTATCCGCGTGATGGTGGCCGTGGAGAAGTTCAAGACCTCCGACTACGCGGGCATGATCGAGCAGGCGAGGCCGAACGCGCCGATGCTCGAACACGTCGTGCTCATCGGCGGCGAGATCTGGAGTGCGTTGCTGGACAGGGGAAGGCAGGGTTCGGCGGAGCGGCTCGCGGAGAAGCAGGCGGCGCTTTCGGCGGACGACCCGATCAACATCCAGTACACCTCGGGGACGACGGGATTCCCCAAGGGGGCGACGCTTTCGCACCACAACATCCTCAACAACGGCTACTTCGTCGGCGAGCTGTGCAACTACACCGAGGCCGACCGGATCTGCATCCCTGTCCCGTTTTACCACTGCTTCGGCATGGTCATGGGCAACCTCGCGGCGACGACCCACGGCGCCTGCATGGTGATCCCGGCACCGGGCTTCGACCCGAAGGCCACTCTGGCGGCTGTCGCGGCCGAGTCGTGCACCTCGCTGTACGGCGTGCCGACGATGTTCATCGCGGAACTCGCCGACCCCGATTTCGACACCTACAACCTCTCGACGCTGCGGACCGGCATCATGGCGGGCTCGCCTTGCCCGGTCGAGGTGATGAAGCAGGTCATCGACCGGATGGGGATGACAGAGGTCTCCATCTGTTACGGGATGACCGAGACGTCCCCGGTTTCGACGCAGACGCGCGCGGACGACTCGGTGGATCGCCGGGTGTCGACGGTCGGCCGGGTCGGCCCGCATCTCGAGGTGAAGGTCATCGACCCGGAGACCGGCCTGACCGTCCCGCGCGGGGTGCCCGGCGAGCTGTGCACACGCGGGTACTCGGTGATGCTCGGTTACTGGGAGCAGCCGGACAAGACGGCCGAGGCCATCGACGTCGCGCGCTGGATGCACACCGGCGACCTCGCGGTGATGGACGACGAGGAGTACGTCAACATCACCGGTCGCATCAAGGACATGGTGATCCGCGGCGGGGAAAACGTGTACCCGCGCGAAATCGAGGAGTTCCTCTACACCCACCCGGACATCCTGGACGCGCAGGTGATCGGGGTGCCGGACGCGAAGTACGGCGAAGAGTTGATGGCGTGGGTGCGCATGAAGGACGGCGCCAGCCCCCTGACCGCCGAGAGCGTCAAGGAGTTCTGCGCCGGCAACCTCGCGCACTACAAGATCCCGCGGTACGTCCACGTCGTCGACGAGTTCCCGATGACGGTCACCGGCAAGGTCCGCAAGGTCGAAATGCGCACCACTTCGGTCACCTTGCTCGGGCTCGAAGAGGTCGCCGCGGCCAAACACGCCTGACAGCCACGGGTTCCGCGCCGCGATCCGGCGCGGAACCGTGGACAGGCCGTCAGCCCGCGGCGGTTGCTTCGGCGAACGCCTTGGCGTCTTCCTCGCCGAAGGTCTCCTCCAGTTGCTCCGGCGAGTAGTCCAGGTCGATCTGCTCGACCGGCTTGCCCCGCGCGGATTCGATGGCGCCGAGCCGGCGCTGGGCGCGGTCCGCGGCGTAGTTGACGAACTCCTCCGGCGCGATGCCGAAAGGGTGCTCGTCGAACTGCTGGTTCACCCAGCCGATCATGTTGAGCGCGATCGGCAGCAGCTCGGCCATCCGCTCCCCGACGATCTGCCAGTTCGAGTCGTCGGCGGCGACGTGGCGGCGGCAGGTGAAGGTGCCCCACGCCATGTGCCTGCGCTCGTCGTCACCGATGCGGCGGACGAGTTCCTGCATGCCGGGCATCATGTTCCGCTGGGTGCAGATCTTCTGCCAGGCGTAGTACCCGGTGAGCGCCAGGCTGCCTTCGATGACGTGGTTGTAGGTGACGCTCGCGCGGATCTGGTTGGCGGGACTGGGATCCGCAGCCAGCACCCCGAGCGAGTTCGGCAGCTCTTCGTAGAAAAGCTCGCGGTAGTAAGGATTGTCCGCGACGTACGGGTTCAGGTCTTCGGTGAGCCCGACGGCGTCCATCCAGCGGCGGAAGACCTCGGTGTGCTTGGCCTCCTCGAAGCAGAACTGCGTCAGGTACATCTCGTCGGCGAAGCGGCCGGTGGCGGACATGGCCTTCATGAACGGCTGGATGTCCTCGGTCACCGCCTCTTCCCCGGCGATGAACTGCGCGCAGAGGTGGGTCACAGACCGCTTCTGCTCGGAGTTGAGCGTGTGCCAGTCCTCGGCGTCCTGGCTGAAGTCGATGTCCGCGGGGTTCCAGAACTTCGCGTTGCCTTTGACGAACAGGCGGAGCGGGAACGAGTCCCAATTCAGCCCGCCTTTGCGCAGCGACTGGAAGCCCGTGCGTTGGTGGGTGACGGTACCGGTCATGTGTGAACCCCTCTTATCACTCCATTGTGGACAATTGCGCTAGGCGGCGAACGCGGCGATGGCGGGCGCGAGCACCGCGCACACCGAGTCGGCGGCCTCTCCGGCCGAATGGGTCCGCAGAACCAGGTGGCTCAGCGAAAGCCGGACGACGGTCTCGGCGAGCAGCGTGGCGGACGCCTCGCTGAGCCCGGGTTCGAAGTGGCGGTAGTGCTCGACGGCCAGCTCCGTGGCCGCGTGCAGGATCGGCGCGCCTTTGGTGGTCAGCAGGGGAAGCAGGTCCTCCCCGGCTTCGGTGCCCAGCGCCGCGGCGACGAGCCTGTTCTCCCGGCCGTGTTCGATGGTGAAGGTCACCGCGAGGCGGATCCCCTCCAGCAAGCAGTCCGCGCTGTCGAACCGCTGCCGGATCCCGTCCAGGAACTCCGACGTGGTGCGCAGCGCCACGGCCTGCACGAGCGCGGCCTTGTTGCCGAACTCGTTGTAGACGGTTTGCCTGCTCACCCCGGCGTTCGTGGCGACGTCGGCCATGCGCAGCGCGGCGTAACCGTGTTCGGGCAGACAGTCGGTGGCCGCGTCGAGGAGCGCCTCACGCAGGGACGCCTTCGTTCGTTCGCTGAAGCTGGTGATCTCGGCCACAACCTCAGCTTGACAGATATCGTGGACGTGTCAAGACGCTTGACCAATTAAGGTCAGATGTACAACGCCGATGGGTTACGGTGGCGAAATGGGGCTAACCGTGGGTTTCGACCTGGACATGACGTTGATCGACCCGCGACCGGGCATGATCGAGCTGCTCCGGGCGCTGGGCGCGGCTTCTGGGCTCGAACTCGACGGCGAGTACTTCGCCGCGCACCTCGGCCCGCCACTCGAACAAGGGTTGGCCGCGTGTGGCGCGCCCGCGGACCGCATCGGCGAACTCGTGGACCTCTATCGCGTCTTGTACCCCGGGGTTGTGGTGCCGCAAACGATTGCGTTGCCCGGGGCCGCGGCCGCGCTGCGGATCGTGCGTGAAGGCGGTGGCCGGACGGTTGTCGTCACCGGCAAGTACGGGCCCAACGCCGAGATGCACGTGAAGGCCCTGGGGTTCGAGGTCGACGTCATCGTCGGCGAGCTGTGGGCGACGGGTAAGGCGCAGACGCTGGTCGACCACCAAGCCGTCGCCTATGTGGGTGATCACGTTGGTGACGTCCAAGGCGCGCTGGCCGCCCGCGCGGTATCAGTCGGCGTCGAGACCGGCCCGTGCAGCCGCGCCGAACTGCTGGAGGCGGGCGCGGCGGTGGTCTTCGACTCGCTGGACGAGTTCCCGGCCTGGTTCGCCGCTACTTCCGTCGAGCTTCGCGAACGAGCGCGATCAGGCCCAGAGCCAGCCCCAGCGGGGTGACGACACCGGCCGCGGCGCTCAGCCAGACGGGTAGGTTCTGCAGGCCGGAGGCGAACATGACGAACACCGCCACCACGGCGGCCATGCCCACCGCGAACAGCCCGACACCGGCGCGCATGAGCATCGACTTGCGGGGAGCCGTGGGTTTGCCCGCCACGGGTCCGGGTGCCGCGGTCTCGGCCCGCGCGGGTTCGGTCGCCATGGTCACGAGGGTAGCTGCAGGTATGTGCTTCTCTCGACCATGTGTGGCGAGATAGGCTTGTCGACGCGCGTCCTGGGTACGCCCCTGGGCGCGTTAGTTGTGCACGACGTCCAGTCGGGCATGACCTGAGCAGGACACAGAGAGAATGGTGAGGGCAGTGCCGACCGGCAAGGTCAAGTGGTACGACGCGGAAAAGGGTTTCGGGTTCGTCACCCAGGATGGCGGCGACGACGTCTACATCCGGAAAGCCGCGCTACCGCAGGGCGTGGAAGGGCTCAAGGCCGGGCAACGGCTGGAGTTCGGTGTCGCCGACGGCCGTCGCGGTCCTCAAGCGCTCTCGGTCCGGTTGCTCAATCCGCCGCCTTCCGTGGTCGAGGCCCGCCGCCGCCCCGCCGAGGAGTTGCACGGCCTGATCGACGACATGATCAAGCTGCTCGAGATCAAGGTTTTGCCCGACCTGCGCCGCAACCGCTACCCGGACAAGAAGTACACGAAGCAGATCGCCGAGATCATGCGCGCGGTCGCCAGGGACATCGATCCCTAGCGAGGCGGGTTAAGCGGCGGCCGGGTCGACCTGGAGCGACCAGATCGCGCGGACGACGAGCTGCGGGTTCCCGGCCTGGTCGACGATCGGCTGGCCCGACGCGTCGGCCGCGTAGGCCGCACCCAGCTGCTGGATCTCCACCACGACCAGCTGATCGTCAGCGGCTGGCGGGGTCGCGGTGTAGGCGAGGGTTTTGCCGGAAGTGAAGGTCTGCTGCTTGATCGGCTGGAGTTCGCCCTTGGCGTTCGCGTACTGGACGTTGACGACCCAGGGCGTGTCCGCGACCTCCGAAGGCAGCGAAACCTGCACGGGCTTGCCGGGCCGCACCTTGAGGGTCGCGGCGCCGTCCGGGCTCTGCTCGCACTTGCGCACCAGCTCGTCGCAGTGGATCAGCGGCGGGCTGTTCACGGTGTGCCCGTCGGCGTAGAAGGTCACCTCCGGCGCGGCGGGTGCCGAACACCCTGCCAGCACGAAAGCACCGCCAGCGAGAAGAGCCAGAACACCGAGACGCCGCATGGCTTGAAGGTTACGAGCCCGTCCGCCAGCGCGAGTCAGCCGGGCCCCTCGGCGCGTCCTGCGCGGGGATCGGGCCGCTGTCGGTGCGGACCGGCCGCAGGGGCCGATCGCCGCCGAGGCCGGGGATGAGCGAGCTGCCGCGGCGCACGAGGAACGTCTGCGCGAACCCGATGGCCAGCAGGATCGACGCCACCAGGAAACCGATCCAGTAGGTCGGCGGTAGCAGCAGGCCAACGGCCCCGCCGAAGCACCACGCCATCTGCAGCACGGTCTCCGAACGCCCGAACGCCGACGCGCGCGACTCTTCCGGGACGTCGTCCTGGATCACCGCGTCGAGGCTGATCTTGGCCAGCGCGCTCGCCGTCGAGCCGACCAGGCCGACGATCGCGGCCGTCGCGAGGCCGGGGAAGATCACGGCCAGCACCGCCGCCAGCATCGCGGCGCCCACGGAGGCGAGCACGACCTCGTCCGGCTTCCCGAACTGCAACCGCGAGCCGAGCGTGTTGCCGACGAACCCGCCGACGCCCGCCGCGAGCCCGATTACGCCGAGCAGCAGCAGCTGCTTGAACGGGCTTTGCCCGGTGCCTTCGGTCTGCGCCTTGACCGCGAAGGCGGCGAACATCATCAGGAAGCCGGTCAGCAGGCGGATGGAACCGTTGCCCCACAAGGAGACGACGACCCGGCGGCCCAGCGGCTGCCGCTTCTTCTTCTCCGGGCGGGCCAGCAGCGAGGTCGGCACTTCGCCCTCGGTGACCTCCACCCAGGCCGGAATCCGCATCGACTGCACCGCGCAGACCACGCAGATCGCCGCGGTGAACCACAGCGCCCCGGCCGCGCCGAAGATGCCGTTGAACCCGCTCGCGAGCGCTCCGAAGGCTCCGGCCGCGGTCAGCCCGAAGACGGTCAGCCGGGCGTTGGTCTTCGACAGCGTGATGTCCGGTGGCACGACCCGCGGCGTCACGGCGGCCTTGAGCACGGTGAACGACTTCGACAGCACCATCATCCCGAGCGCCGCCGGGTACAGGCCCCAATCGTTGAAGTGCAGCGCCATCAACACGGCCATCAGCGCCTGACCGGCCGACGACACGCACATGGCGAGCCGCCTGCCACGCTGGATCTTGTCCAGCGCGGGCCCGATCACGGGCGCGACCAGCGCGAAGGGAGCGATGGTGATCAGCAGGTACAGCGCGACTTTTCCCTTGCTTTCACCGCTTGTCGCGGCGAAGAACAGGGTATTGGCGAGCGCGATGGCCATCGCGGCGTCGCTGGCGTAGTTGAGCATCACCGCGTAGGTGAGCGAAGTC
>Ga0247768_1000448_pt1 | contig 14957 bp, 17 predicted proteins | sample UWRJL016104C6_FD_179944 | JGI IMG/M metagenome (GOLD analysis project Ga0247768, IMG submission 179944) | Plant litter microbial communities from Arlington Agricultural Research Station in Wisconsin, United States - UWRJ-L016-104C-6 | ecosystem: Environmental > Terrestrial > Plant litter >... | reverse complement strand
CGCCGATGTCCAAAAAGGACAGCCGCCGGACGTCGCGGTGGTGCCGAGCCCCGGTGAGCTGTCCGGTTATGTCAAGAACGGTGACGTCCAGCCGGTGGACGACGTCCTCGGCGACCATCCCGAGAATTCGTACAGCCGGCAGTGGCTCGAGTTGATGAGACTGGGCCGGGACAAGGTCTACGCGGTCCCGGTGAAGACGGATCTCAAGAGCATCGTCTGGTACGACCCGGCGGCGTTCCCGTACCAGCCGCCGACGAGCTGGGAGCAGCTGACCGCGATCAGCGACGACCTCCGCGCGCACAGCCGGACGCCGTGGTGCCTCGGGATGGGGGCGACGCCGGTCTCCGGGTGGCCGGGCACCGACTGGATCGAGGACATCCTCCTGCACCAGTCCGGGCCGGTCATCTACGAGCAGTGGGCGTCGGGGAAACTGGCTTGGACGTCGGCCGAGGTCAAGCAGGCTTGGACGACCTGGGGCCAGGCAATCCAGGTGCAGGGCGGCGCACTCCCCGCACTGCTGACCAACTTCGGCGACGCGGGCAGGCCCATGTTCACCAACCCGCAGGGTTGCTCCCTCGAGCATCAAGGCTCCTTCAACGTGGGGACCTACAAGGCACTCTCCCGGAACGGGCAGAAACTGCTGCCAGGAAAGGACTTCAAGTACTTCCCCTTCCCGGCGCTCGCGCCGGCCGGCGACGGCTCCACCGAGGTGTCGGCGGACCTCGCGGCCATGTTCCAGCCCAGCGACGACGCGCGCGCGTTCATGAAGTACCTCGCCGGTGATGAGGCGCAACGGGCCTGGCCTTCGCTCGGCACCGCGTTTTCGGCGAACAACCAGGTGGTGCGGGACACCGCGAACCCGGTCTACACCGACGACGTCAGCAAGAGCATCGCGCGGAGCCTGACCTCGGAACACGCCCTGTGCTACGACGCGTCGGACCTGATGCCCGCGAGGATGAGCGACGCGTTCTCGCTCGCCGTGCTGGAGTTCCTCGGCAAGCCGGGGAGCCTGGATTCGCTACTGGGCAACCTGGACAAGGTCCGCGTCAACAGCCAGTCGAACGACCAGCTCGACGCCGCGTGCGGCCGATAACACCCCGACGACAGGAGGAGTCAACCCGTGGAGTTCGCCAGGTTCCCGCTCGAAAACGGCGGTTCGGTGACCATCGAGGTCGACGAACGGCTGGGCACGGTTCGCGCGGGCAAGGCCGCCGCGGTGGTCCAGGAGGTCGCCGAGTCGTTCGAACGCACCCTCGGCGAGGTGCGCGACGCCGCGTCCGCCGCGCTGGGCCAGTTCCGCTCGATGGCGCAGAGCCCGGACGAGGTGGAGATCAAGTTCGGGGTCAAGGTCGACGCCCAGGTCGGTGCCGTGATCGCGAAATCCGGCCTCCAGGGCCAGTTCGAAATCAAGCTGAAGTGGGTCCGGGACACCACCGCACCCGCCTGACGCCCAGCAGGGGCTCGCGTGGGGTCGTGAGTGTTTCGCGGGGTTCTAACCCCGCGAAACACTCACGACCCTGGCCGGGGAACGGGGGTCAGGTGGCTTGGGCGCGGAGGGTTTCGATGACGTCGTCGTCCCAGCGGTGGGTGCGGATCAGCCGGTAGCGCTCCCCGGCGACCCACATGTACGCCTCCGCCTCGGTCCGCTTGCCGACCAGGTCGGCCTGCCGCAGCATCTCCATCACCGGCTGGTACTCCTCGTCGTACCAGCGCCGGGCCACCGTCGCGCGGTCGAGGAACTTGGCTTCGTCCTGCATCAGCCGGAAGCCCCAAGCTTCGACGTGCTCGCCGAGTTGGGCGTAGCGCCAAGGGTCGGGCAGCACGATCGACGCGCGCGCGTGGCCGGTCAGCGGGACGCGCTCCAGGAAGAGCCGCCGGTAGTCCTTGACGATCAGGTCGCCCCGGTAGCGGATCCCGCGGGGGTCGAGCTTGGTCCGCACCTCGGTGACCCTGGCTTCGATCGAGGTCAGCCCGAGCGCGTGGGCCACCGAAACCCGGTGGTGGCCGTCGATGATGAAGTGCAGTTCGCCGATCCGGTACACCTCGATCGGCGGGATCTCCTCGCCGCGCCTGGCCGCGAGCGCGAGGCGTTCCCAGCGTTCCCGCACCCGGCCGGACGTCGGCCGGAACCGGCGGTCGAAGTCGCGCCCCCGGTCGACGCTGCCGACGATCGAGTCCAGCTTGATCACCCGCGAGCCGATCCGCTGCTCACCCTGGTAGCCGAGGGCGTCGACCACCTCGTGGAACGGGAGCATGATGTTGACGTCGTCGGGCTCGCCGCGCAGCCACTTCGCGAGCCGTGAGAGTACTTGGCTCCGCCGGGCGCGCAGGAAGTCGTGTTCGGCGTCGGCGCGGGGGAAACCGGTGTCCTTGCTCATCGCGTTCATAGCGCGAACTCCATGACCTGGTGGCCCACGACGTTGCGGAGCCTGGTTTCGCCGGCGGTGCGGTCGGGAACCGGTTGGCCGTGCGGATGGATGTGCCCGTGCAACAGCCATTTCGGCTGCAGCCGCTCGATGGTCCTATGTAGACATTCGAAGCCGCGGTGCGGCGGGTCGTCACGGTCGCCGAGGCCCAGCGGCGGCGCGTGGGTGAGCAGGACGTCGACACCGCGTCCGTCCTTGCGGCGCAGCCGCTCCGCCGCCCGCACGAGCTTGCGGGCACGACGGGCCTGCTGGCGTTCGGTCCACTGGTTCGGGCCGTCGTTGTAGCGGATCGACCCGCCGAGCCCGGCGACCCGCAGCCCGGCGATATCGACGACCCGGCCGTCCGCGTTGATCCCGCCCTGCGGGCCGGGCCAGGCGGCCGGGAAACCGTCCTTCATGGACAGTCCGCTGTAATGCTTGTAGCCGCTCAGATCGGGGTCGTGGTTTCCCGGGACGAACACACACGGCTTGTCGAGCGTGTTCGCCAGGAATTCCAGGTACTCGTACGGCAGGTCACCGGCGCCGAGCACGAGGTCGACCGAGTAACCGAGGACGGCCGCCGTCCACAGTCGCTCGTCGACCTCGTCGGAGACCACCAGCGCTTTGGGCATGGGCCCAGCTTACGGCGCGGGCGTTCACTTCACGCCGTGCGCGAACCCCGGATCCTTCACGATGATGGCGACGATGATGAAGATCCAGGCGAGGGTGAGGGCGAGCGCCCAGAACTTGAGGTTGGTCAGCAAACGTGTCATGACAAAACTCCCGTACCTCGGGTGGAAGGAAAAAGAACCTGGCGCGCCGGAGCGCTAGAGCCACTGATTCCTTTTGAATATTCGGTAGAGGAGGAGGCAGATGCCCAGGATCACGGCCACCGCGAGCGGATAGCCGAATTTCCAGTGCAGCTCGGGCATGTAGTCGAAGTTCATCCCGTAGATCCCGGCGAGCGCGGTCGGGACGGCGATCATCGCGGCCCACGCGGTGATCTTGCGCATGTCGGTGTTCTGCTGGAGCGTGATCTTCGCCAGCGTCGCGTCGACCAGCGTGGTCAGCAGCTCGTCGAAGTTGACGACCCGCTCGGAGACGGTCGCGAGGTGGTCGTCGACGTCGCGGAAGTACGAGCGGACCTCGTCGGGCACCAGCCGCGTGTACCCCTCGGCGAGCCGCTGCAGCGGTACCTTGAGCGGCATGACCGCGCGCCGCAGCTCCAGCACCTCGCGTTTCATGAAGTAGATCTGCTCCGCGCTGACCTGCGAGCGCGGCGCGAAGACCTGCGTCTCCATCTCGTCGATGTCGGATTCGATCCGGGTGGTGACGTCGAGGTAGTGGTCGACGACGTGGTCGGCGATCGCGTGCAGCACCGCGGCCGGGCCGAGGATCAGGCGCTCGGGCTCCTCGTCGAGGTCCTGGCGCAGCCTGGCCAGGCCGGAGTGGTTGCCGTGGCGGACCGTGATGACGAAGTCGCGCCCGAGGAACACCATGAGCTCACCGGTCTCGACGATCTCGTTCGCCGTGGTCGGGGACTCGTGCTCGACGTACCGGACGGTCTTGACCACCATGAACAGCGTGTCGTCGTAGCGCTCCAGCTTGGGCCGCTGGTGGGCTTCGAGCGCGTCCTCGACGGCCAGTTCGTGCAGCCCGAAGGTCTCCGCGATGCCCTGGATCTGCACGGCGTCCGGCTCGTGCAGTCCGATCCAGACGAAGCCCTCGCGGCGCTTGCGGACCTCTTTGATCGCTTCGGAGTGCGTCCAGCGGCCGGGCAGGCGGTTGCCTTCGACGTACACGCCGCAATCGACGACATAGGCCGACAACGGCACCGGGATCGGATGTTCGGTGGCGGTGTTCTTGGCGCGGCCGTTACCCCGGCCGCGAAGGCCACCGAGCGAAGGAACTACAGGCATGGGTTCTCCTGGGCGGATCGTCGTGCGTGATGGTGCGCAAAGACGACGTGCCGGGAGGGAGGGAACTCCGCTCCGGCACTACCAGCGTTCCCGGCCCGCTCGGGCCTTACCTCGGGGAGGCGGGACCGGCCGGCTTGGTGGGAACGCTGGGACTACTAGGAAGCGGACTATCGCCACTACTCATCTTGGGTTCCTCACCTCCTTCGGCCGATCTGCCACTGTCCACTCACGGGGTGCTGTTTTTCACAACCCGGCACTCCCGGAGTGGTGATGCTCGCGTTGACGCGCTGACACCAATGGTTGAGGGTACTCCTCAAGATGTACGGATGTCCGGCCACCTTCGGCGAAGTTTCGTGACGAGGAGGATTTGTGCAGTTCGGGCGGTATTACGAAGAGTTCGAGGTCGGCGCGGTCTACAAGCACTGGCCGGGCAAAACGGTCACCGAGTACGACGACCACCTCTTCTGCCTGATCACCATGAACCACCACCCGCTGCATCTCGACTCGCACTACGCCGGGGAGACGACGGACTTCGGGAAGAACGTGGTGGTGGGCAACTACGTCTACTCGCTGCTGCTGGGCATGTCGGTGCCCGACGTCTCCGGCAAGGCCATCGCGAACCTCGAGGTCGAGTCGCTCAAGCACGTGAAACCGACCTTCCACGGCGACACCATCTACGGCGAGACCGAGGTGCTGGACAAGACGCCGTCGAAGTCGAAGGACGACCGCGGGGTCGTCTACGTCGAGACGCGCGGCTACAAGCAAGACGGCACGATCGTGTGTGTTTTCCGGCGCAAGGTGATGGTGCCCAAGCAGTCGTACGGCGACGCGCGCGGCGGGGAACAGCCCGGCCGCCCGGTCCCGCACGCATAAGGAACGGTCCGAGCCGGGGGAAGGTGGGCAAGTGGCGTTAGGCCTCGAAGAGATCAAGCGGCGGCTGCGGGTTTTCGCCGAGACGGAGGCGGCGGGGAACTCGCCGTTGTACGAGCACCTGACCGCGAAGGCCGCCGAGGACGACGAAGTCGCCGGACTGCTGACGTCGGCGGCGGACGCCGAAGCCCGCGGCACGCTGTTCATGGCCGCCGCGCACCGGCTGATCCAAGCCGACCCGATCCACCCGCTGTCGCGGTATTTCCCGTCGCTCGGCGGTTTCGACGGCGTCGACAGCGAGACGTGGCCGATGTTCCGCGAGTTCCTGCTGAGCCGCGAGGACAAGGTCCGCGCGCTCATCGCCGGCCGGTACACGCAGACCAACGAGGTCGGGCGGGCGACGCTGTTCTACCCGGCGCTGTCGATCGCGGCGAAGGAGACGGGCGGCAAGATCGCGCTGCTCGAAGTCGGCTGCAGCGCCGGTTTGCTGCTGGGGATGGACAAGTTCTCCTACCGCTACCAGTGCGACGGCGGCGAGCAGCTCTCGGCGGGCCCGGCCAAGGCGGCCGTCGGCCTGCACTGCGCGCTCGACCTGGCGCCGGGCGCGGTGCTGCCCAAGCTGCTCAAGAAGCTGACGATCACCGCGCGCGCCGGGCTCGACCGCGCGCCGGTGGACGCCGGTGACGAGGACGAGCTCGCGTGGCTCGAAGCCTGCGTGTGGGCCGACCAGCCGGACAGGAGCCGCCTGCTCCGCACGGCCGCCGCGGCGCAGCGCAAGTACGTGCCGGAGCTGATCACCGGCGACGCGGTGGACGACCTCGCCGCGGCCGCGGCGACGCTGCCCGACGACGTCCCGCTCGTGGTGCTGACCAGCCACGTGCTCACCTATCTCGGCGATCGGCGGCCGGATTTCCTTACCGCGTTGCGGAAACTCGCCGGGGAACGCCCACTGTGGTGGGTCAGCAACGAGTCGTACAAGGCGGGCCTGGAGTACGTCCTGCCCGGCCGGGACGACCTGGTGAACCCGGCGAAGGTGACGTCGGTGCTCGGGCTGGTCCGCTGGCACGACGGGGAAGCCGATGCCCGGGCCCTCGCCCGCACGGACCCGCACGGCCACCGGATGACCTGGCTGCCCGCCTGACCTCGCCAGGAGGGTGGCGTGGAGCGGAAGCCGGGACGACGATGTGGGCATGCGCGAAGACACGTGGTTCACGCCGCTGACCCCGCTGGCGTTCCTGGAGCGTTCGGCGGGGGTCTTTCCGGAGAAGACGGCGATCGTCTACGGCGAACGCCGGATCGGCTACCGCGAGTTCGCGGCCGGGGCGACCCGGCTGGCCAACGCGTTGCGGGCGAGCGGTGTCGAGCCCGGCGACCGGGTGGCGTACCTGCTCCCGAACATCCCGGAGATGCTCATCGCGCACTTCGGCGTCCCCCTCGCGGGCGCGGTGCTGGTCGCGGTCAACACGCGGCTCGCGGCGGCGGAGATCCGCCAGATCCTGGCGCACTCCGGCGCGAAGTTGCTCGTCGTCGACGCCGCGTTGCACGGGTCCGTCGCCCCCGACCTGGGTGTCGAGATCGTGACCGTCACCGATCCGGCCTCCGGCGCGTCGCCTTCGCCGTCCGTCGGCGGCGTCTCGTACGAGGAACTCCTCGCGCGCGGCAGCGACGACCCGCTGCCTTGGAGTGTCGACGACGAGCGCTCGACGATCTCGATCAACTACACCTCGGGCACGACCGGCAAGCCCAAAGGGGTGATGTACCACCATCGTGGCGCGTACCTGAACTCGCTCGCCGAGATCATCCACTCCGGCCACACCCCGGAGTCGCGCTACCTGTGGACGCTGCCGATGTTCCACTGCAACGGCTGGTGCACCACCTGGGCGGTGACGGCGATCGGCGGCACCCACGTCTGCCTGCGCGCGGTCGACGCGGCCGAGATCTGGCGGCTGCTGGGTGCCGAGCGGATCACGCACCTCAACGGCGCGCCGACGGTGCTGGTGACGATCGCGGCCCACGAAAGCGCCAAGCCGCTGGCTCGCGAGGTCGTCGTGACCACCGCGGGCGCGCCGCCGAGCCCGACGGTCATCAAGCGGATGTCCGCGCTCGGCGCCCGGCTGGTCCACGTCTACGGGCTCACCGAGACCTACGGGCCGTACACGGTCTGCGAGTACCAGGACGGCTGGGCGACGCTCGACATCGAGGCGCGGAGCAGGCTTCAGGCCCGCCAAGGCGTCGGGATGATCGTTTCCGACGGTGTCCGGGTGGTCGACGACGAGATGAACGACGTCCCGCGCGACGGCAGGACCATGGGCGAGGTGGTGATGCGCGGTAACAATGTGATGTCGGGCTATTTCGCCGACCCCGAAGCGACCGAAACGGCGTTTCGCGGGGGCTGGTTCCACTCCGGTGACCTCGGGGTCCACCATCCCGACGGCTACATAGAGTTACGCGACCGGGCCAAGGACATCATCGTCTCGGGTGGCGAGAACATCTCGACGATCGAGGTCGAAGCGGCGATCGACTCGCATCCGGCGGTGCTGGAGGTCGCCGTCGTCGGGGTCCCGGACGACAAGTGGGGCGAGCGGCCGAAGGCGTACGTCGTGCTCAGGGCAGGGGCGTCGCTCGAGGTGGACACGCTGCTCGACCACGTGCGCGAGCGGATCGCTCGCTACAAGGTGCCCGGCGCGGTGGAATTCGTGGCCGAGCTGCCGAAGACCTCGACCGGGAAGATCCAGAAGTTCGCGCTTCGCGAGCGGGATTGGGCCGGTCGCGTCAGCCGTGTCCAGGGTTGAGCCACCCGGCTAGATCCTGGGCAGCGCGCCCCACCCGGTCAGGATGTCGAGCAGGCTCTCGGTCAGGGCGCCGGCCTGGTGAAGTTCCAGGAAACCGGCGTGGTCGACCCAGCGGGCGTCGGTCGCGTCGTCGCCCGCGCGCAGCGTGCCGCCCGCGACCGTGCACGCGTAGTCATAAATCGCGTACGGCCCGCGTACCAGCGTTCCGGTCAATGTGCCTGGAATCACGTCGAGCCCGGTCTCTTCGAGCATCTCCCGGATAATGGCCTGTTTGTCTGTTTCACCCGGTTCGACCCGGCCGCCGGGGATGGTCCAGAGTCCACGACCGGGTGCATTTCCGCGCCTGATCAGCACCAGCCGGCCCGCCGGATCGTGCGTGATTCCGCCGACACAACGCACTGTGCCTGGGCTAATCCTCGACATGGGCCGAATGCTAACCGGTGGCTACGCGACACCTGTCGTCCTGTACACAGAGAGTAGCCGTGCGATACACTCGGGATCGCCCACTGACCCAAGTGCGGGACATTCCTCCCACACCTGACCGCAGTGCGGTACAAAGTGATTTGTCAGGTTGGCCGCGAAATTTAGTGACCTAAGAGACGGGGATTGATCGCTGTGAACGCGAAAAAGCTTGCGACATTCGCTGGTATCGCGTTGGTGCTCTTCTTCGTGATCGCACAGCCAGGGCAAGCGGCTGGGCTAGTCACCAACATCATCAGCTTCCTCCGAGACGCGGCCGAATCGGTCATTTCCTTCGTCAGCAACGTCTTCAATGGCTGACACCGGTTAGTCTGAAGGAATGTTCGCGCCGCGCGATCCCGACGAGTATCTGCTCGACACCGAGCGACGGGTCATCAGGATCCGTCGCCACTGGGCCGTGCTGCTCTGGGACACCTTCGAAGCCGCCGCCCTGCTCGCGATCTGCGTGCTGGTGTCGTACCTGCTACCGCCGTCGCTGTGGATCGTGCAGAACGTCCTCTGGTACGCGGCACTCCTGGTGATCCTCCGCTTCGCCTACAAGGTGATGGAGTGGTGGGTCGAGCGCCTGGTCGTGACGGACAAGCGGTTCGTGATGACCACCGGCGTGTTCACCACCAAGGTGCTGATGATGCCGATCAGCAAGGTCACCGACCTCACCTACGAACGCACGGCCACCGGCCGCATGGTCGGTTACGGCACGATGGTCGTCGAGTCCGCCGGGCAGATCCAGGCGCTGAACAAGATCGACTACCTGCCCCGGCCGGAAGAGTTCTACGACACGATCTCCGAGCTCGTCTTCGGCGACAAGACCAAGCAGGCCGAGCGGTTCTCGATGATCAAGGCTCAGCGAGCCGCCCGCGGCAAGAAGGCCGTCGGCTAGCTCGCTGGGGCTCGTGCAGTCAAGGCGGTCCATTCCGGCGGGAGTTCCCGCTGGTCCCGCCGGTCCCGGGGTCGCTGTGATCTGGCGCATCATCCAGAATGGACGCAATGCGCATCGATCTGCACACCCACTCCGCCGCTTCGGACGGTACGGACTCGCCTGCCGGGCTGGTAGCCGCCGCCGGACGGGCCGGTCTCGACGTCGTCGCGATCACCGACCACGACACCACGGCTGGGTGGGCGCAGGCTTCCGAAGCGCTGCCCAGCGGCATGACGCTGGTGCCCGGCGCCGAGCTGTCCACCATCTCCGTCGACCCGCGGACCGGGCGGCGCGTCAGCGTCCACCTGCTCGCGTACCTCTTCGACCCGGCTTCGGCGGCGCTGGTGGCCGAGCAGAGCAGGCTGCGCGCGGAGCGGCGTGAGCGGCTGCGGGCGATGGCCGAGCGGATGGCCGAGGACGGCCTGCCGATCGACCCCGACGAGGTCATGGACGCGCTGCCCGCCGACGCGCCGGCCGGGCGTCCCCACCTCGCGCAGGCGCTCGTCCGCGCGGGCAAGGTCGTCGACGTCAACCAGGCCTTCGCCGAATACCTCGGCAACGGCCGCGGGTACTACCTGCCGCGGCAGGACACCCCGGTCGAGACCGCGATCCGGATGATCGCCGACGCCGGCGGCGTGACCGTGATCGCGCACCCGTTCGCGTTCTCGCGCGGCGCGACAGTCACGCCCGAGGTGCTGGCGGATCTCGCCACGAGCGGGCTGACCGGCGTCGAGGTCGACCACCCGAACCACGAGGAAGCGACCAGGGTGGAGCTGCGCGGCCTCGCCGGCGAACTCGGCTTGCTCATGACCGGCTCCAGCGACTACCACGGCACCAACAAGAGCATCCCGATCGGCGCGGAGACCACCGATCCGGAGCAGTTCGAAGCCCTCGTCGCGCGCGCGACCGGCTCCAAGCTCGTGGTGCGCTGAGTTGGCGCTCGCCGATTTCTTCGACGCGAAACTGTTCATGAGCGCGACGATCACCCTCGTTGTCATCATGGACCCGCCCGGCACGGTGCCGGTGTTCCTGAGCCTCGTCGGCCGCAAGCCGGTGGCGGCCCGGGCGCGCGCCGCGCGGCAGGCGGTGCTCGTTTCGCTGCTGGTGATCACTTTGTTCGCCGTCGCCGGGCAGGCGATCCTGGCGTACCTGGGGATCGGGATCCCGGCGCTGCAAGGCGCGGGCGGCCTGCTGCTCCTGCTGATCGCGCTGCAACTGCTGACCGGCAGCTCCGGCAGCGAGGCCGAGGCCACCGAAGACGTCAACGTCGCGCTGGTCCCGCTCGGCACCCCGCTGCTCGCCGGTCCCGGCGCGATAGCCGCGACGATCGTCTTCGTGCGCCAGGCCGACGGCCACATCGGTGCCTACATCGCGCTGGCGCTCGCCATCGTCACCGTGCACTTCGTGCTCTACACCTGCATGCGGTACTCGGGTGTGGTCATCCGGCTGATCAAGGAAAGCGGCATCACCCTGCTCGCGAAAATCGCCGGCCTGCTGCTCGCCGCGATCGCCGTCGAACTCGTCGCCAACTCCGTGCGAGGCTTTGTCTCCGGCGGCTAGTCCGGCGGGCGAGTGCGATCCACGCACGTGTGTGTGCAGTCCATGGACACGTCTGTGCAGTTCACGCACCTGTGTGGGCAATCCGTGTACGGGATCGCGCGGAGTGCGCACGGGAGTCATTGACGAACTGTCGGACCGGGTGCGTAGCGTGGTCGCATGTCACAGATGGGGTTCGATTTCGGCGTCGAACAGCCGCGCAAGCTGGTGAAGGTTTCGCCCGCCAGGCTGGCCAACTTCCAGGACTGCGCGCGCCGGTATCGCATGACGTATTTGGACCGGCCGACGCCGCGGCGTACCGGGCCGTGGGCGCACAGCACGCTGGGAGCGGTGGTGCACAACGCTTTGCGCGCGTTGTTCGACCTGCCCGCGGCCAAGCGGCAGCCGGCCCGCGCGGCGGCGCTGGTCATGGAGCACTGGAAGGACGCGGGGTTCGCGGATTCGGTGCAGGCGGGCCGTTACCGGGGCCGCGCCAAGCGGTGGGTGAGCGAGTACGTCGAGCGGAACGACGTGAGCATGGAGCCGGTCGGCCTGGAGCGCTGGGTCGCCGCGCCGATCAGCGCCGTCGCCGGGGCGCCGCCGTCGGTGATCATCGAAGGCCGCACCGACCGCATCGACGAGCGTGACGGCGAACTGGTCATCATCGACTACAAAACGGGCCGTCACACGCCGGACGAATATGACGCGCGTAGTTCACAGGCGTTGGCGCTGTACGCGCTCGCGGCGTCCCGCACCTTGCGAAAGCCTTGCCACACCGTCGAATTGCATCATCTGCCCAGCGAAACCATCGCCGCCGCGGAGCACACGGACGAGAGCCTGCGCCGTCAATTGGCGCGTGCCGAAGAGACCGCTGAGGATCTTCGGCTGGCAGCGGATACCCTTGCGGCCGGCGGGGACGCGCAGGAGCTGTTTCCGGTGAACACCGGCAAACACTGTTCGTGGTGCGACTTCCGGCCCAGCTGTGCCGAAGGGCAGCAGGCCGCGCCACCGGCACAGCCCTGGGATTTGCTGGCACCGTAAGAAGATTGGACACGACGGTTTTGTCATCCGAGACCGGGGAACTCAACACGGTTCCCTTGCCGACGCCGGAAGATCCTCCGGGCGAGGGCCGTGCGCGCGGCCGGTGGCTGCGCGGGTTCACCGGTTCGCTCGCCGCCGGGCTGGTCGTGCTCGCCGTCGTCGTGCTGGGCGCGGGCGTCCTGGGTCTTGTCACCGGCGCTCCGGGACCCGGGCTGTTCCTGCTGATCGGCCACCCGGTCGCCGCGATCCTCGCCCTAGCCGCGCAGCGCGTGGCCGACCGGAAACGCGGCTTCGCCGCGGGCGCCGGGATGACCGCCGTCCTCGTGATCACCGGCCTCGCCCTCTGGCTCCTCTGGCTGACCTAGCCAGCGGGCCCGGCGTGCTATGAACGGACCGTTCCTCTCAAAAAATGAGATGAACGGTCCGTTCATAGCACGTCTGAAGTATCCGAAGCGCGCGAAGTGTCCGAGGTGGGTGTTAGAGCCAGGAGCGCCAGAGCGGGAGCAGGACCTCCAGGAGGCCCGCGGGGTTCTCGGTGTTCGGCGAGTGCGCGGCGTCCTTGACCAGGGAGAACGGCGCGTTCAGGCGTTCGGCCATGTCACGCTGCTCCGGCACGCTCCACGCGTCGTCGTTCTCGCCCGCGACCACGGCACACGGAAGGTCGAGCTTTCCCAGCTCAGCGGTCAGATCCGGTTCGTTCCGCAGGCCGTGTGCCATGCCGAGCAGCCCGGACGCGGTGGACGAGATGAACCGCTGGCGGAAGAAGTCCTTGAGCTCCTGCGGCAGCGCCACCCAGCCCGGGAAACGTGCGCTGAGCGCGGCGCGGACGTCGTAGGCGGCCTCGATCCCATTCTCCCGCAGCAGCGGCTCCCCGACCTGCAACGCCTGCAGCCGCGGCCCGACCGGCAGGTGCCGAGGGCCGCTGTCCATCAGCGTCAGCCCGGCCACGGGCGCGCCGGTGAGCGCGGCCCGGCGTGCGACGAGGCCCCCGTAGGAGTGGCCGAGCAGCACCACGGGACGGCCGTCGGCCGCGAACTGCTTGACGAGGTCCGCGACGATCTCGCCGAGTTCGGCGGGCGAATACGCGGAGTCGTTGTCGGGTCCGGGTGATTCGTACTGACCCGGCAGGTCGATCGCGATCGTCTCGAAACCACCCGCGGCGAGGCTGTCGAGCAGGGGAGCGAAGTCCTCTTTCGACCCCGTGTAGCCGGGAACCAGCAGGGCGACGGCATCCGCGGGCCCGGCCGTCCGCAGCGCGGCTATCGGGCCGTGCGGGCCAGGCAGGTCGACGCGCGCCGCCCTGTGCCCCGACAGCTGCGAAGGGCGGCCGTGCTCGGTGATGCTCATGGTTCCGTTCTACATCAGCGCGGCCAGCGTCGCCCCGCGCTGCTCAAGCAGCATCGGGCCGATGGTGCCGAGTTGCACCGGCCCGGCGTAGCCGTGCCTGTCGACACCGACTGTCCGGATCGTCGAGCCGTCCAGTTCGTTCAGCACCGCGAGCCCGCCGGGGATCGGGATCACCAGCTGGTGGGCGAAGCTGATGCCGGGGCCGGCCGTGTTGTTCAGCGTCCAGCGCGGCGCCAAGTCCTCAAGGGAGAGTGCGACGGTCTTCGAGCCGGTGAACCAGTACACCGACGTCGTCGTGATCGTTGTCGTCTCGACACCGCCGGGCGGGTCCTGCGCGAGGTCGGCGGCCGGGAGGTCGAGGGGGTACGCCGCGCGCTGGTTGCCGTCCGCGCCGTAGATCACCAGCAGCTTCTGCTCGGGCAGCGCGACGGCGGAGAACTCGCCCGACATGGCGACGAGCTTCGCCGAGCGACCGGCCAGCACCGAGCTGAACACGGGCTTCGGCTCGTCGGCTTCGTCGCCGGAGGACTTGTAGACGGTCAGCCTGTCGGCCGGGTCACCCGGGCAACGCTCGATCACGCCGACGTTGCCCGCGGCCACCGCGACGGTGCCGTACGAGCACTGGATGCGTGGCTGCACGTCCGGCTTCACCACGGCCTTGACGTCGCCGTACTGCATGCTCTGGACGAGGTCGTCACGCCACGAGTCGAGCAGCTTCTTGCCGGTGGTCGTGACGTGCGCGCCGTCGGTGATCAGGCGCGTGCCAAGCTCGGCGTCGCCGTTGCGCTGCGCGGTCCGGCGGCCGGTGGCGGGATCGAGCTGGGTGACCTCGCTGCAGCCGCGTTGGTTGTCGACGCCGTCCTTGCGGTAGACGGCGTTGACCTTCGCCCACGCCGCCGCGACCGTGCACAGCGGCAGGTCGCGGGTGTAGTGCCAGCTGATCTTGCCGGTGAGCGGGTCGCGGCCGGCCACCTCGCCGCCGTCCGCTGTCACCACGGTGTTGCCTTCGGCGATCGGGACCGGGGCGGCCGCGCTCGCGGCCTGCCAGATTTCGGTCATCGAGCCGGGCACCGTGCCGGGCGGGGGAGGCACTGTCGGGCCAGCGACGGACTGCTGGTCCGTCGTGGCCCTCGAGTCGCTGTTCACCCAGACGAGCGAAGCGGCCAGGAGGAACGCCACCGCTATCGCGACGGCGAACACCTTGTCCCGCCTGCGGTTCCACGCCGCGTCCTTGAGCCGGGGCTCCGCGTTGTGCTTGGGCGCGGATTCGACCGGCGGCGGGGCGGCGAGCACGTCCTCGGCTCCGAAGCTCGTTTCCGAGCCCGCCTCCCTGCGATGCCGCCCAGCGTCATCGGGCTCGCTCACGTGCGCTACTCCTGCTTTTTGGCCGGTGTCTCGCGCTCAGTCTGCCGAAGCCGGTGTATCAGCCGTGTTTGCACCCACCGAATTGGCCGGCGCGGCCGCTCCGCCGGAACCGCCACCGGACCGGCGGCGGCGACGGCGGGCGGGACGCTCGGAGTTGTCACCGGCCTCCTTCTCCACCGGGCCGCCGGACGCCTCGGCGTTCGTCGGGCCCGCGTTGGCCGCGCCGCGGGTGCGGCGCCTGCTGCGGCTCCGGCCACCTTCGGCGGACTGCTCGGGTGCGGCG
>Ga0247768_1000446_pt1 | contig 15021 bp, 13 predicted proteins | sample UWRJL016104C6_FD_179944 | JGI IMG/M metagenome (GOLD analysis project Ga0247768, IMG submission 179944) | Plant litter microbial communities from Arlington Agricultural Research Station in Wisconsin, United States - UWRJ-L016-104C-6 | ecosystem: Environmental > Terrestrial > Plant litter >... | reverse complement strand
AGTAGCCGAGCTGAAGCCATTGCTACGTCGAAGGTGACCGAGGCGGCGGCCTGGGGCTCAAGGTCGACCCGGGCGAACCCGATGAGCTGTTGTGCCGGGCGGGTGAGCCGGGGTGCGGTGACCGACGCGTAGAGTTGCACGACTTCTGTTCCCGCCCGCTGCCCGGTGTTCGACACCGTCAGCGTCATGGTCAAATGATCGTCACCGGTTACCTGCGTTCGGCTGGGCTTCAGGTCGCCGTACTCGAAGGACGTGTAGCTCAGGCCGTGCCCGAAGCAATAGAGGGGAGTGGTCGGGAGGTCCACGTAGCCCCGGTATTGCTCGACGTCCCCACGCCGGTATCCGCTGCCGTGTTTTTGCCCCGCATAAATGGGTACCTGGCCGGTGGCGCGCGGAAGGGTATAGGGAAGCTTCCCGCTCGGGTTCGTCAGCCCGGCGAGAGCCGAGGCGATCGCGCGGGGGCCGTACGGGCCGGGGTAGTAGGCGATCAACAGTGCGCTCAACAGGTCGTCCACGTCGGCCAAGCCGTACGGGCGTCCCTGGTAGACCACACCGACACAGGGCGTACCGGTGGCGGCAACGGCTCGCACGAGTTCGACCTGAGGTCGGGACAGGCTGATGTCGGCGGCGTCGGTGGCTTCACCCTCGGTGATCCGGTGAGCGAACCATCCTGCGCGACCACCGATCGCGAGAACCACGAGATCGGCCTCCCGTGCCGCAGTCACCGCGGATTCGATGTCCTGTGGGTCGTCTTCCAGAACACCCACGCCTCGGACTACCTGCACATTGGCTTGCGGCATCGCCTCTCGGACGGCCTGGGCAAGATCGGCCGCATCATGCTCATGTCGCACCAGCGCGTCGGTGTCCAGGGCAGCCAGCTTCGCAGCCTCTGCTGCCAACTGCTCCTTGAGCTCAGCTGGAATTTCGGCCATGGATTCGATGCCTGCCATCGTCGATTGGCCGGTCATCAGGGCCTTGACCATGTCGAGGTGTGCCGGGTGTGTGTATGCCGCGAAGTTGACGATCGCCGAGTCGGCGTGCGGACCGATCACGGCGATGCGCTTCGTGCCGCTCGCTATCGGCAGGATTCCGTCATTCTTCAGAAGGGTGACGGACTCGTCGGCGAGCCGGCGTGAGAGGTCCCGTCCCTCGCTGGAGATGGCGCGCAGGACGATAGGTTCCTCAGTGACATAGGGATTTTCGAACAGTCCCAGCTTCGCCTTCGAGATGAGGACTCGGCGCACAGCGTCATCAAGGACGTCGCGTTGGACGCGCCCGGCCGCGACAGCTTCTTCCAGGACTGGACCGAAACTGACGACTGAGGGCAGTTCGATGTCCAGTCCGGCCCCCAGGGCGAGGATGCCCGCGTCCTGCGGAGACGATGCGACCCTCTGACGCGTATGTAGCCATTCGACAGCGCTGTAGTCGGCGACCACGGTGCCATCGAAACCAAGGCGGCCGCGTAGGAGGTCGGTCAGAATCGCCCGGCTCGCCCCCACTGGGACGCCGTCGATCTCCGAGTAGGAATTCATGACGCTCTCCAGACCCGCCAGACGCACTGCCGCCTCGAACGGGGCCGCATAGACGTCGTACAGTTCGCGGCTGCCCAGATGAGTTACCGCCTGGTTCTGACCGGCCTCGGTCAAGGCGTATCCCAGAAAGTGCTTCGCAGTCGCGATGACGCCTTCGAGCAGGTTGTTTCCCTGCAGGCCCTGCACGTAGGCGACCCCGAGTGCCGAAACGAGATAGGGGTCTTCTCCGTACGTTTCGTGCACCCTGCCCCATCGGGCGTCCCGTGCGACGTCGAGTACGGGAGACAATGCTTGGAGTACACCCACTGATCGCATCTGGCGTCGGATGATCCGTGCCATGTCTTCCACGCCTTCGGGATCCCATGTCGCTGCAAGGGCGATGGCGGTCGGGAAGGATGTGTAACCGGCAGCCACGAACCCGTTGAGTGCCTCGTTGTGCACGATGGCCGGAATCCCGAGCCGGGTGTGTTCGACGAGGTAGCGCTGGATCCCATTGACCCTTTGAGCGATCTCGGAAGGCGAGGAGAAGCCCGCGACGCCAGAGATATGGCCGATCCCGAGTCCGAGATGATGCTCCATGGCCGGAGAGCTGAGTCCCTCCCGGCCAAGCAGCATGTGCGGCATCACGGCGGACAGCTGCTGCGTCTTCTCGCGCGTGCTCATCCGGGACAACAGGTCATTCGCTCGTTGGCTCGGCGTCATTTTACTGGCGTCCATTCGATTCTCCTTCGGCGATGAGGGAACTGGTGCGAGCCAGCCGTACGGCACCACAACCTCGACTGCCCGGGTGACGTGCTGCCAGAGTCGAGGTGCCCAGCTCGAAATTCGCAGCGGACAGTTTCGTCGTTCGGGCAATAAGCCGATACCTGAATGAACAAGGGCGGCAGACCGGCCGGATCGTCCCGCGTTGTTCGAGCACCATTCGGTGACCAGGCCCTGGGTTGCGCTGGGCATCGATTGGCCTCCTCGTGGACTCCGCCGTCCCGGTTCGGGCATGCAGGGACGAGCGCTCAGCTAGGAGTCGCGAATCACGCTAGCACGTGCTAGTCGAGCTTCGTCAAGACGCCCCGGCGGCGTGCATGCTCTGGCACGCATCTCCCGCTCACTGGAACAACGTCCTCCGAAGCCCTCACCGAGCCGTTGTACTGCTCCCGTGTCGTCCTTCGCATTCACCAAGATCGTCGTCGATGACCTCGACGCGCAAGCCGACTTCTACTCGACTGTGCTCGGGCAGGTGTCGAAACACCGGTTCACCGGTGGTGAGGGTCATCGGGCGTTCGAAGAGATCGTCATGGGCTCCGCGGCCGGTGACGGACCGTCCCTGTTGCTGATCCGCTACGTCGACGGGAGCAGTTCGCGGCCAGGGGAGGCCGTGTTCGGGTTCGCCGTCGCCGATGTGGAGGAGACGGTCCGGGCGGCGCGAGCGGCAGGCGGCTCGGTGCGGTCCGAGCCGAAGTCCCTGCCCGAGGCCGGGGTGAAGGTCGCCGAGCTGGCTGATCCGGAGGGGCACCTGCTCGAAATCGTCCAGCAACTGTGAAAGAGGAATTGATGTTCGATCTGTCAGGCCGTACCGCGCTCGTGACGGGAGCCGGCCAGAACGCCGGCGCGGGAATCGCTCGCGCATTGGCCGCGCAAGGTGCGGCAGTTGCGGTGAACGACCTGGTCGCCGAACGAGCTAAGGCGGTGAGCGAGGAAATCGCCGCTTCGGGCGGAACGGCCGTACCCATCACCTTCGACGTCACCGACGCGGACGCGGTACGAGAGGGAGTCGGTCAGGCTCGTGCGGAGTTCGGACGGCATCTCGACATCCTCGTGCATAACGCGGGGATCCCAGCCGACTTCGGACAGGGGCAGTTCCGCACCCTCGAGCCGGCCCGGTGGCGAGCGCCGGTGGAGATCAACCTGTTCGGCGCGATGAACTGCCTGAAGGCCGTCATCGGCGACATGTGCGACGCCGGGTGGGGGCGGATCGTGCAGATCTCCTCGGGATCGGCGCGTACGGGCTCCGATCAGGGCCTGTCGCTCTACGGTGCGGCGAAGAGCGGGGTCGAGGGCTTCATCCGGCACATCTCTCAGGAGGTCGGGCCCTTCGGCGTCACCGCCAACACCCTCGCGCTCGGATTGCAGACCAACGCCGCCGGGCCCGCCACCGACGCCATCGCCGCGCGGATCGCCACCCGGCGGCTCGGCACGCCGGAAGACGTCGGTGCCGCGGTCGTCTACCTCGCGTCGGCTGAGGCGTCTTGGATGACCGGGCAAACGTTGAACCTCAACGGCGGCAGCGTCACCACCTAGGAGCCCGCGTGACCATCGATCTCTCCGCGTACCGTCTGGACGCTGAGCTTCACGACACCCTGCGGACCGAGGTGCGAGAGTTCCTCGCGGCCCAGCAGACGGCCGGGGCGTTCGAGCCAAGGTGTGACGCCTGGATGACGGCGGCGGACCCGGCGTTCAGCAGGCTGCTCGGCGAGCGCGGTTGGCTGGGCATGACCTTGCCGCGTCAGTACTGCGGTCACGAGCGGTCGCCTTTGGACCGGTTCGTCGTCACCGAGGAGCTCCTCGCAGCGGGTGCTCCGGTCGCCGCGCACTGGATCGCCGATCGTCAGATGGCGCCGTCGATCCTGCGCCACGGCACCGAAGAGCAGCGGCGACGCTACCTGCCGGCGATCGCCCGCGGTGAGTGTTTCTTCGCCATCGGGATGAGCGAACCCGACGCGGGGTCGGATCTGGCCGCGGTCCGGACGCGAGCCCGGCCGGTCGGCGACGGCTGGGAGCTCACCGGTACGAAGCTGTGGACGACCGGCGCCCACTTCGCGCACGCGATGGTGGTGCTGGCGCGCACCGACGGCACGCCGGAAGACCGGCACGCGGGGCTGTCGCAGTTCATCGTGGACCTGCCGGCCGACGGCGTGGCGATCCGGCCGATCGTGACCATCGACGGCGAGCACCACTTCAACGAGGTGGTCTTCGACGGTGCTGTGGTGCCGCACAGCAGCTTGCTCGGCGAGCGGGGCGCGGGCTGGCGGCAGGTCACCGCCGAGCTGGCGAACGAGCGGTCCGGCCCGGAACGGCTGCTCAGCACGGTCCCGCTGCTGCGGGCCTGGGCCGACGTGGTCTGCGAAGAGGGCGATCCGGTCGCGGCCAGGGAGCTGGGCCGGCTGACGGCCCGGGCGTGGACGCTGCGGCAGCTCTCGCTGTCGGTGGCGGCTGCGCTGGCCGACGGGCGTTCCCCGGACGTCGCGGCCGCATTGGTCAAGGACATCGGTTCCCGCTTCGAAGGAGATGTGGTCGAAACCGTGCGGCGGCTGGCCGGCATCGAACCGCGGCGAGGGGCACCCGGACTGGCTGGGCTGCTCGCCGAAGGAATCCTGCATTCCCCGGCGTTCACCCTGCGCGGCGGGACGAACGAAATCCTCCGCTCGGTCGTGGCGCGTGGGCTGGGGGTCCGGTGACCGGCGACCTGCGCGCGGAAATCCGCTCGGTCGTCGGCGCGATGCTCAACGGCCGCAACCCCGAGGAGGGGTTCGACCGTCCGCTGTGGAAGAACCTGACCGGCGCCGGATTTCACCTGCTGGGCGTGCCCGAGGAAGCGGGCGGCAGCGGTGGCGGGCTGCGGGAACTCGCCGCGGTGGTGGATCTGCTCGCCTTCCACGCCGCAGCGGTACCGATTGCGGAGTCGGCTTTCCTGGCCGGCTGGCTGCTGTCGCAGGCCAGACTCGCCGTACCCGAGGGCCTCACGGTCGCCTCCCTCGACGAAGCTCGGGGCGCGTCTCGGCTGTCCGGCCGGGTGCGGGCACCGTGGGGCCGGCACGCGGACCACTTGGTGACCTTGGCCCGGGACGAGGAAACGGTCCTGGTCGTCTTGGTGCCGACTGCTGGGCTGCCGATCGAGCGCGCCGAGAACCTGGCCGGTGAGCCGAGGGACACGCTCGTGCTCGACGGTGTCACGGCGACGCAAGCCGCAGCGGCACCGCCCGAGGTCGATGTGCGGGCACTTCGGCGACGGGGTGCGCTGGCCCGGTCGGTCCAGCTCGCGGGCGCGGCGCGGGCGGTGCTCGAATCGGCCCGTCGCCACGTCGGCGAGCGGGAGCAGTTCGGCCGTCCGCTGACGCGGTTCCAGGCGGTGCAGCAGCACTTGGCCGCACTCGCCGCCGAGACCGTCGCCATGCAGGTCAGTGCGGACGCCGCGGTGCTCGCGGTCGAAGCCGGCGACCCGGCGGCGGACGTGGCCGTCGCGGCGGCGAAGGCGACGACGTCGGCGAGCGCCCACGTCGTCGCCGCGATCGGCCACCAGCTGTATGGCGCTCTCGGCTACTCGCGGGAACACCACCTCGGTGCGGCGACGACCCGGTTGTGGGCCTGGCGCGAAGAATTCGGGAACGAGAGCCGATGGCAGGACGAGCTCGCGGTGGGTGGGGGAGACGCGTGGTGGTCCCTGGTGACGGGCGGTTTGCGGTGAGCGCCCTGGACGGCCTGCGGGTGGTCGATCTGAGCCGGGTGCTGGCCGGGCCGTTCTGCGCGCAGATGCTCGCCGACCACGGCGCGGAGGTGATCAAGGTCGAGGCGCCGTCGGGCGACGAGACGCGTCGCTGGGGCCCGCCGTTCGCCGACGCCGCCGAGACCATGAGCACCTACTACGAAGGCCTCAACCGGAACAAGGCGAATGTGCAGCTGGACCTGCGGGTCGAGGAAGCACGGGCGGTGCTGCACGACGTCATCGCGGACGCGGATGTCGTCGTGGAGAACTTCAAAGCCGGGACCATGCAGCGGTGGGGGCTCGGCTACGAGACCCGGCTAGCCGAGGAGTTCCCTCGGCTCGTCTACTGCCGGATCAGCGGCTACGGCGTCGACGGCCCGCTCGGCGGCCTGCCCGGTTACGACGCGGTGCTGCAGGCCTATGGCGGGCTCATGAGCGTCAACGGCGAGCGGGACGGCGACCCGCTGCGCGTGGGCGTCCCGCTCGTGGACATCACCGCCGCGCATCAGGCGTTCGCCGGCATCCTGCTCGCCCTCGTGGAACGATCGGTCAGCGGCCGGGGCCAGCTGGTCGACATCACGCTCCTGGACGCCGTGCTGTCGCTGATGCACCCGCATTCGGCCGCTTACCTCCGCGCGGGCGTGGTGGCCGAGCGCCTGGGCGCGGCCCATCCGAGCGTCGCCCCGTACCAGGTGTTCGCCACGGCCGGGCACGGAACCCTCTTCGTGGCTGCGGCCAGTGACGCGCAGTTCGCCGCGCTGACGGACGTGCTTGGCCGCCCAGAGCTCGCGGACGACGTCCGCTTTCGCCGGAACCGGGACCGGGTCACGAACCGCGAAGACCTGGTTGTCGAGCTGCGGCCGTTGTTCCTCGCGGTCGGCGCTGACGACCTCGCGGGGAAACTTGCCGAGCGAGGTGTGCCGGCCGCCCCGGTCAACAACGTGGCCGAAGCGTTGACATCGCCGCAGGCGCGGCATCGCGCCATGGTGGTGGACGACGGCGGGTACCGCGGCGTGGGTGTGCCGATCAAGCTGAGCCGCTCGGCGCCGGTTCCGCCGCGGGCTCCCGCGCCGCCGGGAGCGGACACCGTCCGCGTCCTGGCCGAGCACGGATACAAGCCGGATGACATCGCTGTGCTCCGCCGCTCCGGGGCGCTCGGTCAGCTGCCGCTCGCCTGAGCGGAGACGCCGGCGAGCACGCTGCGCAAAGCGTCCCGGAGCAGGTCCGCGATGTCCTCGCCGGAGTCGGAGGACACCGAGTAGTCGAAGACACGGCGGGTCGCCTGCACGACGAGGTAGGCGGGCAGGCTGCGGTGCAGCGGGTGGTCGCCGAGCGCCATGCGCTGGCGGAGGAACTCGGCGACGGCGTCGCACAGCTCGTCGTCGACCTCCATCCACCGCAGCCGGTACTGCGGCGTCGTCGACATCAACCGGAGGAAGCGACGCTCGAGGTCGGTCAACGAGCCTTCGTGCAGCTGGGACGTCCACGCCGAGACGAGCGTCTCCAGGACGTCGCTGTCGGCCGGCGCCGCACGAAGGTGGGCCATGACCCCAGCGGAACTCCGCCGGAACAGCGGCCGGACCACATCCTCCTTCACCGGGAAGTGCCGGTAGAAGGTACGGGGCGAAACGCCGGCCGCGTCGGCGATGCGCTCGACCGTGGCGGAAGTGTCGCCGTCGGCGACGAAGATGTCGGACGCCGTCTGCGCGAGCATGAGCCGCAATTCTTCGGCGCGCCGCTCGGTCAACGTAGGCCTCACCACGGTCCGGAGCCTACTTCGTCCGCGGAAATTTCCGGCGGTTGGGTTTACAGGGGTAACTCCCGCGGCTACGCTCATGCGTGTCAGTTTGTGCCATGATGGCACAATGTGCAAGGCGGGCAACGATGCCGGAGGTGGCGATGACGACGGCTCGGAGCCAGGAGACGCCCACCGCGATGATCGACAGGGTGGCGTCGCTGCTGCAGTCCTTCGACGGTCATCCCCGGCTGACGCTGGCCCAGATCTCGCGGCTGGCCAACCTGCCGCGCTCGTCGGCGCACCGGATCCTGCAGCGGCTGGTCGACCTGGGCTGGGTGCACCGGGACGGCTTCCAGTACGGCCTCGGCCTCCGCATGTTCGAGCTCGGCTCCCAGGTCGTCCGGCGGGACCGGGCTCACCAGGCCGCGCTGCCGTTCCTGCACGCGCTCCACCGCTCCACCGGCCTGACCGCCCACCTGAGCGTGCGCGTGTCCGCGGACGTCCTGCACCTCGAACGCATCGGCACCCGCGCCGAGACGGATCTGGCGTGGTGCCCGGGCGGCCGGCAATCCGCGGTGCATTCGGCGGCCGGACGCGCATTGCTCGCGCAGCGCGACGAATCGGCCTGGCCGGAACTGACCTTCCCGGCGGCGGCGAGTTCCCACGGCATTCGCAGCCTGCCGCAGCTGCGACGGGACCTGGATCAGGTCCGCGAGCGTGGCGGGGTGGCGGTCGACACCCAGTGGTGCACCGCGGGAATCACCGCGGTCGCCGCTGCGATCGGCCCGGCCGAAGCCGAGCTGGGTGCCGCCGTTTCCCTCAGCGGTCCCGCCGGGACCATGCCCGTCGAGAAAGCCGTTGCCGCCGTCCGGATGGCCGCGATGGACATCTGGTACGCGGCCTCAGGGGTGACCCGGCTTCGCGGCCGTGGCGCCCGTCCGATCACCCTGCCGCCCGCCGTCGCGGCGAACGGCTGAGCCCCATTCTTCCGAAGGAACCGTAACCGATGACTGTGATCCGCCCGGACCAACCCACCCATGTCGTTTCCCCGGTGACCGACGTCGACCAGGAAGCCCTGGTCGCCGCGATCGACGTCGCCGAGCCCGGCGCTCTGCTCATGGCACTGGTGCACCTCACCGGCGACACCGGCCTCGTCGACGAATTCGCGGCCAAGCTCAGCGACGCAGTGATCATGGGGGAGTACCCCGCGGAGGTCGCCGCCGAGGTTCGCGACCGGGCACGGAATCTCCTGGGCGGCTCGCTGACCCCGCGGATCACCGTGCCCGACGACGACCTGTTTCACCGGATGACCGAGGTCTGCGTCGCCGACGCCGTCGGTGCCGAGTACGTTTCGCACCTGCGCGAGCAAGGTGGCTTCGAACCCGCGCAAGCAGTGGTTGCCCGGACCCGCCAGCCGCCCGAGCACTTCACCGTGGCCGTGATCGGCGCCGGTATGATCGGGCTCAACGCCGCGATCAAGCTCGGCGAGGCCGGCTTCCGCTACCGGGTCTTCGAGGAGCGCGACGACCTCGGCGGGACGTGGTCGCGCAACGTCTACCCCGGCGCCGCGGTCGACACGCCGAGCCATTTCTACTCCTATTCGTTCGAGGTCAACCCACGGTGGTCGAAGTACTACCCGACGGGGCCCGAGTACCTGGACTACCTGCACGGTGTCGCCGAGAAGTACGACCTCTACCCCAACATTTCGTTCTCCACCAAGGTCCTCGGCTGCGAGTGGCTGGAAGACGAGCAGGTCTGGAACGTCACCGTGCATGAAGACGGCGTGACGCGGACGTACCAGGCCAACGCCGTCGTCACGGCCACCGGGGTGCTCAACGGCGCGTCGATCCCGGACATCCCGGGGAAGGACACCTTCGCGGGCGAGATGATGCACACCGCCGAATGGCGGTCCGATGTGGACTTGCGCGGCAAGCGGGTGGTCGTCCTGGGCACCGGCTGCACGTCGGTGCAGGTGGTCGCGAGCATCGCCGACGAGGTCGGGTCGCTCGACGTAGTCATGCGCCAGCCGCACTGGGTCATCCCGGAGCGGAAGGTCAGCGCGGACGTCTCCGACGGGATGCGGTGGGCGCTGGAGAACATCCCGTACTTCCACCAGTGGTTCCGGGTGAAGACGTACTGGTGGGCCGCCGACAAGGGGTTTGTCATCCCGCGCATCGACGAGGAGTGGTACGCCACCCACGTGTCGGCCTCGCCGGCGAACGACGCGCTGATGCAGGTCTGCCTCGACTACCTGGACCGGAGTTTCGCCGATCGCCCCGACTTGAAGGCGAAGCTGACGCCGGACTTCCCGCCGTTCGCGAAACGGATCGTGAAGGATCCCGGGTTCTTCGAGGCCGTCAAGCGGGACAACGTGGCGGTGCACGCTGCGTCGTTCCGGGAGATCCGCCCGGACGGAGTCGTGACGACCGAGGGGGAGTTCCTTCCGGCCGATGTCATCATCTGGGCCACCGGCTTCAAGCTCGAATACCTGGGTTTCCTCGACGTGGTGGGCCGCGACGGCGTCAAGCTGGCCGACGAGTGGGCCGACCAGAACCCGCGGGCCTACCTGGGGATCACCGTGCCGGGATTCCCCAACTTCTTCGTCACGGCGGGCCCGAACGCCGCTCCCAACCATGGCGGCGGGCACAACGTCACCAGCGAGGAGCACGTTCACTACGTCGTGGAGAGCCTTCAGTACCTGGTCGAGCGCGGGCTCACGGCGATGGAGCCGACGCGCGAAGCGACTGATGAGTACAACCGGCGCGTCGACGAGGAACTCGACCAGACGGTCTGGACGCACGGGCGCACGGCCAACGGCTACTACCGCAACAAGTCGGGGCGCGCGTGGATCAGCTGTCCGTGGCGTCTTGTGGACTACTGGACGATGCTGCGCGAACCCGCACCGGAGGACTACCGGTTCACGCCCTGACCTTATTCGCCGCGGAACACCGGCGCGCGGCGCTCGAGGCTTGCCGCGATGCCCTCGGCGCAGTCGCGGGTCGCCCACAGCCGGGCCTGCTCCGCGAGTTCGTGATCGAGCGCGCTCCGGACCCGCTCGGCGATGCCGGACCGCAGCGTCGCCCGGATCGACCGGACCGCGAGCGGCGCGGCCGCCGCCACCGTCCGGGCCCATTCCAGGGCGGTCTCACGCTGGCGGCCGGGGTCGGAGAGCCGGTCGGCCAGTCCGATGTGGACGGCCTCCTCGCCGTCGACGCGCCGTCCGGTCATGAGCAGGTCGGCAGCGACGCGCCGGCCCACGAGGTCGGGCAACGTCACGCTCAGCCCGAAACCCTGGTGGAAACCCAGCAGAGCGAAGTTGGCGACGAACCGGGTCGAGGAATCCACGACGCGGAAGTCGGCCGCGCAGGCTAGGCCGAGACCGCCGCCGACCGCCGCGCCCTGGACCGCGGCGATGATCGGGGTCCCGACCTCGAACAGCTGTATCGCCCGCCGGTACAGGCGCCCGGACACCGCTACCCGGTCCTGCTCGAACCCGCCACCGGTGCCGAAGTCCGCGCCTGCGCAGAAGTGCTTGCCTTCCGAGGCCAGGACCAGCGCTCGGCACCGTGGGTCGTCGTCGAGTTCGCGCGCCGCATCGACCAGTTGCCCGATGAGCTGTTCGTCGAAGAAGTTCGCCGGCGGACGGCGCATCTCCAGCAACCCGACCCCGTCCTGCAGCACCACCGAAACGTTCGTCATGGACCCAGCCTGCCCGGGCGGTGTCCTGGCAGGCCGAAAGGTGTCCGGTCAGTGGACCATCCGGCCCCACCGCGATGCCGTCGGAGGGAGATTGAGGAGGTGGAGATCACCAACATGCTGGCCGCGTTCGCGCGATTGGCCGACGAAGGAACCCTCGGGGAACTGGGGACAGTGTTCGCCGAGGACGTCGAGTGGTCGATGACCGGAACCACGTGGCGCGGCCGGGCCGAGGTCCTGGCCGGCCTCGGCTCGATGCGCGAACTCGGGCATGCCGGTCCGGACTCGGGGAACCGCCACGTGCTCACCAACCAGGAGGTGTACGTCGACGGTGACCGTGCGACGGCGCGCTCGTACTTCCTCCTGGCGAACCGCGAAAGGATCCTGGCCATCGGCGCCTACCACGACGAACTGGTGCGGGAACCGGGCGGCTGGGTCATCGCCCGGCGGGAGGTCCGCGCATGACCACCGATCCGCGCATCCGCGAGGCGCTCGACCGCGCGATCGAGCTGGGGGAGAAGGGCATCGCCGTCGCCGCCTACCACCGGGGCGAGTTGATCGTCGACGCGGTGGCGGGCGCTGACAGCGACACCCTCTTCCCGATCTTCTCGGTGACCAAGGGAGTCACCGCGGCGGCGGTGCACCTCCAGGCCGAGCGCGGCTTGGTCGACCTGCACACACCGATTGCGCGCTACTGGCCGGATTTCGGTTCCCACGGCAAAGAAAAGGTCACTGTCGAGCAGGCCCTCTCGCACCGCGCGGGCATCCCGCAGATGCCGGACGGCGTCACGCCCGAGCTGATGGCCGACTGGGGCTGGATGACCGCCCGCATCGCCGAGTTCACCCCGGTCTACGAGCCGGGCACCGCGAACGCCTACCACGTGCTGGTGTGGGGCTGGATCCTCGGCGAAGTGGTGCGCCGCACCGATCCCGAAAGCCGGTCCTTCGACCGGTTCGTGGCCGAGGAGATCTGCGCGCCGCTGGGAATCATCGACTTCCACCTCGGCGTTCCCGACGCCGACCTGTCCCGCGTGGCGAAGCTGTACGGCGGCAACGAGTTCGCCATCGTCGACGAGCACAACATCAGCCCGCGTGCGGTCTTTCCCGGCTCCGACGTGCACAACCAGCGCACGGTGCTGCAGGCGGTCGATCCCGGCGCCGGCGCGGTGGCCACGGCCGGAGCGGTCGCCCGGATCTTCGCACTTCTCGCCGAAGGCGGGACGCTCGACGGTGTCCGGCTGCTCTCCCCGGAACGGGTCGCGACCTTCTCCCGGCCGCGCGAGAACGCCCACGATCCGGACAAGGTGCTCACGATCCCGGTCTGGTTCGGTACCAACGGCTTCTGGCTCGGTGGCGAGGAAGGCGCGTCCGATCCGCTGGTCGGTGACCACCGCGACATCATCTACAGCCCCGGCGCCGGCGGCTCGCTCGCCTGGGCCGATCTGCGCGACCGCGTCGCCGTCGCGATCTGTCACAACGACATGGACACCCCGGCGGTCGTGGAGCCCGAGCGGACCTTCGCGCCCGTCGTCCGGGCGATCCGCGAAATCGTGAACGAAAGGGAGCGACGATGAGTACAGCCGAGGAGCTGTTCGGCGGCGGCACCGCCGTCATCACCGGCGCCGGTGCGGGCATCGGTGCCGGGCTGGCGCGTTACGCGGCCCGAGAACTGGGCATGAGAGTCGTCCTGGCCGACGTCGACACGCCCGCGATCACCGCGCTGCAGGCCGAGTTGCCGAACGCCGTCGTGGTGACCTGCGATGTGCGTGACCCGGCCGCCGTCGAACGGCTCGCCGAACAGGCCGGGCCAGTCACGCTTCTGGTGAACAACGCCGGTGTCGAGCAGTTCGGCTACCTCTGGGACACGCCGGTCGCGAACTGGGACCGCCTGCTCTCGATCAACATCAGCGGTGTCTTCCACGGCATCAGGGCGTTCCTGCCCCGGATGCTGGCCGACGCACGTCAGTCGTGGGTCTGGAACCTCTCCTCGGTCGGCGGTGTCGGCGCGAGCCCGCTGCAGGCGCCCTACATCATGAGCAAGCACGCCGTGCTGGCGCTCACCGAATGCCTGCACCAGGAAGTCGAACTCGCGGGGCACGCCGATCACGTCCATGTGCAGGCTGTCCTGCCCGGCGCGGTGGCGTCGGACATCTTCGAATCCGCCGGCGCGGTCGACTCCGGTGACGTCTCCGCGGCCGAGGACCACCGTGCCGCGATGCTCAAGATCAAGCAGCAGGCGATGGACCCCCTCGACGCGGCCCGCGTCTTCTTCGACCAGGCCGCTGCCGGCGAGTTCTACTTGACCTCGCAGGACTTCGTCCGGGACGCCATGGTGTCCAGAGCGGACGTGCTGGTCCACCGGCGCGCTCCCGTCCTGCCGCCGGGCGAATTCACCATCCCCACCGACTGACGACCCGGAGCGCACGATGCCCCTGCCCCCACTGGACCCCGACGCCGCGGCCATCGCCGCGGCGACGGCCGACCTGCCGCCGATGCGCGCGCGTGGCATCGCCGCGATCCGCGAGGCCCTCGAAGCCATGCCGCATCCGCCAGGGTTGCCCACCGCGCACATCGAGGACCGCGAGCTTCCCGGCGGCATCCCGGTGCGGATCTACCGGCCGGTCGAGGACGAGCGAGCGCCCGTGCTGGTGTACTTCCACGGCGGCGGCATGTGCATGGGCACGATCCACTCGTTCGAGCCCCTCGCCCGCAACCTCGCCGCCGCGAGCGGCGCGACCGTCGTGTCGGTCGGCTACCGCCTCGCCCCGGAGCACCCGCCTCCCGCGCAGTTCGACGACGCTTACGCCGCCACGGCCTGGGTCGCCGAGCACGCGGACGAGTTGCACGTCGACCCCGGGCGGCTCGCGGTCGTCGGGGACAGCGCCGGCGGCACCCTCGCGGCCGCCGTCGCGCTGGCGGCCCGGGACCGCGGCGGGCCCGCCATTGCCTGCCAGGTCCTGATGTACCCCGGCCTGGACCGCGACCTGGGCGCCCGATCCATCACCGAGTGCGCGGACGCGCCGATCCTCGGCCGTGACGACGTGCTGTACCTCAACGAGCTGGCCGACAGCGGGCGCGGCTATCCGGACAACGCCTACCGCATCCCGGCATACGCGGCCGACCTCACCGACCTGCCCCCGGCCATCGTGGTTACGGCCGACTGCGATCCGATCCGCGACTGGGGCGAACGCTACGCGCACCGGCTCCGCGAATCCGGCGTGCAGACCACCCTGACCCGCTACCCGGGCGCCTATCACGGATTTGCGCTCCAAGCGGCCTACCTCGTCCGCGGCCGACTCGCGATCGCCGAGGTCGGCGCGCTGCTGCGCGCCAAGTTCGCCCATCCCCTCTCGTTCTGACCACCAGGAGCCTCCGTGACCGACCCCTTCGCCGACGCCGCCGACATCGCCCCGCGGGAGCTGTCGCGCGGCTACACCTGGGCCGAATGCCCCCGGTGGCACGACGGCGCGTTCTGGTTCAGCGACATGTACCACCACCGGATCCTCCGGCTCGACGCCGAAGGCACGCCGGAGACCATGGTCGACCTCTCGACGCGTACCTCGGTGAACGGCACCGAG
>Ga0247768_1000444_pt1 | contig 15032 bp, 9 predicted proteins | sample UWRJL016104C6_FD_179944 | JGI IMG/M metagenome (GOLD analysis project Ga0247768, IMG submission 179944) | Plant litter microbial communities from Arlington Agricultural Research Station in Wisconsin, United States - UWRJ-L016-104C-6 | ecosystem: Environmental > Terrestrial > Plant litter >... | reverse complement strand
AAGATTTCCATGTTCGCGGTCGCCGCAGACGAAGCTCTCCTGTCCATTGAGGATCTCAGCATTGCACCCTTGCCGTCAACAGATGGTGAGGAGACCGTAGAAGCCGCGAGAGAGCTTTGCTACAAGCAAATCTGGGAACCGATTTTGGCCCCGTTGAAGGATGTTATCTCGGACGAGAGAGTCGACAGCCCTCAAACTTCCAACGGCGCGGCTGCGAACGGGTCCATGTTGCCCTCGACTCCAATCGCCATCATCCACGGCTCCTCTCCACCCCAACACGATCTCGCACGCTTGCTTGCTGCGGCGCTCGAGAGTCTCACCGGTGCCTCTGTGTCCCTTGGCTCCCTTGAGTCCATTGACCTTGCCGACAAGAATCTGATCTGCATTACCGAGCTTGACGAATCCATTCTTTCCACGCTCAACCCAACACAATTCAAAATTTTGCAAAACCTGGTTCAAAATGCTTCCTCGCTCCTCTGGCTCACGCGGGGCGCTTATGGTCAAGGTAAAGATGCGAATCCGACCGCCAATATGGTTTCAGGTTTTTCCCGCGCGGTGCGCTCAGAAGCAGCGTTCAAGTTCGCACATTTCGACCTTGATGCTGAAAATCCTCTCAGCGACGAGGATGCCGTAGCTGCGACACTTAAAGTTTGGGAGAGCGTAGTGAAGGCCGACGGTGTCGAGGGACATGAGATGGAGTTTCAAGAACGGAATGGTACATTTTGGACACCCAGGATCGTGGAGGATCCGACCGTCAATGGGTACGTCCACCGACGGAACTTTCCGCCAGAGATCGAAGATGCAGAGTTTGGTGCCCAAGAAAGGGCTCTGAAACTAAAGATCAAGACACCTGGAGTTCTGGAGTCATTGCATTTTGTCGACGACGACAGCGCAGTCCAGGAGCTCGCTGCTGATGAAATCGAAATCAAAGTGTGCGCGATCGCCTTGAACGCCCGTGACGTCCTCATTGCCACAGGGCAAGTTGACGTTGAGGAATTCGGACAAGAATGCAGCGGAGTGGTTAGCCGAGTGGGCAAAAACGTCACTTCCATCTGCGTCGGTGATCGAGTGGCTGCCCTCGCCACGTCGTCGTTTTCAACCTATGCCCGCACCAGCAGCTCGCTCGCTATCAAACTGCCCTCCACATTCTCATTTGAACAGGGGGCCAGCTTTCCATTGGCGCAGTCAGCCGCACACCACGCCCTTCTCGATCTTGCACGACTAGAGGATGACGAGAGTGTCTTGGTGCTCCATGCAGCAAGCGCCAGTGGGCAAGCGGCCGTTTCGCTGGCCCAAAGTGTGGGAGCGGAAGTGTTTGTGAGCGTGGAAACGAAAACTGGCAAGGCGACATTTATTGAGGAATATGATGTCCCAGAGTCTCATATCTTTTATTCAAAGGATGAAGGGCTCGACGCAGCCATTCTTCAAGCAACAGAGGGCCGCGGGATCGACGTCATATTCAGTACCCAGTCGGACCCAGAAATTATTCAGACTGCGCTCAAATCGCTGTCAGAGTTCGGGCGTTTTGTGAAGCAGGAACGCGGCGAGGTGTCAGGGGACGCCAAACTGGATCTTTCGTGTTTGAGCAGCAACACTTCGTTCTTTTCGTTCGACCTGCACAGTCTGGCGACTCAGAAGCCACGTCTCATTCGACGACTCATCACTACTGTCTCCCGATCCCTCAGATATTCCACGCTTCGTCCAGCACAGAACTCTGCCATTTTGCCAGTTTCAGACCTGGTGCAGGCATTCAAGACCGCCCGCTCAAACGCGTCATCCAACATCATCATAGTTCCATCTCCCACCGACATTGTCAAGGTCACTCCATCCAAGGAAGTTAAGAAGCTTTTCAAAGAAGAGGCAACTTACATCTTGATCGGTGGAACTGGTGGCCTAGGTCGCGGGATGACAAGGTGGATGGCGGCCAAGGGCGCGAAGCACCTGGTTCTCCTCTCGCGAACTGGCAAGGTAGAGGGTGCTGTAAGGACTTTAGTTGAAGATATGGCGGAATTGGGTGTACATGTTTACGTCTTCAGTTGTGATGTTGCGAACCGTGCTGAAGTTGACGAACTGCTTGAGGCGAAGCTTGCAGGTTTGCCTGCTGTGAAGGGCGTTATTCATGGCGCTATGGTTCTGAGGGTACGTCATATCTTCTTGCATTTCTTTTCTCAGCGATACCAGATGCAGGCTTGCTAACACACCGTAGGACAAACTCTTTGATAAAATGGTGCCCAATGACTGGACAGAAGTCATCGAGTCTAAGATATTCGGAGCATGGAACTTCCACAATGCTCTCCTCTCAACACCTCTAGACTTCTTCATTCTCTACTCTTCATCGGCTGCCGCTATGGGTGGTAGAGGGCAGACGGCCTATGCTGCTGCGAACGGGTTCTTGGACGCGTTTGCGCAATACCGTCGCTCTCTCGGTCTCCCCGGCGCTTCGCTTGGACCCACCGCTGTCATCGATTCCGGGTTCCTGTTCGAGAATATCGAGATGCTCAACGATGTAAAACGCAACATCGGCGAGAACTACATTACTGAAGCAGAAGTGCTCGCATTGTTGGAATCACTGCTTGACGGCACCGCGGATGAGAGCTGCAACAGTCATATCATCACTGGTGTACATCTCGATCCGGCAAAGATCCAATTCTGGGGGGTCGATACCAAGTACAAACATCTCCGTGCCGCTGCCGAAGCCATTGCTGCCCAATCAGCGTCCAACAGCGGTGTGAAGTCCATCTCATGGAATGCAGCGCTCAAGGCCGCAGGATCCAAAGAGGAAGCGGAGCAGGTGATATGCGATGGCCTGGTCGAGAAGATTGCCAAAACCGTCGGACTCGAAACCGAAGACGTGGATCCGGCAAGAAATCTGTCCAACTATGCTCTCGATTCGTTGACGGCCATCGACGTGCGTAATTTCATCACTCGAGAGTTCGAAGCCACCTTGCAAGTGCTGGAGCTTTTGGCGTCGGGAACCACTCAGACTCTGGCCAAGACGGTGGCAGGCAAGAGTAAGATGCTGAAGGGAAAATTCTGAGAGACCAACAGAGATCTGGAAAGATGAAAAAAGCGAGTGAGGAAGAGAGATGGAGAAGAAGGAGTGTAGAGAGAGAATGATAGAGTGATGATGATGGATGGACGGATTAGATTGGGAAGGCGGGGCAAGACGCGTCGCGCTGAAGGGGTGCTCGTGTAAATATGAGGCCTGCGTATATATTGTCATGGGTGCGCATTTCCTATACTGTGTCTATCTCGTTTATCGTTATCGGAATACTTTGTATATATTTTTCCTTCCCTTTCTTTTCCTATACATATACTACTCCGCAATTTCTGTAAAGACTCTCTAAAAATAATCACTCACTTGATAAGTCGTTTGGTTCACTTTTCCTTCGACCTGATCTGACTCATCTACACATGTCCTCGTCCGCAGGCTTCCCTAGCATTTTGTCGAACTCGATATCCCTTTGTACATACCATCTGTCTCCCTCCATCACTTTTCTCATCATTTCAGCATAGATACGACGTTATTGAATAATTAGATAAAGCCTTGGCATCTTCCACCTGCTTATACTTTTTGAATTCGGATCCGACGGACAAATGAGTTGTTTTGCCTTCAAAATCCCCTCCGTCGCCCTCTCCCCCTTTCCACCAATCAAATCCCGGTCATCGTTCCGAATTCATTTATCGTGATCCAGCTTAGCTAATATGTTCTTAGCGATAACGACGACAGGGCCATCCACTTGATCAGCAACATTCATAGCCCGTGCTCTCCCTCGTACATCTTGGGGTTAATGCATCAAAGCTCCACTATGTTGGATACCATCAAGAACGTGACGGATGTTCTTTAGAAGCCTTCAAAAAAAGAACAAGATGTTCAAAACAAAAACAAGGAACATTCGCATCAGGCATCCAACCACACGTAGCGGGCCAGAGCTCGATGTTCTCAAGCCAGCTCTAGGCAACCAAATCCTTCATTGAAGAGAAATTGGAGATGATAGTCCGACATATTTCAAAATGAAAACAAACAGCACCCACATGGGGATTCTCATTGTGTCAGTGCAGCGGGCAACTTTAGCCGAGTCTCACCACTACCCGGACGGTCTCGCTCATCATGGAAATGACTCAATTGTTGGATCGAAGTGAGCTCAGTTCAAGACGATTGCGGTAAGTTTCGTGTGCGTGAATGATGCACAGTTCAAACTACGAAATCTACCATTCGTTCTCGATATCTCCTTTTTATCTAACTTAGAGCCAACCAGGACAGAGGAGATTGTCCAATAGCTACACTAATGCAGTTCCCAAGGGCCATCATATTCACAGTAACGGTCACATAGTTTCATTTGAACCACCCTGATGAACCTTTACAAGATCGAACCATTAGCCCAAATGATACTAATTTTGGGCTGTCAAATTCTCTCGTCCAACTCACATGCTATGTTAGGTATTGTGGTGAAAATTTGCCCATCTCCCTATATCTCAGGCATCTGATGTCATGCTAGAGGCATAGGTTCTGGAAGAAAGATATATTGACGGAGCGTCGATTAACGCGAGATTACATGTCTCTGAGGGATATGTGTTGAAAGGGTGTCTTTTTGAGTTACCTTCGAAGTCCCTTTTAATCTATGGACCCTGAGTTCTACTAATACATCAAGGGCGGTACGTCACTCACGGAAAGCCGAATTCCACCACAATACGAAAACGCCCGACTACAAGATTTAATCAATCGGGAACCGCACCAGGCAGCGAAACTAACCGAATCAAGGCCCATTTGTCGATGTTTCTCATAGGACATGTCATCACCATTCCCAGCTACGACACTGGTGTAAACCGGAACCTGGAGGCATGGTTACTTCTTTCCACCTATTGTGGGTGCTTAGCTCTACCCAAAGAGAAGCTTTCCATCTTAAACCAATTGAGAAGACAAGATTGCATCTCCTTGAGTGCCTTCACTTTCCTTCGTTGCTTGTATATCACAGTGCGTTTGTTCGAACATGTGCTACTTTTGTCGCTCAACACTCCCTCTCCTCACTTCTCTCTTCTTGAAACTGCCCCATCCTCTCCTCCACTGCGCTTCCCTTTGCACTGCTCTTTTCTTGAACCTCTCCCATTGACGTCATTTACCAGGCGGCTGTCTTTGCCACCTCAATCAGGCTCCTCGCCACAGTACGACTCAGTACCCCAACTCAGACCGATACCAACACCGTTATGCCGACCGTTGCGGCCATGTGTGTGTGGCAAAATCGCATCTTTCGAATGCGGGCGATGTTTCAGCGTGTCTTACTGCAGCCACGAATGCCTTGAAAAGGAAAAGACCCGCCACTACCAGATTTGTGATGGTACCAAACTGCAAGAGAAGCTCCATCGAGCTGCAGATGTTCTGCAAAACCTCTACTAAATCTTTAGAGAAAACACTTTTGAACAAGATATCAAGGAAATTACGAGAAAGGGAAACCTTACAGTTGTTATCGTCGAGGATGGGAGGCCCCACTATGGGATCGGCGGTTACTTTAAGCCATTGCCGAAGCAGTATCGCCGGGATAGGAGATCCATTTTGGCCATGGACATGTGTGGAGATGCCCTTGGGATCTTCCATGACCTAATCATATCCATCATGACGGGCATGTTTAAGTATTTACTTCTGAGGAAGACAGGGATAGATTGACAATTCATAGGCGCCGAAGTGACGCTTCAAGAAGTCGCAGTGGTGATGAAACGAGAATTGAATCGCACAATTGGCACGGTTCGCTCCGAAATGTGGCGTACTGGGGGAGACGACTGTTATGTACACACTGTTCTTCTGGTCACGCCTGTCGTGGGCAATGGTATCCAATCAGTTATCGACATTACCGGTGCCCAATTTGGGATTCCTCGAGCGTGGTACCCTTGGCATGAGTACAAGAAATTGTACTGCGAACGTATCATGGATAAAAAACCGATGGGGACCAACTTTGCATTCCGTAACCGCCTACGCGGAGTCCCAAATCTTGCGCCTCTGTTTGATAAATTAAACGATGATGCCTTCAAGGTACTCAACTCTGCTATCGAGGAATGGTCCCGGAGCGAGATGATCTCCATTCAGGAGCTTTTGAAGCTCACTAGCTTTTCTTTCGTCGCCATGAAGACAAAGCTGATGGCGGTAGTCGAGAACAGGTTGGAGAGATATAGATTACGCACGGACCACACGATGTTTTGGGAGCCGGCTGGCGATGCACACACTTTCAAAATCAAGGGGGACACTGCTGCCGAAGTGGTCGATAAGCTGGAAAAGTATCAGGCAAAGAAGCGCAATGCCGATTGAGAGACTTCGAACGAACAACGGGAACAACAAGCAAGTGCTTTGGATGCGCGAATGTATGATTCCTATCCGAATGATCGTATTGGAGGAGACCCACACGCGTTGTTTCCAGTACTGGAGTCTTTGTCTAGAAAAAGAATCTCTGCCCAGTCCAACAACCATTGAGATCAGGAAGCAGAAGATAATAACGCTCTATGATATAGTAATGGTGCGCCCCCAAGTTCCCACATAATCTTATAAGTGTGGTTGCTCCATTACAACCACGGTGCCTCCCGGTTGAACGGGTAGCGAAAGCAAACCCTTTACCAACAAAGTTCTGATATGCACTGAGCCAGACACATCTTTACTTTAACCAAGAAACTCACAGAACTTCATGAACTCTTCATCTGCCCTCAATGTTGCCAAGTCCTGTTCCCTCAAGCAAATCCCAACTGCTATTCCACCTTCCTTATCCCTCGGCATAAAATAACCTAAGCTCTCAAAGGGGCTGAACCGAGGACGCCTCACAGCCTCCGGCTTCCCTAACCCTAATCCGAAATCCAAATCATAGGAGTTTTGATTAGCCCAAGATGAGAGCATGAGGTCCTTGGATAGATCCATCTGAGCCGTGAATGATACGTTATGACTCTCTGTGGGATACCTGTTCAGGTAAGTAACGAGGGCTCTGGTGCGATAAGCGAGGTCTGACAGGGAGAGCGCGGCACGGAGATCTGCGGCAATGGATCCCAGTGGGCGAGTCGTGAGGTCTTGAATTGTGTGCATATGATATGTCATGATTTGGAGCATCCCGCAGTATGTACTAGGCACTCCCAATGCTTTTCTGACATCCGCTGCTCGCGCCAGCTGAGAAGGTGTATCGGGATCCAAGCGATAAAACCGGGCTCGCGCAATGCTCTGGTAGATGAAAGCAGCGAGAGCGTCGTCGGTTGAGACGAAGGGTGTCGACTGGGGAAGACCGTCTGTTGCTATCGCCTTCAAAGAAGCGAGAGATGTATGAGAGAATGAGAAATAAACCCAGGTGGAGGGAGGAGGAGGCTCTGTTCCATCGGAGCCGCTAGATTCTGTCGTTTTGAGCTGTTGGGCAAGCTCTGGACCAGGTTCGTATGATTCATCCAAGAACGGAACAATGTTCTGGCGGGGAAGGTTCCCATCCGTTATATCAGACTCGGTAAAAGGAATCCCACGACATGCTTTGGAGAAGAGTGATATCACCTGGCTCTGGCCGATGCCATCCATTGTTTGATGATGACCGAGAAACGTAAGCAATAGCCCGCCCCGGATGAACGTTGCTTGGGCGACGAATACAGGCCACTGTGGTAATGTTTTTCCGGACTGGGTTGGAATGGTTCTGATTGGCGCGATGAGGGTTTCATCAAGCATTGTGAAAGGAAAGTGGCCTCTCCTGAGGCCGTCCATCGTGATGCTAGAATCTTTGGAGATATCCTTGACATCTAATCTTGGAATACATCGGAACCCTATAATCCTCGGGCTAGCTGTCTTCCCACCATCATTGTCATCCACCACCTGACCCGCGGTCCAGGGGAGAACTTTTGACATCCGCTCGAGGCCATTTGTCAATGTTGAGATAATGCTAGATCGCAAAATATGGTCCGGCAGACTGTAGCAAAATGTGATTTGAGTGTAAATTTTGAGGTTCGGTATGCGGCCAACGATGTCAACATGCAGGTTCAGTGGGCGGGGATGCGGTGATGACGTCATAATAGAAGTGAACTATTTTAATGCAACTGGTGAGATTGCGACTCGTTACTTCAGTGTCTCGTATAAGTAGGTACATATGTAGGTAGGTATGGATTGCTCGTAAGTACATCTGTGCAATCCTCATCCCGTATGAGTGCAAATGACTCATCTCCTGGCTTGTTATAAATCCAGAAAATGCGGGGTTCTGAGTTGGAGACGCTAGCTAAATTTAGAAAAGCATCTATTCAATCCCCGCGATCATGATTTTATCATTGTTTTGGGACGAGAAGCTCGACAGACAGCTGCCCCTGTATCCAGAGTTACAGATGAAGAGAACTTCGTCATTTAACACTATTTCATCAGCTTCTTTGATGCATGTATCTTACTGTACAACCAGGTGAACAACTGAAGGTCACCTGCGATTTCGCAATGCGCGAATCTGTTGTGCTGATGCCTAGCCGTGGGGCAACCTTGGGTTTTCATGATTCGGCGGAAAATCCGGAGGCGGTAGTATGTATTGTAGTCAGATCCTCCGTCCTAGTTAGGTCTATGGGTGTCGATCTCGGGAACCTTGGAACCTCGAAGGTTTCAAGGTTGAAATCTACCTAGGTATAAATCTTACTCACGTGACAGCCTGTCCAACCCAACCTTGGAACCTTGGAACCTTCCTTGGAAGAACGAGTCGGGATCAGCCCCTCGGGTTTGGACCATGCATACGTTCTCTTAAAAAGACAAGACACTTGACTTTGGCCACTTCTAACTTTTCCGACGCCTTCACTGGTCGCTGTAACATTTGTCGGGTCGCGGTGTATTCTTCCCCCGATGGCGCAGTGATGCAGCACCGGCAGATACATGCTGTGTTACTAATAGAACACATATGCAAGCCCACTACGAGGTACGATGAATAAGAAAATACACTGCCAAACGCATACATGAGAGCCCCCGCCCTTCTTTTTGTGAGTAATGACCTAAGAACCTCGGAAGGCCAGTCAGAATCACTTGGTCCCCCAATCGTCTTTGAGTAAAGTCTCCTGCAGCGATGATGCGATTCTCAGAAGGAAGAAGCTTTACGCTCTTAGTTTTGTTATTTACGCTCTTGGCGTCATGCACTCTGCATTCTGATCCTCCCCGTCGTTCCGGGACAAAGTGTCCGCCATTCAAAGGAAACTTCACCGTTTCGGCCTATCAGTTATACCCAGAAAATGCCGATTTTGACTTCAATGCCTGCCTTCTATACATCGGGTGTGTAACTGCCTCTTTGATTGCTTCTTCCCCTGACAAAATCATGATGCAGAGCCGTTTGGAACGCTTCAGTAGGCCAATATTCGCCTTACACCAAATCCATCGAGATATTCGAGTTCGATGGCCTCACTCATGACCCCGATTACCATATTGGGGGTATCGCGATCAATCCACGCACAAATCTACTCTCCATTGTGGTGGACTATTGGCCTACTTTCGCAACCGGAGGCGAAGACATTTCTGGCGCAAATTTCCTAATGTTGTTCAACCCGTCCACGCGAAAACTTATATACAAATTCAACTTGACTACCATTACCCAAGCTAGATATGGCGGCTTCCAGGATCTTGAATTTGACCCTTCGGGTAACGTATACATTGTTGGCGAATATCCCAGCTGTATTTTACGTGTGGATAGCAAGGGGAAAGATATCACGAACTGGTATTTGAACACTACTGCTGCCAACCACACTATCGCAGGCTTTACGGGTCTGGCCGCCAAAGAATGGACACTGCTTGCTAGTCACTCATCCGAAGGATCTCTTTTCCGCTTTGACATGCGCAAGCCCCGTGGAATCCCACATCCAGTCCGTATTTCTCCAGCCCACAAAATCGAATCCCCCGATGCTATCCAACTCCCACCTCGATATAATGGGACGGTACTCCTCGTAGCTGAGCTTTTCAAGGGTGTGTCAGTCTTTTGGGACCGAAAAGGAAAGTGGGAAGCCGCCAAATATTTGGGTTTAGTACCTTGGCTGGAGACAACCGTTGCCGTCGTGACAGCACCAGTGCAGGTTGGCGATGCGGTTTATATGAATCTGATCCCTTTCGGGTCGGCACCGGGAGGGGGTGCGGGAAATCAAACTGACTTTCTGTACTATGATATCACAGATAAAGTTGATGCTCTTTTGGCTAAGTAAACTCTCGAAATCAAATGATAGATGTTGGTGGGAAGATTCAGGGCCAGTCATTTGGGCATGAGCTCCGCTCAAGTGACGGCCTTGTAGCTAAAGAAAAGGTCACAAAAGTTAGAACTGTTTGCTTTTCATAGCTGCTTTGGAACTTGAGTATCACCGTGATTCATTCGCCTCCTATGAGAGGAGTACAACGGCTATGCGGCGTTTTGTCGCAAAAAGAATGGATTTCGTTGATGTATATTATTTCGGTATTTTGTAAGACGAACTCAGTATGACAACACCCACAGTGCCTCCAGGCCATCCCCTAACTTATCAAGCATGCTTCACTTTCCCATCCACATTGGGCAAAAAAAACTTCCGAAAATTCGTCATGAAGTCAAGGTTTCCCCTGACCAGTGCTTTGTGAGCCAACCCAACCGCCTCCTCCTTCAGTGAGCACTTTACGTCGGGTGATGCAGAGCTTCTTTCCGCACCATATCGAAGTGCCGACCTCCTCCGGGACCGCCTCGCGTCTGGTGATGCAGTATGCTTTGGTACAGCCAACCAAAGCACCAGCCTCCTTTGGAACAGCCTCACGCTTGGTGATGCAAAGTTTCGTTCCACACCAGATAGAAGTCCCGACCTCTTCAGGAACCGCTTCGCGCTTTGTAATGCAGAATCCTTTGGTGCAACCAACCAAAGCCCCGACCTCTTCCTCTTCTGGAGCTGCTCCTCGTTTGGTGATGCAGAGTTTTGTACCACACCATATCGAAGTTCCAACCTCCTCCGGAGCCGGTGTTCTTTTGGTGATGCAGAATCTCCCAGGGCACTCAACCAGAGTTCCAACTTCCGCTGGAGTTGACTCGCGTCTGGTGAGTTCCATGCTCTCGGCTCCTTCTTGAGTCAGTGTGGGGATTGCCATGGCCACGGACGCGAGTGTAGTAAACGAAAAGAACTTCATGATGAAAGGTGATCTGGCGATATATTGAAGTGTATGGCTGCTTTGGTAGGGGTGATGCTAGTATGAATCTTGACCAAAATCTTGGGCTACTTTTATACTATTTCCTTGTTCCGGCTTTACAAGGATGGATGCACCAAGGCGCTACCTCACTCAAGATCGACGTCCAAGACATCAGGAAACTTCTTCCGGCAAATATGCCATTCCCTACGGTAGTCCGAGTTTCGGTGCGGCTATCATATGCAGGCACAGACTCTGGGTCCAGTCGGTGTACGGGATTGTCTGCAATACGAGCCCCGACACCGTATATGCGCGTACTTCAACCGGGATCTACACAACAGTACTTCGAAAGGCAGGCAACTCGTGTTTCGATATTGACGTCGCAGTTGTTTCAACAACACTTCGTCATAACGCGCTGTTCAAGTCTGCCGAAGCCGGCTTGGTGTCAGCCAAAGTGCAAACATTTTGCAACGTTGAGCACCTGTTAAACTTGTGTTATCCTATGGTGGCGAAAATGGGCTCAAAGTTCCACACGCAGTTCCTCAAGATTTATGAATATAAGGACGGTTTGCAAAGGTCGCCTATTGGCATCTCGCTACGCTAAATGGTAAGTGCATCACTACTATCTATACCGCTAAAAGCTTAAATTGATAACTCCCATACAGCTATGCATCAACCTCTGTGGGTGAAAGACTTGTGCGATCATTTGAACAGTTTTAACGACTCTAGCAATAATGGCAAGGATCTACAAATAGCCTCCACGATCTACAGCTCCGGGGTTCAAACAAGTTTTGAGTATTTGTGAAGCAATTTATCGGGCGCTCTGGTGGGCCTACTCAACCACTTGGGTAGCATCCCGCAATCATTTGGGCCCAAAGCTTCGGATTTGAATGTTTCTGAAGCGACCTCCGCAACTCGTGCCACCTCCAGAGATTTGCTATCGACCTCATCAGTCATTCGTTCCCACACCACATCTGTTACACTATTCAGGGAATTGAGTACGAAGATGTCTTTCAAATCTGATGAGGAGAATATAACCTCATCATCCACACTTTTATCTTCGTCTCCAGACTATTTCATTCATGTAATCAGCACTTCAGAAGGCGATAGTCCCGGATACAATTCAAGCTTGAGGGAGATCCTTGAAAGAGTACCCAACGAATCCTCGCCGCCCATGACTATCTTTGAAGCTGCGGGCCACGGGGTCTTTTTCTTATGCACCAGCCGATGCAGCATACATTCGACAAATGGCGTCGATGAAAGCTTATTAGCATCGCAACAGTTCATTGAGAAATCAAAAGACCGACAAATTTGCATTGCGTATCAAGGGGAATTTAAAAAAAAGAATCACGGTCCATTCAACAAGGAACGGTGTTCGATCCTGATCGTTCTTGCAAGATATCATCGGGATCTACTTCCATCTCTCGGATTACCGGCAACGCTGCACCAGCAGATATTGCAACGTCAAATCCCAACGACAAATACTAGCAAATTTGGCAGTGGCATCAAATTCTTCATAAAAGGCGCTATCTGGTGTACAATAGCTGTCGTGGCAGTTCTGGTGGTCCTATTCGCATTTCCCAGAGCGACTTCCTCCAGCCATCCACCTAGCGACATATACCACACCTGGATCCAATATCCCACCCACCAAAGTGTCGGCCCAAAATACCAACTCCCGATAACTGCAACAAACGCGTCAGCCTTCGCCAGTTACCTAGATGCCCATGGCCCCTGGACACTCCGTATCGACGATCAAGCTCTAGTACCGACTTCACTCATAGACTCGGAAGAACTCCACTACCAAGCCTACCTCCAAACTCGTTACCCAGAAATGACCGAGATCCGCGTCACTCAGTCCTACATCAACGAAACCTGGCTTAGCAGCCCACTCAGAGACCAAGTCCCCGCTGATGATGCATTCCACTTCTCGCACTGTGTGTTGGCAGTGAAGCGGTACATCAAAGCTAAGAAGACCGGGAAACATGTTTGTGGGAGGGATATAGATGAGGAACATGTCCAACATTGTCTAGATTCTTTGGACTGGTGGGCATTTCCGAAAGGGAAGAAGAGAGGGGACGACATGAAGAATCCGAAACAAGATTTATGGTGGAGGACGAAAGTATGTTTTGACTAGTGGGTCGAGGAATCTTTCAAGGCTTGTCGTTCAATATTGTTTTGATGGTTACGGATTGCTAAAGCATAGAATATGTCGGGATGAGTATGTCAATGTAGGCCTTACGACAGTAGTCAGTTCGAACATGAAAATGTTGGTTTGGTTCGGAAATTATCGACGCGTACGGATCTGAATTCTTGCCTGATGTAGTATTGTTTGCTTGGGTACGTGGAACCGGTGGGATTTTCCCGTGGTCATGGATGGCTGGGGCCCCGGGGAGATGCGATCTCACGAGACTCCAGCCTTGCCAGCTAGGCACCTAGGCACCTGATTCAGTGCTGGATAACCACGTGATGTCTTGAATATTGAACAAACTCCGTCATTATAAAGGACATGTAAGAATACAATAACAACGCCCATCATCCAGCTACCCTTCCCTGGTATGCAGTACGCCATACATTTATTACAAAAGTGCAGCAAAAGCGCCAAGAACGACCGCGAACAAACCACCAACCCGAACACCAGGGGCAGCATTGACTGTTTGAATAGCCGGCGAAAAGGTAGATGTGCTCACTGTGCCGTTCACAATACCAGTCGGCTCAACAGGGGAGCCAGTGCCAGCGGGGCCAGTAGGCACGACTTCGAGAGTGATAGAGCTGCTCGACCAGTACCCGTAAGCCGGTGCACTTGCAACAGAAAAAGATATTACAGAAGAAATATGGGAGGGGGAAGAGAAATCAGCAACAGAAGAAGAAGAAGGAGGAGGAGGAGGAGGAGGAGGAGGAGGAAAGGCGGAAACTAACGCACTAGAAGCCGCGCCAGTGGACGCGGGAACAGCGGCCGAGCTCGCAACGGAAGTACTGGGCTCGGCGGAAGCATCAGGAGTGGAAGAAGGCCTAGAAGATGGCGTGGCAGAGGGAGAGGCAGAAGGTGTAGCACTCGGGGTGGCGCTGGGGCCAGTAGAGCTGGCTGGTTTGTCATCCTTGACAGCAGCCGGCACATCATCCTGCTCTCCGGAGAGGGGGGTGGTAGAAAGGCCACACCGAGTGCCGGCAGCACCAGCGGAATTGCCATAGTACTTCCAGATGTCTTCATTGTCAGGGCCAGCGCATTGGAGGCAGTTGGCGTAATTGGTTTGGAAAGCCTTGTTATCGCAGAGAGCATCACCCTGAAGAGAGCGCGCCGAAGTGATGACAGCTCCTGTTTCTATTGTAAGATTGTGTTCTAGGAGAGAGGGGAAGTGGAAACTGGGAGTACGAAAAGAAAGAGCAAATAAAATAGAGTGGTAAAGTAGTAATGTTGGTTTCAATGAGAACACATCAAAGGAATTGTATGTACAAACCGCAATTGTCATGGCAGTTGGCCTTGGGACTGCCAGGCTCCTGGCGGGCCAAAAGAGTCTTGAAGAACATGGCCTCAAACTCAGGTGAAGCGGAGGCACCCATAGCCATGGCCGCAACAAGAATGGAGGCAGTGGGGAACTTCATCGTAATTCGAGATCAAATTTGCGTCCGAATTGATGTGGTAACGAGCGGGGCCCGGTGAGGAGAAACGACAGGAGATTGTTGTGATGATGGGCTATGAGCTTGAGCCGTAAGAAACAAACAAGTGAGGGATGGAGCTTCTAAATATGCGGACACAGATTTAACATGGCGCAGGGACAACGCAGCTTGGTTTTGTAGCTCCGACTGATGGATCGCGCGGCGCATGGTCGAGCACTCCGCTTCCCACTTTGAACTACTGGAAGCTCCGCTGCGGTCTGCTGGCCTGGACTCATGCTCCGGGTTCCACTCACTCCTCCATTCCAAATGAAACTGCGGCCCCGGTGCTTGG
>Ga0247768_1000442_pt1 | contig 15038 bp, 13 predicted proteins | sample UWRJL016104C6_FD_179944 | JGI IMG/M metagenome (GOLD analysis project Ga0247768, IMG submission 179944) | Plant litter microbial communities from Arlington Agricultural Research Station in Wisconsin, United States - UWRJ-L016-104C-6 | ecosystem: Environmental > Terrestrial > Plant litter >... | reverse complement strand
CACGAGCTGAGCCGTAGTGCGATGCGAGATTGATGGTCATTCTGTGTAACCGTACCATTTCGATGAGGGGCGGCCGCACAGTGTGTAAGAGGTTTTTCGTATGAAAGGTGTCCCAATGAACCGCCGCCCGAGCACGCCCCTTCTGTCAGGTTTGTTGCTGCTGGCCTACGCGGCTGCGTCCCCGGCAGTGACGACCAGCCCTTCTGTTTCCGGCTGCAACGCCATGCCGACCGTTCCGAGCGTCCCCAGGGATGCGATCACGTATAAACGCACTTCGGCGACGGACCAATACCAGGATCTGCAAACCGCACTGATGAAGCTCCATCCAGGCGATTGGCTCGTTCTGCCACCGGGTACCTATCCCATCTCGAGGCATCTGTCGATTGAAAGAGACGGAATCACTCTGTACGGCAACGGTGCGACATTGCAGTCTACGAGCCCCACCGACGGCGCGATCATCGTTCGCAGCGACAAGGTCTCCGTCTACGAGCTCACAATGAATCAGGACAGTCAGGGCCGGCAAACAACGCCTTGGGCAGGCGGCATTTCAGTATTTGACGACCGCGGTGGTAACAAGCGCCGTGTGGATTCAGCCATCATTGTCGGCAACACAATCAACAACTCCGCGGGCACCGGCATATTTCTCTACAAGGCCTCACGATTCACCGTTGCCGGCAACACGATCTACCGCAGTCTCGCGGATGGCATCCATGCCACCGCAGGGTCAATGAACGGTCGCATCATTCGCAATACAGTGCGCCAGACCGGTGACGACATGATTGCCATTGTGTCCTATGCCGGGAAATCCGTAGCGATGATTCAACCCGAGCACGTCTCCGAAAGCACCGACATCAGCCTCGATCGGAACATCTACGTGGCTGAGAACAATGTGTCCGACCAGTATTGGGGCCGGGGCATTTCAGTCGTCGGGGGATCCGATGTCACCATCGAAAACAACACTATCTCCAAGAATCCGGTCGCCGCAGCAATCTACCTGCTGCGGGAAACGTCCTATAAGACCTTCGGCGATCACAACATTCTGGTTCGAAACAACCAGATTTCCGAAAATCAGACTTTGCCGCCGACCTGGGTTGCTCCGGGAGTCAAGACTCCCGTGGCTCGCCACGGCGCCATCGAAGTCGCCTCCCAAACCACTTCTGATGAGTGGAACAGCGGCTTCGCGCGCAACTGGCTGTCTGTCGGCGGCATCGAGATCACCGGCAATACCATTCGCAACGCCAAATTTGGCGGCATCCGCCTGGGCGCCAACTCCACAGTCGCCAACACCCTGTCCAACGTGTCGGTGCACGACAATGATCTTTCCTCGGTAGGCGACAAGGTAGTTGCCACGACCTTTTCGGGCGCTGATCGCAACACCCTGTCGTGCGCGCAGAACAAGATGGATGGCACGATCTGGAAATCCAATTGTGACAGTAATGGCAATGGTGCCGGCAAGCTCACGATTACTGTTACCGGCGCCTCACTGAGCTGCCGCTCGGACGGTTCCATTGCGGATTCCGGTCCGAACCCACCTACTGGTATTTCGGTTCAGTAAGCCTCTTCAGGCGGTTCACCTGTTCAACAACTCCTCCAACCGGTCAGCGGACACCTGCCAGCTAAACTGACGTGCGCGGGCGAGTCCCTTGTGGTGCAACTCATCGCGCAGTTGTGCGCTGGACAACAGCAATTTCAATTGTCGGGCAATATCGCCGATGTCCTCGGGATCGCAGTACAGAGCAGCATCTGCGCAAACTTCCGGTAATGAGGTACGGTCCGAGACAATAACCGGGCAACCGCAATGCATGGCCTCCAACGGCGGCAGCCCGAATCCCTCGTACCGGGACGGAAAGATGAAGCACTGTGCGTTCTCGTACAGTGCTCGCAACTCACTGTCAGTCACGTAGCCGGCTGGAATGAGCTTCTGTGACTGAAGCTGCATGCCCGCGAACACGCGCTGATTGTTGCCGCCGGCGGCTACCAGCTTGACACCTGAATCATCCAATGCTGACACGGCCGCCGCGGCCGCAGCAAAATTCTTGTTCCTGGACCGGCTGCCCACAGCCAACACATAACGCTGACCCACGAGATTGAGCCGCTCCAGGATCCGAGCATCCGGCGGCTCGCGCAGGATGTGCTCGCCGCTGCAGTAAATGACTTCGAGTGCCGCTTTGTGCCTGCCGAACAAGCGCGTGAGCTCCCCGGCGGAGAAGCGCGATACCGTGGCAATCGTTTTGGCGCGCCGCATCAGGCCGGCGAATAGATATCGATACCAAGTACGGAAGGCAAAACTGAATGTATCGGGGTTGGAGATGGGCGCTGCGTCATGCAGGACGCACAATTGCGATTCACGGAAGATGGGTCCGGTGCTGCAGAGATTAACCAGTGTGGCACCCCGTGCGTGCATGGGCAGCTCAAACTGCTCCCAGGCGTGACCACTCAACCTACCAACCCGGGTCGCCGGCGGCAGGCTGCTGTAAATTTCATTGATCGGAGCCGTGGGAGGTACGATCAATCGAGCGGCGTGGGCGTGCGCATATTGGGGCAGCCACAAGCGCAGGATTTCGAACGCAAAACGGTCGACTCCTGTCATGGGGCGCGTCAGGAACCGGCCGTTGATTAGAATTCGAGAGCTCACTTCAGGACGCGGCCACGGCCAGCGGTTGCGGAGCGCGTCTGCGCCGCGTTCGGCCGATCAGCAGGGCAATCACAATGGCCACAAACCACGTGAACCCTCGCGAGGATCCAAGATAGGGCACGCGAAAGTTCTCCAAAAACGTGAGAAATAAAATGGGATAAAGGAGCACGCCCCACATCGAGCCGCTGCGGTAGGCATTGTAAGCCCGGCCCGCGAGCAGGCTCAGGAACGCGAAATACAGCAAACCCAAGGGCAGGCCCAGGTCATAGATCACGGCAAATATGCCGGATGGATTGTTGAATTCCTCGTCACCATATTTCTGCAGAAATTGCCCGAGCTGCGTGGACTGCAGGTGGACCCAGTTACTGAATATCGGTCCCAAAAGAGGCGCGTGATGCAGCCAATAGAGGATATTCTCGAATTTGAAATTGGGCCAATTCGATGTCGACAGAACGCCCGCGCCATTGTTGAGTGAAGTGTAATAGTAGCTGGCCAAGCGGCCGACCGCGAACTGCCAGAAGCTCATCTTGCCGTTGTAGGTTGCCGATTGCCACGAGCGGAAATACTCGGCGATACCGAAGTATCCGATCAGCATGGGTATGGCCAGTAGCGGCCCCGCCATGAGCAGCAAACCCCAGCGCTGCCAATTTCGGCTGAACCGCGCAATCCAGGCCAATCCAATGGGCACACCTGCTTCAATCAACGCCAGGCGTTCGGACCAGGCATATACGCGCAATGCCGTTGCCGCCAACAACAACCAGAACATCAAGCGAACGATCGGCATCGATTTTTGCTCGAGAACGATCGAGCGATACGCATACAGCGAGAAGAACGCCGGCGTCATGTTATCGAACGAAGTGATGCCGGTCGTCAGCCCGAGATCCGCGCGTTCAGGGCGGTAGGCTCCGGTTAATGTCTGGACCAGGAGCATGGGATTGAACAGAAACGGCCGGTAGAAGATGAAATAAGCGAGCAGGCTGATGAACCCCACCACCATCGCGGCCCGATCCCAGGCGAACTCGGGTCGTGCAGCTGACTGTCGGGGGGATGTGATCTGAGCCCCCATCCAACCCGTGATGCCCATGAGGGCGATGACGCCGATACCCATGAGGATGTAGTCTTCGGTCAGATACCGCAACCCCCGGATGGTCAGGCCAGGCATGTTGCTGCTGCCCGAGTAGGCAATCAATAAAAACAACGGCAGTAATACGCCGGCACTCAGACCTCCTGGTGATGACCACCAAGGCATCCGTAAGCTGTGAGCCTCACTCAAGGCGCCACACCCTGTGGAGTCTGACTGACACGACTCAGTGCCGATGGAGCCCGAGGTGCGTTGATGAGAGCCAGCAGTTCGTTCGCCTTGGCAATCCAACTATGCAACTCGGCCTGCGCCCTTGCTTCAGTGACTACCGTTGTATTTGCACTGAGATCGAACGCCGCCGCGACCGCCAGCGGGAACTCATCTTCCGTTGCGCAGGTACAGAGTGTCGGCAGGGTTCGCCGAGTCAACTCAGAGGTAGCAAGCGCGGCCACCGTCATCCCGGCGGCAGCGTATTCATATAGTTTCATGGGGCTGCGTCCTTCATTCGCTGCACCGATTGCCAAGGGCAGCAACCCGACCGCGCACTGCTGCAGTAATGCGGCGACCCTTGCATAGGGTATCGCGCCCAACCCTACTACGTTCTGCAACGCCAACACGTTGGCGAAGGACTGGGATCCCGGCCCCGCCAGCACGAAATACTTTTCAGAATGCGCCAACGCGGCAGCCTTTAATGCCGTCCTGCTGAACCGGGCATCGAAGGCACCCACATACACGGCGCGTTGATTCCGATGACCCGGCAATGGAAGCCCGGCTGCGGTGCCGCTGTCGACGCAGAAGCGCGCGAAATCCACCCCATTGGTGATAACGGAAACGGGCTTTCCGGACAGGGCCCGCAGATGACGGGCTACGGGCTCGGAGGTGGCCACCAACACCTCCGCGCGCTCGCACATCACTCGTTCAGCATCAATGATCTTGGGGTCGTTGCGCAGCTCGGCGTAAAGATCGGTTGCTCGATAGATGACTTTGCAATTGGCCTGCACAACCAAACCGGCGAATCGCGGTTCATCGACGATCAGGCAATCCGCACCGGCTACATCGGACGCCGCAAAGCCCCGCGTTGGAGTCACCAGTATCGTCCTGGAATACGCTAGCCACAACACTCGCGCCTTTCGTGCCAACGACCATGGCAGCCAGGTGAATGGCACCAGTTCCCGAACTCCGTCGATGACAACACCGCCCCGCCACCAGCGGCTGACTCGCGCACGAATGAATTTGTCACGCAAAGCTGCAATCAGGTGGCCCGGCGATACCGGCGCACTCACATGCGTCACGCGATGACCCAAGGACTGCAGTGTTCGAGAAAGGTGGTGAGAACCGACAACGAATGGCCCTCCCATCGCAGTGTGACTGAAAAACGCGATGTGCACCGGCGCGCTACCTAACCCTGCCCGGGGTCAATCTCAGGCTCTACGAGCAGCAGACCTCGTTGGCGGGGACCCATGGCCCGCGTCAGGTCGGCCATGAATGACTCCTGCCGCGCATATACTGCATCGCTCACGTGGCTACGGTCATCGACCACCTGGGACACTCTCACGAGGATCCCGTCCAGACTGTGACCTTTCAGTGCTTGCTCGAAGATATAAAAGCGGGTCGCCCAGGGGCTGCGGCTGTACATGTCACCAATGCGGATCCAATAGCTCACAGCTTCCGCACGGCCCGGGGCCTGAACCAACATGCGCTGCGCACTTACCGGGCGCGCAGCCTGGGCCCGCAAAGTGACCGGCGTGCGGCCGAGCAACTTGAATCCCTGGGATACGTAACACAGCTCGGGCCGGTGTATCTTTACTTCCTGACGCTGATTGACACCATACGCCAGAGCGAGCATGACCACATCACCGTGAGAGTTGGAATAAGTCCGCATGACCACCTCATCATACGGATTGTCCATCCCGCGCTCGGCACCCTGACCCACCGTGGGACTCACCTGCGCCACGTCAGTCTTGATTTCCCGCCAGTCACCGAAGCTGGTAGGCACCGCGGAAGCCAATGAGCCGGGGACATACGCGACCTCGGTGGGCGTCATGGCCCACGTCAACAGTGCGATTCCCAACATCGCTGCAGCAATCACTGCCGCGCGAACCGGTACTTTGAGCGAGATCATGTGCGCATCGGACTGTGGTGAACGCCTGCCGTGCGCCGCGCCAGAAAGTTGTCGATCGCAAAGAAAGCACCGAAGGCAAATGCAATCTCCAGATAAGCAGCCGAGTCGTGGAATGCCTCTCCCACACCGTCGCCCGCATAGTAGGTAGTCAATACCAGACCCAACACCCGCAGTATGTTGGCTAACAGCGCTATCGGCAGGATGCTCGCCAACAGGAGCAGGGTTCGCGACTGCGACGCGTAGCCGGCAAGGTGAACATAGAGCAGACCGACGCCGGACAGGGCAATCATGGAGTTCAGGCCGGAGCAGGCATCGGCAATGAGCAGGCTGTACGGGCCGATCATCAACACCACGCCGTTGCGGGCGATCGGGTAACCGGCTGCAAACAAAGCCTCATCTACTATACGCGACACGAGCTCCTTCAATGGCAACAACAGCTCATCGGTCAAAGACCCCGGCAGGGGAATGACGAAAACGAGCAGCAGAATCGGAAACAACAGCCGGCGCGTCCAACCCGGGGCGAGAAACAGCCTGCACAGGCCAATCAGCAACGGAATCTGCGACGCAGCCTCCAGCTGAAAGAATGACTGTGTGCGGCCGATGTAATAGCAGAGCAGGCCGACACTGACAAAGACCACTCCGCGATAGGCAGGAGGCGCGGGCGTCGCCGCCTGCAACCAGGCGCGATCGCGCCAAAACAACCAGCAGACGATTGCCAGCATGACAGCGCCATAGGCGCCATCCCGCCGGCTCCAGAACATATGGGACAGATCCAGATACATCGGCACATACAACACCAAAAGGCCCGTCAAGAGCAGCGGTCCGTAACGCCATGGGCTGGCGGATACTGCACACGCGCGTGCCCCCTCTTGCATGTGTTCAGTCTAGAACGACTGCTCCTACGATTTCGATGCGGGAACCCTGCAATTGACGCTTGATTTCTTCCATATCATCGACGCGAGTCCGATGCCGGCGGGTGCTCAACAAACAGCCGCTGGTGATCGTGGCTACGAGCTGAGCATCCGCGGAGCTCAGCATCGGCGGGGTGTCGATGAGAATCACATCGAACAGCCGCGGAGCCGTTTCAACCAGATACGGGAACGTGACACGGTTGAGCAACTCCTGCGGATTGGGCGGCATGGCACCCGCCGGTATGACCGACAGATTATCGAAGCCGGCCACCACGGACAGGGCCGTCTCGACATCACACCGCTCGCTGAGCAGGCCCGACAGCCCGGTTGTGTTGTCCAGGCCGAACAGCCGATGTTGCTGCGGATCACGCAAGTTGGCGTCAATCAACAGAACGCGTTCGCCCAGTTGCGCGAACGAGATGGCCAGATTGGCCGCGACCATTGCGGATCCTTCCGAGCGACGGGCGGCCGTGATGGTCAAGGCCTTGTGCCGATCGCCGAACCAGCGCATCGAGAGCTGACTGCGCAGCGTCCTCAGCGCCTCGCTCTGCCGGCCGTGTGGCCGGGCGATCGCGAACAGCTCAGAACTGAGGCCGCCGCCATCTCCGGCCAGATACGGGTAGTTGTATTGCCGGGCAAGTGCCTTACGAACTTCTTCTTCGCTGAGAATGCCCAGCGCGACGGCCGTTTCGCCGAAGCGCAGGTTGCGCAAACTTTGAGCATCGAGAATGGTGGCCACCTGCGAGGCAGTCAGCTTGCCCGCATCGACCAGTTGCTCACCCAGCAGCACTCGCACAGCGCCTCTGGAGCGCTCGCTGGTCTCGGGATCGGAGAAGGCAACGTTCATAGATGCATCACCTTCCCGGAAGCGACAGTGCCGGCTTGTGGCGGAACAGCCGCGGCGGCAGCCGATCTCGACGGCGGCGGCGCGGGATCTCGGCCAGCACCGGGATCCCCGCGAATTCCACCAGATCACCGGCACTGCGGACGCGCTTGTCCATGAATTCGACGCCGAGCACGGTGGCGGCCGCCAGCACAAACCCGAGCACGATCGACACCAGTATGTTGGTTGCGACCTTGGGGCGAGCCGCCTTGGTGGGTGCGACGCCCGGATTGAGGATCGCAATATTACTCTGGTCCAACTGGCTTTCCAGGCGCACCTGGGTGGCCCGCTGCATGCCCGCCTCGTACATCTTCTGCGCCGTTTCAACCTCGTGCCTGAGAACATCCACGTCATCGCGTTCACGCTTGATTTGCAGCAGTCGGATGCGCTGCGCATCCAGCGCTTTGCGCAACTCAGCTACCTGCGCAGAGGATTGTTGCGCCGCTTGCTGAATAGCGCCCCCCACCGTATCGATCTCGTGAGAAAGTTTGGCCTGAAGTGCCTTCACTTCAGCGGCGGCGCTCTTGTATTCCGGGTGATTTCGTCCGTAACGCTCGGACGTTTCCGCGAGCTTGCTCTCCGCGCGAGCCACGTCGGCCTTCATCCCCTGCAGTAGCGGATTGGCGAGCACGTCGGGCAGTGTCCGCAAGCGATCCTGTTGGGCGGAAGCCTGTCTGAGTGCCTTCATGCGGTTCTGTGAGTCATACATGAGCGCCTGCGCGGCGATCAACTGATTGGAGATCTCCCCGAGCTTGCCATTCTCGATGTCGATTTGATCACTGGTGCCCGCGACATTGTGGGTGCGCTGGTAGTCGGACAGGCGCGCCTGCGAGCTCTCCAGCGATTTACGTAATTCCTGGAGCTGCTCCTGAAACCAAGCGGTCTGGCGCCGCGCGGGCTCCATCTTCAACTCCAGGCTCGTTTGAATGAATGCATCCGCGAAGGCATTGGCGATTTCAGCCGCTGCCTGCGGATCGCGCGAGGCCACCTCAATGTTGATAACGTGACTTTCGCGCGACGGCTTGACTTCGACGTTGTTGAGCAACTGATCGGCGATCCAGTCCTTGAGGGACCCTTCGCCGCCCGTGGCCTCCTCGAACTGCTCACGCATGATCGGCAAAGCGGCCAGGCGCAGCTTGTTGACTACTTTCAGAGCGACATTGTGGCTGGTGATGACGTCGGCCTGAGTTGCAATGCCGCCGGGAGCCGCATCGTTGGCATCCATGCCCGAAACCGGATCTGTGGCCTTGGATCCGATGACTACCGAAACTTCGGAAATGTAGGTCTTGGGCCAGATCAGTGTGAGGACGGTCACTACGGTCACCAGCGAGAAGAAGATCAGGCAAAACAGCCGGCGCCTCGCCCACAGAAGCTGCAGCATTTGTTTCGCGGTCACGCCAACCCCTGAATAATTCCGTTCATGGGATCAGAACCAGCTCTGTTTGATCATGAGCACGTCATCCTCGCGGAGTTGATCGCGCTCCTTGATGGAGATCTCGCGCAACGGTCCGCCCGCTTCGCGGCGCTTGACCTTCATGAAGTGCAGAGAGCCCTTGGGGGTGAGGCCGCCGCCGGCCGAAATGGCCTGAGCCACCGTCATCTGTCGCTCCAGCCGATACGAGCCGGGTCTTTGCACCTCGCCGTAAATGTAGAACATCGGCGCGCGAGGCACATAAATACTGTCACCGGCGGCGACCGACGGATTCTGAGAGGGATCACCCTGGAACAGAGAGTGCAGGTCTATTTTGATGCGCGAGCCATCGGGACGCACCAGCGTGGCTTCATCTGCGGCGATCGCGTTGACGGGACCGCCGGCCTGGGCCAACAGGTCCAGCACCCGACTGGTGGTAGTCAGCGCGTACTGACCGGGCTTGGCAACTTGACCGACCACGGACACCTTCTGGCTTTCGTAGTCGGTGATCAGAACAGAAGCCTGTGCATGATGAACGAAGCCGCCTTGATCGAGGCGACTGATCAGTAATTGTTCGAGCTCGTGGGGAGTCAGGCCGGCGACCTTCAGCTCGCCGAGCAAAGGGAACGTAATGTTGCCGGACTTGCTGACGCGCGCCTCCACCGACAATTCGGGGTGGTCGAATACGTTGACCTTCAGCAGATCATCCGAGCCAATCTTGTAGTCACTGCCCTGCGCACACAGGCTGCGGGTGCAAAACAGCAGCAGAAGCAGTGTCCAAACTGCTAATTGCGCAAACTGTCGTTGACCTCGATCTGTATTCACGAGTTATCGCTGACCCTGTGCATAGTACTGGGCGAATTGCCCTTGGTAGGAAATCTTCGCCGCGTCACGCTCGTTCTTCAGGTGCTCATCCACAGCCGCGGCGTTGCGCTGGCGGGTCAGGTACTGATCGATGGAAGCCTTCGCATTCTCAAAGCTCAGGGGCTTCGGCTCGAGACCTGTCACACACACCAGTATGGAATGGCCGTCCCGCTGATCCGCAATCAGCAGATCACCCACATTGGCCGTCGTGAACTCGGAAACCTTGCCCAGCGGCAGGTCCTCCGATGGCACGCTCGTGTGTTGTGTCATGTATTTGACCTGATGCTTTTCCAAAACGCCGCGCACCTGATCCGCAGAGTGGGTGTTGTTCAGATCCCCTTTGAGCAGGTCGCTGAGATCTACCTGCCGCACCGTATAGATGGTGAGGTTGAAGATCTTGCGGTCTGCGAAAAGGCCGGGGTTCTGCTTGAAATACTTCTGCTCTTCCGTCGCTGAGACGGGCGATTTGGGATACAGCAACCGCTGCGCGTAAGCTTCGATCAGCACTTGGCGCCGGGCACGTTCAATGGCGGCCACTGTTGCGGGGTCGCGATCGAGCTTGTTGGCCAGGGCACCCTGCATGAGCAGCTCTTCGTTGACGAGCGAATCAATCGCTTCGCGCGTGACCTGGGGAGTGAGTGTCTCAGGGTTGATAACGGCCAGTGTCTGATTGAGCTGTGATACGGTGATTTCGCGATCATTGACCTTCGCCACTACCTGAGTTTTGGTCTGTGAATGACGCGAGCAGGCAGACAGAGCCACCCAGGCACAAGCGAGCACAACGCAGCCCCCCGCCCGGATACTCACCTTTCGTGAACCCATGCCCCCTCCAATTGACCGACGCTGCAAGATCTCACTCCGACTCAATACGCGCGCCGATCGTTCCAGATCAACGAAGCCGTGCGACACAAGATCATGATATCCAGGCCCAGTGACCAATGACACAAATAGTCGAGATCGAACTCGATGCGTTTGGTCATGCTTTCGAGGTCATCACCGCCGCGGTAGCCGTTGATCTGTGCCCAGCCGGTGATGCCGGGTTTCACCTTGTGTCTCACCATGTAGCTCGGGATGAGACGCCGATACGTCTCATTGACAGCCACGGCATGGGGACGCGGGCCCACCACACTCATGCTGCCGTCCAGAACGTTGAACAGTTGGGGTAGCTCATCCAGGGAGGTCTTCCTGATGAAGCTGCCGAACGCAGTCACCCTGAGGTCGCCCCGCTTGACCTGGGTGTAGGTGCTCTCCCCGTCCTCGACAACACTCATGGAGCGGAATTTGTAGATGACGATGGGTTTGCCATCCAAACCGTAGCGTTTCTGTTTGAAGAGAATCGGCCCGGGCGAGCTGAGCCGGACACCCAGAGCGACAGCGAGCAGGAGCGGTGACAGCAGCAGGATGCAAAGGCCGGCAATGAAGATGTCGCAGATTCGCTTCGCAACGCCGTGGACGCCATAAAACGGCGACTCGCGAACAGCTACCACGGGAACTCCATTCACCTGGTCCATGCGCGCCTGCACCAGGTTGAACATGAACAGGTCGGGAGCAAAGTAGATTGACGCCGTGGAGTCGCGCAAGGAATCGATCAGAGCCATGATCCGCGGCGTGCGGGTCATCGGCAGGGTTATATAGATGACATTGATGCCGTTGCTGGCAACGTAGGCAGGCAGATCCCGGGATTTACCCAGAATCCGCGACGCGCCGCCGCTCGGCAGGCGCGCGCCGTCGCGGTCCTCAAAAAAACCCACTACATCGGTGCACAACAGGCGATCTTCCTGCAGCCGGCTCTCGAGACGCAGCCCGAGGTCGGTCATTCCTACAACCACCGCCCGCTTTGTGGGAATGCGTCGGACACCGAACTGAAACGCGGCAATCTGTGCAAGCCACAACACGGCAGGAGTCACCGCAATCCACACGAGCAAAGCCTGACTATTCAACTGATCCATCAGGTGCGATGCGTACAGAAGTATCCACACGAAGGCGCCGACCACGCACCAGTGGAGTGTTGTATCAACGAGGGCTCGCAAAGCAGCAAGACGGGTCGGCGCGCCACCGATCTGAGTTGCCTCAAAGAGATCCGCGACGGCAATGAAAGCCAATGCGCCGACAATGAGATAAGGACCGCCGAGCGGCTCGTCAAAAACGAGCAACGTGGCGATCAGGGTCGAGACTGTAACAACCGGGAACAGCAGGCAGCGGACAATGAAGACGAACGACGGCTCAGTCGCGCTTGCGCCGGTAGCACGCTTGGATTGTTTCCAGAGCCCGAGCATTCAATCCTCGACCGAAGAGCCAACAATAGCAGAGCAGCCCATTGCAAACGGGCAGCCCGGCACTACGCCTGCCTATTGTTGGGCGGCCGCTGCAATTCCCTCGACGACGCAACCCACCGCAAAGCAGCCTCCCGAGCCGGTCCGAAGACCCGCTCGGAAGACGGCCGACGGACAATTTAAGCGAACGGCCTCAGCGGCAGAGACTGCTGCTTGCGGCGCAATTGGAAGCCGATCAGTCCGGCCCCGGCGATCAACATCAGCCACGTATCGGCTTCAGGCACTGCCGACACGGACAATGCGTTGAAGTACGTGGCCCGACCCTTTCCCGACCCCGTGATCAGCAGGCTGTAGTGCTGCCCCGGAAGCGAAGCGGAGAGGTTGTCAAACACATGAGTCGTGCTGGCGGACGAAGGCGCCCCTGCAGGCGAGCCCGAAAATGTGTCGAGTTGGGCGCCGTTCAAGAACAATGAAACCGTGTAGCTTGCGACTCCCTTCAATGCCGTGAAGATATCGGAAACATCACTCTGGCTGGCGAGCCGGAAAGTGACTGTGTCCGAGAAGCTCAGGGTGCTGCTGTCGACTCTGCCCGTCGAAGAAGCGGCATCGCCGTCCGACAACAGGCCCAGATGGGTTGTCCTTGCTTGTGTCGCCACACTTACACTGAGTGCAAGAGTCGTGGCGAGAAGAACCCGGGCTAATTTCATACTGCGATCTCCCAGAAGAACTCGAAACAACGGGCGCTGACTATCAAGCAAAGGCCGTGCCATCCGGCATCCGTCGCCAGTTAGCGACAAATTGCCTCGCTCGACTCAGTACCCATACGTTGCGCGCAGACCTGCATAACCCTCATGTCCGCCGCTGCCGATGTTGGTATTTGCGCTGAAATCACCGGATAACACTGCGCGCACGACGCTCTCATCGAGCGGGCTCCAATCCTTCTGACCAACATATCAGCAGCGCACAAACAAGCGAGCCAGAAAATACCGCGGCTGGCGGAGTGTACCCATGTGCGCCGAGTAATGCACCATAATAGATAGTTGACGCACCTCTTTGATTCGTAACGGCTGCGCCGCAGCTTTTTTGCGGCGGCGCACAGCAGCTCGAACGGCCGTTGCTGCAAGGGCGCGCCTCAATCCGTACCTGCAGGCGAGCGCAATAACATCTCACCGAATCGACAAATCCGACAGTTGTTGAGAAAAGCCGAGGTTTGTTTGAGCTCGAGGCGATAGCCGGGCGCGGCTGCTCAGGAGTCCGAGCGCACCAGATTGGTACTCAACATCTAGTGCTGCGTCCGCGAACGCGCACTAGCTACAGTAGTTCGGGGCAACACGGTGTCACCGCCCCCCTCCTCAGGCTGACTCGCTGGCGTTGCCGGATTGCCGGGAGTCAATCCCGCGGGACACGGCTGCATCTGCACCCGCGCCCGCCCGATATCAGCAAACAAATACTCCGGCGGCGGCTTCTGCTCAGCCGCGGTCAACGCAACATCCACCCAATAAATGGTGCCCGGAAACCGCCGCTCCCCCACCTCAGGCGCCAGCCCCATGGCTTTCACGGCTGTTGCGCGCTTTTCGGCACGCTCGCGGGTGCTGAACATCCCTACCGAGACGCGCCTGTTGGTCGAGAAGTTTTTCATTACGTGGGCGTCGGTGAAGCCGTTCTGCTCCAGGCGTTTGACTACCTCGAGCACGTCCTGCTCGGACTGCATTCCACCGACGTAGACCCAGTAGCCTTCGATCGTTTCGCCCTCTTCAGCGCGCTGTTGGAGCTTGAAGCCACGTTGATTGAGCAGGCCGGCGGCACGCGCGGCGTGGGCGATGTCGTTGAAAGGGCCGACGGACGTGCAGCGGGAGACCTGCGGGACGTGCGGAATCTGTAAGGACACCTTGTCAATTGCGGCGGAAACGGGCGCCAGCGCGGGCGGTGGAGTTGGCGCGGGCAAGTTGGCTGAGGTCGGCTTGGCCGCATTCTTTTCCGTCGCGAGCTCGAGTCTCGGCAAACCGGATAAAGAGTCGTGGGCGGCGGCGTCACGCGGCGCATCGATCCACTTGGCCCAGGCCAGGAAGAGGAGGTTCGCCGCCAGCAGTACTAGGAATATCACGCGCACAGCTGATTCTAGACCACAGCGCGACGCTTGCGGGATGTCGGCCGCCTTTGAGTGGGTGATCCAGCTTTGCGGGGAGTCGGCGGTGTCTGGTCGGCCCAAACCGCCAGTCCGTGCAACACGAGGTCGGGCAAGCTGACGCTCATACTCGTGATCAGCGGCTTGATGTCGGCAGAGCCGCCGCCGGTCAGGAGTACCAAAGGCCGGCTGCCGAGCCGAATGCGAGCCTCCTCAATGGCGCGATCAATGGCTCCTGCCGCTGCATAGCGGGCACCCTCGCCAATCGCATTCCGTGTCGTCTGGGCGAACATGCCGGCTGCGCCATCAGGACCGCCCTTGGCGCGGCGGCGGATGCCGTTGGTCTGGGTCAGAAGGCTTTCGACCATGAGCGCAGGGCCGGGAACGATGGCGCCGCCGTGGTGACGGCCGGAGGCGTCGATGAGATCGATGGTCATCGCGGTTCCGACATTCACTACGCAGACAGGCTGGCCGGATGAAAGATGGTGGGCGCCGATGGCGGCTACGAAGCGATCAACACCCAGGCGCCAGGGGTCGAGGTAGTTGGTGGTGACGCCGGCGGCGGTGCGCTGGGAGGCGACAAACTCGGGGGTGGGGGCACCGGCTTTGCGGGCCGCGGCGATGAATACTTCGTTGATCTGGTCGCCTGCGACACTGGAGACGATGATGCGAGGGGCGCCGGCCGCGCCAACAGCGGCAGCAGCGTGGCCCGGGTCGATGCGGCCGGCGGCGC
>Ga0247768_1000441_pt1 | contig 15038 bp, 15 predicted proteins | sample UWRJL016104C6_FD_179944 | JGI IMG/M metagenome (GOLD analysis project Ga0247768, IMG submission 179944) | Plant litter microbial communities from Arlington Agricultural Research Station in Wisconsin, United States - UWRJ-L016-104C-6 | ecosystem: Environmental > Terrestrial > Plant litter >... | reverse complement strand
GAACCGGCAGCTGGAGGTGGCCTACGAAGAACTGCAGTCGACCAATGAGGAGCTGGAGACCACCAACGAGGAACTCCAGTCGACCGTCGAGGAGCTGGAGACCACGAACGAGGAGCTCCAGTCCACCAACGAAGAGCTGGAGACGATGAACGAGGAGCTGCAGTCGACCAACGACGAGCTCCAGGCCATCAACGACGCCCTGCGCGAACGCGGCGTCGAACTCGATCAGGTGAACGACTTCCTCGAATCGATCCTCACCTCGATCCGGGCCGGGGTGATCGTCGTCGACCAGGAGATGCGCGTGCTCGTCTGGAACCGCGGCGCCGAGGACCTCTGGGGGCTGCGGCGGGACGAGGTCGCCGGGACGCACCTGCTCAACCTCGACGTCGGCTTCCCGATGGTGGATCTCCGCTCGATGCTCGGCAGCGCGCTCGTGGACCCGCTGTTCACCACCGAGACCGAACTGGACGCGGTGAACCGGCGCGGGCGGGAGATCCACATCCGGCTGGTCTGCAGCGCGCTGCGGGCCCCGGGCGGGACCCCACAGGGCGCGTTGCTGTTCATGGAGCAGCGGGAATGAGACCCTGAGGGGGTGACTATCGAAATCGGCGACGCCGAGCAGCCGCCGCTGCCCCTCGCAATCGCCGAAGCGCTCGGGGAGGTCGCCCGTCGGCTGGACGCCGAGCCGGACGTCGAACACACCCTGGACGCCATTGTCGCGGCGACGAAAACGAACGTCCCGGGAGCCGAGTTCGTCGGCGTTTCCCTCGTCGACGGCAAAGGCATCAAAACCGTGTCGCCGTCCGACGAAATCGTCACGCGCATCGACAAACTGCAGTACCAGCTCGGCGAAGGCCCGTGTGTCAACTCGATCGCCCACCACCGCACCTACTCGACGGGCGACCTCACTCGCGAGTCCCGGTGGCCGCGGTTCGGCCCCGAGACGGCCACCATGGGCGTGCTGTCGATGCTGTCCTTCCGGCTGTACACCTCGGAGGACACCCTGGGCGCGCTGAACCTGTACTCGTCGGAACTCGATGCCTTCGAGGCGGAATCGCAGCACGTGGGGGAGCTGCTCGCGGTGCACGCCGCGATCGCGCTGGGCAGCTCACAGCACGAATCCCACCTGCGCGCCGCCCTCGGCTCCCGCGACATGATCGGGATGGCCAAGGGGATTTTGATGGAACGCCATCACATCGACGGGGATCGCGCGTTCACCATCCTCGTCAACGCCTCACAGCACTCGCAGCTGAAGCTGCACGAAGTCGCCCGCTGGATGGTCGAAGAAGCCGTCAAAAGCTCGTAAGCCGCTATTCGGGGTGAAGGGCCAGGGCGTGCCGCAGTTCCGAGCGCTCGGCGAGGGTCAGTGGCACGGCGACGGCGTGAGTCCGGCCGTTCTCGTCAGGTGCGGTGGTCAGGGACAGCACCGAGTTGCCGTCGCTGTCCTGCAGGGAAATCCGCCCGCCACAGGCGAGTTCGACGGTGGTGGCACGCGGTGCGTCGTCGAGGCCGAGCCAGCGCAACGCCGTCGTGAACATCATCGCGGTCCCCTTTGCTCGCACTGTGTCTGATAAAAGCTGTGCCTGATGAAAGCCGTGCCTGATGAAAGCCGTACCTGACAAAAGCTGTGCCGTCGCTTCCAAAATGCCCGGAAGGCGGCCGGGTCAAACGCGACCGAGGTCGTGAGCGTTGCGGCCGGTTAGAACCGGCCGCAACGCTCACAAGGCCGTCAGCGGACGACGCGACGGCGGCGGTACCAGACCCGGCGTGGCCCCGGCAGGGCGATCCGCGCGATCAGGTCGGTCACCACCGCACCGATGATCAGCCACAGCACGGCGGCCAGGCCGTCGTTCAGCAGGGTGCGCAGCTTCTCCCCGTCCGGGGTGAACAGCCCGCGCAGGCCGAGGGAGACGTGGGCGGACCAGGTGTCGACGAGGTTCGCGAAACCGTTGCCCGCGTTGGCTTCACCGAAGACCAGGACGATGTGGATGGCCAGTACCAGCGCGAACAGGCCGCACACCAGGCTGATAAGCGCGCAGACCGTGTTGACGAAGCGGGCGCGGCCGTCGTGGCGCTCGACGACTTCTTCGACTTCGGGCTCCTGGTAGCCCCGAGGCGGGGAATCCGGGTAACGGGGGTCATGCTCCGGATAGCTCATATCTCAGTCTCCCATGGTATCGGCGGTTCGGCAGAGTCGGAAATCCTTGTCGGATAAGGAAAATTTCTTAAAGCGGCAGCGGTTTTCCTTGTTCGACAAGGGCGGTGCCACGTTCGTAGTCGTCGTCGGCTTCGTGGGTCAGCACGCCGACGGTGGTACCCGTGCAGCCGTACCAGACGGTGAAACCGCCGTCGGCGTAGTTGACGAGTTCGGCCTGGTCGTAGCCGTCTCCCCAGGCGGCGTACTTCAGCACGCGATCGCCGATCACCGTCCAGAATCCCGGCGCGTTGTCCCAGCTCACATCCTCTCCCGCCGCGGCCCGTCCGGCGATCTCACCCATCTTCAGCGCCTCGCCCCAGTGCTCGACGGACAGCGCTCGCCCGGCGGAAGTGTTGTACGCCAACGCGACGTCGCCCGCGGCGAAGACTCTGGCGGCGCTGGTCCGCATGTGCTCGTCGACCCGGACACGCCCTTCGAAGACTTCCAGCCCGGCCTTCTTGGCGAGTTCGGTGCGTGGCGCGACCCCGGTGGCGAGCAGGACCACCCCGGCGTCGACGGTCGGCACGAGGTCGGTGTGGACGCGGTAGCCGTCCTCGATGCCCTTGAGTGTTGTTTCGGGCAGGACGCTGACGCCCTCGGCCTTGAGCCACTGCCTGATGCGCTTGCCCGCGGCGGCACCCAGCCGGTCGGCCTGGGGCAGCTTCTCCGGTGACATCAGGGTCACCTGGATTCCGCGCCGCGCCAAGGAAACCGCCGCCTCGCACCCGATGAACCCCGACCCGACGACGATCGCACTGCGGATCCCGCTCGCGACCTCCCGGAGCCGCCGCGCACTGGCTGCCGACCGCAGCACGAGGACGTCCTCGTGATCCGCGCCCGGAACGTCCGGCCGGATCGGCTCGGAGCCGGTGGCCAGGACACAATGTTCGTACGACAGGGATTCACCGGCGGCGGTGGTGACCGTCCGGGCCTCGGGGTCCAGTGAGGTCACCGGGTCGCCGAGGCTCAGCTCGATCTCGTGTTCGCGGTAAAAGTCATTGTCTTCCAAGGGCAGGTCGCCGTCCTCGGCCTCGCCGCGAAGGAACTCCTTCGACAGCGGCGGGCGCTGGTAGGGCGGTTCGTCGTCGGCCGAGATGATCCGGACCGGCCCGGTACCCCCGGCTTCCCGATAAGAGCGCGCGGCGGAAAGGCCCGCGGGGCCACCGCCGATGATGACCAGCGTGCCGTTCCTCGAATCGCTCATACAGAGGATTTACCCAGGAACGCCCCTAAGCACACCCCACGACCCCCAGGAAACACCGTTCACCGCGGTGAAGGCCTCCTTTACGGCGTCAGACGCCGTAAAGGAGGCCTTCACGGCCAATCAAACAGGAACGGCGCTCACGTTTCGTCGAGGCGTTTGAAGGCGACTTCCCGCAGGATCAACAGCACCGCGGCGGCGATGGGGATGGCGACGATCGCGCCGATGACGCCGAGCAGCACGCCGCCCAGCAGGACCGCGACCACGGTGACCAGCGCGGGGATCTTCACCGTGCGGCCGATGATCTTCGGCAGCAGCAGGTAGTCCTCGACGAACCGGTAGACAACGAAAAAACCGATCGTGGCCAGGCAGACCGGCAGCGAGATGGTCAGGGCGGTCAGGCTGACGATGATGCCCGCGGCGGTCGAACCCACCACCGGGATCAGGTCGAGGACGGCGACGAGGATGGCCAGCAGGATCGCGTACGGCACCCCGAAGACGGTGAGCCAGATAAAGGTGGCCAGCCCGGCGATGACCGAGATGATCACGTTGCCCAGCACGTACGAGCCGACCTTGGCGAAGATTTCATCGCCGATCAGAATCGCTCGCGGACGGCGGCTGCCGGGGATCATTCGGTAGAACGTGCCGCGAATTCGGGGGAAATCCGCCAAAAAGTAGATGCTGAGCACCAAAACCACCAGCAAGTCACCGAGGGTGCCGAGGATGGCCTTGCCCGCTCCCAGCACCCCTTGGGTCAACACGCTGCTGGACCCCGACAGCATGTCCTGCAGGCGCTGCTGGACATTGAACCGGTCGTTGAGCTTGCCCAGCAGGGAGCTGTGGTCCTTCAGCTGCTGGAGGTACTGAGGGGTGTGGTCGATGAACTGCGTGGCCTGGTCCACCAGCGGGGTGATCAGCGCGGTGAAGAACCCGGCGATCGCGATCAGCAGCCCGATGACAACGATGGTGACCCCGGCCCACCGTGGCAGGCCGCGCCGGACCAGCCACGACACGGCGGGTTCGAGCCCGATCGCGATGAACAGCGCCAGCCCGATCAGGATCAGGGTGTCGCTCGCGATGAGGATGAGTTCGACCAGGCCCGCCGTGACGGCCACCCCGGCCGCCGCGGTCATGCCGATGAAAAACGGCGAGCGGCGGTTGAGGGGTTTGCCCGGTTCGCCCAGCGGCGCTTCCGGGGTGCTGATCTCTTCGGCCGCGATTTCCGCTTCGGCGACCGGGCCGTCGACTTCGTCGTGCGGCTGTGCGATCCGCTCCTTGTGTCCCTTTTCCGCCTCTTTCGCCACCGCGTTCCCGGGCTCGGCGGGACTGTGGGCGGCAGAGCGGTCATCCGCGTCTTCCGGGCCGGGAGCCTTGCGGGATTTCGCGGACGTCATGCACTACTAATACCCGTTTACGAGCAGGGCAAACAGCGGGGCTCAGCCGATGCCGTTCCCTTTGCCGGGGCCATTGCCGGGACCTTTGCCGTTGCCGCCGTTCCCGATACCCACGCCGATGCCGGTACCCACGCCGTTGCCGATCTCGCCGACGCCGTGTTCCTTCGGCTTCTTCGGCTTTTCCTTCGCCGGTGGGGGAACGTTGGAGGCCTCGTTCTGTGATCCGCCGGCGATCTGGGACTGCGCGGGCGGCGCCACCACGATCGACGCGGCGCCCGGAGCGGGCTCCGAGGACGCGGCGGGGGTGTTGGAGGCCGGGCTCTCGCTCGACGAACTCGGCGGTTGCGCCGGGGAGACGACGTCGTCGCCCTGGTTCAGATAGACCGTCGCGCTCGCGGCGATGACGGCGGCCAGCACCGGCAGCCCGGCGAGGGTGAGGATGCGGCGGGTGCGGGTGCGGCTTTTGGGGTCGCTGACCGGCGCGAACACCTTGGTGGCTTCGTCTGTCGCCGCCGGTGCCACCGGCGGGCTCACCGGGGCGAGGATCACGGTGCGCTCGGTGTCCCGTAGCGCGGTAAGCACGGTCTGGGCGGTCGGCCGCGCGTCCGGGCGCAGTGAGGTCATCTGCCGGAGCAGGTCTTCGAGCCGCTGCGGCAGCCCGGACGGGATGCGCGGCGGCCGGTGCAGCCGCACGACCGCCGACTCGACCATCGACCCGAGGTATTCGCGTACGCCGGTCAGGCACTCCAGAAGCATCAGGCCGAGCGCGTAGATGTCGGCCGGCGGCCCGACCTTGTCGCCGAGGACCTGCTCAGGCGCCATGTACGCGGCCGTACCGACCACCGCGCCGGTCGCGGTGATCCGGGTGGAGTCGTACGCCTGCGCGATCCCGAAGTCGCTGATGAGCGGGCGGTCCGCGTCGAGCAGGACGTTGGCGGGCTTGAGGTCCCGGTGGGTGATGCCGTGCGCGTGCACGTGGGCCAGTGCGTCGGCGAGCGAGGACGCCAGCCCGTTGACCTCGGCCGTGGTGAGCGGGCCCATCGCGATCCGGTCCGCCAGGGTGGGTCCTTCGACCAGCTCCATCGCCAGGTACGGCCGGCCGTCGTCGCTCCCGGCGTCGTACAGCTCGACCAGGCCGGGATGCCGCAGCGCGCCGAGGATCCGGATCTCCTGGAGCCGCCGGTGCTCGTCGATCGCGACGGTCTCGGGGTGGAAAAGCTTGATGGCGACGTGCTTGCCGGACTCCCGGTCGAGGGCCCGGAACACCCGGGAGGTGGCGCCGCGGCCGAGCAGGCGGCCGACCTCGTAGCGCTCGCAGATCGTGCCGGGGACCGGGTCCGGGTCGTGGTCACCGAGGCTGAACTTGGCCTGCGTGGTCAGGGCGGGGCTCGGGGCAACCGGGTCCGCCTCCGCGTCCACCATGCCGGCCGCACCTCCTCTCACCCGTTTCACCGGTGGGTCGCCAACAATTACCCCACGCGGCCGGAGATCAAACAACCACACGTCACAGGGATTTCCGGTCCTCGCCAAGATCGGCGAACAGGTCGCCGAACTCCTCGACCCGGTCGAGCACGTCGTCGCTGGTGAACACGAGTTCAGCGGGCTTCCGGCACGACTCGACCTCCTCCCAGCGCAGCGGCGTCGAGACCGTGGGCAGGGCCCGCCCCCGCAGCGAGTAGGGCGCGATCGTGGTCTTGGCCGGGTTGTTCTGGCTCCAGTCGATCAGCACCTTGCCGGGCCGCAGCGCCTTGGCCATTTTGGCGACGATCTCGCCGGGGTGTTCCTCGGCGAGCCGTTCCGCCAAGGATTTCGCGTACTCCGACGTCTTCTCCGGGCGCCGCGTGCGTACGGCGCAGTACAGCTGCATGCCTTTGGAGCCACTGGTTTTGGCATACGCGGTATGACCGTCCTCGCCGAGCACCTCGCGCAGCCGCTCGGCGACGCGGCAGCAGTCGGCGATGTTCGCGGGCTCGCCGGGGTCGAGGTCGAAGACCAGCAGGTCCGGGGGGCGCCGGGCGCCGCGCGGCCCGACGGTCCACTGGGGCACGTGCAGCTCCAGCGCGGCGAGGTTCGCCGCCCAGACGAGCGTCGGGAGGTCGGCGACGACGGGGTGATGGTTGGTGCCGGGCCCATCGGTGTTTCCGCGTGAGTCGGTGTTTTCGAGGGCGGCCGTCCGGACCCACGACGGTGCCTGCTGCGAAACGTCCTTCTGGTAGAACTGCTTGCTCTCGACGCCGTTGGGGTAGCGAAGGAACGTCGTGGCCCGGTCCTTCAGGTGCGGCAGCATGACCGGCGCGATCCGGCTGTAGTAGGCCAGCACGTCCCGCTTGGTGAAACCGACCGACGGATACAGCACCTTGTCCAAATTGGACAGTGATAGCCGCCTGCCGTCGACGTCGACCTCGACGCGCTGTTCAGGCATCGGCGGCCACCACGATCCAGTCCGGGCTCGTCCTGCCCGGCTGGTACTTGCTCTTGGCCCGCTTGGCCACGATCCCCGGCAGCCCGTGGTCCCGGCTCGCCGCCGCCACCGCACCGCCGTCGCCGAGGTAGTGCTCGGGCACCTGCCAATTCGGCCCGGCCAGCGCCAGCCCGGCGAGCAGTTTCCGGCGCCGCAGGTAGGGCAGGTGCAGGCAGGACTTGCCGTCGAGGTGGAGGACGTCGTACGGCAGGTACATGACCGGCCGGGCCGAGGCGAGCCGTTTCACCTGCCCCGGAGCGGCGGCTTGCCTGCGCCGCAACGCTTCGAGGCTCGGAAGGCCCTGGTCGAACGCGACGACTTCGCCGTCCAGCAACGCTTCGGTCGATCCCAGCTGCGCACCCAGCGCCCGCAGCTCGGGGTAGGTCGCGGTGAGTTCGTCCCCGGTCTCGTCGTAGACCGTCGCCCGGCCGCCCTGCGCCCGCACGATGGCCCGTTGGCCGCCCCAGTCGAACTCGTAGGCCCACTCGGCGTCGTCGGCGGGCAGTCCGCCGTCGCTCGCGAGCATCGGGCGGACGAAGCCGGGCAACGGGGCCCAGCCCTTCGGCGCCGGATCGACGCGCTTGACCTGCCAGTTGCCGTGATCGTCGTGCGAGTTCACGAAGGTGTACCGGCCGCGTGCCCGTTCGCCGTGGAAGACGACCTCGACCAGGTGATCGTTCCAGTGCAGCGTCTCGTAGCGGCCGTGGTCCCAGATCGTCATCCGGCCGGCGCCGTACTCGCCGACGGGGATTTCGCCCTCGAAGGTGGCGTATTCCATCGGGTGATCTTCGGTGTGCACCGCGAGACGGGACGTGTCGGGCTCCCTGGGCAAGCCCTTCGGCACCGCCCAGGACACGAGCACGCCGTCGCGCTCCAGCCGGACGTCCCAGTGCAGGCTCGACGCGTGGTGCTCCTGGATGACGAACACGTCGTCTTCCCCGGTCTCCAGCTCCCCGTCCGGGACGGGCTCCGGGGTGCGTGCCCGGTCGCGCTTGCTCCGGTACTCGCTGAGGTCACCCACCGATCAGGAGGCTTTCTTCGCGGCGGGGGCCTGCCCGGCGACGGCTTTTTCGAGATCCTTCCGGCTCATCTTGGACCGGCCCTTGACGTCCAGCTCACGGGCCATCTTGTCCAGCTCGGCCTTGCTCAGCCCGGACAGGTCTTGCTCGGCTTTTTTGGCCGGGGTCTTGGGTTTCTTGCGTCCGCTGCTGTTCTTGCCACTGCTGTTTTTGACACTGCGGGAAAGCGCGTCGAACAGGTCGACGACCTTGGTCGCCTCGGCGGGCTCGGCTTCGGGGGTGACCGTGCGGCCCGCCTTCTTGTCCTTGATCAGCTTCTCGACGCGCTGGGTGTAGGTGTCCTTGTAGTCGCCGGGTTTCCAGTCCTCGGTCATCGACTCGATCAGCGAGACCGCCATCTGGAGTTCCTTGCCGCGCGCCTGGGCCTTGCCGGGCAGCTTGGAAAGCTCCTTCGCCGGGTCCCGCAGGTCGGCGGCGAAGTGCAGGGTGTTGAGCACCAGCACGCCGTCGCCCGCCCGGACCGCGCTGACGTACTCCTTGCCGCGCATGACGAACTTCGCCACGCCCGCCTTGTTCGTCTTCCCCATCGCCTCCAGCAGCAGGCTGTACGCGCGGTCGAACTCCTCTTTGGCCGGGGCGAGCCAGTAGGTCTTCTGGAAGAAGATCGGGTCGATGTCGTCGAGGTCCACGAACCCCTCGATGTCGATCGTGCGGGACCGGCCGGGCGCGATCTCGTCCAGCTCGTCCGGCTCGACGATGACGTAGTCGCCGTCGTCGAGTTCGTAGCCCTTGACGATGTCGCCGTAGTCGACCTCTTTGCCGGTGCGCTCGTTGACGCGGCGGTAGCGGATGCGGTCGGAGGTGCCGCGTTCGAACTGCCGGAACCCGATGCTGTGGTCCTCGGTGGCGCTGTACAGCCCTACGGGCACGGTGACCAGGCCGAAATTGATCGAGCCGCTCCAGATCGGTCTTGCCATCACAGCCTCCCCAAAGTGCGCGCGGGTCTTTGGCTCGGGCGTACCCGCTGGCTGATGCTTCCAAACGGGTCCAGCGCTGGCCGAACGCTTGTCAGTGTCGCGAATCCGGCGGTAGATTACGAGGTCTCCCGGATTGGTTCGGTGACCCGATCGGTCAGTTCGCACGAATGCCGAGGCATCGTATGCACACCCGGTTCACACGCCTCTTCTTCGGCGCCGTCGCGGGATTCTTCTTCGCCGTCGGCTGTGCGGTTTCTTCGGTGGGTTCGCTGATCGGCTGGCTTTTCCTGGCCGCGATAGCGGGCGTGGGCGCGGCGATGGTGGCGACCTCCCCACCGGCCAAGTGGCCCGACTACTTCCGCGCTCATCCCGGCAGGACAGGCGTTTTCACCGGTGCCGGGGTGTTCGTCCTCTGCGTCGCGTGCGTGGGCGCGGTGACGGCGCTCGGCGCGGCCAGTCTCCTGCTCGCCATGGTGCTCGTCGGGGTGGGGGCGTGGTCGTGGCATCAACGACGGCCGAGCCCGGCGCCGCGTCCGGTCCCGGTCCGCGAAGAGCCCCCGGCCCCGCCCGAGGTCACCGCGATCCGGATCGACGACCTGACCACCAAAGCCCTCTGCACCACCTGGCGCCGGAGTTACGTGCTCCTGCAACGGGCGTCGGACTCGTCGTCGCGGAACAAGATCGTCCAGCTGCGGCGGCGCCTGCTCGACGAACTCGAATGCCGCAACCGCCAGGGTTTCACCAAGTGGATGGAGAGCGGCGCCCGCGCGGGCAGCGACCCGACCCGCTACCTCGACGCCGGCTAGTCGTCCAGGGTGCGCAACAGGTCGGCGAGGCCGCCGGTGGCGCGGCCGTGGAGCCGGGCGCTGGTGGTGACGAGCGTGTCGGAGGCGTAGCAGAGTTCGTAACCGGCCAGGCCCAAGCGGCGCCAAAGGTCGCGGTCCTCGCCGGTGCGCAGCGGACGGAAGCCCCCGACAGAGGTGTACGCGTCGGCTCGGACACCGAGGTTGGCGCCGTAGACGTTGCCATGGCCCCCGGGCACCGCGGCGTCGGCGAGAACCTGGTTGTACCGCAGCTGAGCACCGGGTGTCAGCGGCGAGACCCCAGCGAGTTCGGCGCACCCGGCGATGGCGTGGCTGCCCCGCGAAGCGCGCGCGAGGTGGCGGCCGGCCCAGTCCGGCGCCACCGTCGTATCGGCGTCGGTGGAGAGCAGCAGCACGCGCGAATCGGGGTGTCGTGGAAGGACAGCGCGCACACTCCGGACGCCGAGGTCACGCACCTCGCCGATGGACCCGGCGACCCCCGTCGCCGTCACGATCCCCGTCCGCCAGCCGCTGAACTCGCGGCGGGCGATCTCCGCGGTGTCGTCGGTACAGCGGTCCGCGACCACACAGACGGCCCTGTCGATCCTCGCCGGCAACTCGGCCAGCGCCCGGCGGAGCGCGCGCAGGCAGGGGCCGAGGAACTCCGCTTCGTTGTGTGCCGGAACCACCACCCCGACCGCCGAGATCACCGGCGCCTCAGCACATGGAGCAGGAACTCCTCGTCGATGTGCTCGACGAGAACGGTCAACTCGGGATGGTCGATCAGCCTGCGATGGGCGTCTTCGGCGTCCCGGGGCGCTTCCGGTGCCCACGGGCGCCAGTGCACGGCCAGCAGGTCGCCACCGGGCCGCAGCGCGGACACCGTGGCGTCGACGGTGGCGGTGAGGTCATCGTCGCCGAGGTAGTAGAGGATCTCGCTGTACACGATCAGGTCCACCGGCCCGGACGGCAGGTCACCCGGCAGCGAGCCGCGGCGGACGTCCACTTCGGACAGTCCGCGCACCGCGGTTTTGGCCCGCTCCACGGCGGAATCGACGGGATCGAAAGCCATCAGCCGGGTACACCTCGACGCCAGGTCGCGGGTGAACGTCCCGACACCGCAAGCGGGTTCGACGGCGAAGCCGTAGCGCTCACGCGGTAAAGCGGCCAAGGCGACCGCGCGCTTGCGGCGCTCGTACCACCGCGTCGCCACGGCCCAGGGATCGTCCTTGTCCTGGTACAGGTCTTCGAAACGGCTCTGCGGGGCCGACCGTGCGGGCGGTTCGCGGAACAGGATTTCGTAGTCCCGCTGGAAATGCGTGAGCATGGCGGGGGAGAGGATGGGCTCTTCGCCCGCCGGTCCGGGCTTGAGCTGGGAGACGAAATCCGCTATCCCATCGGCCTTACGACGGCGCTGGGCCTCACTGGAGCGGTAGCGGAACGCGTGGGTCCACGGGATCTTGCCGTCACCCGGCCGCATCCAGTGCCACAGCCAAATCGGGTAGGACCAGCAGTGCGCGGTGATCGGCGCGGCTTCGAGCGCCGCGGAACCGGCCGCCTGGTGATCGGGGTGCGGGTCTTCGGGCCAGGGCATCAGGCAGATTTCGGCGTCTTCGAGCAGCGGGGTGAGCAACTCCGTCAACTCGTCGCGGCGCTCGGCCAGGCCCGAGTCCGGCAACCCGAGCCAGACCACCCGAACGCCGTCGACCCCTTGGGAGCGCAGGGAAGTCTCGAGCTCACGCCGCCGGGTACGGCCCAGTTCCCGCTGCTGGTCGGCCGACGACCCGGGGAACGCGCCCTCGCCGTCGGTCGCGATCACGAGGGTGACGCGCGTGCCCTGTTCGTGCAGGTGCTGCAGGACCATGCTGGCCCCGAGCGTCTCGTCGTCCGGATGCGCCGCGACGACCACGGCCTTGCGGTACCGATCCGGCGGGAACGGCCGGATTCCGCGGGTGCGGAGGGTTGGCGCCCATGCGGCCTCGCCGACGATCATCGGACACTCCCCAGCTCGTGGACCCGGGCCCCGAGCGCGGCGAGATCGCGCTCGGCGTGGTGCTGCCGGACGTAGACCTGCAGGTCGGCGAGTTGCTGCGGGAACCGCCTGTCCCGGCACAACGGCCCGGGCCCGGTGACCTTCGGCGCCCGGTCGAGCAATTCGCCCGCCGCGCGTTCGACGATCGCCCGGCACGTCTGCCCCAGCAGCGCCGCGTCCGCCCGCGGGGCCGCGTCGATGTCGTCCGCGGCGCGCCGGAGCAGCGCCTCCGCCCCCTGGATCGCCGCGTACATCGCGCCGACATGGGCGAGCTGGTGCGGGTCCGGCTTGCCGCGCTCACGCAGGACCACCAGTACCGAATCGAGGACGGCCGCGCAGCCGCCCAGCCACACCGCCGCGACCCCGATGCCACCGTGCGCGAAGCCGGGCCTGCCCACGTACCAGCCGGGCGCCCCGACCAGGGCTTCCGGGGTCACCGGGACGCGGTCGAACGTCACGTCCCCGCTGTCCGAGGCGTCCATCCCGATCGCCTGCCAGGTGTCGTCGCCGCGGCGCACCCGCGGGTCGGCGAGGTCGACCTCGACCAGCTGCCCGGTGGCGCCGTCCGCGCCCGGTGCCACCGCCGCGACCAGCGCCCTGTCCAGCACGTGCGCCCCGGAACAGAACCGCACCGTGCCGGAAAGCTCCGGTCCGTCGCTCCCGGCCAGCAGCTCGGCGCCCGTCCCGCCGGACCGCGCCGCCCAGACTCCGTAAACGGCTCTTCCGACCGGCGTCCGTCCTGCGTCGGCCAGGATGGCGACGGCGTCGACGTGGCCCTCCGCCAGGCGTGCCAAGGTCAGGTCACGACGTCCCCAGCCCGCCAGCGCCGCCCAGCGCCACGCCGTCGCGCCGTCACCTGGAAGGGGGATGTTCAGCTCGCCCGCGTCGAGCAACGCGCGCAACTCGGCCTCCACCGTCGCGGTGCTGCGAGGCAGCGCCAACGGCTTCGGCGGGCCGCTCTCCAGCAGACTGCCGCTCATCCGGCCGGGTCAATCGGGTTCGGGTTCATCGGCCCTGGATACCCGCCTCCGGCCGTGGCCAATCCTGATCTCATCCACCGGTTTAACCAGCGGCGATGTCGCTGTGACGATGCAACTACAGACGGTCGGCGCGTTCCGCGGGGACGACGATGACGTCCCGGCTGCCGTAGCGCGGCAGCGGGCTGGGGGAGTCGAGCTGCTCGGTGGTGAGCAGGTGCAGCGACGACTCGCCGATGGCGAAGGCGAGGTAGCCGTCGGCGACGAGGTCGCGCAGGATCTGCCGCAGCTGCGGCACCTGCTTCAGCACCTCGACCACGATGGTCGGCCGATTGGCCTTCAGGTGCGCGCGGGCCGCGGCGAGGACGCGGGCTTCATAGCCCTCGATGTCCAGCTTGATGAGGTCGGCTTCGGCGAGCAGGCCCTCCGCCGCCATGGCGGGCACGGTGATGGTCCGGGACGCGGGCCGCCCGGCGATGCCTTCCGTGCCGGTGCTGAGGTACGCGCCTGTCGGGGCGACGTAACGCTCCTGGTCGGGCAGCGCGAGTTCGACCGTCTCGACGCCCGGCTCGTCGATGACCGCGGCGGTGATCACCTCGACGTTGCCCAGTTCGTTGAGGGCGACGTTGCGCCGGACGATCTCCGCGGATTCCGGGTTGGCCTCGACGGCGGTGTAGCGGGCTTTCGGCGCGGCGGAGGCGCCTTGCACGGTGTAGTAGCCGATGTTCGCGCCGATCTCGACTATCGACGTCGCGTCCTGGCACAACCGGCGCCACCACCGCGTTTCGCCGGTTTCGTACCCGCGTTCCCCGTACCAGTAAAGCAAGCGCGCCAGCCGCGACTCGACGGCCGCGAACTTCAGCGCGGGATTGCCCGGGAGCTCGAACTCCGTCAGCGGGCTCAGCGGGCGGTGCCGCAGCAGCGCCGCGGCGGCCGCGAGCGGTGTCCGCTCCGGCTTTTTCGCCGCGACATAACGATCACGGACGCCACGCACCATTGTGGACGGTACGAACTCGAGCGAGCGTGAGAACGCCAGCCGGGCGCCGACCCGCAGCCGGGTCGAGAGCGGAAGTGCCACGGAGATTCCCCCATCGGTGATGATCCCCGGAGCGTACCCGGCCACCACGACAGCCCTTGCGCAACGCACACCGGCCCGGAACCCTGGTATCGGTGACCTCCCCGGCGAGTGACCTGTTCGCGACGGCTGCCCCGTATTACGCCCGATTCCGCCCCCGCTACCCCGACGAGTTGTTCGAGTTCCTCGCCGCCAGGCTGGGGCTCGACGGCGGCCAGCTGGCGCTGGACGTCGGCTGCGGCACCGGCCAGGCGTCGATCCCGCTGGCGCGGCACGTCTCCCGGGTCATCGCGCTCGACCCCGTTCCGGAGATGCTCGAACTCGGCCGCGAGGCCGCCGAGCGGGCCGGGGTGGCCAACATCGAGTGGGAGCTGGGCGATTCGACCCTGCTGGGAGGCTTGCGGACCAACTTGCCCGGCCTGGTGCTGTTCGCGGCTTCGTTCCACTGGACCGATCGGACCGTGGTGACCGAGGTCCTCGACGGGGTTGTCCCGCCGGGCGGCGCGCTCGTGGTCATCGGCGACGGCCTCGGCGAAGCCGCGCAACCCGATTGGGTGCACCTGATCGCCCGGATCCGGTCGCGCTACCTCGGCCCGGATCGGCGCGCGGCCAACGGTGTCTACCTCGCGCCGGCACATTCCCATCTCGAAGTGCTCCAGACCTCGCCGTTCTCGGCCGTGGAGGAGGTGACCTGGCGGTGGAGCCGGGAGCTGACCGTGGACGAGGTCGTCGGCCTGCAGTTCTCCTACTCGTTCTCCACCCCGGCGCTGTTCGGTGCCGACGCGCGGGCTTTCGCGGACGAAGTGCGCGCGGGCGTCCTCGCCGCCTACCCCTCCGGCATCGTGACCGAACCCCTGGTCGTCCAGGTGCTGATCGCCCGCCGACCCGCCTAGCCCCGGGTG
>Ga0247768_1000440_pt1 | contig 15064 bp, 13 predicted proteins | sample UWRJL016104C6_FD_179944 | JGI IMG/M metagenome (GOLD analysis project Ga0247768, IMG submission 179944) | Plant litter microbial communities from Arlington Agricultural Research Station in Wisconsin, United States - UWRJ-L016-104C-6 | ecosystem: Environmental > Terrestrial > Plant litter >... | reverse complement strand
GGTGCCCATGGTGACCCTGGTGCCCATCGTGACCCGCGTCCCGGCGGTGACCCGTGTACCCCGAGTGACCCGCGTGCCCCGGGTTACCCGTGTGCCCGACGTCACTCGGGTTCCCGGCGTGATCAGGTCGGCCATCTGTGACAGTGCGTGGTCGATGTTGGTCTGAGTGGGTGTCTGTGAGTTCAGCATTGAGTATCCTCCTGAGACCAGTGCGTTACATTTTGCCGTTCCGGCGCCGGGCGCAAGGCCCGTACAGGTGAAAAAGCTACGAGGATTTCACCGCGTCGACAAGGCAATCGCGCCGGGTGCGTCCGCCCGCACGGTGAGTTGCAACCTTTCGCGCGATCGCCTTCGGCCCAAAGTGGGAGCGATGCTTCGGCAAGCGGCGGACGGCAGTTTTGACACGGCGAATGGTCGTCCGGCCGTCGGAGTCTTCAGCGCGGCTGAGCGGAGTAAACGGCGTTGGCGTCCTGAGGTGGACGGGTGGTCCGAACGGCGATCGGATACGCTGCCGCGGTGAACCTTGTCGAGACGATTCTGGTCTTCGCGGTGATCCCCTTGGTCATTTACGGCGCGGTCGGGCTGGCCACGCTGAGGGCCAAGTTCGCTGGTACGCCCAGGTACCGGTCGGGACAGCCGTGGGAGCACCCGCCGATGTGGTGGAGCGCCAATCCCGAGGGACTCGGCGCCGCCCATGGGCAAGCCGGTGCGCAGAGCACCGTGCCGTCCGCTACCGCGTCGACAGCCCGAGGAGGCGCAAGTGGCAACTGGTGAATCCGCGCCCGCCGGCTCGTCGGTGGCGGTACGCGAAGAGAAGCAGGAGTACGGGGTGGCCGTGACGGGCTCCGGACGTCTCTCCGTGGCCAAGATGTACGAGCCCGACAAGCCGGCCGGCCCGTTCGGCCCCACGCAGCTCGCCCGGCTCGACGAGGCGCTGACGCTCGCCAGCCGGGAGACCGGCATCGACTTCAGCATCTACCTCGGTGAGCTCGGCGCCGAAAGCCGGGCCAGTGCCGAGGCGCTGCACGCCTCGCTCGGCGATCGGGCGGCCAACGCCGTGCTCGTCGCCGTCTCACCCGGTGAGCGGCGCATCGAGATCGTCACCGGCAGCCTCGCCTTCGAGCGCCTGCCGGACCGGGGTGCCAAGCTCGCCGTCGCGAGCATGGTCGCGTCCTTCAAGGAAGGCGACCTCGTCGGTGGCCTGGTGAACTGCCTCCGGATGCTTTCGGACCAGGCGGGCCCGGCGCCGAAGCGGTAGTTATTTGTAAAAGACTCCCCGATGTCATGAGGGGGTCCCTTCCGACACAACGTGTCGGAAGGGACCCCCTCATGGCGTTCACGACTCGTGCGAGTCGAACTCCCGGGCCGCCAGCGCGCGCACGATGCCCGCGCGGCCTTCCGAGACCAGCCGCAGCAGCGCGGCCGGTTGCCCGTCGCGCAGCCAGGCGTCCGCCGCCTCGACGGTGGCGGGCTCGACGGCCCACGACGGGAACAGCCCGACGACGGTCGGCTGCGCGCGCTCGCTCGAACGGCGCTTCCAGACCTCGTCGATGACCTCGAAGTACTTGCCGACGTACTCGCCGAGCATCGCCTTCTGGCCCGGGTGCGAGAAGCCCGAGATGAGCGCGTCGCTCACCGCGTTGGGCAGCTCGTCGTCGTAGACCGCCCGCTGCCAGGCGCTGGCCTTGGCCTCCTCCGTCGGGCGCAGCGCGCGCGAGCGTTCCGCGTGACGGCGCCCGGCGGCGGTGTTGTCCCGCCGCAGCTCCGCGTCGATCTGCTCGTCGCCCGCTTTGCCGTGCGCGACCAGCGACTGCAGCAGCCGCCAGCGCAGGTCGGTGTCCACCGTCAGGCCTTCCAGCGGCGCCGATCCGTCGAACCAGCCGCCGACGATCGCGACGGTCTCGTCGTCGAGCACCGAGCTCGCCAGCGAGTTGACGAACGAGAGCTGGTGGTCGGAGCCGGGCTCGGCGCCCTGCGCCAGCTCCAGCAGCCGCGCGCTGAACGTGGGCCAGCCCTTGGTCCGGGCCCAGCCCTGCTCGGCGTAGGAGTTCAACGCCGTCTGCGCCTGGAGCAGCAGCCGCTGCACCACACCGACCTCGGTCTCCGCGTGGACACCGCGCGCGACCAGCGTGACGAAGTCGCGGGCCTTCAGCTCGGCCTCGCGGGTCATCTCCCAGGCCGCGGACCAGCAGAGCGTCCGGGGCAGCGAGTCGACGATGTCGCCGATCCGGTCGATCAGCGTGGTGAGCGACGCCGGGTCGAGGCGCATGGTGCAGTAGGTCAGGTCGTCGTCGTTGACGAGGACGAGCTTGCCGCCCGAAACGCCGACGAGCTCCGGGACCTCGGTGCGCTCGCCGACGACGTCGAGCTCGACCCGCTTGGTGCGCACCAGTTTCCCGGTGCCGTCGTCGTCGTAGATGCCGACGGCGACGCGGTGCGTGCGCAGCTCGCCCGCACCCGGCTTGGCGCCGCTCTGCACGACCGCGAACGAGGTGAAGGCGCCCGCGTCGTCGACCTGGTAGCGCGGGCTGAGCGAGTTGAGGCCGGTGGTCTCGAGCCACTGCGAACTCCACCACGACAGGTCGCGGCCGGACGCCTCTTCCAAGGCGGACAACAGATCCGCCAGCGTCGCGTTGCCCCACGAGTGCTTGCCGAAGTAGACCTTCAGGCCCTCGAGGAAGTGTTCGAGGCCGACGTAGGCGACCAACTGCTTGAGGACACTGGCGCCCTTGGCGTAGGTGATGCCGTCGAAGTTCACCTCGACCGCGTGCAGGTCCACGATGTCCGCGGCGATCGGGTGTGTCGAGGGCAGCTGGTCCTGCCGGTACGCCCACGACTTCTCGATGTTCGCGAAGCTGGTCCACGCGTTCTTGTACTCGGTGGCTTCGGCCTGCGCGAGCACACTCGCGAAGGTGGCGAACGACTCGTTGAGCCAGAGGTCGTCCCACCAGCGCATGGTCACCAGGTCGCCGAACCACATGTGCGCCATCTCGTGGAGCAGCGTCTCGGCGCGGCGTTCGTACGAATAGCGGGTGACGCGGCTCCGGAAGACGTAGTCCTCCAAGAAGGTGACCGCCCCGGCGTTCTCCATCGCGCCCGCGTTGAACTCCGGCACGAAGAGCTGGTCGTACTTGGAGAACGGGTACCGGGTGGCGAAACTCCGGTGGTAGAAGCCGAATCCCTGCTTGGTTTCGGTGAACAGGCGCTCGGCGTCCATGTGCTCGGCCAGCGACGCGCGGCAGTAGATGCCGAGCGGGATGGTGCCGAGGTCGTCGCTGTACTCGTCACGCCATTCGGCGAACGGCCCCGCGATCAGCGCCACGAGATACGTCGAAATCCGCTCGCACTCGTCGAACTCGGTACGGACAGTGCCTTCCGGTGTCTCGGCCGTCTTCGCGACCTGGCTGTTCGAGATGATCTTCCAGTCCGGCGGCGCGGTGACCGTGAGGCGGTAGACCGATTTCAGGTCCGGCTGGTCGAAACAGGCGAACATCCGCTTGGCGTCGGCCGTCTCGAACTGCGTGTAGAGGTACACGCTTTCGTCGACCGGGTCGATAAAGCGGTGCAGGCCCTCACCGGTGTTCATGTAACGGCAGTCGGCGTGCACGACGAGTTCGTTCGACTCCGCCAGCGACGGCAGCTCGATGCCCTTGTCCTCCACATAGCCGGAGACGTCGAGTTCGGTGCCGTTCAAGGTGGCCGAGCGGATCTTCTCCGCCACGATGTCGACCCAGGTCCGCTCGCCGGCGACGTTGCTCGAAAAGCGGATCCGGGTGATCGATTCGAAAATCTTCTCGCCAGGACCACCGTGACCGTCCGTCAGGTCGAGTTCGATGTCGTAGGACTCGACGTCCAGCAGTGCGGCGCGCTGCTTGGCTTGGTCGCGGGTCAGGTTCGGGGCGGGCACGGGCACCTCTGTCTGGTTACTGGTTTCGGTTGTCGGTGGTGACTAACCTTCGCATCCAATCATGCTGCGGTACCCACTGACGACGGGGAACAACCGCGTTCCCCCGTCTGTTGGCTAGTTTGGGGAGGGCCCCCGGGGTTTGCCATGTCTTCGCCAGCAGGGAGTGTTCGATGACCACCGCTTCAGAGACCGTGAAGGTCGACTTCTACTTCGACCCGATCTGCCCGTTCGCCTGGATCACCTCGCGGTGGATCCTTGAGGTCGAGAAGCAGCGCGACCTCGATCTGCACTTCCGTGTGATGAGCCTCGCCGTCCTCAACTCCGGTCGCGACGAGCTGTCGGAGGAGTACAAGGAGATGATGAAGAAGGCGTGGGGCCCGGTGCGCGTGGCCATCGCGCTTTCCCAGGCCAAGGGCGAAGACGTGCTGCGCGAGTTCTACACCGAGTTCGGCACCCGGTGGCACAACCAGGACAACAAGGATTACGACGCCGTGCTCAAGGAGGTCCTCGAGGCCATCGGCGCCCCCGCGGAGCTGGCCGCGGCGGCGAACTCGACCGAGTACGACGAGGCGCTCCTCAAGAGCCACCACGAGGGCATGGACCCGGTCGGCATGGACGTCGGCACGCCCACCCTGCACATCGACGGTGTCGCGTTCTTCGGCCCGGTGCTCAGCTCGATCCCGAAGGGCGAGGACGCCGTGAAGGTCTTCGACGGCGCCCGGCTGCTCGCTTCGTACCCGGACTTTTACGAGCTGAAGCGTACCCGTTCGGGTGATCTTAACTTCGAGTGACGCGTTATGAACGGACCGTTCCTGGCAAAAAACGCCAGGAACGGTCCGTTCATGGCATTTGGGCCCGGTCCGAATTTCGCGCGCGGATTCGGCGGGTACGTCACATGGACGAGCCTTCGGCGACCAGGGGTTCCAGCAGGAGGCCTTCGTTCATGCGGAGCATGACCCGCATGGCCATGTCGTTGGCGAACAGCGCGAGCACGGCGCCGTCGTCGCGGATGAGCACCTCGCTCTGGCGGCCACCGTCCACAATGGACCGCTGTGTGGGGTCGACAAGGCGCCGGACGGTGCTGTAGGGCAACGGTTCCAGGCGGGCGGGCGACTTGAACTCGACCGCCAGGCGGTGGGCGGCGACCTCGAACTGCATCGGGCCGACGGCGGCGAGCACGGGGACGCCGTCACCGCGCCTGTCCGAGCGGAGCAGCTGCACGACCCCTTCGGCGCCGAGCTGCTCGATGCCCTTGCGGAAGTGCTTGACGCGGCTGAGGTCCTTCGGCCACGCGACGGTGAAATGCGAAGGCGCGAAGCTGGGCAAGCCAGGGAACTTCACCGTCGGCTTGCCGTCGTACAACGTGTCGCCGACGCGCAGGGCCGAGGCGTTGATCAGGCCGACGACGTCACCCGGATAGGCGACATCGACGGTGGTCCGCTGCTGGCCGAAGACCTGCTGCGCGTACTTCGTCGCGAACGGCTTGTTGGTGGTCGCGTTGGTGACGACCATGCCGCGCTCGAACTGCCCGGAGCAGACCCGCGCGAAGGCGACCTGGTCGCGGTGGGCGGCGTCCATGCCGGTCTGCACCTTGAAGACGAAAGCCGAGAACGGCGCTTCGAGCGGGCGCGGCTTCTCATCGGCGTCGAGGCGCGGCTCGGGCTTGGGCGCGAGCTTGGTGAGCAGGTCGAGCAGGTGGCGGACGCCGAAGTTGGTCACCGCGGCGCCGAAGAGCACCGGGGTGGCCGTCGCGGCGTGGTACTTGTCGAGGTCGAACTCGCCGCCGGACTCGGCCAGCAGCTCGGACTCCTCGTAGGCGCGGACCCAGTCGTCGCCTTCTTCCCGCTCGGCCTGCTCCGGGGTGAACCGGACCTCGGGCGCGGCCGTCGCGCCGCCCGCGGTGCGCTGGAAGCGGACGAAGCTGCCGTCCTCGCGGTCGAGCACGCCCCGGAAGTGGCCCGCGTCACCGACCGGCCAGGTGAGCGGCATCGGCTGCAGCCCGATCCGGTTCTGCAGCTCCTCGCACAGGTCCAGCGCGTCGCGGCCCGGGCGGTCCCACTTGTTGATGAAGGTGATCACCGGGATGCCGCGGTACCGGCAGACGTCGAACAGCTTCAGCGTCTGCGGCTCCAGGCCCTTGGCCGCGTCGAGCAGCATCACGGCCGAGTCGACCGCGGAGAGCACCCGGTAGGTGTCCTCCGAGAAGTCGGCGTGGCCGGGGGTGTCGACGAGGTTGATCACCGCGTCGCCGTAGGAGAACTGGAGCGCGGCCGAGGTGATCGAGATCCCCCGGGCCTGCTCCATCTCCATCCAGTCGGAGACCACGCCCTGGCGGTTCGCCTTGCCGTGCACCGCGCCGGCCGACGAGATCGCCTTGGCGTGCAGCGCCAGCGCCTCGGTCAGCGTCGACTTCCCGGCGTCAGGGTGGCTGATCACGGCGAAAGTGCGGCGGCGGGAGGCTTCACGGATCACTTCGGACGTGGCCACGCCCAGGGTGCTGTCTGCAGTCATGGTCCCCCAAACCTACTTCTTCCTGCTCCAGCACCCGCAGGCGCACGCCTCCTGCCGGGCTTACCGCGCGGTGTTGAACGCCGAGATGGTCACGTCCGGGGGATAGGGCGAGCGGGCGACGGCCTCCGCGACGCGCAGCGCCCCGGTGCGGACATCGGTGCCCAGCTTGACCAGGTCGGCGAGTTTCGAGCGGTGCGAGGCGACGAAATCGCGGTCCACCGCGTCGCCGTGCCCCGGCACGATCGTGTTGGCGTTGAGGGACAGGATGACATCGAGCGCGGCGGGCCAGGACGCGAGGTCCATGTCGACACCGAAGGAGTCCGCGCTGAAGCCGCTCGTCGCGTTCTCGATGACGTCACCGGCGAAGACGATCCCGGCGTCGGGGACGTGGACCAGCACGTCGTGGTAGGTGTGCGCCCGGCCCGGGTGGATGAGCTTGACCTGGCGCCGGCCAAGGTCGAGTTCCGCCGACGAGCTGAAGAGCTTGTCCGGCAGTTCGATCTTGGTGCGCTGCAGTGCGTTCGCCCGGTTCGGCTTGCCCAGCTCGCGGTACCAGTCGACGCGTTCCTTGCGCGAGGCGATGCCGTACCGGATGAGTTCGGAAAGGCAGCCGTCGTGCGCCCAGACGTCACACGGCAGAAACGCGCTGGTCCCATAACAATGATCGAAATGCGAGTGCGTGTAGACCACACTCCAGGGTTTGTCGGTGATTTCGCGGACCGCTTCGGCCAGCTCCCAGCCCTGCTCGACATCTCCGCGGGTGTCGACGACCAGGCAGCTGTTCCGGCCGATGATCAAGCCGACGGTCAGATCGAGTTCCCGGTAGCGTCTGGAGTAGACGCTTCGGCCGAGTTCGATCCAAGTGCCTCTACTCATTGCGGAATACTCCTTTTGCGAACCTGGGGGCGCCGGCACTCACGTTGACCTCCGCCGCCGGCGGGATATCACCCGCGTGCCCGGCGGCTGTCAATTCGCGTCCCGAGGAGCATTCCGCCAGAGCGGCTGCGATGTCCATACCGAAAAAGGCGGTTGCCGCGAGTCGAGCTTCAGTAGAGGCGGACAAACCGTAGTCCAGAAGCGCCGCGACGATCGCCCCGGCGCCGAGAAGATCTTCGGCACAAGGTCGCAGCGGGCCGAACGTTTCGCCGCCGAACATGGTTACGCCCCACCGCTCACCAGCGGGTATCACCCCGATGGGGCCACCTTCGGCCAGCCGGTGAGCGGCCCGCGCGACGGCGGAAGCGTTGCGAAGGCAACCAGTCAGGACATGGCTCCCCGTCTCGGCCGCCGCCGCGGACAAGGTTGCTCCATTCGGGGAAGGCAGGGCGAGCAGTTCCCCGGCGGGGAAGGTCGACACCGATGAAGGCCGCAACGTCCATTCGTGTTGTCCTGCGAGGATTGCCCCGGCTTCGACCGCTTCGGCCGCCGCCCGTTCGTCGCGCCACCGCAGTGGCAGCACGCGTCCCCCGCGGGCGAGGACGAGGTCGACCGTCGTGCTGAACGAAAGCACGTCGACGACGACCAGCACCGCGCACTCACTGCCGAGCGCGGCCAGCCCCTCGCCGCCCCATTCCAGCCGGACGTCCTTCTCCTGACCCCACAGCTTTTGATTACGCGGCCCTTCACCACCCAGCGACACCCCCAGAGCATGCCGTGCGGCGGTGCTGATGGCAGACTTCTTTTCCGTGCGCGTCTATTTGGGATCCGACCATGCGGGCTTCGAGCTCAAGAACCACTTGGTGAGCCACCTCAAGGGGCAGGGCCACGAGGTGACCGACGTCGGCCCGGCCGTCTACGACGCCCAGGACGACTACCCGGCGTTCTGCGTCGAGGCCGCGCGCCGCGTGGTCGCCGACGAGGGCAGCCTCGGGATCGTCATCGGCGGTTCGGGCAACGGCGAGCAGATCGCGGCCAACAAGGTGCCGGGCATCCGGGCGGCGCTCGCCTACAAGCCGGAGATCGCCGAGCTGGCGCGTGAGCACAATCACGCCCAGGTGATCGGCGTCGGCGCGCGGATGCACACGCCGGAGGAGGCCGTCGAGATCGTCGAGGCGTTCCTCGCGGCGAAGCCCTCCCCGGAGGAGCGGCACCAGCGCCGGATCGACCAGCTCCTCGACTACGAGCGCACCGGCACCCCGCCGCCGCTCCCCGCCGGACAGGCGTACCCCGAATAGAGCGGATGAAGTCTTCCCGTACGTGGCTGCTGACCCCGCTGGTCGCGGTCGTCGTCACCCTGGTGGGGGCGATAGCGCTGTTCAAGCTCCAGGCGGATCGCACGCTCTGGCTCGCCGCGTGTGACAGCCGGACGTTCATCGGCTGCGAGCTGGCGTCGGTGTTCTTCTGCGCCGCCGCGGTGGTGGTCGCGGCCGGGATCGGCGCGGGCGTCGGCTGGCGGGGCGACCGGGCCAGGCCGGCGGGGCGGGCCGCGCTGGTCGGATTCGCCGTCGCGGTGGGCTGCCTCGCGGCGCTGCTCGGGGCGACGGCCGCGGCCGGAGAGGTGATGACCTGATGCCCGAGGGGCATACGCTGCACCGGCTTGCCCGGCTGCACAAACGGCAGTACGCCGGAGCGCCGGTCGAGGTGAGCAGCCCGCAGGGGCGGTTCGCCGTGGAAGCGTCGAAAGTGGACGGTCAGGTGCTGGTCGGCGCCGAGGCCTACGGCAAGCACCTGTTCCATGACTACGGTCCACCCGGGATCGTCCACGTGCACCTCGGCCTGTACGGCACGTTCAGCGACCTCAAACCGCCCGTGACCGAGCCCGTCGGCCAGGTGCGGATGCGCATGGTCGGCCGCGAGCACTGGACGGACCTGCGCGGGCCGAACCGCTGTGAACTGCTCGACGCGGCACAGGTCGACGCCATCAAGGCGCGGCTGGGCCCGGACCCCCTGCGCCGCGACGCGAAGCCGGACCTGGCCTGGGAGCGGATCTCACGGTCCAAGGTCTCCGTGGCCGTGCTGCTGATGGACCAAGCCGTGCTCGCGGGCGTCGGGAACGTCTACCGCGCGGAGGTCCTCTTCCGGCACGGTGTCGCGCCGATGCTGCCCGGCAAGGCGCTCGATCCGGCGCTGTGGAAGGACATCTGGGCCGATCTGGTGCTGCTCATGCGCGTGGGCGTGCGGGTCGGCCGGATCGACACCGTCCGCCCCGAGCACCTCCCCAAGGCGACCGGCCGGGCGCCCCGCGTCGACCGTCACGGCGGTGAGGTCTACGTCTACCGCCGCACCGGCATGCCCTGCCTGGTCTGCGGCACGCCCATCGCGCACAAGGACCTCGCGGGCCGGAACCTGTACTGGTGCCCCACCTGCCAGCCCTCGTGACGTCTACAGCCTTGTGAGCGTTGCGGCCGGTTCTAACCGGCCGCAACGCTCACAAGGCTTTTGGCCGTGCCCTCAGAAGTCGAACCCACCGCCGTCGAATCCGCCGCCGTCAAAGCCGCCGCCGTCGAACCCGCCACCATCAAAGCCGCCGCCATCACCGCCGTCGAAGCCGCCGTCACCACCGTCTCCTCCGGCGTCACCGGAGTCGATGGCGTCCTGCTGCCCGGCGTCGTAGCCGTTCTCCCAGGCGCCCGCGCTGGCGATGCCGCCCATGCCCGCGAACATCGTGCTGAACAGGAGCACGGAGCCGAGGCCCCAGGCACCGGCGACCAGCGCCGGCTGCCACCAAGGCTGGCTGTACCAGCCCTGCGGGACCGGGCGCCCGGCGACACGGCCGCCGGGGTAGTAGTGCGGGGTGTTCTCGCCGGGCTCAGGGGAGGCTTCGTACGTCTCGCCCTCGACGTTCACCCGGCGGTGTTCGGTGACCGCGCCCGCACGCTCACGCTCGGGGTCGCGCGGCAGGTCGGGGCCGGGATCCATGCCCATCGCGATCCGCGCGGCGCGCACGTAGTAGAGGCCTTCGACGGCCGTGTCCTTGACGAGCCTGGCCTGTTCGATGGTCTGGGCCTGCTCCATCTGCGACCCGGCCGCGTTGTAGCGCTCGGAGGCGTCGGCCATCGCCTGCTGGGAGGCGACGTTCGAGCCGCTGATGTTCAGCACCTGCCCGCCGAGTCGCTCCACCAGCCGCCGGGCGTCGGCCTTGGCATCGTCCAGCTTGCGCTGCTTGGCCGCGGCCGAGGACCTGGCGAAGTACAGGGCGGCGCCGACCACCAGAACGACAAGCACTACCAGCGTGATCGCGGTGCCCATGGTTTCTCCCCGGATTGTGCGGTTCTCGTTGATCCGGACAACGAGGACACTACGCCCGGTGTTCCCGGCGGTGACCTGGCGCACTGGGCCGCCGCACACGGCGACGGCCTGGTCCACCCGCGTTTCGCGGGGGACCAGGCCGCCGGTCACCGATTCCTTACGGGAGGCTCCAGATCTGCGCGTTGGTGCCGTTGCAGTCCCAGATCTGCAATCTGGTTCCCTGCGCCGTCGAGGAGTTCGGGTCGTCGAGGCAGCGCCCGGACTGCGGGTTCTTCAGCCCGCCGTTCGCCTGCGGCTGCCAGACCTGCGCCCCGGTGCCGTTGCAGTCGTAGAGCTGGACCTGGACGCCGTTCGTGGTGCCGCTGTTGATGACGTCCATGCACTTGCCGAGCACCTTCAGCGTGTTGCCGGTGCTGACGGTCCACTCCTGCGCGCTGGTGCCGTTGCAGGCCCAGAGCTGGATCGCGGTGCCGTTGGCGGTGCCGCTGGACGCGTCGTCGACACACAGGCCGCCGGAGACACCCGAGTAGATCGGGCCGACGCCGCTCCCGGTGCCGACCCGCCAGTTGAAGGCGGTGAAGCCCGAGGCGCCCGCGGTGTCGGTGACCGTCACCGTGACGGCCGTCCGCACGGCCGTCGTCACGGTGCCCGAGATGACGCCGGTCGAGGAGTTGATCGACAACCCGGCCGGGAGCCCGGACGCGTGGTAGGTCAGCGTCTGGCCCGCCGCCGAGTCCTTCGCGGTGATCTTCAGGTTCACCGCGGTGCCGACGGCCGTGCTCTGGTCACCGGGGCTGGTCACCGTCACCACGTTGCTGCTGCCGCTGCCACCGTAGGAGGGCGGTGCCGAAGAGGCACCGGACGCCCACGACGTGTTGGCCGTCGTGCCCAGCGTGAAGTTGAGCGTGCCGCCCGCGGTGACCGAACCGGCGGGCGCGTACGCGTTGTTCCACGCCGCGCCGTTCCAGGTGGCGCTCTGCACGTACGGGGCGTTGTCGGCCGCCGCGGGCGCGTTGATCGTCAGTGAGTTGCCCGAGGGCAGGGAAACCACGGCTTGGGTGAACAGCGGGCTGCCCAGCGCGAGGTCCTGGGTGCCCGGGGTCTCCGGGTACATGCCCAGTGCCGAGAAGACGTACCACGCGCTCATCGCGCCGAGGTCGTCGTTGCCCGCCAGGCCGCCGGGGGCGTCGGTCCAGATCTGGTCCTGGATGCGGCGCACGGTCTGCTGGGTCTTGTAGGGCTGGCCGACGTAGTCGTACTCCCACGGCAGCTCCAGGCTGGGCTCGTTGCCCATGTCCGCGTGCGTGCCGCCGCTGCCGTTCAACGCCGAGAGCGCGCTGTCGAGGTAGCTGACCAATGCGGCGTTGCCGCCCCTGGCCGCGGCGAGCCCGGCGATGTTGAACGGCACCATGCCGGTGTACTGCCAGGAAGTGCCCTCGACGAAGTTGCTGTCACTGGCCGGGTTGAAGCCCCCGGTCCAGGAACCGTTGGCGAGCCTCGGCTGCATGAAACCACTGGCGGTGTTGAAGATGTTCTTCCAGTTCTGCGCGCGGTTGGCGAACGCCGTCTGGTTCGCCGTGTCGCCCAAGGAGCCCGCGAACGCCGAGAGCGCGAAGTCCGCGCTGTCGTATTCGAGCTGGGTCGACACCGGGCCGTAGAAGTTGCAGCAGCCGTACGAACCGTCGCTGGGCAGGTATCCGGGGCTGCTCAGGTAGTTCAGGCCCGGACGGATGTTGTTGGCGGCGGTCGCTTCGTGGACCATCGCGCTCAACGCGCCCGCGGTGTCGAAGTCGCGCGCGCCGAAGGCGTAGTAGTCGGCGAGGATGGCCGTGCCCGGGTCACCGACCATGACGTAGGTTTCGCCGTTGTTCTGCGCCCACTTGGGAAGCATGCCGCTCTGGGCGTAGTCGTCGAGCATCGACTGCGCGGTGTCGCTCGACTGCACCGGGGCCACCAGCGCGGACAGCTGCGCCTGCGTGCGGTAGGTGTCCCAGCCGGAGAAGTTCGCGTAGTGCGGATGCCCGGCGGCCGCGGTGTGGACCTGGCCGTCGAAGCCGGGGTATTGGCCGTTGGTGTCGGAGAAGACGTTGGGGTGCAACAGGGAGTGGTACAGCGCGGTGTAGAAGACACGCTGCTGCGCGGCGGTGCCGCCGGCGATCTGGATCTTGGTCAGCAGGTTGTTCCACGCGGTGTGCGTGGCGGCCTGCGTCGCGGCGAAGTTCCAGTTCGGGTTCTCGGCCGTCCGGTTCGCCACGGCGTTGGCCTTGGAGACGTAGGAGAGGCCGACTTTGGCCTGTACCACCGGGTTCGTGGTGGTGCCGAAGGTGACCGAGCCGTTGGTGCTGGAGGTGAACGCCTGGTCGAAGACCATGTCGAAGTAGACGGTGTAGGTGTTGCCCGCGCCGCAGAAGTGGCCCGAGGTGACCGAGCCGGAGACCTCGGTGTTGCTCACGACCTGCCAGTTGGTGGCGGAGGTGCCGTTCTGGCTGCCGGTGAGCTTGAAGATCAGGTTGGCCTGGGTGGTGGAGGGGAAGGTGAACTTGGCCATGCCGGAGCGGGCCGTCGCGGTCAGTTCCGTCTTGACGCCGTTGTTCAGCGCGACCGAGTAGTACCCGGCGTTCGCCGATTCGTTGGCGTGGGAGAAGGCGTCGGTCGCGCCGGTGTTGATCGCGCCGACGGTCGGCAGGATCGGGATGTCGCCGTTCGCGCCGCAGCCGGGACCGGACATATGAGTCAGGCTGAAACCGGTGATGGAGGAGTCGTTGTACTGGTACCCGCCGCCGACCGGGCGGCTCGGTGTGTCCGGGCTCCACTGGACCATGCCGAAGGGAGCGTCGGCGCCGGGGAAGTCGTTGGCGTTGTTGGTGGTTCCGATGAACGGGTTCACCACCGAGGCCGGGTCGCTCACGAGCGCGGCGGCCTTCGGTGCCGCTGTCGCGGGCGTGGCGACGGCCAGTGCCGTGCCCCCCGCGATCGCCGCGACGGCGACCCTCCGGAGCAGGGATCTGGCTGCTGAGCCAGGTTTGGACAATGATCGGGATGGGTGCATGTCGTTCGCCCTCTCACCTCTGCGGGACCGGGGGGACACGAACCGACAACGTTGCCAGCATCGATTCCCCTTGCTGCGCGCAGCGAGGGTTTCGAGGCGTGACATCGTTATCACGTCAGTGGTCCAGACAAGGTAAGTCCTGCGTGCCGGGAACCGTCAAGACTCTGTTAAATCCCTGTCGGTTATTGGACAACAGTCTTCATCCCATTGGCGGAACTCCTCGCGTCCGCTCCGGGCAGTGAAGATCAACTGACGGGTGGCCGGTGAAACTAGAACTCGTTATAGTCCGAAGCTATGAAGTTCACTCTCTCTGTCGCGATGACCCCCCTCGACCAGCTCACCGAGATCGCGCGCGTGGCGGAGGAGGCGGGCTTCTCCGCCATCGCCCTGCCGGACTCGCTCTTCTACTCGGAATCGGTGTCCGCGGACTACCCGTACACCCCGGACGGCAGCCGGTTCTGGACCGAGGAGACCCCGTGGGTCGACCCGCTGATCGCCGCCGCCGCGATGGGTGCGGTCACCAGCGAGCTGCTGTTTTACACCTCGGTGCTCAAGCTCGGGTCCCGCAACCCCGTGCTGCTCGCCCGCCAGGTCAACTCGGTCGCCGCGCTGACCGGTGACCGCTTCGGGCTGGGCCTCGGCGTCGGCTGGTCGCCCGAGGAGTTCGAGTGGTGCGGCGCGCCGTATGAAAACCGTGGCAAGCGGGTGGACGAAGCGATCGAGGTGCTGAAGCTGATCCTCGGCGGCGGCATGGTCGAGTACCACGGCAAGTTCTTCGACTTCGACAAGCTGCGGATGAGCCCCACCCCCGGCAAGCGGGTGCCGATCTACATCGGCGGCCACACCGACGTCGCCCTGCGCCGCGCGGCCCGTGTCGCCGACGGGTGGGCGTCGGCCATGATGAAATTCGACGACCTCCGCGACACCATCACGAAGCTGAAGGCCCTGCTCGCCGAACGCGGCCGCGGCGACGACCCCTTCGAGTACCAGGCGGTCTGCATCGACAAGTTCGGCCTCGACGGCTACCGCGAGCAGGCCGACATCGGCGTCACCGACATCTTGACCATGCCGTGGGTCTTCGACGGCATCGGCTTCGAGGCCGAAGTGGGCCCGAAGAAGGACTCGATCAGGAAATTCGGCGAAGAGGTCATCGCGAAGTTCTAAGGAGCCGTGCATGGGTGTCGAAGTCAGCTGGGATCCGAAGCTCGACCAACCGGCCGCCCGCGTGGCCGCCTGGCGCTCCATGGACGCCGTCGTCCGCGGCGCGAAAGACGAATGGCTCGCCCTCTTCGCCCCCGACGCCGTCGTCGAGGACCCGGTCGGCCCGTCCATGTTCGACGCCGAAGGCAAAGGCCACCACGGCCACGACGGCATCTCCGCGTTCTGGGACGCCACGATCGCCAACGTGC
>Ga0247768_1000439_pt1 | contig 15065 bp, 9 predicted proteins | sample UWRJL016104C6_FD_179944 | JGI IMG/M metagenome (GOLD analysis project Ga0247768, IMG submission 179944) | Plant litter microbial communities from Arlington Agricultural Research Station in Wisconsin, United States - UWRJ-L016-104C-6 | ecosystem: Environmental > Terrestrial > Plant litter >... | reverse complement strand
GAGTGGCTGCGCGCTCGGATCGAGCTTTCCGCGGAGACCATCCAGCGCAGCAATTTCGTCGAACTCGACCCAGCCCGTGGTGCCGGTCTCCGGCAGGGAGAGCACGCTGATCCTAGAAAAGGGCGGTTGCGCAAGGCCGTCATTTTTGCCGTTGAAATAGCGCGTCGGCGCCGCGACATCGACCACGACCCGGTACCACGCGTCCGCGTCGAACGAGGCTTCGAGCGGACGCAGCAGCTGATACTCCAACGTTTGCCCACTCGCGTCCTCGAGCTGCAATAGTGAGGTGACCGCTAGCGGTGACCTCACCCATAGAGCGACCGCGCCGGCCTGGAGCGGCGAGGGCAAGACGAGGTTTGCGCCCACGTACTTGCCCCCGGCCCTAAAATCGTAGGCCAGGCGCGCGCAGCTTCCAGTGTGACCTGCGACCGAGCTCAACGAGCCCTGCGCGCCCGGGAACTCCGAACCGTTCACGAACGTCCACTTGCTGAGCGTGGCCGACTCGCAGCTAGCGATGACGCTCTGCGCCTCGGCAGCCGCAGAGAAGCCGAGACTCGTCAGAATAGCCGTCACCGCGGCCGCGTACTTGAAAGACCGCTGCACGACCACAGTATTGCATGAGCCCGCGACTCCGCGCGCAAATGAATGGCAGGGTGTAGCAGCCCCACTCACTTGTCACTTGTGCCGAGAAAAAAAAACCGCCATCGGTGCATCTTCCCGCCTTATCTGCACGCTCAATCAGACGTAGCGCAGACTGTCCCCACAAGCGTGGTGGTCGCGTGAGGACCTGAGTACGCGAGCGATGCATCCCCGAAGGCGCATCGCTTGCGGATCCATCGAAGCCATTCTGACGCGCACGGCGAACGACGGCGACGTGCATCGTGCCTCGACGCGGTCTGCCTTCGAACATGACTGAACGACGCTCGATGACGAAGTCAGAGGCGCGCGGCGAGTCGATGGTCGTGAGCTCGAGCGTGGACCGATAGCTGAAGTCAAACTCGTCGACGCGGCGAAGCAACAGGAACGCCGCCGCGCTCCGGCACACGCGAGCTGCGTGCCGTGGGCGATGAGCAGCCCTTTGGCTAGCAACGCGGACAGAAACCGACGCAGGACCAGCCTCCCTTCTCGGCGCGCGGAACGGCACTTGTCCTTTCTGCCACATCCCTGTGAGTGCCCACGACATGGCAAGCAGTCCTTGCCACGGCGCTTGCTGTGCTGGGCCGTAGAGTGGTAGTAACGAGCGCCCCGCATCGGCCGACACGAATGTGCGGCCCATTAATCGCCTTACAATCGGGTCCTCATGAACAGCGGATTCCCTAGCACCGCAGCACATAATGCCTAAAGTACTTCACGTCGTAGCAGATGGAGCGCCAGGCGGTGGCACAACTGCGGCCCTGGGCCTGTGCTCGGATCTTTCAGATGCCGGTTGGCAGGTGGCGTTTATTACACAGGCAGACTCGTACGGCCTCGAGACGGCAGGTGGCTTGGGTCTCGAGACGCACGGTGTCGACTTCTTTCAATCCCGGTTCGATCTGTCCGTAGCGGGTCGATTGCGAGCCGCGATCGACCAGGTGAAGCCCGATCTCGTGCATGTGCACGGCGCCCGTGCGGGCCATCCATTTTGCTTGCCAGCCTTGGCTGAGCTGGCATGTCCCCTGGTTTACACTGTCCAAGGTTACCATTTTCTCAACCACCAGTTACATATGAAGGCTCTCGGGTGGTTTGCCGAACGACGGATTGCACACCGCGCCGATCATGTCGTCTTCGTTTCCAGTAACGACAAGCAGATAGGCTCCCGCCTGCGAATAACGAGCCCTCGCACTTCACGAAGCGTCATATACAACTCGGTGGATGGGACGGAGCTCGACCGAGTCCCGAGAACCCGACCCAGATATGATTTGGTGTTCGTCGCCCGCATGCACCGGCAGAAGAACCCCCTATTTGTCATCGACATCATGGCCGAGCTGGCAAAAGACAAGATATCCCTGCGCATTGTCGGCGGAGGCGATATGGAGGACGAAGTACGGACGTACGCTAAACGCCGTGGCGTGTCTGACAGCATTACGTTCGAAGGGTCGGCCAGTCGTGATCAGGCGCTCTCTGCCGTAGTCTCCGGTAGAATCTATCTCTATCCATCGCTGTGGGAAGGCCTACCCATCGGACCTATCGAGTCGATGTACCTTGGGGTTCCCGTGATCGCTTCCGCGATCGGCGGAACGGACGAAGTCGTGGTCGATCAGGAAACTGGCTTTCTGCTACGAACGTTCGACGCCGCATCGTATGCCTCCGCGATTCGCCGCCTGCTGAACGACGATGAGCTGTACAGGACTTTTTCCGAGGCGGGTAAGCAGCGAGTATCACAGCTGTTCTTGCGAAAGAAATGCACCGCGGATCACATCCTGCTGTACGAACGCCTGCTGGCAGCCTCAAAACGGCCGAACATGGCGAGCTCGACCAAGCCGCAGTCGAGCGCGACGGCGCTGTAACCGCGCCGTCGCTGAATGTGGCGGTCTTGCAGCCGGCACTGGCTTGTTTGACTTCGGTGGAACCTGAGAGCGCTGCAGAACCGCCACAGGGACCGCCCCTCGGCGCATGCGATTTCATCAAACCAATCGTTTCGTGGCGATTGGTCCACGATGCATTCTGAGCTAATAAACTCCCGGGCTTATATGGTGAAGACTTGGGGCCAGCGCGAGAGCGGCTCGAGCCAGTCGTACTCGCTGTCCCCGATGCAGTCGGGCATGGTCTTTCACGCGCTGTTGCATGGCGCACATGGGCGATCCGGTGGCTACGACATCGAACAGCTGCAGCTCACGCTGCGCGAAGAAATCGATGCGCCTCGGTTGGCTCGTGCTTGGTCCCACGTGACTCAGCGACACACTGCGCTCAGCTCTAGTTTCGTCTGGAGTCAGGGGTCGGCGCCACGTCAATGGCCCAACGCGAATCTCGAAGTACCGCTCGAGCTGCAGGACTGGAGCGCGCTGACCGAAGCCGCGCGCATCGAGCGACGCCGTGCCTTCCTGGCGGAAGATCGCGCACGCGGCTTCGATTTGCAGCAGGCGCCCCTTCAGCGAGTGACGGTGTTTCACTTGGGAGCCGGTGAGACAGAGCTGGTTTGGACATTTCACCACCTGATACTGGATGGTTACTCCATACCGATCGTCTTACGCGAGGTTTTCGAACAGTACGAGTCAGCTAGCGTCCCCTCGAACGACCACGCAGGGGCACAGCGGCCGTTTCGCGATTACATCGAGTGGCTCGAGGCACGTGATTCGAGCTCCGCGCTCGCCCACTTTCGCGACTTGCTGCGAAACAAGCATTCTCCCACCCCACTTCCCTGCAGCCAATCGAATGCGCGAGCGCGCACTGGCGAAGCATATGGGGCCCTCACCCACGAGCTCGCGCCCGAAGTCCTCGCCAGCTTAGGCGAGCTCGCCCAACGTATCGATGTAAAGCTCGGGCACATCGTGCAGGTTGCTTGGGCCATCGTGCTGGCGCGCTTTACTGGGGATAGAGACGTAGTTTTCGGTGCGGTGCGCGAATGCCGCCGCAATGCACTAGACGGTGCCGCCGGACGAATGGTCGGAATGCTGATGAACGTCGTTCCGATACGTATTTGCATTTCGGAGCAGCAGAGCGTGCGTGAGCTGCTCACTTGCGTCAGCGCGCAGAATGTTGCGCTTCGCCCCTTCGAGCTTTCGCCACTCGTGGACGTGCAGCGGGAAAGCGACTTGCCAAAAGGCAGCCCGTTGATCCAAACGCTGCTGCTGTTCGAGCGCGAGGAGCTGAACCAGCGGCTGCGTCGGGAAGCTGGGGTTGCTTGGCTCGACCGGAGCGCGAAACTTCATGAGCAGCCCACTTGGCCCCTCAACGTCAAAGTGTGCAGCAGCGACCCGTTCACCATCGAGATGATGTTCGATCGAACCCGTTTTCGACAGGGCGCGATCGAGCGACTGGCCACCGCTTTGGCCTTCACCCTGGAAGACCTCGCGGGTGATGAGCATCGACCGCTGCGTGAGCTGACCGCGATTCCGCCGCTCGAACGGCAGCGGCTCGTGTACGAATGGAACCGAACGCAGCATCCCTTTCCGCGTGATCGGCTGCTCCACGAGCTCTTCGAACAGCGCGTCGATTCTTCGCCGGACGCCATCGCCATCGAGCTCGGCGAACGGACTCTGACCTACCGCGAGCTCGAGGAACGGGCGAATCGCCTGGCCTACGCGCTCCGTGCGCGCGGCGCGCGGCCTGGTGTATACATCGGCATCTGTCTGAGCCGAAGCATGGATCTGCTGGTCGCCATGCTGGCGGTCTCCAAAGCCGGGGCCGGCTATTTGCCGCTCGATCAGCGCTATTCCGACGACCGGCTGCGATTCATGCTCGACGTAGCGCAGGCTTCGCTCGTACTCACCGAAGGGCGTTTCCTCGAGCGCTTTTCAGTACCCGCGCTGGCGCTCGATCGAGCTTTTGCCGAGTTGGCCTCGCAGCCCATCGCTCGACCCGAGCGTCGTGCGGCCCCGTCGGACGTCGCTTATGCGATTTTCACTTCTGGCAGCACGGGAGCTCCCAAGGGCGTCGTCATGTCGCATCGCGCGGTGCTGAACACACTCGATTGGGTGACACGTACTTTCAACGTGGGCCTCGGGGACCGCTTGCTGTTCGTGACCTCGCCGAGCTTCGATCTCTCCGTGTACGATGTGTTTGGTGCATTGGGCTCGGGCGCCACGGTCGTGATCGCGGATGATGAGCTCCTGGGCGACGTCGAGGCGCTGGCTGCCGCGGTTTTCGCGCGTAAGATTACTATTTGGAATTCGGCGCCAGCAGCTCTGGAGCGTCTACTACCCTTCTTGCCCGCCGCTGCGGGCGAGCCACTTCTGCGACTGGTCATGCTCAGCGGCGATTGGTTGCCGCTTTCCATGCTGCCCACGTTGCGGGGCGCTTTCCCGAGCGCTCGTATCGTGAATCTGGGCGGAGCGACAGAAGCTGCCATCTGGTCGAACTGGTTCGAGGTCGATACCGTGGACCCGGCCTGGACGAGCGTGCCCTACGGTCGCCCGATTCAGAACTGCCAATACTATTTGCTCGACGCCGATCTCGAGCCGGTGCCCATCGGCGCGGTGGGGGAAATCCACATTGGCGGCACTTGCGTGGCCGAGGGCTATCTCGATCCAGAGCAAACCGCCGAGCGCTTCGTGTCCGATCCTTTCTCCCGCGAGCTGGGGGCAAGGCTTTACAAAACCGGCGACCTTGCCCGCTACTTCGAGGACGGCAATCTCGAGCTTCTGGGCCGCATTGACTCGCAAGTGAAAATTCGCGGCTTTCGCGTGGAGCTCGCCGAGGTGGAGGCAGCGTTGGGAAAGCTGCCGGAGGTGCAGCAAGCGGCTTGCGCTGCCTACGTCGACGGTTCCGGACACAAAGCGCTAGTTGCCTATCTCGTTTCCCGCCAGGGCTCGCAGCTGAAGGCAGAGGCGGTGCGGCGTGCTCTGGCGGCTACGCTGCCAGACTTCATGGTTCCGTCGCGAGTCGAGCTACTTCCGCAGCTGCCGCTCTCGAGCAACGGAAAAGTGGACCGTGCCGCGCTGAAGCTCTCGCAGCAGCGGGAAGAAGGCACGAGCTTCGTTCCAGCCACGACCGCCACCGAGCGTGCCCTCGTGCAAATTTGGCAAAAGGTTCTCCAGCATTCTCCGATCGGTGTGGACGACGACTTCTTCGCTCTGGGCGGCCACTCCTTGCTCGCTGTCCAGATCTTCAATGAGGTCAATCGCTGGCGGGGCTCGAAGTTTCCGCTCGCCACCCTGTTCGAATGCTCGACCATCCGTTCGCTTGCCGTGCGGCTCGATGAGATCGATTGCCCGTCGAAGGACGTCGAGACAGTCGCGCCGTGGACCACGTTGGTGCCTGTGCAGCCCCACGGCAGCCTGACGCCCTTCTTTTGCATCGCAGGGCTGGGCGGCGATTGCATGGAGATGCGGCAGCTCGCCGCGGGGCTCGGACCCGACCGCCCGTTCTACGGCATGCAATACCGAGGTGTCGACGGCCGCCGAGCGCCCCATCGCAGCATCTATGATCTCGCGACAGAATTCTTGCAGGACATCCGCCGCAAACAGCCACACGGGCCGTACTATCTGAGCGGTTTTTCTGCGGGCGGGATCGCCGCCTACGAAGTCGCGCAAATGCTGATCCGCGAGGGTGAATCAGTGGCGCTGCTGGCGCTGATCGATGCATTTAGCCCAAGGCTCGAAAAATGGTCGCTGACCGAGCATTGGACTCTCAAAGCACGCCACTTTCGCGACCGTGGTTTTCGCGGTGCCTCCGCGCGCGTACGATTTCACGTCGTGGGTTGGGCGCGCGAGCTCGACCAGCGGCTGCGCTCGTTCTGGACGGGCGAGCCGCATTTCGAGCTTCGTCACGCGCAGGTGAGAGCTGGGTTCCTCGCCGGTCTTGCTCGGTATGTTCCGGAGCCGTACACCGACAACGTGTTGTTGATTCGAAGCAATCCGGCACGTCGGCTCGGCGTTGGCACCGGATATCGCCCGCATGAATCGAACGGCTGGCGCTCGCTGGTCAGTGGGATTGGAGTGGTAACGATCGATTGCGACCACCTTGATTTGCTGGAAAGTCACGTCAGCGAGACTGCGGGTGCGCTCAGCGCGGCGATTTCAGCATCTTCGCCCGCGCCGACGAATCGCACTGAACCGACGCCGCGCAGCGCGGGCAGCGGGTCGAGCGTGGCCGCGCCGCCGTTGGAACACTCGTCCGCGTCGCGCCCCGCTTAGCGTCGCTCAGCATGCCGACTCACTGAGGTTTCCAGAGAATGCGAATTTTATACCTGTCTGCGCTGTTTCCGCCGGATGTCCTGGGCGGAGCCGAGATGTCGGCGTACAGCCAGGCGCTGTGGATGCGTGACCAGGGGCATGAGGTCGCCGTACTGACTACGGCGCAGCGACCGGCCGATGAATTGCACGGCGAGCTCGTCGATGGTCTGCGGGTGTATCGCCTGCATTTGCCGCGGCTCTATCCCGTCTACCGCTTTGCGGCCGCAAAGGCCTGGCAGAAGCCGCTCTGGCATGTGCAAGACCACGTGGATCCGCACAATCGCCGGATCGCTTCGAGCGTGCTCGACGCATTTCGCCCTGACGTCGCCACCCTGCATGTCGTTCAGGGCTTGGGATACAACGTCCTGAGCGAGCTGGCCGCGCGCGACATTCCCGTCGTCTACTTCCTGCACGATCTCGGCTTGGCGTGCGTCAAGATGTCCATGTTTCGCAACGGACAGGAATGCGAAAAGCAGTGCACGGTCTGTTCACTCTCGTCTTGGTACAAGGAGTCGCTCATTCGCAAGCTGCGCAGGGTTGGTTTCTGCTCGCCCTCCCGCGCCAACTTAGCGCGCGTAGCCGAATTTCTCCCCATCCAGCGTTATCCCCACACCGCGATTTTGAATCCGAACCGCTATCCGCCGGCAACCGTCCCGCGTACCGAGTCGGCGGAGCTGAGAGTGCTGTATGCGGGGCGCATCCATCAGACCAAGGGCGTCGATATCCTGCTCCAGAGCGCGCGACGTTTGCAGCGGGCCAGCGGCAACGTGCGCCCGTTCCACGTCACGATCGTGGGGACCGGTCCCCAAGAAGCGCAGCTTCGTAGTGAGTTTGGCGCGGAAGCCTGGTGCACCTTCAAGGGATTCGTGAACCAGGCTGAGCTGAGTAATATCATGCTCAACAGTGACGTCCTGTGCGTGCCTTCCGTTTGGTTCGAAAATTCGCCCGGCGTTCTGATACAGGCTCTCGGCCTCGGGCTACCCGTACTCGGAAGTAACATGGGCGGGATCCCCGAGCTGGTCGAGCACGAAAAAAATGGGCTCGTGCTACCGCCGGGAGACGTGGAAGCCTGGCGCAGCGCGCTCGAGGGCATTGTCCAGGATCCGGAAAGATTGAGTGCCTGGCGCAGCTATGCGCTCTCCCACACGGATCACTTTGATCAAGACTACCTCGGCGGGCTCACACTCGAGTTCATCGAAACCGTGATCAGCGCAGGTCGTGCGTAGACGCCACACATTTTGCATGCCGTCGCGAACGCTGACGTCGGAGCTTTCACCTGCTTCGTGCGCACGGATGTCGCAAGGCCGAGCACGCGTTCGTAGCGGCAGGCCGGCGACGCGTGGAAAGCCTCTTCTTGCGCAAACGCTGCACGGCAACTACCGTTCGGTAGCCGACCGGCTTCTCTAGTACGAACTCGAAACGAGCCCATGCAGCCTATCCACGGACAGCTCGTCAGCAACGGACAGCGCGTCGACGCGCCGGTTTCGCGGCGGCGATCGTTCGAGGCGGCGGCTCGCCGCGCGGTTCCGGTTGCCGTGCTCGCACTCATTTACAACGACATTTTTGGAGCGGTCATTCGATACGTATCCGTCAGCGCGGGCGCGTCCTGGTTGTCGTTCGCGCCGATGCTGTTTGCGGCCGCCGTAGTGCTCGGCTATTTTTGTGTGGCCCGCCTTCACCGGGGCGTTTGGCTGACGCTCGGACTTTTCGCGAGCTATGCGTACTACACCTGTCTGGTTGGTGGGGCGCGTGGTTCATTGCTGTTTCAGCTCTCGAGCGTAGGGTTCGCCCTGTACACGTGGACGCCGTTTTTCCTTGGGCTCGTCCTGGTCTCGCTGCGATTGGAAGGCCTCTTGCTGCGCGCCGCGCTCGTCTGGTGGGGCTTCGCTGTTGCTGGCGTGCTGCTGAATACGTTCGTAAAGTTTCCCTGGACGGGGGCGACATTCGAAGTCCTGGGTCAAGAAGCACAGGTCGCGCGGGACTGGACGACCAATGGCATCGAAAGGCTCGCCGGCTTTTCCCGGGCTAGTTTCACCGCTGCAAACGAGATTGCTCTGTTTTCGATGCTGCTCGCCGCACGAGTCCGCATGCATGCAGCGCTGAAAGTGCTGATCTGGATGATTTCTGTGCTGGCCATTGCGCTGACGACCAGCAAAACACCGCTCATGGTCATGGTCGTGGTTCCCCTTGCCCTGCTGGGCGTTCGCTTCGCCCGAGGCTTCACGGCCCGTCCAGCACTGCCTTTCTACGCAGCGCTCTCCGTGCTCATCTTGCTGGCGGGCGTAATGGTGGCGTTGCCCTGCGCATCGGGCATGCAGGACCTACTCAACGACACGTCCACGAGCGACGTCGGCTTTTTGACGCTTTCCTCGATGCTGGAACGCGCCGCCATCATGTGGCCCGCAGCCTTCCAGCTGATCGCTTCCGACAAGAACCCGCTCGAGTGGGTTCTGGGCCGCGGCTTGGGAGGCATTGGAGCAGCCCAAGCCATATTCGAACCGCTGAAGGTCAATTCGGCGGACAACCTGTTCGTTTTTTTATACGTTACTTTCGGTTCGGGCGCGGCTCTCTTCGTCGGCTCCATCTTAGCCGGCTTCAAGAAGTACTATGTGAACGACCGGGAGAACTTCTCCAGCCTTTTCGCGCTGGCGGCGAGTGTGCTCACCTTGGGTATTGCGACCAACGTCATCGAGTCGGTGGTTCCGGCGTTGGTGACCGGTGTTCTCGTTGCCAAGTCCTTCGGCCGTAAGCTGACCGCAGCGGACCCGCGCGAAAGCACGAAGGCGTCATGAGCAGCGGGAACGAGGAGACATTTTTCGAAAAGGTCCGAGCAGACGCGATCGTCTGGGTTCGAAGCTGGGATCAAGACCTGACTTTGCGCGGCTTTCTCCGGCTGCTTTTGCTCGAGCCGGGCTTTCAGCTCACGTTCTGCGTGAGGTTGACCGAGCTCGTCGCCCAGCTGCCAGGCTTCGGCCGCATCCTGCGCCGGCTGGTCTGGTACCCGACCACCATGCTCTTTGGTTGTGACTTTGGCGTTGGCGTGAAGATCGGCGGCGGCTTGTATTTGCCGCACCCTTTTGGAATCGTCGTGAACGCCGATTGCAAGCTCGGGCGCAACGTCACGCTGCTGCAAGGGGTGACGCTCGGGATCATCGACCCTGAGCAGCCTGGCTGCCCCATCCTCGAAGACGGGGCCCGCGTGAATGCAGGCGCAAAGCTATTGGGCGGCATCACCGTGGGCCGGGCCGCGGTGGTTGGCGCGAATGCCGTGCTACTTCGCGATGTTCCCGCAGGCCGTGTCGCGGTCGGCGTGCCCGCCCGCATCCTCCCGGAAAAATTGGCACCGGTCGCGGCGAAAGCCGTGGCTCCTTAGACCCGCTCGCGGCGAGTCGGAGTTCTTACGCTTCGCCAGCTTGGACTTGCGATGACTCGAAGCTCGAGCCGGGCTCGGCGGCGATGCCGTGCGTTTCACTGCCGCGCGTAGCTTCGCAACAGGATGACGCAGCGGAGCAGCAGTTGCAGTAGAGCGTGGATGATCATGCCCACGCCGGCACCGGTCAGACCATAGCGCCCGATTAGGAAGAAACTCAGAGCCAAGGAAGTGACGATGCCGACGATGTTCATGGCTGCGAACTCCGTGTCGAGATTGCGGCTGTACAAGCCGTAACTCGCCATGTCCGACAGCAACCGGATCGCGACGCCGAGCAACATCAGGCAAAAAAGCAGCGGCGAGGCAGCAAATTGCCCGATGCCCAAGCGCGGGAGCACCTTCAGCACGACCACTGCGCAGGCGACACAAAGAGGGATGGTGATGACAAGCGTCCTCGAGGTGGTGTGCAAAAACGCCTGGCGCCATACGGACTTGTTCTCCTGGGCGTGCGCCTCCACCAAGTCCGGAAGCGCGACCTGAACCACGGCAACGGTCACCAGGACATGGACTGCGTTAGCCATCGTCCAGTACAGCGTGTAGACGCCCGTGAGCTGCAACCCCAAAAGCACGTTGACGACATAGCGCTCGAGATAAAGCTGACCACCGATTCCGAGATCGCTCAGGTAGATCAGCCAGCCGCGCCGAACGGTGCGCAAGATCCAGGCGAAGTCGATTGGGGTTCGCGATATGGCGGCAAACGGCCACTTGCGTAGAAGGATGAACAGGAAAACGAAGCCTGCGCTCAGCCCTCCCGCCCAGCTCCAAAACAGGAAGCCGAGGCTGTGCAGCTGCGGCCAAATCATGCCCAGCGCGAGCACGGGAAATATCCAGCTCGCCGAACGCACGAACAGCAGAAAGTTCGCTGCCACCGGCATGCGCAGGCCAATCAGGCTCATGTGGATGTCGAACGCGATGCATTCGCTCGCCAAGATGAACGCCAGGAGCCCCAGGCTAGCAGGCGCCTCCAGCAACCCGGCCGCGCGCGCAGCGGCGAACGCGAGCGCCACCAGCAGCAGCATTGCCAGTGTCAGGACCAGACGGTCACGGAGCAGCGTTCCAGCTCGAAACGGATCGGCTCCAACGATCTCGCGATTGAGAAAGTAATTCACGCCGCAGCCGATCAAGGAAGGCAATAGTCCCGCCATGCCGGCGATCAGCCCGAAGACGCCAATTTCGGAAAGTTCGAAGTGCTTCGCCAGATACAAGGTCAGCGCGAAGCGACCGACCAGGCCGGCCCCCCGCATCGCGATATTGGCTAGCGGCAGCAATGTGCTGGCAAAGCGGCGTGAGCGCGGGGCGATAGCGGAAAACTCCATCATCTCACCCGGGCATGCGTTTCGCGCTGGCGGGTCGAGCACGCGGTCGGCGGCGCCGTTTGGCTAGTGCAAACATTGGCCGTCTTTGCTTGTACATTCCATGTGCCCACGCGTCACTGCCTTCGAGCCGGAACTGGCTGCATTTCCCTGCATACCGCGCGCGCGTCCTCGGTTTCCAGCTCGAGGTAGAGGATGTTCGCCGTTTCCGCGCGCGCTGCGTCGCCTTCGCGCTGAACGGAAACCGGGCTGCCGTACAGGTCCACAGCGCGGGCAACGCGCAGGGGGGGCGAGAGCTCGAGCCAAGCCGAGCCCGGCCCTTCACGCCAGCTCACCAGCTTCGCGCGGGCATTGGCCTTGCCGAACACCATGCTCAACTGCCCGTCCTGGTCGCGCTTCGAACACTCGAGGCTGAAGCCGGACAACTGACTCAGCAGCGTCTTCAGCGCACGGTAGGCCGGCTTCGCTGCCCGATCACGACGAACCAAACCAAATCGATTCTCTGGCTCCGAGGCATCATCGCCGTCGTCTCGCCAGTCGTACCAAATGCTGATCGGCACGCCGCTCTCGAAATCGAGAAGCATCATGCGCGCCACGTACAGGGCTTGCGCAGCTTCGTCCGGAGGGCGATGCAAGAGGCTACCGCCCCCGGTGGTCAAGCCCGATTCGCTGTTGATCGGGACAGGCAGCGGTGGCGAACGCTTGGCTGTTGCCGCGTTACTCGCGCCAACCTTCGTGTGCGGGGGGTCGGTGTGGGAACGCCGCGCCGCGGATGTCTTGTCTGACTGCGCGATTAAGCGTCGCAGAAGGTCCCAATTGCGCGCGGTGTATCTCAGGTCCGGGATGTACGGGTAAGGATGAACACTGACTCCGTCGAGACAGCCCAGGACGCTGCTACTCAGCACCGCGTTCAGAAACGGCGTGCTCGTGCGAGACAGTGTTGGGGGCTTTGCAGCTGCGGGACCAATGATCGTGGCTTCTGGGGTGGCTGCTCGAATCGCGCGACACGCGGCGCTGGCGAGAGCCACGTAATGCTGCACATTGGACTGCGGTGGCCAGAAGTGATCCAAGTCGGGCTCGTTCCAGAGCTCGAACACCGCACCGTATTCATGAAAGTGGCTGACCGCGTGCGCCGCCCAACGGGCAAACGCCGCGACCGCGTCGGGTAGAGCAGGTGCAGACGCCTTCCTGATCGTGGGCGACGTTTGCCGGACCGCCACTTCTACCGCATACAGCGGATTCGAATAGTTGAGTATGAATAGCGGACGCAAGCCGCGCGCCCTCAGTTGCCGCGCGATCACGTCATATATGGCAAAGTCATAAACACCGGAAGACTTTTCGGTCACCTCCCAGGTGAGATCGATTCGGACGAAGGAGAGTCCGGTGGCTGCGATCATGTCCAAATCGGCTTCGGTCGCGCCGTGAACGTTCACCCCCCAATTGTTGCCAATGACGAGCGGCGGGAATTTCGGATGCTGCGCGTCGACCAGCGGCTGCACGGCCGCAGAGTGCGGAGCTTTGGCCCTGAACTCCGATCTCGGTCCCGCGAACGTGGACGACGGCCCAACCGTGAGCGGTAGCAGCAATGCGCCCAGCGCTATCAGACGCCGCGTGAGCAATTGAACGGAGCTTGCCACCTTCTACACTCAGCGAGGACGGACACGCTAAGCCAGCATCCGCCGGTCGAGCGCATTCTGGATCACGCCTTGCATTCCCGCCAGGAATCGTTCGCGCGAGAAGCGTGCCAGCCGCGCGGGTACCGGACGCGGAGCGCACGAATTGAAGCGGCGAATGGCTTCGGTCAGGCTCTCGACGGTTGGCTCATCGAAGAAGACGCTATCTTCCTCACTCAGCGTCTCGAGCACGCCGCCCCCACGAAATGCGATCACCGGCGTGCCTGCGGCCAGCGCCTCGAGCGGTGTGATTCCGAAATCTTCCACTCCGGGGAAGATCAGCGCGCGGCTGCGAGCCAGCACATCGATGACGGCCGCGCGGCTCAGGCTGCCCAGAAAGCTGACGGTGCTGCCAGCCATCAGCCGCAGTTCTCGGTCCAGCTGCCCGCGGCCGATGATCACCAGTGGCAACTTCAAGCGATTGAACACTTCGATCGCGAGATCGACACGCTTGTTGGGCGCGAAGGCGGTCAGCATGACGAAGTGCTCCGCCTTGGGCGGCGGGTTTTGCTGAATTGCCGCAAAATCGGCAAGCTCGACGAACGGATGCACCACGTCCGCGTCTCGTCCGTAATAGCGCCGTATCCGCTCGCGCACGAACGCCGAGTTTGCAACCATGACGTCGACATTGCCGTTGCTCGCAATATCCCATTTGGTCAGATAATCGCGAAACACGCGTCCGCCACAGCGTACCGCAAGCGACGTGTCCGGCCCGAAGTAGTTGTCGTATTGGTCGTACATGTAGCGCATCGGCGAATGGATGTATGAGACGTGCACGGAACCTTTCGGTTTCCGCACGCCCTTGATGACGCAGTGGTGGCTGCTCAAAACCAAGCTCGCTGCTTCGCTGATTTTCAGCTGCTGTGCGGCGCCCGGCATTAGCGGGAGCAGCTTTCTGTAGTGGCGGCTGGCACCCGGTATTCGATTCAGGAGGCTCGTGCGAATGCTTTTGCTCTCGAGCGTCGTCGAGGTCGAGCCGGCTTCATGCACCAGCGTGTAAATGGGTGCGTCTGGAAATAGCTCGCAAAACGCCTCCAACACCCGTTCCCCTCCGCGAAATCCGGTCAGCCAATCGTGAAGCAGCACGACTTGACCCGCCATCTCGCGCGCGGGTTCCGCAGCGCTGATCGGGAGATTCACGAGACGATGCCTTGCCGAGTCAGTAAGAGCGCACCCACGAGCACAATCGCGAGCGCGGCCGCCAGCCAGAACGCACGTCGTCCTCGCCGAGCCATACCCGAGCTTCGCAACCCATCCCCTCCGAGACCGTTGCGCCGGCCCGGATAGACGAACTTACGCGCGGTGGCACCTCCGGCGCTGTTCACGATCACTCCGAAAGAAGAAGCCGAAGCGGCAAGCTGGCCAACATGCTCGATCGCCGCCTTGCGAGGCGTCGTCTGAAGGCGAAGCACGCTGAGAACGGTGTCCGCCAATGGTGCGAGCGCGAGCGCATCGGCATAAATCGGGAAGCTCGGAGCATCGATCAGAATGAAATCGAATCGACCTCGTGCTTCATTCACGAAGTCGACCATTCGCTGACTCGAAAGCAGTTCCGGCGGCGCGCTGCCGCCCGATGGCAACCCGCAGAAGCCGTCCGCTGGTTCCGAAATGCGGATCACGGCATCAGGCCAGCTGTACTCGCCCGTCAGGACCGCACGTAGGCCGGGCTCTGCGGGAGCATCCTCGTCTATTTGCTCCGCTGGCTTTCGGAGATCCGCGTCAATCAGCAGCACCCCTCGCCCGTCGGCTGCGAGTGCTGCCGCCAGCCAGTTTGCACACGTCGTTTTGCCGTCCCCGGGATTGGGAGACGTAAAGAGCACGACCCAGCCGCGCCGGC
>Ga0247768_1000436_pt1 | contig 15146 bp, 13 predicted proteins | sample UWRJL016104C6_FD_179944 | JGI IMG/M metagenome (GOLD analysis project Ga0247768, IMG submission 179944) | Plant litter microbial communities from Arlington Agricultural Research Station in Wisconsin, United States - UWRJ-L016-104C-6 | ecosystem: Environmental > Terrestrial > Plant litter >... | reverse complement strand
TTCCTATACAGCTTCTCGCAAGAGGAGCTATTCGAGCTGTGCCGACAGGCCGGTTATGCCGTCCATTACTTCAGCGACCGCGACTACCCGCATGCGCTGCTTTTGCCGCTCGCATCCAGTGGCGGCGCGGGAAGCTGATCCGACAAATCGAGCACCCGGCTCTCAGCAAGCCAATCCTCCCGATGGGAGATCACGATCACGGCGCTTCGGGCCGATTGTCGCCCGAGTACGACGGCGAGAGCGCTGCGACCCTTCCTGTCGAGCCAGGCATCCGGCTCGTCCAACAAGAGCACGCGCGGCCCTTTCAATATGGCACGAGCGATTGCGATGCGCCGCTGCTGACCTCTAGAGAGCTGGCCGGCAAGGCGAGCTCTCGGCGCATCGAGGCCCAGCTCGACGAGCAGTCGATCGATGGCCTCGTGCTCTGCGTCAGGAGCAACGAGGCGAATGTTTTCCTCGATGCTGAGCGCATCCACTATCAGCGGCTGTTGGGGCACGAAGCCAAAGTCGTCTCGCGAAATGTCGCTACAAGCGATGCCGTCCAACTCGAGCGCCCCACCGGTCGGCTCTAGCACTCCACATATCAGCCTGGCCAGGGTCGTCTTGCCGCCCCCGTTTGGCGCAACGACCAGCAGGCCAGGTCGTAGCTCGACATCGAAGCTGAGATTTTCGAACACGACGCGTGTCGACGCAGCGTACCTGAACGACAGCGATTGCGCGCGAAGCCGCTCTGGTCGGTGGGCTAGCTTTTGATCGGGGGTCACCGTGCCGGCGCGCGGCAGTAGGATTTGCACGAGAGCGGCGTGCGCCATGACCAGTTGATCGGCATGCACCACGAACACGTAGCCCGCCGGAATGCCTGAGCTGAGGAGCAGCAGTCCCGACAGACCGTCGATCGCCAACGGTTGACTCGATGCCAGTTGCAGCAGATCGATGTGCTGCGAACGCAGAACGAGCAACAGGCCGACGCAGAAGGTGCCCGCCAATAGTACCCGGTGCCACAATCGTGCGCGCTCCAGGCGATCCTCTACCCCTGACCAGTCGCGGACCGCTTGCCCGAGTCGCGCCAGAAATGGATCACGCGCTCGTTCACCGTAAATCTCGCCACTGTCTCGCTCAGCCGCAGCAACCCAGTTGGCCGCAGCCTGCCGTTGCTGGACGACAGCCTCGACCAGTGGAACCCTGCGGCGGTTGCTCCCGAGCGTCAGTCCAGCCACTAACGTCAGCAGCGCGAGCAACGAAACGACCAGGCCATTTCCGAGCATCGGGATGGCCAGTGCAAAAACGCTCAGCCCTGCACCCAAGGCTGCCAGCACCGCCGGCGCATCGACGGTCACGGCAGACTCAATCATATACCCCGCCCAGAAAGCTCCCTCCACGTCTGCCTCCGCGGTGAGCGAGCGCTTGTCCAGCGCTCGCTGCGCGACCTCGCGCATGAAGCTCTCGCGAAGTCGTCGTTTGAGCCCGCGTCGCAGCACCGAGCGCAACACCTCGAACGCAAATCCGAGCGCGATCGGCGCGACCACGAACCGACCGCCGAACCCGAGCAGCGTTATCGGCAGCGCCATCAGGGTCCCGTAGTGCAGCGCCGCAACCAGCAGCGCTCTCGGTACCCAACGACGCACTTCTTGAAGCCAACGAAACCCAGGGCGCCCCGTCGAGCTCAGGATGCCTCCGGTCCAGTAGTCAAGGTCAAGCGCGAACCCAGTGCTTCAGTCAAGCGACGCGAAGCGCCTACGGGATCCGCAAGCCATTCGTGACCGAGCTCGAGACGAGCACGGCGGGCACGCCGCGCAAAGCGCGCGAGCAGGTCTAAGTGCTCGCGAGGGTTGGGATGGCAAGACAGGCCAAGTGCGGTCGATTGTGCAATCAGGAGCCCCATCGATTCGGCCAGGCTGATGGGTAGAAGGTTCGACCCCTCCTCCGCTGATCGCGAAAGGAATAGTAGCGTGATCGGTCCCCCCCAATGGCTCAGCCCGCGTCCCGGAAACGCCGACGCGGCATCCAGTTCCCACTTCGGGTTCGCGCCGAGCGGGGACAAGTGAGCGCTCAGTTGGGCAAATGTCGGCAGGACCCGTTCGGTGAGACGAAACTTGGGCCAATACGCAATCAACTCGGCGCTTCCTCGAGCATCACGAAGCAATACCTCGTCGTCGCCGAGATAACCGTAGCCCGCGCTGACCAGCGCTGCGGTGGTCGTGCTCTTACCCGCCCCGGACTCACCAAGCAGCACCAACGCGCTGTTCTCGTTGCAAACGACTCCGGCGTGCAGCGCGTACACGCCCATCGTGCGTAGCGCGACTATGAGGGCGGCGAGGAGCAGGCTCCGGCTCGGATCACTCGGCTCGAGTTCTTCGGCAAGGCCGCCAGACTGGACGACGGCTGGGACGCCTTCGATCGAAAACCAAGCTCGACCGATACCGCCAATCAACAGACCGCGCGCAGTTCGCCCGAGCCAGGCGTCCCGCTCTTCGAGCAAGAGCTCCAGCACGGGCAACGGCTCCGCCCCGCGCGGTGCCACTCGAACCTCGACCATCGGGCTACCCGAGCGCGCTGTTTCCGGGTCGAGCCAGGGTCTCAGAATGTTGGTTGAAGCGTCGTCCAACGAAAGCGCGACGCCGTGCACTGAGCGCACCGGCGGATTCCGAGCTTACATGCCGCCGGGCGACATATTCGTGAGCGTTGCGCTCTGCACCGAGCGACCACGAACCACTTGGGGGCGCTCATACGGTCGGCGGGCCGGCACAACAGGCTCGAGGTCTTTCGTGATGGCGGCTTCTTCCGGGGGCCGTGAATTCATGCGTAGGATGCTATTATAAGAAGTGAGTGAAGCCAAGCGGGGCCGCGATTCGCCGACCGTGACCTCCTTCGAAGCGGCCATCGTTCGTTCCGTTGAGGCTAGAAACCAGCCCGCTTGAAACCGCTCCTCCTCAACCCACCGAGAGTCGAATTCGATTCAGATCTCGCCTGGCTGCTGCGCGCGGCTTTTGGAACTCAACACGGCGGGCCCCCGCAGGACGAGGAGCGCGCGCTGAAACTCGCGCGGTCTCTTCAGGTTTCGGGTCGAATCGGCAGGCAGCGCGAGCTATCGCGCAACACTCCAGCACGCGGCAGATTGCGCAGCGAACTCAGCGCGGATTACTACGCTAACGTCGCCATCGAATCTCTGCTGATACGCGCGCAGAGCGAGATCGCTCGGCACGGTGAGCGTCTCGGAGTGCGCGTCATCCCCCTCAAATTCGCGGGCCTTCGTGCAGCTCGGATCAGCGCCCCCGGGAGTCGGCAGGTTTCGGATCTCGATTTGCTCGTGCCAAAATCTTCAGCAAGGTTCTTTTGGAGCGCGCTGGTCGACGCAGGTTATCGCAGGAGCAAGACTCGTGAGTACGCGCATCAGCTAGAAACGCTCTCTGACCCGAACGGCGCGGTCATCGATTTGCACGTTCATATTCCGGGCGTGTTCGTGCAACCGCGCAATTTTGCGACCGCTGATGAGCTAATCGAGCGAGCCCTGGTAGCTCCAACCCCCGGTGCCATCGACACGCCAAACCACGCGATACTTGCAGCTCACGCCATCGCCCACGGTCTCTTGCAAAACCGCTCTACTCCGCAAACTCACTCCCCACTGCGCATGATTGCGGATTTGATGGATCTACGACGAGTCGAGCCCACTGTCTTGGACCTAGCCAAGGGGCACCTCGCGAGCGCGCTGGCCACGACCTGCGACACGCTGGAACGCCTTTGCAGCGCGCTTTCCGATGGCGGATTCATCAGCCCGGGGTTCGATGGCTCACCCGAACAGAAGCTGCTTTGGCATTGCGTCGCCGCCCGGCTGGACTTCAACTATAGCGAGCGTCTGAGGGCAGCGGGCCTGGCGAACAAGATCCGTGACGGAGCGTCACTGAGCGAACTTGCGAGCTATGTTGCTACACTGCTCTACCCCGGTGAGCCTGAGCTCGAGGTCCTGTACGGGCCAGCAGTCGGGGGCGCTGCCCGCATGCGTCGGCGTATGCTCCGTCCGCTGGACCTCGTAGCGCGTGCAGCCCAGCGTTGGTCCCGTTCGCGTTGAAGCCGAAGCGGCTGCGCAGCTTTCCCAGCTTGGTTCGGATATGCTCGCCCAAAATGAAGTTCAGTCAGCGCTTTTGCTTTCCAACCATCGCGTCTTCCGTTGCGCTCCAGCTATTCGTGTGCTTCTTCTTCATCTACGCCGTCACGTCGTCAGGAGGACTAGAGGCGATTGACAGCGAAGTCCGCTATCAAACAGCTAAATCTTGGCTCGAAGGGGACGGCGGCGCGCTACCGCTCGGCGACGACCGACACGGTGTGCCGGGTATCAACGGACGCTACTACTCGTACTATGGCCCGTTCCAATCGGTGCTGATGACGCCCGTCGTCGCGCTTGTTTCGCGAGCCTCGCACGGCAACGTCGATCAATTGTTCAAGCTGGCGTTCGGTGTCCTCGTGATCCCGATGATCTCTGCATTTTCGCTGGCGATTTTGTTCCGGGCGTTGCGGACGTTACGTTTCGGCGAACGCGAGGCATTTCTTACGGTCGTGCTGCTTGGATTGGCAACACCACTCTGGCACTACGGTAGATCGGGCCAGGAAGAAAACATCATCGGCTTGGGCTTCGCTCTGTACCTGTGGGGAATGGGCCAGCTTTTTCTCGAACGGTTCGAGGGCCTGAAGTTAATCACGCTCGCAGCCGGCGTGATCTTCGCAACCCGTTGGTCCTACGTTCCGACGTTGGTCATCCTTTTGATTCCAGTGGCGTTCTTGCTCTGGCAAAAGCGCGCGGACTGGCGCCGTTGGTGGCAGAGCTTGGCTTTCAGCGCGGCCTTCGGAGGCGCCGTGATCGGGGCCGTGCTTTGGTACAACAGCTACCGCTTCGGTCGTCCTTTCGAGACTGGCTACGGCGTGTATGCCCGGCTCAACCCCTTCTTCACCTTCGGGCAAGCCCCAAACCACCTGCTGGCCCTGTTGATCAGTCCTTACCGCGGCTTGCTCTGGTTCTGTCCGGCGCTCCTAGTTCTTTTCGGACTCAAGAAAGTGCCCAAGGGCACGAGCAACGACCGTCTTTGGCGGGCGACCCTGGCAGCGTGGATCTTCACCGTGTGCTTCATTGCAACGATCGCGTTTTGGAACGCGGCGGCCGCTTGGGGTCCTCGTTATTTCGTTGCATTGATGGTGTTACTCGCACCTGCGTTCGCTTCGGTGTTTGCCTCGGGACAACGGTGGCGCGCCGTGATTGCCATCTCCATCTTGGTACAATTCTGCTCCACGCTCTTGCCCTCCTCCTCCGAAGACTTCGTCTACGACACTCGCAATGCCGAGCATCCAGGAACATGCAGCCCGTGGGTATGCGGTTGCTCGGCGCTCTGCTTGCGTGGCCCGTGGGCGCTGAGGGCAATCGGGAATACGATCACGTCACGCGACTTACCAACCCTCGAACTAACACCGTCGGCAAAGGTTCCGAACGGCCTCTCGGCGCTGCAGACCTCCGATTTCAACAGTGTCTATTGGTGGCCGGTGCGCGCCGCATATCGCGCTCACAAGCTGTCCCCAACGCTTGCCTTCGCGATCTGCGTTCTAGTGCTGTGCGCCGCTTGTGGCGCGCTTTGGCTGCTCTATCGCAGGCTTCCCCGGTCATCGCCCAAGTTGGCCCCAGCGGCGGCACCGGATGCCTGAGCTATTTCCTGCACAGCACCTGGTACTGCGCGCCCAGCGGAAAACCGCTCAGCGGAGCCTCGAGTCGTCGCAGCGAGCGCAGCATTTTCGGAAACACGAACGCGAATTGCGTTCCCAGAATTTCGAACCCTCCTGCACGAGCAAGACGGCACGCTTCGCGCGCAGAAATAAGAATGGCGTCGCGGTCGAACGGAATTCGGCTCATCACCAACCGCGTCGCGGGATTCCACGGATTGTTCTCCCAAAAGGCGAAAAGCCCGCCAGGCCGCAACGAATCCCGAATATACCCGATTGCCCGCGCGCGCTGATCCAGCGGCACGTGGTGAAAGACTCCGTTGCAATACGCGAGATCTACGTCAGCCTGCGGTTTGAACTCATCAATCGTCGCGAAGCTCAGCCCCCGCCCCGCACGCCGTCGGGCCAGCGCAATCTCTTCCCTGGATATGTCCACACCGATCACGGAATCGGCACCGAGAACACTCTGCAGAAGGGGTGACGTCGAACCCGTGCCGCAGCCGTAATCCAAAACGCGCTTGGGGGGCGCTCCGGGGAGACAACGCCTCAGCCATTCCACACGGCCACGCGCGAAATAGCTCTTATTCTCTCCGGACAGCGAGATGCCCAGGTCCAGCGCGGCATCGTAGCCGTCCGCGAACGCGTCGAAGTCAACAGGCTGGCTATCCTTCGCGGCGACCTCGCTCATGTACGGCGAATCGACATGATGCTGACCATGAAGCTACCAAGGATTGCCTGGATACCAAGCGCGATGAGCGTTACCCCGGGGATGACGATCCGCATGGTTTGGCCATAGTCGAGCGGGCCGAATGAATTCTGCTGCCAGTGCGCGAAGGCGAACGCCAGCAGAATCCCGCCAGACAGCGCGCTCGATGCGCCCAGGAGCAGCCCCTTTTCCAGAGTGAAAAACTCGAAAAATCGGTTCACTCGGGGATCGGGCGGCAGCAGTCCTTCGTTGAGCGAGAACATCTTCGCAAAGACCGCAAATAGAATCGCCTGCTGGCCGAGCAGGAGCGCCAAACTGGAGACGAGCAGCGTATGCGCGCCCAGTGTTGCCCGACCAATTTCCGCCCCCGGCCAGGCCAACGCATACCCAGCGAGCCCAATCAAGAAGGACATTGCCCCCGGCCACAAGAACAACCACCGCGGACTGCAGGTCAAGAAGAAGCGCAACGTCCGCCAGCCGTCGCGAAACGTCTTCAGATGGGGCGCGTGGGCTTTTCGGCCATCGGGGTGCAGCGTGATCGGAACCTCGCCGATCTTCAAACCGAAGCGGCTCGCCTTGATGATCATCTCCGTCGCGAATTCCATCCCCGTGCAGCGTTGATCGAGGCTCAGGTACGCTTGCTTGGTGAAGCCGCGCATTCCGCAGTAAATATCGTGAATCGGGGCGCGGAACATCTGGCGCGCCATGATCGAAAACATCGGGTTGCCCCACCAGCGGTGTAGGAAGGGCATGGCGCCGGGCAATACCGTTCCACCGCCTGACGGCAACCTGCAGCCCTGCACGACGTCGAAGCCCTTTCGGAGCTGCTCCACGAACTTGGGAAGCTCGAGGAAGTCGTAGCTGTCGTCGGCGTCGCCCATGATTACATAGCGACCTCGGGCCGCCGCGATGCCGCCCATGAGTGCGCTGCCGTAGCCTTTGGCTTGCACGTTCACGACCCGCGCACCGAGCGCTTCTGCCAACCTCTGGGACCCGTCGGTGCTGCCGTTGTCCGCAACCAGGACCTCGGCGTCGATCCCGGCGATATCGATTGCCCGCAGCGCCTTGGAAACGCACACCTCGATCGTGTCTGCTTCGTTCAAACACGGCATGACCACCGTGAGCTCGCATTCAGGCGGAGCAGCCGGAATTTTCGACAAAACGTGTTCTCCTGCAAGGCTTACCGGCGCCGATTCTGTCAATGTAAGCATCCCAACTCCTTGAGGATTGGCGTCCTCGCCCAGCCTCGAATAGCGCGCAATTTCAACGGAAACAAGCGAATCGAATTAGCGGAGCGGCAAAGCCTCGCACCGCCTGGTCGACGGCGGAAATGAGGCAGCTTTGGCTGTCGGTTCGGGGTTGCAGTCCCACTGTGTCTCCAACCGCGGCGTTCCGTCGCGCCGGAACGCAGGCGTTCGAAAGTCATTCGCAAGGTGATTCGAGCCGACGTTGCAGCGATGGCCTGACGTAGGCTCCGTGAATGACGTCCCTGCTCCAGAAGATCGAGGCGAAATCCGCACGGATCGTCGTCATTGGGATCGGCTACGTCGGCTTGCCCCTCGTGGCCGAGTTCGCCCGCGCGGGCTTCCGCACCACCGGCCTCGACAAGGATCCGGAAAAGGTGCGCATGCTCAATCTCGGAGAGTCGTACATCCCTGACGTCCCGACCGGGGATCTAGCCCCGTACGTGAAATCGCGGCTACTGGACGCCAGCACCGAAGCAGCAGTCCTCCGGGAAGCTGACGCGGTGGTCGTGTGCGTCCCGACGCCGCTGAACAAAACCAGAGACCCAGACATGCGTTTCATTGTGGCCGCGACCGAGGAGATCGCTCGCCACCAGCACGATGGCATGCTCGTGATCCTCGAGTCGACCACTTACCCAGGGACGACCACTGAAGTTTTAGTGCCAAAGTTGACCGAGCAGGGCGCCGTGCTGGGACGCACCGTGTTCATCGCGTTTTCCCCGGAGCGCGTAGACCCTGGCAACCAAGTGTACAAGACCAAGAACACTCCGAAAGTCTTGGGCGGTGCCAGCCCCGAGTGTATGGCCGTCGCCTCCGCTCTCTACTCGCACATTTTGGATGAGATTGTGCCGGTGTCGTCGACCGAGACGGCCGAGATGGTCAAGCTGCTGGAGAACACGTTTCGCGCCGTAAATATTGGGCTCGTGAACGAAATCGCAATGATGAGCCGCAAGCTCGGCATCGATCCCTTCGAGGTGATCCGCGCGGCAGCGACCAAACCGTTCGGATTCATGCCGTTTTATCCTGGTCCCGGTCTCGGCGGACACTGCATACCAATCGACCCGCTATACATGTCGTGGAAGCTCCGCACCCTGCAGTACCAGGCGCGCTTCATCGAGCTAGCAGACTCGGTCAACAGCGGGATGCCGGGATACGTGGTCGAGCGCATCAGCGAGGCGTTGAACGACCAGTCGCGACCGGTGCGAGGCTCGAAGATACTGATCTACGGCGTGGCATACAAACGCGACGTGCGCGACGTCCGCGAATCCCCCGCCTTCGCGATCATTCACGGGTTGGAAAAGCGTGGAGCGCAGATCGCGTACGTGGATCCGCATGTCCCGGAGCTGAACGAAGACGGCGTGATGCTCAAGAGCATCGACCCTGCCTCGAGCTTCGAAAGCTTCGACGTTGTCGTCGTAGTCACCGATCACACTGCACTCGACCGTGATCGGCTATTGCGCCAAGCAAAGCTCATCGTCGATACCCGCGACGCGCTCCACGATGTCGTCGGCGACCGAAGCAAGGTCTACGGACTCTGAAAGGTCGCTACGGCTCGACGGCAGCTATCGGCGCGCTTCGTTGTGCGCTTCGAAAAGCCGCGCCAGCAGCTCCGAGGCAAGCTGCGGATTTTCGTCGGCCTGATTGTTCTGTTCGAGCGGGTCCTGCTGGACGTCGTAAAGCTCGAGAAGCTGTTGCCGAGGCGCGTAGAGCAAGCGGTGCTTGCCGAACAAAAAGCTCCATTGTGAGCTTTCAAAACCTGGAAACCCAGGCCCTTCACCGATACTCGTGGCACCGACGAGTGCGAGTAGGCTCTGGTCGGCAGTAACGTCCGTCGCGAGGCCGCGCAAAGCTCGCAACATATTGAAAACGCCGGGCGTAGTGACCGGAGCATCGATCGTCGCGGGTTCGCTACCCGGAACACGAACGAGCAGCGGGATGTGCGCCAACTCTTGAAAGATAAAGGTCCCGTGGTGCCTGATGCCTCGCTCACCCAGACCTTCGCCATGGTCGGAAAGCAGCACAAGGTTCACGTGGTCTCGCATTTCAAAGAGCGGACGAAGGCTGGCGTCCACGCGCTCGAGCACGGCGTCGTAGCGCTGCACATCATTGCGCGACGGCAGGCCTTCGGACTCGAGTACGTTCCATTGATGCAGGTCAAAGTAATGTAGCCAAAGCAGGGCTGGCGGCTGCGCCGAGTCGAGCGCTTTGATCGCCGCGGCCGTGATCTGATGGCTCGTCGACACAGTGTCGCCGGCGCCCCATCCCGTCCTGTGATCGGTGGGGATGGTCTCGCGCGAGGAAAAACTCAGCAGTGGATCTTCCTGACCTAGTCGGTGAAAATGCTCCCGAATCACGTCCGGCGCGATGAACCGAGTCGACTGTCCAATACCCGCCAGCACCTGCGCGATGTTCTCTCGGCCGGGAGCGGGGCGCACTGTCCCGCGCATCAACGCCGGCACGCTCGAGATCGTCGACGCCGAGGTCGTGTACATCCGGGTGAATCGAATCGAATCACGGGCAAGGCCCGCCAGATTGGGGAACCGGGGGTTGCCGATACGGTCGAAACGGAGCGCATCGACCAAGATCACTACCGTCGGGAATTGCTTCGCGCGCTCGGCTATTTGCTGTGCGAGCCGATTGTCCTCGGTCCGAAACGGCGCAAACGGAAGCGTGGAGCGCTTGGGATCGTCGAAGCCATCACAGTCAGAGTCCTTCCCGTCCTGGGGAAGCTCAGCAGCACCGATGAACACGGAGGGATTCGCGTCGTCGCAATCGCCTCCGCCGAACAGCGGCGAATACCCGTCATGGTCGAAATCGACGTGGAACTGGGCGTACGCGATGAGCTGCGTCCCCGCCCAGACGGGCTGAGCAAGCAATTCACGCGCCGTGCGAGACGACGGGAATCTGACGAAGCTCGGCAGAGTCAGCACCGAGAGAGCCAAGGCGGAGTACCTGACGAACGGCGGCAAGCGAATCAATTCGATCGTCTGGAACGCGAACGCGAGGCCCAAGGCAAGCAGCAGCGCGTGGAAGTACAGCATTCCACCCGGCGCATGCTCATCCAGCACTAGAGCGGCAACCGAGAGCGCGGCGCTGATGCCAGCGATCGCCCAGCGCGTGCGGCGCGTCGAGTTTTCTCCGACCAGGCGCGCGGCAATCCAAGGCGCGACCGATGCGGTCAAAGCTACGCACAACGGCACGACCCAAGGGCCCAAACTGCCGACGTAAGTCTGTCGAACTCCACCCCCGGCAAAAATCTTGCGCGCGAGTAGGAGAGCAACCCCCCCGCCGGTGAGGGCCAGGATCCCGTGCCAAGCGAGCGGGTGAGTGAGTCGGCGCTTGATTGCCGTCCCCGAAAGACGAGCCAACCAGGCGACCGCACCGAGCAGTTGCCCGAACCAGAGCCACAGCCCAAGCACTCCGGCAATCGCTGAGATGTCACTGTTGCCCCGACCGAAGACCGCACTCGCGCGAACCAAGTCCGCGATTCCAAAAGCCAAACCAGCCAGCGATCCGGAGCCGATCGAGGCCCATAGCTGAAGCGTGAGGGGGCGCCATGCAACCCGTCGCGCCTCTATGGCCGGAGGAGTCGACTCCTCCCCATCGGGTCGCGCATCAACCGACGATTGGACATTTTGCAACGGCGCTCTGGCCTCCACCTAAGCTGAACCCGGGACGTTATGTGGCGATGGCGAAAATTACCAGTGGCGATCCGGAGTTGCCGCATCGCATAAACATTAAGACACAGAACCTTCCGCGCTAGAGACCACAGATGACGTCCAAGCTTGGTGGCACTACCGTTCTCACAATTCAAATAGTGAGATCGATTGTGTGGTCTTAGAGTCGCTCGTTGGGTTGGGTGGCGAAATCCGCCAGGCAATCGGGCGACAAGTCAACAGCGAAGGTGGGGACGGCCTTTGCGGAATTCGCGGGACACAAAAGGCGAAAGGCCCGAAGTCTTTCGACCGCGGGCCTCTCGGGGTGCTCGGTGCTTCGAGAGCGCTCGAATCAGCCGCCGGCCATCTTGGCCACTTCGCTGGCGAAGTCAGGCGTGGTCGGCTTCTCGATACCTTCACCGACCTGGAACCGCGCAAAGCGGCTCAGGGTGACGTCGGTGCCGAGCTCTTTGGCCAAGCTGGCGCGCAGCGCTTCGACGGTCTTGTCGGTGTCGATCACGCTCTCCTGCTCGAGTAGGCAGACCTCTTTGGCCCACTTGGCGAGCTTGCCTTCGATGATCTTGGGGCGAGCCGCTTCCGGCTTGCCTTCTTCGATCAGTTGGGCGTCGAAGATCGCGGCTTGCTTGCCGCGAGCATCGGCGGGCATCTCGGAGACGTTCAGGAACTGCGGCGACATGGCGGCGATTTGCATCGCGCTATCGTCGACGAACTTCTCGAACGCGGGTGCCTTCGCCGCGGCATCGCTGCCAGTGCGAACGGCGAGCAATACGCCGACTTTGCCGCCCATGTGCACGTAGGAGTGCACGCGACCCGCGCCGTCGATCGACAGGCGATCCCAGCGGCGCACGGTGATGTTCTCACCGAGTTTGCCGACCAGGGCCGCGCGGTTTTCTTCGATCGTGCCCGTGCCGCCCGGGAACGGCTCGGCGCCGAGATCGGCACCGAGCTTGGCCTTGAGTGCCGCTTCCACGACCTTACTCGTGAACGCGACGAACTCGGGGTTGCGCGCGGCGAAGTCGGTCTGAATGTTGACTTCGGCGATCGCACCGAGCTTGCCGTCGGCCGTGACGCTGGTGACCACGAGGCCTTCACTGGCGATCGCGCCGGCGCGCTTCACGCTCTTGGCGAGGCCCTTCTTTTGAATGATGACGACCGCGTTTTCCAGGTGGCCTTCGGCCTCGACCAGGGCGGCTTTGCAATCATTGAGCCCCGCTTGAGTGCGATCGCGGAGCTCCTTCACTAGCTGCATGCTTACTTGAGACATGTTTACCTCTCAGTTCGAAGAGTCCGAACCGCCGCGGCTGCCACGGCCACCGGCGTAGACGACCTGGGCGTCGTTGCCCGGGCGACCAGGACGGCCTCCGTCGCGACCGTCGCGACCGTCGTTCTGGTTGCTGTCGCGGTCGCGCTGCTGCTGGAACTCGCGGCGACGCGAGGCACCGGCGACACACGCATCTGCGATCGCGCCGGTGATCAAGCGCACCGAGCGAATCGCGTCGTCGTTGCCCGGGATCACGTAGTCGACCAGGTCCGGATCGCAGTTCGTGTCGGTAATGGCGACGATTGGCACGCGCAGCTTGCGGGCTTCCTGCACCGCGATCGTCTCTTGCGCGGGGTCGATGATGAACACTGCGCTCGGAACCGCGCCCATGCCCTTCAAGCCGCCGATGTACTTCTCGAGGCGCGCGCGCTCTTTCTCGAGCTGCACGGTCTCTTTCTTCGGCAGTTGCTCGTAGGTGCCGTCTTCCTTCATGCGCTCGATCGAACGCAGACGGTCGAGGCCGCCCTTGATGGTGCGGAAGTTGGTCAGCGTGCCGCCGAGCCAACGATTCGTCACGAAGTAGGCGCCCGCGCGGCGACATTCTTCTTTGACGATTTCTTGCGCTTGGCGCTTGGTGCCGACGAACAGCACGCCGCCGCCACGCGAGGTGGTCTCTTGCACGAAGTCATAAGCGCGCTTGAACAAGCGAGCCGTCTGATCGAGGTCGACGATGTGAATGCCGCTGCGTGCGCCGTAGATGTACTGGCGCATCTTCGGGTTCCAGCGCTTGGTCTGATGACCAAAGTGCACGCCGGCTTCGAAGAGCTCGCGGACAGTCAGGGGGTTCGCGGGATCACGCAGTTTGGTTGCGATCTCGCTGGGGCCTTCGAACGTTTCGGTGGGCGAGTTAACACCCGATACTGATTCAGCCATGACGCTTGCTCCTCTCGGTTTTTCCTCCGCCCCGCCTTCGAATCAACTCTGTCTCCCTCCCGTAGGAGAGCGAAGAGCACCGGATTCGATTGGTCGCGTGTGGGGCGTGTGGTTTTTGTTGGTTTCAAATACCCGGCCAGGACGGCAAGGGGCGCGGAACTTACGGCACGACCGGCCGCTGCGCAAGGCCACAATTGGGGGCGGTTTATAGCCCCGAACCGGGCATCGAGGGCTCGCTGGGACGAGGTCCCGTGTTCCGGACCGACGAGCCCGGCACCGTCCCCGGGTTTGGCGAACGGGCCAGCGCGGTCGGCACCTTGAGCCGCTTAGCATTGAAAATCATTCGAGAATTGGTGACAGAACTAGCGGCCGTGGGCGCGCCGGTCAGGCCCGCCGAAGCGACCGGAGCCGTGCCCCCACTGGCCGCGGGGATGGGAACCGCGACCGGTTCTGGCGCAGGCAGAATTGCGCTCGAAACTGCGGTGCCGGCGGCGGGAGGCTGCTGGACGACGGCGGCGGGGGCCGCGGACGACGCCAATGCAACGGCTGACTCCGCACCTTCACCCGGGGCTGCGGCGCGTCGGATGAGCAATAGGGTCGCGATCAACAATCCCAGGCCCGCCGCAGCCAGGCCGACCCAGCGCGCCACTCGGCCGGCGCGTAAAGCCTCCGCGTTCTCAGCGCGACCAGCGTCGACCATCGGAGGGGGGGTGGTGCTGATCGGGCGCTGTCGCTCCACCACCGGCACGTGAGTACGCGTCGTGGGCGGCTCGGGCGCGACCATGGCCGGGAAGTCGCCGAGCATCTCGGTGCGTTCGGGGCGCTCCTCCGGGGGGCGGCTGGGCGGCGGCACCGAGCCTCGCGCGACATGCGGGCCCACGGAAGCGACGGTCGACATCGGCTGCGTCGTCGTGCCATCGAACGAAGGCGGTGACATGGACACGAAGGTAGTGTTGGGGACCGAGCTGACCGAGAACGCTTCGCCCGTGCTCGACGAAAGGGTGACCTGCGTCGTCTCGGAAGGAAGCGCGATGCGCTGCGTGAGCGCGTCGTCCGAAAGGTTCGCGTCTCGAGCACGCTGGAAGCGAGCCGCGCCCTCGGGGCGCGTTATCGAGTCGTGGATGGGGTTCGGCGAACGCGCGCGAAGCGCGGCCGCAGCCACCGTTTCGGCGCCGTAGCTGGCCTGAGCAGTGGGCGCATCCGTGGCGGGAACCGAGCGCTGACGGAGCGCGAAATCGCGCAATTGTTCGGCGGCCGCGCGCGCACTTGCCGGGCGCTGACGGCAATCTTTGGCCAGCATCGTGGTCAAGATCTGCTCGAGTTCGGGCGATACACCCTTCACCAGAGACGAGAGCGGCGGCGCTTCACGCGCTAGCTGCGCCAGCAAGAGCTCGTTGGCGTCGTGAGTGTCGTCGAAAGGGCCGACGCCGGCGATCATCTCGTACAGAACCAGCGCGCTGGCGTAGATGTCTGAGCGACCGTCGACGCGTTCGCCGCGGGCTTGCTCGGGCGACATGTAGCGCGGCGTACCAACCGCTAAGCCGCGCGCGGTCACGACGCCGGGCGCATTCGCGATCTTGGCGATGCCGAAATCGAGCAGCTTGACGCCGCCACCGCTCACGACG